>Ga0265338_10002152_pt1 | contig 30266 bp, 46 predicted proteins | sample 42126metaG_FD_193579 | JGI IMG/M metagenome (GOLD analysis project Ga0265338, IMG submission 193579) | Rhizosphere microbial communities from Carex aquatilis grown in University of Washington, Seatle, WA, United States - 4-21-26 metaG | ecosystem: Host-associated > Plants > Roots > Rhizosphere...
TCCGCATCCTCGATGATGACGTTCTGGGTGATGGGCATGATCAGCTCGCGACAATTCCGTAGCGGTACCCGAGGTACCTGAAGACAGCGTTCAACTGCCCAGCCGTAAGCGTGGTCGCGTAGGCGATGACCTCAGCGATCTTGCCGTTCATCGGCGAGGTCCCGTTGTAGGCCGCTCCGACCGAGACTCCCTGCAAAGTGTCCCAAGGGGAGAGCGAGGACGTGACCAAGGCCGTGCTGGAGTTGTTGAGATACAGCGACCCGTTGGGGTTGATGAAAGACCCCGCGATGACCGACGGGCTTGTCACATTCGCTGCGGCACCACAGACAGAGCTTCCTGCCAGCAGGTTGAGGTTGGTCGTGGTCGTGTAGGCGGTCTGTCGGAAAGAGGCGGCCAGGCCGTCGAGCATGATATTGGCCGATGTGGTCATGCTGTCGTGGCCAACGACGATCCAAGTCGAGGGAACTGCGAGGGCTGAGGCCCATGTGCCTGAGAACAGCCTCTGAGAGCTTCCCGAGGCGAACGACAGAGTAGCCTGGTTGTTGTACTGCCCGTCCCTGACGTTGAGCGTGGGCTGAGCGGAACCAGTGGCTTGCGCGCAGTTCTTGTTCGAGTCGCCCGTACCTGACTGATCGTTCCACTGCGAGACCCCAGTGGCGAGCGTGGTCCCCAAGTCAGCCCGAAGCCACAGCACACACCCTGGGATCATGGGAGGTGCGAACGTCGGTGACCAACCTGAGGGCTGGCTGTAGCCTTGAATGCTCAGCGTCATGACCAAGCACCCCCATAGCGCTGGCAAGAACCGTTCATCAGACGACCCCCAAGATGCCGTAGCGATTGGCTAGATAGGAAAAGACCAGATGGAGCTGTCGTGGGGTCAGAGCACCGTTGTAGACGAGGACCTCTACGATCTTGCCGTCAAGGGAGGTCACGCCGCCCGTGCCGATCTGCATACCCTGACCACTGAAACTGTTGGTACCCATGTTCGCGGTGACCACTGGGGTCTGGGAGTTGTTGACGAAGCTCTGGCAGTTAGCCCCGTTGCCGATTAGGGCCATGATGCAGGGGTTGAGACCGGACACGTTGGTGTCCTGCTGCGTACCGGCAGACATGAAAATGTTGCCGGTGACATCGTCGAAGAACCCGGCGCTGCATGTGCTGCTGGTGCCGTTCTGGAACGTGCCCTCAGTGGCGGCGTTGGACGAGTTGCCGACGATGATGGACGTGAATGGCTGACCCGTAGAGCCCGAAAGGGAACCGATAGTGAGGTGGTTCGAGCTAGCGTGGACGAACGAGATAGAAGCTTGACCGTTGTACTGAGGATCTGACGCGGCCCAAGCGCCGGATGTGCCGCTGGTGGTGTTGTTGCCGTTGCCGCTCTGGTCGGCCCACACAGTGACGTTGGCACCGCTGAGCGTGATCCCCTGGTCCGCTCTGAGCCACACGAACAGCCCCGCAAGATCCGACGGTGTAAACACGAGGTCGGACCCACTGGCTTGACCCTGCCCCGAGGGGATCTGTGGCAAGAGGGCCGGTAGGTCGGCGTCTTCCACCATGACGTTCTGGAGGATGGGCGGCATCAGACCACCACCGGGATTGCGTACCGGTTCCCCAAGTACGTGAAGACCAAGGCCAACTGGGGCTGCGTGAGGACTCCCGTGTACCCTATGACTTCGGCGATCTTGCCGTAGAAGAAGTTGGTGACATCTTCTCTCGCGCCAATCGTTAGACCCGTGGGGGTACTTAGGTTTCCAGCAGCGCCCACCACCACCGCAAGTTGGGTGTTGTTGACGTAGATCGCCGACGCTGTGTTGCCGTTGAAGACGCCTGCGATGATGCTCTGATTTGTGACGGTAGCATTGCCCGTGAGGCTAGACCCGCTGGCGATGTTGATGGTTGTGCCCACATTGTTCGTGTAGATGCGGGCATTTGTGACCGTGAGGGCGTCGATAAACGACGGGCCACCGCTACCCCCACCACTGTAGTTGCCGACGACAATCCATGTGCAAGGCGTAGCCGGTGGGGCGATCCAAGTACCCGTCTGCATGTACTGCGACGAGGCTCCAGTGAATGTGAGGGTAGGCTGATTGTTGTAGGCCGCATCAGCCGTGTTGAGGGTGGGCTGAGCGCCGCCGGAGGCCTGCGTGGCGTTCTTGTTGGGGTCTCCCGTCCCCGACTGATCGTTCCATTGGGAGACGCCAGTAGCGAGCGTGATGCCCATGTCGGCCCTAAGCCACAATCGCAAGCCGGCAATGTCGGGCGGTGAGAAGACAGGACTGTATCCGGACGGCTGCCCGAGGCCGTCGATGATGCACGGCAGGGTCGTCGGAAGATCCGCGTCCTCCACCATGATGTTCTGAACAATGGGCATGACGATTTAGGGGATGACGGAGGCTGAGGGAGTCCAGGTGGCATCGAGCGTCTGAACTGTCGGAAGCGAGAGCGTGATGGCGTTGGCCGCCAGAGCAGGCCCGTTCACGGCGTCAGACGGGTAGGCCCATAGAGCCAGCGTCGGATGTGCAATGACCGTCTGATACGTCTGCGTGACGAATGCCGGGGCCACGTGGACCCCGCTGCCTACGTTCGTGCCGGCCTTCGGATAGCCCAGCTGAGCGTCCACGGCGTCCGCACACGCCTGTGCGGCAGCTTGAGATGCGAAAACGTATGCGTCCATGGTGACCTCCTAGAACCCGTATCGCGCCACGCGATAGTTGGTGAGCTGTTGGATCTGACCGGCTGTTGGCAGCCGGTTGTAAAGGGCAACCTCTGCAAACGAGACGTTGCCGTTGTTGTTGTTGCCAAGACCCTCGGCTCCGATTGTGAAACCGGTCGGAGTGATGACCGTTCCCGTGCTGCCAGAGGCAATCGTCACACCGTTCTGCACGATCGACGACGTGGCGCCGTTCATCGTGAGTCCGTAGTTGTACCAAACGCCGGTTGACACCACCGACCCGCTAGAGATGGCCGACGTACCAAGGTACTCCACTGCGCTGGACGACGCCCCCGCAAGGCGCAAGGAGTCAGCAGCGTGCCCGTCGCACATGGTCTGTGCTGCCACCAACGTGTTCCACAGGACAATGATCCAAAGATACGTAGGCGCAGATCCAACCGTAAAGATCCCAGTCATGTCCTGGATTGATGCCGCCGTACACACCAGCATAGGCAGCCCGTTGGGCCCACCAGCGGCCGAGTAGACTGGCTGACGCCCTCCGGTCGCCTGCGTGAGGTTGTTGCCGTTACCCGACTGGTCGGCCCACGCGCTCACTCCAGTAGCGATCGTGATCCCAAGATCGGACCGGAGCCACAGGAGGTTGCCGGAAATGTCGGGGGGCGCGAACGTTGGCGAGGCGCCTGATGCCTGCCCTTGCCCATCAACCGTATAGGACAGGATGGGCGGGAGGTCCGCGTCTTCGACGATGAGGTTCTGGAAGATAGGCATGACTCAGGCCCAGGCCCCAGGCGCGTAACGATTGCTCAAGTAAACGAAGAGTTGATTGAGCTGAGGCGTCGTCAGCACCTGGCTGTACATGATGAACTCGGCAATTTTGCCGTTCAGAGAGTCGGCGGTTCCTGGCCCGTCCCCTCCTACGGCCATACCGGTGATGGCCGTGCTGCCGGCGTTCCCTGAGATGGTCGGAGTTCGCGAGTTGTTCTGGTAGAGGGAGGAAGTCGCCCCGTTGAATACCGCCGCCAGACACTGTTGGCCCGCATAGATACCCGTGTTCACAGCCAGACCAGCGCCGGCATCAAGCTCCATGCGATTCGCTGAGGCTAGGAAACAAGCCAGGTTATTGAACGCGGCACCGTTGATCCCGTCGAACATATACTGAGTCGCAGTAGAACCCTCACCGACAAAGACGACCGTAAGAGGCTGAGCAGGAGCAACAGACCAAGTGCCAGATCGCAAAACCGACACGGACGCAGCCGTGAACGAGAGTGTCGCCTGTCCGTTGTAGGCCCCATCCACAGCGTTGTAGGCGGGTTGCTTGGAGCCCGTGGCTTGCGTGACGTTCTTATTGGGATCGTTCAAGCCGCTCTGGTCCGCCCACGAGCTGACGTTCCCAGAGTTGAGCGTGATCCCCAAGTCGCCACGCAGCCACAGCAGACACCCAGGGATCATGGGCGGCGCGAACGTCGGCGACCAACCTGAGGCCTGGCCGGGCGGGAAGAAGTTGATGGTCATACAACCCCCACGATTCCGTAGCGGGCCGCCAAGTAATAGAAGACCTGGTGGAGCTGCGACTGAGTCAGAGCAGCGTTGTAGACAAGAACCTCAGCGAGCTTGCCTTGCAGAGCGCCAGCGATGCCGTTGTCACCCACGCCAATACCAGCAGTCATGTTCGACGCACCCCCAGCACCTGCTGCGACGGGTACCGACGAGCTATTGAAGTAGACCGAAGAGGTCGCCCCGTTGATAACGGCCCCCAGTACGGCGGGCGAGACTGGCGTTGAAGTCGAAGCCAGCACCGTCCCTGCGTACGCTCGAAGCGTGCCGCTCTGGACATAGAAGGCAACGGCGCCACCGCCGTCTCCCAAGATGACTCCGTTCCCGGTTCCAGACCCCACCGCAATGATGGTGAAGGGCTGCAAAATAGTGAACGACGAGGTCTGTAGAAGCTGGGAGGAAGCCGCTGTAAAAGAAAGAGACGGCCACCCGTTAAACGCCGGGTCTGAGCTATTGTAAGCCGGTTGTTTGGTCGTATTTGCTTGGGAGACGTTGTTGCCCGAGCCGCTCAAATCCGTCCAAGCGCCCACACCCGTAGCAATCGTGATCCCAATGTCACTACGGAGCCATTGGATCAGACCTGGGACAGCTGAGGGCAGGAAGTCGGGAACCGAACCTGCGCCCTGCTGAATGAGGTAGGGCAGCACGGCCGGAAGCTCGGCGTCCTCTACGAGCACGTTCTGGAGGATCGGCGGCATGTCCCACCTACGCAGCCGTAGAAAAAGAAACGGCTACCAGCCGCAACCAGCAGCAGAGACGATCATGGCCGTGGGAGGGGGCGGTATCTTGTAGAACGCCGCCGCCACCATGCCCCAGGCCTGCGAGCCGTTGAGATTACCTGTGGGACTCTGAGAGCCAGCGGGCACGATCGCGTATTGCAAAAGATCGTTGAAGGTGGCCGTGATTTCGATGAGGGTGAACCCCGTCCCCTGACTGAGGGCACTGCCCGGCTGGATCGTCGCCGCGAGGATGATCTCAGGGGTGTACTTCGTGAGGAAGGTACCCGCGTCAGCCGTGGCGCCCGTGGGCTGTACATCCCCGCCGCCGTTGTCGTACGCGTTCACACCAGACACTTCGAACGCGTAGAGCCCGATGGCGCCTGAGGAGCCCGTCCACGCCACAGAGAGCGTCACAGACCCACCAGCTACGTTCGGGGCAAAGAATGTCGCCATCTGGGTACCAGAGGCGACGGTGTTCGAGTTGCAGCTGGCGCCTACGCAAGGGCTGTAGGTGTTGACAGAGTCCGTGACCCCCGTGAACGAGAGCGGCTCGGTGCCTTGGTTAGCTGCGATGAGGACGATCCCATTGCCGCCATCGGTCCCCGTCAGCGAAACCGTTGCAGGGGACGTAGGCGAAAAGTCCTCAGCAACCGCATGTTGAACATACCCGGCCATCGGCTACTCCAAAAGCCAACGGCCAGCACACCGCTCGGGCGTGCAGGCCGCTAGTCCGAAACCACCTTGGGGGTCAGGATTCGAGGTGGACGACCAGAACACTCATGTGCTGGAGGGCCATGCCGGTGCGCTCACCAGCAGCATCGACGTGTAGCCCTGAGTGAAGCGATACATCGACCTGCACCGATGCCGAGTCCGGCATGAGAGCCAGCTCTGCATCCACAGCGTGCTGCACCGATGCGAACCGATCGGCAGCATCCTCAGGGAGACTGGCGACATAGTCAGCAAGAGCCTTGGCGGCTCCTCGGCCGTGAGATCCACAGACCCCCGACTCAGCTGCGGAGCACAACCCACAACCAGCGACGACCGCCTGGTGCGGCGGGGAATTCATGCACATGCCCGAGAGAGCCGACGCGCAGGACATACACCCACGTGCCTTCGAAGGCATCTTGGGTCCGCGATAGTGGAATGAGTGCTCCATGGTGGCCTCGAAAGGGTGGGTCAGAGAGTCTACTCAGACCTCGGTATAAGTACTTCCCTCGCGAGCTTCGCTTCCCTGGCGTCCTGCATGTTCTGAGTGTGGGTGCCCGCGTAGAGGTGCTCTGGCCTCACACAGAGCGGCACGGCGCACTTGTGACAGACCTCCATGCCCTCAGGGATGGGCCCGACGAACATCTCGTGGGAAGCGACGTGAGCGAGAATGGACCCACGCTCGACGCTGATGCCGAATGACCCATAGCCCATGCTGTTGATGTGCCCCGTCCAGAGCCAACAATCATCGCTCTTCTCGACGTGCTCGAAGAAACGCTCCTCAGGAGGTAGAGTGCGCGCGACAGGTTGAGCCTCAAGGGTCCCGGCCCGACGTGCGGCGTAGTAGCACCTTGAGCAGAAGCCACGCGCGACGATGGGGTGCCCACAGCCCTCAGTTGAGCACTCGGCCCTACGACGACCATCTCGACGACGGACCTGTCCAGCGTCACGCAGAAGACGGCTGATGTACCCGATCGACACGTTGAACTTCGTGGCCATCTCCGACTGCGGCGTGCCGCAGGACCCCAGCCTGAGGATCTCCTGCAAATCGGCTTCCGTCAACTTCGTGCGTTTGCCGAGCCGGCCCTTCTCTAGGGCATCGGCCATGTTCTGCTTCCGTGTTCCAGTGAGTAGATGCAACGGGTTCACGCAGCCTCGGTTGTCGCACTCCTTGTGGCGAACGTCGTGACCCTCAGGGACCGGGCCAACGAAGAGTTCGTAGGCAGCAACATGGGCGCCTACAACGCGGTCACCCATATTGAATTGGCCGTAGCCCGCAGCGATTCGATGCCCACGCCACTCCCAGCATCCTTCGCCTTCGGGCTTCTCGACAAGGGCAAGGAAGCGCTCGATAGGCGGCTTTGGTGCTGGGCCCATGCGCTTTCGCACCAAAGAGGAACAGCCGGTAACGGCATCTTGTGTCTTGGACACGAAAGACCCGTACACCGGCTGCTGCTCCTATTAGGAGACGTTTATTCGATCTAGGAGAGCTTGACGAGGATCGCGTAAGTGCGCGAAATCACTCATCAATCTCAAGGTAGCAGTCGAGCGCAGCGGCGCCCGCGCCGCCGTAGTTCCACCACACCCAGTACGCGCTCTTCGCGAGGATCCAGCGCTCGTCGAGCGCCACCTTCCAAATGACGCCTGCACCGGTGGCGGCGCCGAGAGTCACCTTGCGGAAGTACACGTTGGTCGGAGCCGTGGGAACGGTGGACCAAGCAACCGCGAGGGTTGCAGTCGAGGCAGCGTCCGCAGCGTCCTTGGGCAGCGGAGCGATGTTGGTCTGGTTCGTCGGGGTGTTCGCGGGGGTGTTCATCCCGATCGAACTCGACGTTGCAGCGGTCGTGAAGAAACCCTGCTCCCTCACGAGCGCGCGGCGAGAAGCAGCTGCGTTCAGGGTGAGGTACGCCGCAGCCGATCCTGCTGCGGGAGTAGTGGTACCGGCTTCAAACGTGGGCATGGTTCAGTCTCCTTGCCCAAATTGGGCCCATAAGAGAATTAGCGGCCACACCCGGGCAAAGGTCAGACCCGGTAGCAGTGCTCCAGGATGTTCCGGACGACATAGACGATCTCTTCGACCCTCATGCCACGGGGGTACATCATCGTAGTACGGGGGCTGTTGTCCTTGCGTTCCACCCAAGAGGCCTTCAGGCGAAGACTGCGGCCAGGACCAGCTGCCCCCATCTCATTGACGCGCTCAAGGACCAAGGTGAAGTTGTCCCCACGCTTCTGGCACTGCTCAAGGTTGAACAGGGCCTGCGCATAGGCAGCCTTAGCCTCCTGGCTCCACTCAGCAGGAACTGGGGCCCCTGTTTGAACTGCCGTGATGATGGAGTCGAACAGAACCAACCCCTCCTCAGGGACTTTGGGGGGCGGGGCGAGTTCAGCACCAGCTACGATCCTTGTCTCACTCATCTGTGTCTCCCTTACGCATACTCATGTTCTGAGAGCTGCATCTCCTGCGGCGTGTTGACGCCGGGATTCTCACCAATCATCCGCAGGTACTTCTCGACCTTCTGGCGGATCGTGTACTTGATCTTCGCATCATGCAGTGGCGTACCGTTGGCAAACCCCTGCGTCACAAACGCGATGGCCAGCGCTGGCTGCTTGGCTGCCGACGGGTAGTCGAACTTGAGGATGATCCCGGGGATACGGATCGCATGATCCGCCTCGGGAGTAGGTGCCAACCACGCGCACTGGAACTCTGTATGCTCCAAGCACTTGAGATCGTGTAGTACCTCTCGCGCAATATCCTCGGTCCGCTCGTGCTTGATCCTGTTCATGGCTCGTCTCCCCTACTGACCGCCTGAAATAAGCTTTAGTCGAGCGATGTCACGCTTGCTACGGGTGTCGTACCCACCCGCCTTCAAGGCAAGGTCAACAGAGCACTCCACGTCAGCGTAGTGCCCCGTCGGCGTGATGTAGTGCTCGCGCTTCGTCAGAGACCCAATGACCCCGGGACTCGTCTCAGGTAGCACTGCCCCGTCTTCTGGAGGGACACTCCTACAATCGGGGCACCGCTTGTCCGCCAAGGACCCCCACTCGATCATGAGCAGGGTGTCGGTCATGAGCTTGATGATCGTGTCCTTGTCCATATCCATGTTCATCTCCGTCATCTAGGCGTCGAGCGCGTGAGCGACCCACCCGTCCCTGTTCGCGAGGATAAGCGTGTAGCCAGGCTTGTTGCCTTGCCCATCCGCGCGAGATGCTCCACCACGGCCCTCTAGCAGGATGGGACCGTGTACCGTGTTCTGAAGAGAACACCCATGGTAGTGCCCACACACGAGCGTCGCATCGTGGACCTTGAGCCAGTCGCGGAGCTTGTCGGCCTCAGGGCACGGAGAACCCTCGCCCATGATGTGTGTGCTCTCCGTGCCGTCCGGCAGAACAAGCGGCGTCGGACTCTTGTGCGTGAACACGAAAAGCGGACGCTGTAGAAGCGATGGGTCGGCCTTCGCATCCACGTCGAACTGGTTGAGGATGTCCCAGCCAGGCCCGAGGGCATCTACGCTGTTGTCGAGACCGATGAGCACCGCCTCAGGGAAGTCGAGGCGCCACTGCTTGGGGACACCAGGAAGATTCACGTCCCAGTTGCCAGGCCCGCATGCCGGATTGTCATGGTTGCCGGGGACCGGGTGAAGAGTTCCGCTAGTCATCCGTGCCTTGAGGACATCGTAGCCGGGGTTGATATCCCCGACCTGAACAGTAACGGTTGCCATCCCCATAGCGGCATCGAGCGCTTTGGCGAGGTTTGCCGGATCGCACTGAGACAGGTCACCCACAACTCCGATTTTGAGCATCACGCACTCCTCAGGCACAAGGCCTCTTCCCAAGCCCCTACAAGAGCATCCGGACGTCGGTCCGCCACGGTATCCTGGTACCATTGGGGGTCGTCACGTGTGCGCCAAGCGGACATGAAGTCCTGCTCGAACTGCCGGGGGTCCGTCGTCAAGAGCTTCGTGTTCGAGAGTGCCTCTGAGATGCCAGCAATGCCCCTCAGACAGAGGATGTGTGTCCTGGCACGGGAGCGCTCTGCAAACGCGGCCGCGCAACAGAAGGTCTCTTGGAAGGTGTTGACGTAGAAGAGCCCCTCAGCAGACCCGATCAACCTACGGTACTCCGCCGTTGTGGGGATCTCGCCTGACCACCGGATGTCCAAGGCCTTGTCCGACTCCGGCGATTCCCCACTGTAGCCAGGGATAGTCACAAGCAGGTGAGCCTCTTGAAGCTCGTCCGCATAGACCTCCTTGAACCGCTTCCAGTACTGGAGGGTGTTCGGCCAGCCCTTCGAAAGCGCGCTCGCGTAGACGAACCGCCCCCGCACCTTCTCGACCGGCAAGGTCTCGTCGAGGATGGGGTTGATGACCCGCTTGCGCTTCGCGAACGGGAAGAGCTTGGACTGCCACTTGGTCGTGCACACGAGTTCCGCACGCCCCGAGGCCAGAAGCTTGTTGTGCACGTCGTACGCCCGTACGGCCACGTCCGTTGGACGTACGATGGTCGTATCGGCCGTCACCCCTTCCGGCTCAGGAGAGCAGCGCTGGATGTAGAGGCTACGGACCTTGAGCCCCGACACCTTCGTATTGGGCATGTAGCGGACCGGGGGATCGCCCTCCTCGGTCCCCTCGGTCACCCCGTTGGCGACGATTACCTTTTAGCCACGGCGAGCGAGCGCATGAGCTACTTGGACCAGCTCCAGCTCAGAGCCCCCAAGACCCTCCTGCTGCGTGGTCACGTACGAGAAGGCAGGGCCGATGGTGTTGTAGAGCAGGACGTCGGCGTCGTACATCAATCCACCACCGGATTGGGCTTGCGAAGGATCATGAGCGACGGGTAGCCCGTGTCGATCAACAGGTGCTGTTTGAAGCGGTTCTGTGTGATCTTGTCGGCGACCTGCTTGATGGGCGACTTGTTGTGGCCGTGGTGATCGTACCAACCGAAGTAGTCGTGGATGATGAGGAGACCACCCGGCTTCACGATGTAGTTGAACCGGTTGATGTCGGCCTCGCACGCATCGTAGCCATGGTCTCCGTCGATGAAGGCTATGTCGATCTGTGGCTCGGGAGGCAGCGGCGCCTTGAGGGAGTCGCCGTTGATGCGGATGATGTAGTCGTCGAGGCCTGCGCGCTTGAAGAGCGCCTCGGACTCTTGCGTGGGCGCGATATCGTAGCTGTAGAGGCGCCTCGTCTTGGGCTTCTCAAGCTCCTCGTAGTTGACCTCAGGACGGCTCCGGAACCCCGGCAAGTCCATCCACGTAGGGTCGTCGAGAAGCTTCAGACCGCTCGCGAGGGCCAGCCCCGAGAAGCCCTTGTAACGCCCCGTCTCGATAATGGTCGTCGCCCGTGTACTGACGACCAGGCTGAAGAGCGTCATCCCAAGGCCCAGCTCCGAGCCCCCTACGCTGACGGCAGACTTCATCAGCTCGAAGAAGGTCCCGAAGTAGCTCTCCTTGGGCAGAGCCTGCGCGTGCTCGACACTCCCCTCAAGGACGTACCGCTCAATCAACCCGTGCGAGGTTCCCCCGGTGGCAGCCTCCCGGACAGACTCGAAGGCCCCTGAGGGCGTGCCATCTGCTGTTTGCGTCACATACAAGAGTGGCTTCATGGTCTTGGACTTTCAGTTGTGCGCGCTTCGTACTCGGCCATGGGCCGCTCGAAGAAGCAGAGATGCTTCTTCTCCCCGCCATCCGAGACCAGGACCCCACGCAGGTAGTGCATGTCCCCGTCCTTGTCGGACCAGAGAGGCAACGGACACTCGTTGACCCACAGAATGGCGCCGCTGGCGAGGACGATGATGAACGACTCCTCGTCCCCGGTACCCTCCCTGAACTCGGAGGGCTCGATCGTCATAGACTCAGACCCTCCGGCAAGCCGACTGTCTTCTTCAGCTCCTCCAGAAAGACTCCGCCGCACGCGCCGTTTTGGACCCATCCGTCTGGCGCGATCCATAGGTCACCCCCAAGCTCGTCTCGGTAGCGGTCACAGAAGGAAGAGTCCTCTCCTGAGAGGATCCCCCACTCGTTTTCTCTGAGGTCGAAAGCCGGGATCGACCTGTTGACAGTGCGTGGAGCCCCACGGCCACGCACGCCGTACTTCTCACGGCACTTCTTGGCGACCGTGGCCCGCATCATCACCGCCCCAAACCCATGGGTCAGAGCCCGGACGAGCTTCTTGTCGTCGCTCCAGAAGACCTTCTTGCCCCCTTCCATGATCGGGAAGGCGCTCCATGTCGGCGGGTAGTCCATGAAGGGCTTGATGGGGTAGCACCTGGAGATCATGTCCTCTTCCCTCGACATGAGGTCGATGACATGCATGGCCTTCAAGGAGACGTCCGAATCCTGCCAGAAGGCCCAATCCTCGTCGTCCAGCTCCTCCGCTACACGGTAGAGTAGGAGGTTGCGTGCCTGGTGCAGCTCGTTGGGGAGCATCTCGTCAAAGACGTCGAACTCAACCCCACGCTCGGCACAAGCGATGGCCAGGTCCTTAAACGTGTCGCGATAGCCGGTCGAGACATTGCCTCGACTCGGCGTACACACCACGAGTCTCATACGCGCTGGCGCTTCCCAGTTCGAGGATCGATGGGGCCCATCACCGCATCCGCGATGATGTTGAAGCAGTAGGAGCGAAGCTCCTCACTCATCTTCTCGGTCCACTGGATCGAGCTGACGTAGATGTCCTCGATGGGGTGCGCCGAAGACTGGCGCAACACGAAGTCACAGTTGAACCCTGTGATGACGCCCTCGACCTGACCCTGCGTCGGATGCACTGCGAGAGTAGGCATACGCGAGGGGGAGGACATCTCGAACCCCACACTCAGGTTCGCGGTACGCGTGGCCTTGTCGTACGAAGCGACCTTGCCGAGCCAGCGGCCGACTCCGACCTCGTTGACGATGGCCCAGCCCTCAAGCTTGTCATCGATATCGTGACCTTCGAGCTTGACGTGCTTCTTGGCACCCTGCTTCTCATCCATCTGCATCTCCTCTGATCTGGGAGGGACTGTATTGAAACAGCCCTCTACATGTGGAAGGTGAGATAAAAGAAAACTCACCACCCGTTGCGGTCGTCGTCATCCTTGTCGTCGTGCCGTTCTTCCTCGTGATGCTCAGGCTCTTCTGACCGGTGCTCGCGTTCCCACTCTCGGTCGTAGTTCAGCCAGGGCCTGAGCCAAGGCTCATGTACAAGGATGGGATCGAAACGCTCTTCGTGGTGCTCGCCATGCTCATCGTCATGGTCTCTGTCATGACAGCCACAATGGCAGGGCTGTCGGCAATCCGGGTCACATACAGGACAGGGCACACGAACTAGGTCCAAGTACCCTGCCAACACCCCTACACCGTTGGCCGGCAAAGGAACTGAAGCAATCAGCATCCCATATCCGGCCGCCAGCCCCGCAAGACGGATGTCCTTGACGATCTGTCCGTAGACAGCTGTAGACCCCGCTGCTGTGCCGCCAGCAAGCAGTGCATAGTCATATGCAAGGGTCCCGACGCCATAAGCCTGCCCTGTTGTGAGGAAGACCTGCTGGGTCGTACCAGACGCTGAGCCTATGCCATGCGCTTTGCCAGAGACGTTGATGGCAGCCATCCGGAGGACTTTACGATTCTGTGACGATCAACTGCCCTGTGGGAAAAACCACCTGATCGTTGACCAGCACTGTACGGGATGCGCTCAACGACGAGAAGTAGAGCAGGTTGCCACCGCTCAAGCTGTCGAGGATGGCGAAGGCCACCACCGTCCCCCAAGAACCGCTTGCGATCGGGAAGGACACAGTCCCCGTGTTCGATGTCTGACCGGCCGATGGCGCCGCAAAGGTCACGGTCTGACGGGCGTAGCTAAACCCAGAGACTTCCGTGCCGCCACCAGAGATCGTAGGGATCACCGTGTAGAGGGCGCAGTAGACCGTCACGGGCGGCGTGAAGGGCGTGTTCGTCAACGCCGACGCGAGCATGTTGTTGTCGAGGTAAGTGCTCTTGGGCATGACCAGCCTCTATCGGTGGGGTCTCACAAAGGAAGCAACGAGGCCCGGGTTGGCCGCAGACAGCAAGTTGGTCACGTCGTAGTCCTGAGCCACGATCTGCGGGACCCCCGCATACGTGAGGACCACACGCCAATACCCAACCCCAAGAGGACGGAACCGGACATTGTAGAACCCAGCACTGCCGGGGATCTCGTTGAAGTACACGGTGCCCGACGCGACTTGCGCGTCCGTCACCGTGACCCCGTTGACGAAAGACCAGGGCTGAGCGACGTTGTTGTAGAAGATCGAGAGCGTGAGTCCGCCCACGGTAATACCCGTGATGCGCGTGAACTCGTCAGACTGAAAGAAATCAGCCTGTCCCAGCACAACCTCGTTGTTGGGTACTGTCCTGCCGCGCGTACTCATGCCTCACGGCCTCCGCATAGGACGGAGCACTACAACTTCCTCATGGGGAGCTTCATTGGCCAGCTCGGGCGGCGGGTGCTTGCGCTTGATCGACGCCCCGAGAGAGAAGGCCATAGACGCCTGCGTGGCCGCAGTCGAAGCTGCAACCAGCTTGGCCGAGAGCTGGATCTCAGCCATCAGGAGGTGACCTTCTTGGGGAGAGTCAGCTTCGGTGGGAGGGACACAGGTGTCATCTTCCGGAGAGGCGTCGGGGCAGCCGGAGGAGGGACAGGGGCTGCTGAGGGTCGCAGCACCATCACCCACGCCATAACCGAGGACACCCCAGTCATGGCGAGAGGCTCTGTTTCGTGATCTGTAGCCCCCGCCGTGATGGACGACGTGGCTGCGACGTTGGAGGCGATGGCCCAGTGGACCTTCGCCCCCTCCGTGACTGTCGAGCCAGCTGTGATGTTGGAGTTGATGAACCAGGCTGTCACGTGCGACTACCTGTCACTGCTCAGTGACTGCGAGGGACGTTCCCGAGAAGGAGACCGTGTCTCCACCGCCAACCGTCTTCGAAGACGTGAGGTTGCCGAAGTAGAGGATCGTCGAGTCAGGAGAGCCAGAGGCAACCGTAGCGTTGCAGATGGCACAAGCCACGATGGTGCCCCAGCCCGGACCCGTTGCGGCCGGGAAGGTGACCGTACCCGAGTTCGACGTGGACCCGGCAGAGGGAGCCGAGAACGCCACAGCCGTACGCGAGTAGCCGTTGCCGGCAACCTCGGTCCCAGACGTCGTAGGCGTCGGGGCAACCGTGTAGAGGGCCGCGTAGACGGTCGCACTGGGGGTGTACGTGCCGTTGGTGAGGAGCAACGTGAGCATCGCGTTGTCCAGAATCTGAGACTTGGCTGCCATGAGGTGGGGACTCCTTCTCTCTTGAGAAGTCCCCGCGCATAAAAGAACTAGGCTGCGAGGTACTGCACCATGAGCGCCATGTGTCTGTCCTTCTTGCGCGAGTTGCAAGGCTTGCAGCACGGGATCACGTTGTCCCGTGTGTTCGTCCCTCCTCGCACGAGAGGCAGCATGTGGTCCCAGGTCTTCATCCCCTTCGGGAGAGTCCTCAAGTCCACCAAGCAGTACCCGCAGCGATAGTCGAAGTAGACCAGGATCTCTTCGAGCTGCTCCACCGTCAGAGTGTTCTCCACCTGCGCGAGTCGAGCCCTGTACTTGTTCGCAGCAAGGGTCGCGACATGGGGGTGGCGCCGGAACCAGTCACGGACGCCCGCTCGGACCTTCTCGCGGTTGGCGTTGCGATAGATGGCGCTCGTTCGGCGGTGTCTGTCCTGGTCTCTGTTCTTCGCGTAAACCTTCCACTGAACCTTGTGGGTCTGGTAGTAGTCCGCGTTGTACCTTTGATGGTACTCAGGGTTCTCCTCACGGAACCGCTTCGACTCCGCTCTGAACTTATCAGGGTTGGCGTCGTAGCGGGCTTTGCGACGAGTGCGCTCTTCGGGCTGGTGAGCCGCGTAGGACGCCTTCGTCAGAGGACTCCTGCACACCTTGCAGACAGGGTAGCGGCCGTCCTTCTTGCTCTTGTCCTTTGGGAAGTCATCTAGGACTTTCGGCTTCCCACACCGCGTACAAGTCTTCTTCTCTACGGTCATTCCTGTGCTCAATACACCATCTTTGGACACCATCTTTGGTGTAGGTGCATGTCAGGACATGTGGCAGACTGACTTCAATGACTTAATAGCGTTTGCGTAGGGCAGCGCTGCGACTTTGCCCTGGTTGTTGAACCACGCAGTCTTCAGCTCCTCGATGTTCGAGACCGAGGTGTCGAACACGAAGAACACGCGCCCGTTCTCGCGCTCTGTCTTCTTCATCTCCACACCTGCGGTCTGGAGGTATGCCGCGAAGTACAGGTCCGGTGTGCGGAACGTGTTGTCCTCACCCGAGGCGAACTTGGGGCCGTTTCTTTGCTGGCTCATCTGATTCCTCATCTTGGCACCACGTTAGAGGCGCCAGGAAACGTCTTCTGATCTGTATGCGAGTCTGATGGCCTGCTTGAAGGCGCAGGCCAGGCCTTTTGTGCTTCAGGTCACCACGAAGGCAACAGGCGGCGGCTCGCTCCAGATGATCGAGCCGTTGTTGGCATCACCCGCGACACCGTTGATGTTCGCGATGGTGATGCTCGTTGCCGAGACGTAGCTGAGGATCTTGAACGTGCCGTTGTTGGCAGCAGTGGCCGCGCCCGAGATCGTGATGTAGCTGCCCACCTGGGTTGCCACCTGGTGCGCGAGGCCCGTGAGGGTCACGACACCGCCCGTGATGGAGGAGATAGTCGCCGCCGTACCGTAGTTGGTGTTGGCGAACGACTGGTTCTTGACTTCTACCGTCGAGCCAACGACTCCGAGAGCCACGCCACCCGTGGGGGTGAGCAGGTCTGCCGGGATGACGATGCTCGTCGGGGAGACGACGCCCTGCGTGACAGGGACCTTGGCCGTCGTGTACAGGGTCGTCGGGCCCGTGTAAGGGGCCGTCAGGGTGACGGTCGTGGTGGTGACGGTCGAGACGTCGTAGACCACCTTGGGTTGCGAGGCGAACACGATGCTGTTGCCTGGAAGAATCAGACCGGACTGCGAAGTCGAGGTCGGAACAGAGGCACTTCCCTGGGTAACGTTGTACGTACCCGTCATGGCCACACCATCAGCGATCACCGAGGTGATCTGCTTCTGAGTGAGCTTGACGAACTTGGGGGCGCCCGTTCCAGTCGTGGACGATGCAGCGGTCACGAGGACAACCGTATCGTTGGGGAACTCGGTGGTGCCGAGACCCACACCCGTGATGGTGATGTCACCGGTGGCGGGAGAGTTGTGGACCGCTGCCGTGATCATCGGCAGAGCAGCCGTGAAGGCCGTGTGGCCGTCGTTCTGCACAACCTGGATCGCTGGGCCAGCAGTGATGGCCGGAACGCGGTGGGGATCAGGGTTGAAGGACGCGAGCAGGTAGCCAGCGAGGTTTCCGACCTGGAAGCTCTGGATCGCTACCTCGCTCTCCTGGAACTGCGGCGCGATGAGGTCCGCGACGTGTGCGGCCGCAGGAGCGGCACCCAGGGTCGAGAGGATGGTCGCTGCCGAGACGTTGATCGAACCGGTCGCCGGGGGCGAGGCCACCGGGTTCATCGCCGTGATGATGGTCGTAGCAGACGGCATCGTGAAGTTGGCGCCGCTCGTTGAGAAGCCCAGCGTCGCGTTCGCCGTCGAACCGTTGCCGTTCGTGTCGAGCCCGATGTAGGAACCGACACCCGGGACAGTGCTCTGAAGGACCAGGAGCGTCCCCGTTGCAGTGTCAGTCGTTGCCGTCACGCCTACGGCCGCCGTCTTGGCGAGCGCGTTGATGGCTGCCACCAGCAAGGCCATCGTCGCGAAGGAGCCGGGAGTGATCGTCAGCACCGTGAACGAACCGGCCGACGTGTTCTTCACACGGAGCACGTTCGAACCACCGGAGATGGTCAACGGGAAGGTGAGAGCCGTGCCCTCGATGCCTGCCGTCACACCTCCGGCTCCGGTCTTACCGGCCGGGATGGGCAGCGTGACCGCAGGCGAGCCGTCCTCCGTGTCCGACGCATAGACGCCGGCCAGGAAGTTGGTGATCGCCGTCGCGTTGGGACGCGAGACATAGCGAGTCTGGGCTACCGGATCGACCGGGTTGTTGTGCTGGCTGGTGGGCTCAAGGTCGGCCAGAAAGACCGGACCCGGCAGATCTCCGCGAATGACTCCGACGCGCATGTCAGGCTCCGTTTTCCTCAGGTGGTTGGGCCAAGCTGACCCCGTAGGAGATCGAACTTGAGAAGTCGAAGGATCGCTCCGTAGTCCGAGTAGAACTGCGAGATAGCTTGGATGAACCGAAGCTGATCCGCCTTCCAAGAGAAGGTTGATGCGCGCATGTCAAGACGCATGCGCCGTAGATACTTGATGTAGACGTCCCGCCGATCGAGCTTGTCCAGCTCGTCCTCTGCCTCTGAGAGCCGCTCATACCGACGTTCGATGTCGTGGATGAGCACTCGCACCTGCGCAGACATGAGCAGGTTCCGAGGGCGCCAGCGATTCTCGATCTGCATGAGGGTGTCGCCCTCATGATCGATGAGCTGGTGGAGGAGGGGGAAGTCCACTTCATCATCAGGTCAGGGTGAAGGTGTTGCTGTTCTGCTCGTTGGCGGTCACCGTCACGGTGTTGCCCACGACAGTTGCGGTCCCGGTGAACAGAGCGGCCGGGATGGTGATCGAAGTTCCCGACACCGTACCGCCGCCAGCGATGATGGCAGCCTGCGTGAACACCGCAGGGCTAGGAGCCGAAACACCGGTACCCTGGGCAAAGGTCACCGTAGTGGTGTCCGGGGACACAGAGGTCAGAGTCGTTCCGGTGACCGTCACAGGGCTTGCACCGTGGACACAGGCCGAAACGTACGGGGCAGCGATCTGCGAGGCCGTCAGCGACACGACGCTGATCAGACCTGCGGTCTGGAGCTTGTAGATCTTGCCCGAACCGGACGACAGGATGACCCTCTCCGTCTGGTTGACGTTGACGTACCCCTGGACGCCCGAGTTACCGTAGGCCTTACGGTTGTACGGTACGTAGCAGGACTGCTTGGGGGCTCCAGCGGCACCGTCGCGCTTGTACGACTTCTTGTCAGCCCGTGACCCGAGCCGGTAGACTTCCTTGTTGGGAAGCCCGTCATCGATGTCATCGACGAGGATAGGGCCGGTGACCGTTTGGTTGTGAATCAGGCGAAGCATCGTCTGGCACCTCTCGCTGGTTTCCGTGAATGATAAGAAGAAAACGAGTTCTGCCCGGCCATCACCCAGACAGGCTTGTCCTTCTTGCGGCTATTGCATGGCCGACAACTTGGGACGATGTTCTCTGTCGTGTGTCCCCCACCTCGACTGACCGCAATCACATGGTCTTGGGTGAGTGGGAGGTCCGTTCGTAGGCAATACGCACATGCGTGTCCGAACGTGGACAGAGTCTCAAACCATTCCGACACTGTAAGAGTACTCTCTGTGGAGGCCTTGAGTGCACGGTGACGTTGATCGATGATCCGCCTGGCCTCTCGGTGTGTCCTATTCCACTGCCTTGACCGAAGGCGGTGCGGCTCGGGGTTCTCTCGATACTGGCTAAGATTCTCAGCTCGAACGTGTTCACTGTTAGCGCCGTACCACCCACGAGAAGAAGCATTTCGGCATGCTTTACAGAGATGGTCCTGGCCGTCCTTGCGACTCTTGTTTGAGCCGAAAGGGCCCTCACCACCACATCTAGGGCATGTCTTATTGGGGATCATAATCCATCAGCGCGGGAAGCCGAGCGTGAACGTGGCCGAGAATGCGACTGCCGCGCCTGTCCCACTAGAAGTAGCCCCACGGACCCAAAGTGAGCTTTGGACGCCCCAAAGGGTCTGGTACTGCGGAAAGGCAGCCGGTTGTAGCTGCTGCTCCGCCCCGTTCTGCTCCGTGGAGACATACAGGTAGTTCGCAGAGTCCTCACTGTGGATCTGGAAGTTCTGCATCATCCTCGGCAGGTCGATCTGTAGAGACCCCGCCGAAGTAGTCGCGGAAGGCGCAGTCCCGTGGATGGTCACAATACCCTGGCCATGGTTTGCCCCATCAGGCAGCACAAGGGTAGGAGCCCCTACGAGGGTCTCGCTTCCGCCCGTCACCTGCGCGAACTGAAGCCAGAAGGCCTTGGTGTCAGGGATCAGCATCGTGGCGGTCGTCGCCCCGGTAGTCCCCGTATAGGCCGTTGTCAGGGTGATGGTCCCAGAGGCCACTGCGGCAACCGTATAGTTGACGCCAGCTTGAGCGGCGAACGTGACGACACTCCCGGGATAGACAATCCCCACCTGACTCGAAGCCGTTGTGACCGAGGCAGACGCCGCTGTCGTGAACGACCCAGACAGGGCCGTACCGTAGGTGGTGTTCGTGGGGTTGAAGACGATCCGAACGTTTTTGCTGCCGTTGGAGGCTGCGCCACCCATCGGCTGCGCATCGACCACATTGGGGTTGATGAGCGGATCGAGGTAGCCGATGTTCGTGGTCGTCAGGAACGTGGCGAAGGTCCCGTCGAAGTTGGGGGACCACTTGAGGCGGTAGCCCGTCACACCGTACGAGAACGGTGTGATGAGGTCCACGTAGCCTGGACGCCTGCGTGCGATTCCGAATAGCCGGTTCATCCCTTAGCCTTCTTCACAAGAGGATCGTACGTCTGAGCGACTGCCTTGGCGGCTTCCTGCCCATGCTCCTTCGCGGTCTCTACACGTGCAAATTCACGGGCATCCTTCCAGGTACCCGTCTCGATACCCTTGTAGTTGGCCTGAAGCTGCGGCTTGAACACATGGTCCCGCTCGCGCCTTGCCATGACCTCACGGTGGCGAGCACGGTACTTGTTCTCCTTGAGAGCCTTACTCTGCCAGCCCCCAGATTCGCCATCCTTCATGACGAACTGAACGCTGCTTGGGTCAAAGAGAATGTGGCACTTGGCCTCGCACTGGTTGCAGATGAGATTCTTGGCGCCCGTCTGGATCTCGTCGTAGTCCACGAACGACAGGCGCAGGTCTCCAGCATCACCACAGCTTGGGCATTGGGTCGTATAGATAGGCACGATTACATCTCCGTATTCATTTGGGTTTCGCAGTCTCTTGCTTCTTCTTGGGGGTCCCGAGCTGCCACTTGTGAACAGACCTCAAGACCGCCGCTACGTGTTTGCACACCCGGTTCTGACCCTCGGGGTCACGAATGACCGGCTCAGAGGCCGTTCCCCGGGGCTTGCCGTCAATGTACTGCTCGCCCTTCGACCAGTGCTCAGGACCGAGCCACCGCCAAGCGGGGCATGAGCAAGCCAGGTGCAGGTCCATCTTCGAAAGCATCACCGCCCGCGTGGCGCGCGTTGCCTTGAGCTTGACAACCTTGGCCCCGTTGCCGCAGTTGACCGCGAACACCCAGCGCATGTTCTGTATGTCGGCGCGCTTGAGGTCCACATTGCAACCCCTGGCCCGCTCCACGAACTTGGGGTTCAACCCCTCCTCTATGGTGTCGAGCTTCGTCGCGATACGGATGCCGTCCTGAACCTCTGCGGGGATGACCAGCTCATGAGCGGTCTTGACGAGGTGAGCTTCCAGGACGTACTCGACCGAGGCGTAGTGCTTGTGCTTACGATGGTCTCTGTAGGGGTAGTCCGTGACCGTGGGATCGCCCTTGGGGCGGCCACCCGGGGGTGTGAAGCGAGGCTTGAAGTCCCCGTGGTCTGGACGATCGCTGTCCGGGTTGCTCTGAGGCTTCGCCAAGTCGTCAGGGCCATCCTTGCGGTAGATCGACCCGGGCTCTGCCTTGTCGAACTCCCGGATGTCCCCCTCAGGCTTGTTGAAGGTGCTCGTTCCGGGGATGTCCTTGTCAAGCGAGCGGCCCTTGTCTGAGGGACCACCACCGGGAAGACCAGACTCCGCGACGGACGGGGGCCTGCGCTTCTGACCGTAAGCCGGTCGAGAAACGAGAGGTTGCGTCAGCGTTGCGGAGCGGTCATCGCCCATATCACTTGTGCTGGTTCTTGACGACGTCCTTGTTCTGCTCCCAGTGGTCAGCAGCCTTCTGGAGATCCTCGTCGGACATCGAGGGGTTGGCGTCCTTGAAACCCTTCATGACGTCTTCACGGGACGAGGCCTGCTGGTAGATGGCGGCGGCGACCTGAGCCCCAACGGCGCTCGTCGGCTGCATCTGATCAGCGATCACGTTGCGGAGCAGGTTGGCGAGAGCCAGACGGCTCGGCGCCTTGCCCTCTTGGGGGTTGGCCAGACCGGCGGCAACCTCACGGAAGACCGCAGCGGCCTTCGCAGCGGGCACAGAAGCTCGCTTCGTGTTGCCCTCAAGAGAGGCCAGAAGGGTGAGAACCTTGCTCAGGGGGACCTTTCCAGTCGCCTCAGTCTGAGCAGCGATGTCGAGGAACATGTCTGAGGCTTGCTTCGGAGTCATCATCGGAGTGCCCTTTCTTGTTGCGGTTTTGGTCGCATCGACCTCTGAGCCTTCGCTCATGTCCTTTGGCTCGTCTTGGATGAGACGGCGTACCCCTACAGTGGGCTGGGTGCCGGCCCAGTCAGAAGACCGACGCTTCAAGTACCGAAGGCGGACATCCTCTAGAGCATCCTCTAGTTCGTCCGCCTTCTCCGGCTTGAGAGTGTCCTTGATCTCTTCGTAGTCGATACGAGCGGCCGCCATCGCAGAGGCGTCGAGGGCCTTCTCCAACTTGAAAAGGCAGTCGGGGATCCCGTGGATCAGGTGCGCGGCCATCTCGAAGAATTGATCCCTCTGGGGGGACTTCTCGATGAGGTCCGTCGCTTCCTTGACGTACTTCTTGAGCTGAGCGCACCGAAGACGGGCATCCCCCAACTCTTCAAGGAGGTACACGGTGATGCCGGCAGCCACCTTGTCAGTGGCCGCCGTCTTGGTCATGCACCGATCTCTGTCGTCTTGGGGCACAGCAGACCTCTCGCTCACTGGGGGCATAAGTGCCCTAGTGGATACAAGAGGTCAACTGTCACGAAGCCGAGGACTCGAACGCCTTCGCGAACTCCTGGAGGAGCAGCGCCTTCATGTCGTCCGACTCGGCTGCGTAGACGGCCTTGAGCACGTCGAAGCGGTCCTCGAAGTCTGCCTGGAGACGAGCGAGCTTCTTCTTGGGCGACAGAGTGAAGTCGTAGTTCTCCGGGAAGTCCGGGCAGACCATCTTCGCGATGGCCCTGCGGGTGTCCAGGTTGGACGGAACAGGCGGGGGAGCCTCTGTAGAAGCCACGACCCTCTGCGGGGCCGGAGCCTGAGTACGTGTAGCGTTCTGACGACGCGGGCCGTTGGTCGTCGTGAACCGCATACCCTCCTGCTCGAAGGACTCGACGCGATCCTGCTGGACCTGGCCGACCACGAGCCCATCCGACTCGTCGCCGATGGCCGTTCCACCCCCGACAGAGTTGGTGAAGTCCATGCCCTCGCTGTGACCCGAACGAGTGGACTGCACTCGTGCAACCACCTGACGGGAAGCCGGGCGAGGGAGAGCCTGCGAGGGAGCCGGAGCGGAGTCGGACACGTACTGTGCCCGCAGTGCTTCCTTCTTCGCGATGTACTCGTCCTGCTGCTCGGGGGACATGCGCTGCATCATGTCTTCCTCGGTCATGCCCTGACCGGGAACGACCTTGGCGTCTCGTGCAACCCGTAGAGCACGGGCCGCCTTCTCGCTGGTGAGGTCCACCCTCTCCTTCGACTTCTCGCCGGAAGGGGTCGTGAGCTTGCGATCGAGTTCGATGCCGTCCTGGACCTCGACCTCCATGACGCCGCGCTGGGACATGACTCTCGTCCCCGGCTGCACCACGTTCACGGGCGTCTGCCCGCGCACATAGCTGCGGTTCTGAGCCAGCGTATTCTGAGCGTGAGCGCGGACCTGTCCCACTTCACGCTCATCGGACACGGTGGTCGCGATGGCCATGCGCTGCTGGGGCTGAAGCGGGTTGCCACCGTCACGGGGGCGAACCTGGATGTTGGCCGAGACGCGCTGCTGGTAGGTCGGATCGTTGGGGTCGTACTCTTCGGCGAGGACCATCCAGCCCGCCTTCACGGCGCCACGCAGGAAGGGTAGGGCGTACGTGGACCCCTCCACTTCTGCCTTCGTGCCGTCGAAGAGGATCTCGGTCCCGGACCGGACCTGCACACCGGTCTGGCCGAGTGTGAAAGGCCGAGTCGTGATGAAGAGCATCATCTGCCCTGCACGGAACTGGATCTGACCGGGCGCGACGCCCCTGCTCTGAGTCTGATACGGGTTCGAGTTCATATCTGCTCCTATGGGACGAGAGAGTCCCCTCATAGGGCAGGCAAAAAGTAGATCCTTAGAGTTTCGACGTGCAGATTCCCATTCTGCATACGGTTCGGCGTCGAATTGGGCCTCAGCGGCACTGTTTCTGTAGGGTCCCACCCTCAATTTACGGGATCGGGAGCATCGTCGTCCTCGGGCGGCGGTACCTCTTTGGCCATCTCTTCCTCGCTCTTCACGACCGTGTAGGAGAGGTTCTCGGGCATGAGCGCCATGGCTCTCTCGATGGCGGTGGTCTCCTGCTGCTTGATCTCGTGCTCCGCCTCCAAGTGCTCCTTGAGTACAGTCAGCATACCGATCGAACAGGCCTCCGGGGTCTCGGATGACACCTCCCAGACCTTCGAACGGCTCGGAACTACCTGTCCTTGGGAGTCTTGCTTGTCGAAGTCATCGAACGACAAGAGCTTGACGACCATCCTCCACTGCTCCATCCCGGGCACATCCGAAGGGTCGTTCTCGAAGTAGATGTGTACCTTTGAGATGGCTCCCGTGAAGTCACTGTCGGCGTAGCTCGTGAGGATCTTGGCGATCGTGGAAAGCACCTGCATGACGCTCTTCTACACCAGTCACTTCTTCTTGGACTTGGTCTTCTCGTTCACTTCCCTGACGGTCCGCACGATCATAGCAATGCGTCCTGCTGCCATCTTGGGTGCAGCCTCAACCTCATGTTGCCAGACGCGCACAACCGTCCAGCCCTCTTTGCGTAGGCGGGCATCGCGGTCGTTGAGCCTCTTCCACAGTGTGACGGGTCTCTTCTTCGCGCAGTGCCAAGGACAGTACGACTCCTGGCAACCGTCCACGAAGATCGCGACCTTGTAGGTGTGCTGCACCAACGAGGGTGACGAGCCCAACACCTTCTCGTTCACCTGGAAACGCACCTCGAACTCACGCAAGGCCGTTCGAAGGAGTCTCTCCGCCGACTTCACGGTCATCACCCTTACGGTTTTCGATAAGAAAATCGCACCGGTATGACGTACACGTGTGTCCTACGCTCCGCCTGTTATGGCGAGGCTAAAGACCATACCATCCTTGACCTTCACACTCCCACGTGGGGCAAGGCAGCCTTCATGCTTGGGACAATGCCCGCCACGGTACACAACAGTGAAGACCGCGCCGGGGAGCTTGGACCAGGCGACCATCTTCGGCCGGTCCGCGTAGGCGATGAGAACGATGTCGTCGTAGGACAAATCCTCGGCCGACACCTCCACCTTGTGCGTATTCACAGTGATTGAAGGCACGGTCACTCCTCTGGAGAGGCAAGGTTGGCCTTGTGCCAACCCTTAGCCCACGCCTCAAGTATAGGCATCGTCCAACCCACGGGATGACCCCGATTCTCAGAAAGGAACTTGTGCATCCACGGGTCCCTGGCCGAAGCCGGAGGGAGACCAGCTTTGTGTGCCGCCTCCCCCGCCTTGAATGCCTGACTGATCATGTCAGGGCTCGGCTTGTCAGCACGAGCAGACACGCGAGCCACAAGAGCCGCATCTTTCTCGTTCTTCTTGTAGTCCCTGGTCTTCTCCGCAGGAGTCATGACCTTGTGCTGGGACCGATCCGCATCAGGATGCTCCTTGAGATACTCCCGAAGCTCCTCTGGGGAGTGGAACTTGGCCGCGATGCGAAGAGCTAGGGGATCCATCACCTCGATCAGCCTACAAGAGCCTTAAACCCGCTTCGGACGGCCCATCGTACGAGGGTGCTCAGTCAACAAGTGCACCCCACAAAAGCAGAACGGCCACCCCGTTACCGGAGTAGCCGCTCATGCTGTGCCTATTTCTAGGCTAGACCGTCAGAAGCGCGTAACGACGAGGCGTGTGAGGCCACGTGGGTTGAATGCGCCTATGCCGACATTCTCGAAGCAGCTGAACCCAATCGTGCGAGCCTTGGGGTCGTCTGCGCTGAGGACGGTCAGCTCCGTACGGACGGGGAAGCGTCCGAAGTTCTCAGGCTCTGCGCACACGTAGACGAAGCCTACGGGCACGAGGCGGGAGATGATGATCTGCGCGCCCCAGAGGACAGCTTGCAGACCCGTCTTGAGCAGCGTCGCCTGGCTCTCGATGTCCAGGATGTCGCGGCCGAACTTGCGGATGTCCGCGTAGTCCACCGCGTTCATGTAGATGCGGGCGACACGGAGGTCGTTCCGCTCCACCTCTGCGAACGCGTCGGCGAGAACCGACGGGCTGATCGGAGCAACCACCGACACGTCGGGGTTGGTCTGACCAGGCAGGGTGTCGAAGCCCGAGACAGCGATGCTGTCCAGAACTGCGAACACACGCTCGTCCTCAGCGGCCTGGATCTGCGCCTTCGCGAGATCCTGAGCGCGCTCGATCAGATCGAAACGACGCTCCTTGATCTGCGTGAGCGGGATCTCCGGGTTCGAGGCAACCTCGAACAGGGGGAAGATCACGCGACGGGGCTTCTGGATGGCGAGGATGTTCTCGCCTTCCTCACCGACCACGAACGCAGTGACCTCAGGGTCCTTGTCGTAGATCGGCAGAGCGCCGTCGGGCAGCTGCTCCACGAGGAAGGTCTTGCGACCGACCGCCGTGTAGTCGCGACGCAGCCGGAGGGGCTGAATCATCGAGGCAGCGAGCTTCGAGCGGCCGGCGGCCGTCTTGATGTACTCGCTGATGATCGCTTGCTTGGTTTCGTTGGAAACTGTCGGCATCATGGCTTTCTCTGGCTCCTCTTTCAGACGCGAAGGTCGATCACGAGGAGCGACGAGTTGGCATCAGGGGCGCACTTGACGACACCCATGACAGTGGGGGGAGCGTGCGTAGACGTGTAAGCGGCGGTGTAGCCACCCACCTGAATCTCGTACGCGTCCGAAACGAGGTTTGTGATCAGACCGTTGGGCGAGCAGAACACGAGGTCGCCCACGTTGTAGGTCAGAGCAGCGCCCGCAGAGCCCGTGTTACCGAGCTGGTTCTTCGTCTCGTAGATCGCGAGACCCACGCAGGAACCCGAGCCGCAGACGTACGGACCACGGCCGCTGGCAACGCCAGGGGTGTTCTCGTACGCGTTGCCGAGCGAGTCGTTCAGGAAGATGCCGACAGGCTTGCAACCAGCAGCGTAGGACGCCGAGTTGGGGCCGCCGATGTAGTTGTTGCCGTAGTCAGGCCGCGTCATCGCGACAGAACCACCGAGTACGCCGGCCTTCACGATGGAAGCGAGCGTCGTAGAGACGTAGGCGAGGGTGGTGACGACAGGAGGGTTCGCCTGCGTGAACGCGTCCGGCGTCAGAAGACCCAGGGAGTTCCTGGTCACGACGTGGAAGAGTTGAACGCGAGCCGAGGTCTCCTTGAAATCACCCGATCCCTGGCCGCCGATAGCGAAGGTCGTCATAGTCGAACTCCTAGTTGCAGTGGGCGTTGAGGATTGAGTGCTTTGATTCGATCTGCATCTACTGAGTTGGGCCCAACAGATAGACTATTGGGCCCAACCCCCAAAACTTCACTTGAGGCCGAAGTGCTCGCGGACGTCGGGAGCCGACGACCAGAGGTTCGACAGCTTGTCGATGTCCGACGAAGCCGTCTTGACGGCAGCCGGTGCGCTCGATCCGCCGACCTTGGACACACCCTGCGTAGGACGCGTACCGACGGTGCGGCTTGCGGGCTGGGAGAGAACCGCAGCCTGCTTCTCCTGACCCTGGAGCTGCTGGGCCTTCTCGGCGTCCTGCGTCTCCTGAGTGGCGAAGAGGGTCTTCAGCACGTCGTCGTCCGGCCCGAACTGAACCTCGCCGACGTCCATCGACGGGGGCTCAAGCTCGATGTCGCCCATGCCAGCGGCGTCACCACCGGGGGTAGGGGCAAGCATCTGATCGAGGAGAGCGTCATCGCTCGCCTGGATCTGGAGCTGCTGCTCCTCCTGGACGGGAGCCTGCTCCTGCTGCATCTGCTGCTGCTGGGCCTGCATCATCTGCTGCATCTGCTGTGCGACAGCCTGCTGCACCATCTGCTGCATCGACTGCTGGTCCATGCCGCCGGCCTGCTGAACCTGATCCTGCTGCTGCTGGGCAACGGGAGCCGGAACGGCAGCCTGCTGCTGGGGCTGACCGCCACCCTGACCCTGGCCTTGACCCTGGTCCTGCTGTGCCTTCTTCGAAGCGACGGGGCTGTTCTTCCCCCACTCGCCACCCGGGAAGTCAGCCTGCGAGCCCTGCTGCTGCTTCATGGCCTCTTGGACCATCTGCTGCACGGCGCCCATCATGGCCTGCTGATCGCCAGTCTGCATCGCCTGCATGCACTGCTGGGCAGCCGACTGGTACGAGCTTGCCTGCTGGTCCTGCTGCTGCTCGACGGCGACTGCGGGAGCCGCTGCCTGCTGCTGCTGGGGAGCAGGAACCTGCTCCTGACCCTGACCATCCTGGTCCTGGGCGAGGCGCTGGAAAGTGTCGATGAGGTCTGCGTCGGGGAGCGCCATGAGCGCCACCGCCTGATCCTCAACCACCTGCTCAGCGACCTTGGGGCCGAGCATCTGGCGAGCGACCTTCACGCAGAGGTCCGCCTTCTTGACGAGCAGCTGCGTAGAAGCAGCCTTCGCCGTCTCCGAGTGGTTGAAGGTCTCGGGACGGTAATCGGCGAGGCCGATCTCGTCGCGCTTGGTAGCGCCACCCGAGTACTCCTTCTCCCATTCGTTCGGGGAGTGGACGTCCTCTGCCCAGCTCGACGGAGTACCATTCATGTACTTGTCGGCGCGGGGGTTCTGGGACACGTGGTCCTGGTTCATGAGGTACGGGTCAGCGGTCTTGCCCATGGCAGCCGTCCGCTGGATCTCGTTCCGGTTCCAAGTGGTGCGTTCACGCATGGGAGGCTCCAACCTTTTCTCGAACACTCAGGGTTTATAGATAGATTCACGACCCCAAAGCGAAGAGGCGTCCCTTGTCGATAAGGGCAGACACTTCGTCTGAGCTGAGGTCACGGCCCACCACCTTGCGGCAGGCCGCCAAATACGATCCGATGTCTGTGTATGAACCCAGACCGTTGACCGCCAAGACAGTGCGGTAAACGCGGGATTCTCCGGCCATTGAAGAGCGCTTCATCATGTCCATCATCCGAGAGACGGCGAGAAGCTCACGCCCGGTGAAGCTGCCGGTCTTCACCAGCGAACCCCACCCACCGCTCTTGTAGAGGACAAGGCCCAAAAGGATTTTCTTAGTGATCGACGGATCACGCATCGTGGCATAGACACCACGAGCGATACCCTTCCACTCGGGCAGTTGCAGAGCCGACTTGATGATGGACTCGTTCTCTCTATTTTCATCTAGGTCCAACTTGGAGGTCTCACTCTTCGAGATCTCGTCGCGGACTTTCTTGATAGCTTCTTCGCGCACGGCATCTGCGAGGTCCTCGATCGCCTTCTGGATCGGGGTCTTGTCACTCTTGCCCGCGTCTGGTTTCTTGGGGGTCTCTTCGGTGGTGTCGTCCATCCCGAAGTCCTGCGCGAGGATCTTGCGCACGGATGCTGGGACAGAAACCTTGAACTGACCCCGGTTGCGTGCTGCCTTCTGGAGACCACCAGGCTGCGCCACACGTGCAGGCTGCGAGAACGCCACCTGCATCTTGCCGTTGATGTTCTCGATGTCCTCAGCAGAGAGGATGTTGCGCAGCACAGCGCCCGTAAAGGCAGGGTTCGCGACCCACGAGGCCTCGATGAACCGGACAGAGCCCGGCTCCTCCTTCACGTGCCCGCACAGCTCAGCGACCTTGCGCTTCTTGCCAAACGAGTCGTAGAAGTCCGAGCCCTTGAAGTATTTGATGTGGGGGCAGAGCTGCGTCTCGTCGTAGGCGACGTTGCCGCACTTGGTGCAGGTCGTGAAGGCGACCTGGCAACCCATCGAGAGCGTCGAGAGCTGACCCGCCGTGATGGCGTCGATGAGCGGCTTGTGCTTGCGATCCGTCGCGACGAGGATGTCCACGTAGATCGAGTCGCCGATATCACGCGCCGCACTGTCGATGATCTTGCCCTTCGACAGCTCGGGGATCTGAATGTGCTCGACGTAGTTCTCGCCGCCCGTGAACGTGCGGAAGGAGCTGAGGAGCAGCTTCGTCTCCCAGCAGTCGTTGTTGTTGTTGATGTACTTGAGGGTGTCGGGCGTGACGTACCAATCGGCGTACTTCCGATCGATCTGGAAACCGTCCACCATCATCTGCCCGAGGGGCATGCTGACGTCCTCGGTCTTCACCGAGGCGATGATGGTGCAGTGCGAGAGCAGGTACCGCTTCGGGTCGTATTTGTCGATGATGACCTTCGCAGCACTACGAGTGTTGAAGCTCGTCTGCTTGGCCGAAGCACACACCGCATCCCATCCAGCGAAAGAGATCGCTGGCTTGATGAGGGCTGCGTTTGCGTACTTGTTG
>Ga0265338_10002153_pt1 | contig 30260 bp, 31 predicted proteins | sample 42126metaG_FD_193579 | JGI IMG/M metagenome (GOLD analysis project Ga0265338, IMG submission 193579) | Rhizosphere microbial communities from Carex aquatilis grown in University of Washington, Seatle, WA, United States - 4-21-26 metaG | ecosystem: Host-associated > Plants > Roots > Rhizosphere...
CCTCGCGGTCGATCTCGAGCTCCGGGACTGCGCCCGCCTCGCGCCGCAGCCAGTCGCCACGGTCGGCTGCACGTCCGAGCGCGCGAGCCGCGGCCTCGGGGTAGCTGAACGACGGCACCTGCGCGAAACTGCGCAGCGTCGCCGGCGCGCCCTTCGCCGAGAGGAACGCGCACAGCACAGGCTTCTCGCCCGCGTCGGCAGCGGCCACGCTGATCGCGGCACCGACCTCGTCCTCGTCCACGCCCACGGTCGGGACGAAGAGCGCGATCACCGAGTCGATGTTCGGGTCGGCGAGGACGATCGGGAGAACGGCCGCGAAGCTCTTCGCGTTCGCGGAGCCGAGCATGTCGATCGGGTTCGCACTCGAGCCCTCCGACGGCATGATCTCTGCGAGCCGCGCGCGCGTCTCGTCGGTCGGCGTCGGCAGCTCGAGCCCGGCCGCCTCGCACGCGTCCGCGGCGAGGATGCCGAGGCCGCCCGCGTTCGTGAGCAGCGCCACGCGCCGTCCATGCGGTACCGGTTGCGCATACAGCACCGACGCCACGTCGACGAGTTCGTCGAGCGTCTTCGTCCGGATCACGCCGGCCTGCCTGAAGAGTGCGTCAACTGCGGCCTCCGAGCCGGCGAGCGCCGCCGTGTGCGAGCTCGCGGCCTTCGAGCCGGCGCGCGTCGTGCCGCCCTTCATGGCCAGGATCGGCTTGCGCCGTGCGAGGCGCCGCGCGATCCGCGCGAACGCGCGCGGGTTGCCGAACGACTCGAGGTAGAGCATCACCATCTCGGTCGCCTCGTCGTCCTCCCACCACTCGAGCAAGTCGTTCGACGAGACGTCGGCCTTGTTTCCGATCGAGACGAAGGAGGTGAGGCCAAGCCCGCTCGCCTCGGCGCGCTCGAGCACCGCGAGGCCGAGTGCGCCGCTCTGCGAGGAGAAGCCGATCTTTCCCTTCGGGAAGGCGCGCGGCGCGAAGGTCGCGTTGAGGTCGACCGCCGACGAGGCCATGCCGAGGCAGTTCGGACCGATCACGCGGGCACCGTGCGCGCGGCAGAGCTCGACGAGCTCCTCCTGCCGCGCCACGCCCTCCGCGCCGATCTCCGCGAAGCCGGCCGAGATGACGACGAGCGCCTTCACGCCTGCTTCCAGCGCCTCGCGCGAGGCCTCGTTGACCTTGTCGCCGGGGAGGCAGATCACCGCCAGTTCGACCGTGTCGGGAATCGCACCGACGGAGCCGTAACCGTGGACGCCCGCCACCGCGTCACCGTTCCGGTTCACCGGGTAGGCGGAGCCCTTGAAGTCGGCCGCGAGGATGTTGCGGAAGAGCTCGCCACCGATTGAGCCGCGGCGCGACGAAGCGCCGATCACCGCCACCGAGGCGGGCTCGAAGAAGGGCGTGAGAGAGGCCTGGACCGCGACGTGGTCGCGCTCGGCGACGGCGTCGCGGTAGCGCTCGGTCGGCGCGATCGGGAAGTGCACCTCGACCTCGCCGCCGGACAGTTCACGGACCGCGTTGAAGCCCGCGTCGCGGAAGACGTCGAGCATGCCGCGGTTCTCCGGCATCACGGTCGCCACGAACTCCTCGACCCCGTTCTCCGCGGCGAGTTCGACCAGGCGTTCGAGCAGCCGCGTGCCGATCCCGCGCTTCTGGACGCCGTCGTCCACGGTGAACGCGACCTCGGCCAGGCGCCGGTCGCGCAGGCGCGCGTAGTTCGCGAGCGCGACGACTCGTCCTTCGAGGCAGCCGATCAGCGAGCCGCGCTCGTCCCAGTCGGGATCGAGGAACGGCGTGACGAGCTTCGGGCCGAGTGCGGGGAAGCCGTGGAAGCGGAGATAGCGGCTTTGGTCGGTGAGGTCGGTGAAGAAGTCGAGCAGCGCCTGCTCGTCGCAGGCGAGAGGCGCGCGGAGGCGCAGCGTGGAGCCATCGCGGAGGATGACATCGGTTGGTTCGGTGGCGAGAATGCTCATGGTTTCATCGTCGCGTCGGCTGTCGTGAGCGGCATCGTGGCCGTCCCGCTCGCCCCGCGCGGCTTTTCCGCACGGGTCAGACACGGGGTAGCGCGAGCCTCAGCGCGCCGACCACGGAGTCGTCGAGCGAGCCGCCGAGGCTCCGGGCGAGTGCGCCGGCGACGGCGAGCGTGAAGCCTCCGTCGCGCGCCTCGCGGGTCGCCGCGACGAGCTCTCCGTCCACCGTCACCTCGACGTCTGCTGCATTCGCCAGCACGAGGAGGACGAGGTCGGCGACCGAGGAGGCGTCCGCCGCGACCACGACCGGCCCCGGAGGGAAGGACGCCGGGACGCGATCGAGGCCGGGCAGCTCGAGCGCTGAACGGACGAGCTCGTCCAGGTGCGCCGGACCGGTCGACGGTTCCCGCCGCGCAGCCAGACCGAGCGCGTGCACGGTCTCCTTCAACGTCGCGCCGGACTCGTCGATCAGCCGCAGCCGCGTACGGGCCTCCTCTGTCAGTTCCTCCGACTCGAGCAGCTCCGCCTGCGCGAGGATGGCGAAGAGCCCGTTGTTGACCGCGTGGACGAGCCGCGCGCTCAGCTCGCCCAGCGCGGCCAGCCGCGCGGCGGCGACATACCCCAAGAGCGTCTGTTCGGAAAACGGCTCGACGTCCATACTTCCCTGGAAGGTTGCACGCGGCGGCCCGCGAACTGAGGGGAGCATGATGCCGGGCGAGGGGAGTCGCAAGCAGGCTCGCGTTACCTGCTTGGTGGCGGACGATCATCCCGCGATGCTCGCGGCGATGGGGGACATCCTCGAGCGCAGCGGCGTCGAGGTCGTGGCGCGCTGCTCCGACGGCGAGGACGCGATCGCCCGCATCGAGACGCTGCGGCCGAACGTCGCCCTCGTCGACGTGCAGATGCCGCGCCTGAGTGGGATCCAGGTCGCCGCCCGCGCGTCCCAGTCGACGCCCGAAACGGCCGTCGCTCTCTACACGGCGTTCGGCGACCGAGCGCTCCTCTCGGAGGCGTTGGACGCCGGCGCGCGGGGGTTCGTGCTCAAGGAAGCGCCGCTCGGCGACCTCGTCCGCGCCGTCGAGCACGTGGCCGCCGGCGAGACCTACGTCGACCCGGTGCTCGCCGGAGTGCTCGTCAGCTCGCAGCTCGCGGCGAAGCTCCCGCAGCTGACGCAGCGCGAGCGCGAGGTGCTGCGCCTGCTCGCCGACGGGCTCGCGAACGAGGAGATCGGCAAGCGTCTCTTCATCTCCGCCGAGACCGTGCGCACGCACGTGCGCAAGGCGATGGCGAAGCTCGACGCGGATACGCGCACGCAGGCCGTCGCAACGGCGCTGCGGCAGTCGCTCATCTCCTAGCTGCGAGAGAGCGACGCAGTGCGGCGAGCCGGTCGTCCCAGGCGGCGCCGACCTCGACGAGCCATTGCACGGCGTCCTCGAGCGGCGCAGGAGTCACCTCGTAGCGCGTCTCCCGCCCGGCGCGCGTCGCGCGCAGCAACCCCGCGTCGGCGAGCGTCCCCAGTTGCTTCGCGACCGCCTGCCGCGTCACGGGCAACGCCGCCGCCAGCTCGGTCGCGGTCGCGCTGCCGCGGGTCGCGACAGCCTCGACGAGCGAGCGCCGGCCCGGGTCGCCGAGCGCCGAGAAGACGCGGTCTACGCGAGCGTCCACGCGAGGGCGCCCACTGCCGCCGGAGGCGGCAGTGTCTTCCCGCTGGGCGTCGGCGGCTTTGCCGCCGACGCTGCCAGCCTCAGCTCCAGCGCCAGCGCGAAGTCGGGAGCGGTCTCGACGACGCGCACGAGCGTCCCGCCGTCCGTCTCTTCGACCTCGAGCGCGACCTCGCCGCCGTCGTCCCAGTCGAGGACGAGCCGCTCGCCCGGGTCGAGCTCACGGACCACGCCGCGCCGCTCCTCGCCGTTCTCCCAGCGGAACACGCCCTCGCCGCCGGGACGAGCGTCGAGCTCGACCTCGGTTGCGAACCACTCCTCGAGCCGCTCCGGCTCGGTCAGCGCCTCCCAGACCTCCTCGGGCGGCTCGGGGACGACGATCTCGCGCTCGACCTGCATCGACTCCTCCTTGACGTGCAACCGAACGGTTGCGTAATAATGTGCAACCAGATGGTTGCATTGAATCAGCTCGTGCCGATGGTCGTCGAGTCGGACGGCCGCTTCGAGCGCTCGTTCGACATCTTCTCCCGGCTTCTGCGCGAGCGGATCGTCTTCCTCGGGACCGAGGTCGAGAGCACGTCGGCGAACCTCGTCGTCGCACAGCTTCTCTTCCTCGAGGCAGAGGACCCGGACGCCGACGTCAAGCTCTACATCAACTCGCCGGGCGGCGACGTCTACGCGGGGATGGCGATGTACGACGCGATGCAGTACGTCAAGCCGGACGTGCAGACGTACTGCATCGGGATGGCGATGTCGATGGGCGCGCTCCTGCTCGCGGGCGGCGCGGCCGGCAAGCGGTTCGTGCTGCCGAACGCGAAGGTGATGATCCACCAGGGCTCGGGCGGCTTCCGCGGCACGCCGGCGGACATCCAGATCGCGGCGCGCGAGATCCTCTCGCTGACGCGGCGCTACGCCGAGGTGATCGCCGAGCACACGGGCCAGGACGTCGAGCAGGTGGTGCGAGACATCGACCGCGACCACTTCCTCACGCCGGAAGAGGCCGTCGAGTACGGGCTCGCCGATCGGGTTCTCGCCGCCTAGCGCATATGCGCGGTGAACGTCGTGTGGCCGCTGCAGGGGCTTGCTGCAGCGGGGACCTTCATCGTGTAAGCGATCGTCCCCGTGGCCGTCGTGGCAGTCGTGAACCGCCCGCTGATGGTGCTGGTCGTGGTCTTCCGTGGTTGGTCGGCGCCCCCGCCCGTGACGGACGGGACGCTCTTGACCGCGAACGTGCCGTTGGCCGCGACCGGGATCGTCGCGATCTTGTACGTGTTGTACGGGTCGGCGTACGCGTTGCCAGGCCCGCCGATGCCGATGCAGCCGCCGTCCTGCCAGAAGAACGTGAGCAGCTGCTTGCCGCTCGTCGAGACCTTGAAGCCGACCGCTGCCCTGAAGCCGTTGTACCGCCCCACCGAGGTGAAGCCGGTGAACTTCTTGCCGGGCGTGGGCGTGGCGGCGAGCGCGGCCGCCGCGAACGCCAGGCTCAGCGCCGTTGCAAGTGCGACGAGAAGTGTCCGGGTAGGAGTCACCGACTGCCTCCGTTCCGTCGTGTCGTGATCGGCGATGCTCATGAGCACTCTCGCCCCGCTCGCCCGGGAGACATCGGCGCTAAGTACGGACGCCGGGACGCGGTAACGTCAGCGCGTGAGCGTCGTCTCCGACCTGCTGCGGCTCGTCCCCGACGAGCGGCGCGTCTCGAACGGCGAGTCGGTGCTCGACCAGCACTCGGCCGACCTGACCTACCACTCGCCTCGGCGTCCGGACGCGGTCGTCTTCCCGGAGACGGTGGAAGAGGTCTCCGCCGTGCTCGCCTACGCCGACGCGGAGCGGATCCCGGTCGTCCCGTTCGGCGCGGGCACGAGCCTCGAAGGGCACGTGATCCCGCTGCACGGCGGGATCAGCCTCGACCTGACGCGGATGAACCGGATCGTCGCGGTGCGGCCCGGTGACCTGAGCGCGACCGTCCAGGCGGGCGTCACCCGCTCGCAGCTCGAGGCCGCCGCCGGCCCGCACGGGCTCTGGTTCCCCGTCGATCCCGGCGCGGACGCGACGCTCGGCGGGATGGCGGCGACGAACGCGAGCGGGACGACGACCGTCCGCTATGGCGGCATGCACGCGCACGTGCTCGCGCTCGAGGCCGTCCTCCCCGGCGGCCGCGTGATTCACGCCGGCAGCCGTGCCGTCAAGACCTCGGCCGGCTACAACCTCGCGCAGCTGCTCGTCGGCTCGGAGGGGACGCTCGGCGTGATCACCGAGCTGACCGTACGGCTCCACCCGATCCCGGAGGCGATCGTCGTCGCGCGCGCGGCGTTCCCGTCGGTCGAGTCGGCGTGCCGCGGAGCGGCGGCGCTCGTCGGCGCGGGCGTCCCGGTGACGCGCTGCGAGCTGCTCGACGCGGTCACGATCGCCGCGCTGAACGCCTACAAGAGCACGAGCTTCCCGGAGTCGCCGCACCTGTTCGTCGAGCTCGGCGGGAGCGCGAGCGGCGTGCCCGGCGACCTCGCGACCGCGCAGGAGCTGCTCGCCGACGAGGGCGCCACGACGTTCGAGGCGGAGAGCGACCCGACCGCTCGCGCCCACATGTGGGACGCGCGCCACAACGCGCTGCATGCGTCCCTCGCGCTCGCCCCGGGCGCGAAGGCGATGATCACGGACGTCGCAGTGCCACTCTCCGAGCTCGCCGGCGCGATGGAGAACGCGCGACGACTGCTCGACGAGTCCGGCATGAATGGCGGCATCGTCGGCCACGTGGGGGACGGCAACTTCCACGTCGCCTTCCTCCTCGACCCTGGGGACGTCGACTCGCTCGCCCGCGCGCAGTCGTTGAACGCGGCGCTCGTCGAGGACGCGCTCGCGCGCGGCGGCACCTGCACCGGCGAGCACGGGATCGGCTTCGGGAAGCTCGCCTACCTCGAGCGGGAGCACGGCGACCTGCTCCCGCTGCTGCGCGGGATCAAGGCCGTCTTCGACCCCAACGGGATCATGAATCCCGGCAAGGTCGTTCCGAGCTAGCTGGCCGGGCCCTCGTAGCTGACGCTGTCGTCGAGGATCTCGTCGATCCGGTCGAGCGTCGCCTGGTCGAGCTCGATCCCGGACGCGGCGGCGTTGTCCGCCACCTGCTCCGGGCGCGAGGCGCCGATGATCGCGGAGGCGACGTTCGGCTCCCGCAGCACCCACGCGAGCGCAAGCTGCGCCGGCGTGATCCCGAGCTCGCCCGCGAGTGCGACGAGCTGCTGCACGCGTTCGAGCAGCTGCTCGTTCCGGGCCCTGCCCATGAAGCGGCCCATCGACTCGGAGGTCGCGCGCGAGCCCTCGGGGAGCGGCTCGCCCGGCTTGTACTTGCCGGTGAGGACGCCCTGCGCGAGCGGCGACCAGACGATCTGCGAGATGCCGTGCTCCCGGCAGACGGGAATCACGTCCTGTTCAGGCCCGCGCCAGACCATCGAGTACTGCGGCTGGCTGGAGACGAAGTCGACGCCGGCCATTTGCTGCGCCTCGAGGATCTTGTCCGCCGGCCACTCGCTGAAGCCGACGTAGCGCGCCTTCCCCGCCTCGACGATCTCGGTGAGCCCCTGCATCGTGTCTTCGAGCGGGACGTTCCAGTCGTAGCGGTGGCACTGGTAGAGGTCGACGTAGTCGGTGCGGAGGCGCTGCAGCGATTCGTCGATCTGGTGGAGGATCTGCGCCTTCGAGAGGCCGGTGCCGCCGTCGGGCGCGTCCCAGAAGAGCTTGGTCGCGAGCACGTACGAGTCGCGCGGCCGGTCGGCGAGCGCCACGCCGAGGAACTCCTCCGCCTTGCCGTTCGCGTAGACGTTCGCGGTGTCGATGAAGTTGATCCCGATCTCGAAGGCCTTGGCGACGCACGCCTCGGCGTGGTCGTCGCCGACGCCGCCGCCGTAGGTGAGCCAAGAGCCGAGGCTGATCTCGGAGACCTGGAGGTCGCTGCTGCCGAGCTGTCTGTATCTCATGGCGCGACGGTACTTGGTAGCGTCGGCCCCGTGCCGCACCTCGACGCGATCGGCATCGTCTCCTCCGACCTCGACCGCACGCGCGCGTTCTACCGGCTGCTCGGCGTCGAGTTCGCCGAGGGGGACGACCACGTCGAGGCGACGATGCCGAACGGGCTGCGGCTGATGGTCGACACGGAGGCGGTCGTGAAGAGCTTCCGGCCCGACTGGACGCGCGAGACCGGCAACCAGCTCGGCCTGGCCTTCGCGTGCGCCTCGCCCGTGGAGGTCGACGAGACACACGCGCAGGTGGTCGCGGCCGGCTTCGAGGGCGAGAAGGAGCCGTGGGACGCGTTCTGGGGAATGCGCTACGCGCAGCTCCGCGACCCGGACGGCGTTCCCGTCGACCTGTTCGCGGCGCTCCCCTGAGACTCGTCGACGCGACGATCGAGCTCGGCGACGGCCGGGCGCTTTCGATCCAGCGGCCGCTCAGCGCCGAGGAGCTGATCGACGAGGGCGAGTTCGACCGCGACGAGTTCCTGCCCTACTGGGCGGAGCTGTGGCCGAGCGGCATCGCGCTGGCGGAGATCGTCGCGGCGCGCGACATGCGCGGGCTGCGCGTGCTCGAGCTCGGCTGCGGGCTGGGCGTGCCGTCGCTCGCGGCCGCGCTCGGCGGCGCCGACGTCCTCGCGACCGACTGGGCCGAGGACGCGATCGAGCTCCTCCGCTCCAACGCCGAGCGCGTCGGTGCCGCGCTCCGCGCTGAAGTCGTCCGCTGGGACGAGCCCGAGGCGATCCTGCGCGAGTCCTGGGACCTCGTGCTCGCCGCCGACCTCATCTACGAGCAGCGGAACGCCGACCTGCTCGCGGAGGTGCTCCTGCGCCTCGACGGGGAGACGCTGCTCCTGCAGCCGCCGAGGCCGTACGTGGAGCCGTTCCTCGAACGGATCCACGCCGAGCAGATCGGGGAGCGGCTCTACCGGATACCGTGATCGCGGTGCTCCCGCTGCTCCTCGTCGCGGCGCTGCTCGTGAAGCCGCACATCGTCTGGAAGCCGATCCCGTTCGGCGCCGCGCGCAAGGCCGAGATGGCCGCCTACGCGCAGAAGCACTACGGCATCCACTCGTGGCGGCTGCACCCGCAGGTGATCGTCGAGCACTACACCGCGACCGAGAGTTTCTCCTCGGTCTGGAACTCGTTTGCCTCGAACTCGCCCGACCCGGAGCTCGGCGAGCTGCCCGGCACCTGCTCCCACTTCGTGATCGACCGCGACGGGACGATCTACCAGCTCGTCCCGCTCACGGTCATGTGCCGGCACACCGTCGGGCTCAACTACACGGCGATCGGGATCGAGCACGTCGGCACCTCCGACGCCGAGGTGCTCCACGACGCCGCGCAGATGCGCTCCTCGATCGCGCTCACTGCCTGGCTGATGCAGCGCTTCGGGATCAAGCTCCGGAATGTGATCGGGCACAACGAGAGCCTGTCCAGCCCGTTCCACAAGGAGCTCTACAAGCCGTGGGCGCACCAGACGCACGGCGACTGGCGCCACGCCGACATGCTCACCTACCGCGCCCGGCTCTCGGCCTTCCTCGGGAACCACGGGATGAAGACGCTCGTCTCGCGCTGATAGGCGCGGTAGTCGTCGCCGCGGTGCGCCAGGGCGCGCTCCTCGGACGGGCCGATCCCGGTCACGAAGATCACGAGCGTCAGCAGGAGCAGCGGCGAGACGACGCCGAGCCAGCCCCACGACGCCTCGAGTGCGACGAGCCAGTACGCGATCCAGGTCAGGAACTGGAAGAAGTAGTTCGGGTGGCGCGAGTAGCGCCAGAGCCCGGAGCGCATCGTCGTGCCGCGGTTCGCGGGATCCGACCTGTGCCGCGCGAGCTGCGCGTCCGCGACCTGCTCGAGGACGACGCTCACGGCCCAGAGCGCGGCGCCGGCCCACGCGAGCGCGCCGAGCGGGCGGTCGGCGAAGGCGGCGAGGACGAAGACGATCCCGAGCGGCGGCGCCAGCCCCGCCTGGCACTGGTAGAAGATCGCGAAGGTCAGCTGCTCGCGACCCCGCTCGCGCCAGCGCTGCCTCAGCTCCGCGTAGCGGGAGTCCTCGGCGCCGCTGTGCCGGCGGACGACGAGCAGCGAGACGCGGAGATTCTCGAGCGCGCCGATCGTCCCGATCAGGACGCGGTGGCCGGTGTCGCCCGGCCCGAGCACCGCGGCGAGGATCGCCGCCAGCGCGACGCCGACCCCCCAACCGGCGTCCACGAGCGTCGCGTCCCGCGTCTGCCGCTGCCGCAGGTAGAGCGCGCCGAGGAGCGCGGCCGCGGCCGCCCAGACGATCAGCTCCAGCTCCCAGCGGTGGTGGATCACGCCGCGGCGACCGCCTGCTCGAGCCGGTCGGTCAGATCCTTCGCGGCCGCGATCGTCGGCTGGCCGACCGCGACGTCGATCGGCTCGCCGACCATGATCGTCACCCGCGTCCGACCGGGCCAGCCGCGCGTCCCCGTCATCCGCACCGGGATCAACGGCGTGCCGGTCGTCAGCGCGAGCCGCGCGGCGCCGCGATGCCAGCCGATCTGGCGGTGCGCCTTCGAGGTTCCCTGCGGAAAGATCCCGAGCAGCTCGCCGCGCTCCAGCAGCCGCGCCGCCTCCGAGATCGCCGTCCGGTCGCCGCCGCCGCGCTCGACCGGGAACGCGTTCAGCGAGCGGAAGACCGCGCCGAGCAGCGGGTTCCCGAACAGCTCGGCCTTCGCCATGTAGTGGATCTCGCGTTTCGTGGCCACGGCGAGGATGAACGGGTCGACGATCGAGGCGTGGTTGGAGGCGAGGATCGCGCCGCCGCTCGCCGGAATCCGCTCGGCGCCTGTCACTTCGGCGCGATAGAGGACGCGGGTGAACTCGCGGAAGCCGACCCGGTGCAGGACGTCGTAGGCGTTCACGCGACGGTTCCCGCTCGCGCGAGCAGGAGCTGCACGTCGCGGAGCTGGCGCGTGCGGAAGGCGGCCTCGCAGAAGGCGAGGTAGAAGTCCCAGAGCCGCTCGAAGCGGCGGTCGTAGCCGAGTGCGCGCACCTCCGCGATGTGCTCGTGGAAGCTCGCGCGCCAGCGGCGCAGCGTTTCCGCGTAGTGCGGGCCGATCTCCTCGACGCCGTAGATCGCGAGCCGCGAGTCCTTCGCCGCCGCGAGCGCGAGTGACTCCAGCGACGGGATCAGGCAGCCGGGGAAGACGTAGCGCTCGATCCAGTCGGGTGTCTTGCGGTAGCGATCCCAGCGCTGCTCCGGGACGAGGATCGTCTGCACCGCCGCCAGTCCGCCCGGCGCCAGCACGCGGTCGATGGTCGCGAAGTACGTCCCGAACTGGTCGGCGCCGATCGCCTCCAGCATCTCGATCGAGGCGACCTTCGTGAACTGTCCTTCGACGGCGCGGTAGTCCTGCTCGACGATCTCGACCGGGAGCCCGGCGGTGCGCTCGCGCGCGACCTTCGCCTGCTCGCGGGAGATCGTCAACCCGGTGACGCGGCAGCTGTACGTCTCGGCGGCGAACTTCGCGAACCCGCCCCAGCCGCAGCCGATCTCGAGCACGTGATCCTCGGGACCAAGTTGCAACGTGCAACCAAGTCGGCGGTACTTCTCGCGCTGCGCGTCGGCGAGGGACATCTCCGGCTCGGAGAAGACGGCGCACGAGTAGGTCATCGTCTCGTCCAGCATCAGCGCGAACAGCTCGTTGCCGAGGTCGTAGTGGTAGGCGATGTTGCGGCGGGAGCGGAGGAGGCCGTTGCGGCGGTGCAGGCGCGGGCGCAGCTCGAGCAGCCGGCGCACGCGCGAGTGCCGTCCCGCCGCCGCGTCGGCGTTGTGGAGCAGCAGCTCGAAGAAGCCGACGAGGTCGTCCGTGTCCCATTCGCCCGCGGTGTACGACTCGCCGGGGCCGAGCTTCCCGCGCAGGGCGAGCCGCCGGAAGAAGGCGCGGTCGTGGATCTCCAGCCGCACCGGCGGCCCGGAGCCGAAGCGGCGCTGCGTCCCGTCCGGGAGCGCGACCTCGAGCGTGCCGCCCTCGAGGCTCGCCAGCGTGCGCTCGAGCACGCGCACGGCCGTGCGCTCCAGCAGGCGGCCGCGTGCATGCGTCGGCTCGGCGCGGACGTTCACGGGCGCACGCTCCCGACGCCCGGCTCGAACGGCGGCTTGCGGTGGAACGGGACGCGCTTCAGCCAGAGGCGCAGCGCCTGCCAGTGGATCAGCGCCGTCACCTGCAGCGGCATCAGCGGATAGCGGACGAGCGTGCGCACGAGCGCCGCGTTGCTCAGCTCGCGCCGCTTCCCGTGCAGCACCGCGGTCAGCGGCTTCGGGCCGGCGTCGTCGCAGACGTGGATGCGCGCCCAGACCTCGTCGCCGGGCTGCGAGAACGCGTACTCGTAGCTCTGGTCGAGCCCGAAGAACGGCGAGACGTGGAGCCGCTTGTGGTGCTCGTAGCGGAGGGACGGGCCGTGGAGCACCTCCGGTAGCCGTTCCCCGAACGTGTTGCTCAGCTCCGCGACCATGCACGCGAGCGAGTCGTCGGCGCGGTAGCACCAGAAGAACGAGACCGGGTTGAAGACGTAGCCGAGCACGCGCAGCTGCGTCAGCATCAGCACGCGCTCGATCGACGGGTCGCCGGTCAGCGCGAGCACCTCGTCCTTGATCGGGCCGCCGCCGAAGTGGTCGGAGTCGCGGAGCGAGAACACGTTCCCGAACAGGCGCAGGCGCCGCAGCTCCTCCAGCTCGTCCAGGTCGATCAGGAAGTAGGAGACCGGGTACTTGAAGACGTTCCGCACCGGCGCGCGGCGCGCGTGCATCAGCATCCCTTCGTAGAGCGCCGACCTCACCACGCCACCCCGAGCCCGGCTGCGGCCGCGACTCCGGAGGCGAGCCCGTCCTCGTGGAAGCCGTTGCCGAAGTGCGCGCCGGCGTACCAGGTGCGCCGCGTGCCGCTCAGCGCCGGCAGCTCGCGCTGTGCGCGCAGCGTCGCGAGCGTGTACTGCGGGTGCTCGTACGTGGCGCGTGCGAGCACGTGCTCCTCCGGGACGTCCTCGTTCAGCGTCACGCAGTACTCCTGCTCGGTCTCGAGCGCCTGCAGCCGGTTGAGGTGGTACGTGATCGTGGCGCGGCCCTCGTCGTCGAGACGGTAGTTCCAGGAGGCGCGTGCGCGGCGGGCGCGCGGCAGGAAGGACGGATCGGTGTGGAGCGTGGCGGCGTTCGTCGCGTACTCGAAGCCGCCGAGCACGCGCCGCTCGTCCTCGCTCGGATCCTCGAGCAGCCGCAGCGCCTGGTCGGCATGCGCCGCCACGACGACGTGGTCGAAGCGATGCGTCTCGCCGTCCTCGGTGCGCAGCTCGACGCCGTCCTCGCCGCGGCGGAGCGAGCGCGCGCCGAGGCCGAGGTGGAGCCGGTCGCCGAGCCGCCGCGCGATCGCGTCCACGTACTCCCGCGAGCCGCCGGTCACGGTTCGCCAGTCGAAGCGTCCGAAGCCGAGCATCCCGTGATTGTCGAAGAAGCGGATCGCGTACGCGGCCGGGAATTCGAGCGCGCGGCCCGGCGCCGTCGACCAGAGCGCCGCGACGAGCGGAACCATGAAGTGGCGGCGGAAGCGCGGCGAGTAGCGGCGCGCGTCGAGGTAGTCGCCGAGCGACTCGTCCTCGTCGCCCGGCCGCGCCGTCCGCAGCCAGCGGCCGATCTCCCAGACGAGCGCGAGGAACGACGGGCTGGTGGCGTTCCGGCGCACCGCGAACGGCGTCTTCCCCGAGTACTCGAGCCCGCAGCCGGCGCACGCGACCGAGAAGGACATCTCCGACTCGTGCGTCCGCACGCCGAGCTCGCCGAAGAGGCGGCCGAGCAGCGGGTAGTTCGGCGCGTTGTGGACGAGGAAGCCGGTGTCGAGGCGGAGCCCGTCGACCTCGTGCGTGTGCGCGTGCCCGCCCGCGCGCGCGTCACGCTCGAACACGTGCACGTCGTGCGCGCGCGAGAGCACGTACGCCGCGCCCAGCCCGGAGATCCCGCTGCCCACCACCGCGATCCGCATCAACCGATCTTCGCTTGCGGGCGAATGCCGGTTCAATAGCCTGTACGCGATGAGTGAGACAGCCGTCACCGTTGGAACCGTCCGCGCGCGGACGAGCCGCATCAGCCAGGTCGTGACCCTGGTCGCGGTCGTCGTGCCGCCGCTCGGGCTGATCTCCGCGATGGGCGTGCTCTGGGGGATCGACTTCCACTGGGTCGATCTCGCCCTCTTCCTCGGCTTCTACGTGCTCTGCGCGTTCGGGACGACGATCGGCTTCCACCGCTATTTCACGCACCGCGGCTTCCAGGCGCATCCGGCCGTCGAGGCGGCGCTCGCGATCCTCGGCTGCATGACGATGCAGGGACCGGTAACGCAGTGGGTGACCGACCACCGCAAGCACCACGCGCTCTCCGACAAGCCCGGCGACCCGCACTCGCCGCACCTCAGCGGCGAGGGCATCGGCGGCGCGGTGCGCGGCTTCGTGCACGCGCACGTCGGCTGGATGTTCTCCAACATGGGAATGGAGCAGGGCCGCGAGTACGGGCGCGACCTCTACGAGAACCGGCTCGTGCGCACGATCGACCGGCTCTATCTGCTCTGGGTCGTGCTCACGCTCGGGCTGCCGTTCCTGATCGGCTGGGAGGTCGGCGGCACGCTCGGCGCCGGACTCGAGGGGATGGTCTGGGGCGGGCTGATCCGGATCGCCGCCTACCAGCACGCGACCTTTAGCGTGAACTCGATCTGCCACATGTTCGGGCGCAAGGACTATCTCGCCCGCGACGAGTCCCGGAACAACTGGCTCGTCGCGCTGCTCGTGTTCGGCGAGGGCTGGCACAACAACCACCACGCCTTCCCGGTCTCGGCGCGGCACGGGCTGCGGCACGGCCAGCTCGACGTCTCCTGGTGGGTGATCCGCGGCCTGGAGAAGCTGCGGCTCGTCTGGGACGTCAAGGTGCCGGACGCCGCGCAGCTCGAGCGGCGGCGGGCTCAGCCGGCGCTCTGAAACCGGGCCAGCTCGTCCGCGACGAGCCGTGCCCAGGTGCCCGCGCGCGGGAGCGGGATCGCCCTGCCCCCCAATCCAAACGGCATCGGCGCGCGCAGCGCGAGGCCGTGCACGGCGCCGGGGATCAGCGTGTACTCGCCCGTCGCGCCGAGCGCGCGCGCCCGCTCGAAGCCCGCGCGCGAGTTCACAGGCGCGACGCCGGGAATGCCTGGGAGCCAGCGGTCGAGGGAGCCGTGCAGCACGCGCAGGCGCCGGCCGCGCAGCGCGTCGAGCGGCAGCCGCTCGGGGAGCCACGGCGCCAGCCCGAGCACGGTCTCGACCGACGGATGGCCTGCCACCTGCGAGGCGACGGCGCCGCCCATCGAGAAGCCGACGAGCAGCGTCCGCTCGGCGCCGGTCGCCTCGATCGCGGCGAGCGCGTCTTCGATGCACCAGTCGAGCCGCTTCCACGACTTGATCCGGTACTTCAGCTCGGCGAAGCGGAGCTCAGGGAAACGCGGCGCGACGCGCCGCACGAGCCACTCGAGCGAGGCGCTCCAGGTTCCTGCGACCTCGCCGCCCTGGCCGCCGTTCGCGCACACGACGGCCGGCGCCCCGGCAGGCCCGGTGAGGCGCACGCAGGCGCCGGTCGGGAGCTCGAGCACATCCGCCATTCGCGGCTCCGACTATGCCGGTTCGGGCAAGGGCTCGAGCAGGCGGCAGACCGTGTCGAGGCTCGACGACTCCCGCTCGACGAGCTTCGCGCCCTGCTCCTTCAGCGCAGCCACGTGCGCCGCGCTCGCGTCGTCCATGGAGCCCATGCCTGACGGCAGCTCGATCTGGAAGCGCGCGTAGCGGCGCTGGCCGTCACGCTCGGGCAGCAGCCAGCTCAGCTGGTGGTCGACCGTGTCGCTGACGCCGTCGAAGGCGACGTCGAGAACCGGGCGCACCCACTGCACCTCGCCCCAGCCCTTCGCGTCTGCGTAGTGGATTGGCGTCGTCACCTGCCCCGTGCCCACGGAGACCACGAGCACGTCGCCGGTCCCGTGCAGCTTGATCGCCTCCACATAACCGCACATCCCCGGGTTGTTGGCGAAGACGCCACCGTCCACCATCGCCGTCTGCGAGGTGAGCCGCAGCGGCTCGAAGTACGTCGGCGCGGCCGAGGTCGCGCGCGCCACCAGCCGCAGCGGGAAGTCGGAGTCCGCGCTCTCGCGCGCCTTGTGCCGCGCGAAGAACCACGGGTCGCGGGCCTCGAGGTCGTAGCTCGTCACGAGCACCTCGGTGACGGCGTCCTTGAGCCGGCTCTCGCCGAAGTAGGTGGCGAGGATCCGCTCGAGACCGTCCTTCGCATAGCGCTCCTCGAAGAGCTCGCGCAGCGCCATCAGCGGACGCCGGGCGAAGATCTCCTGGCCGTGCTCCGCGTAGAGGTCGATCAGCTCGGCGGCGGCGTACCGCGGCCGGGCTGGGTTGTCCGGGCCGGGAACCGTCAGCGCGAGCGCGAGGATGCCGCCGGTCGAGGTGCCGGCGATCAGGTCGAAGAGCTCCGCCGTCGGCTTGGCGGTGCGGCGCTCGAGCTCGGCGAGGACCGTGGCGGGGATGATCCCGCGGATCCCGCCACCGTCGAGCGCGAGCACACGAACCGGCATTCCGGGATTCACCCACTCGAGCGGACTGGTGTCAACGGGAACCTTTCCTGCGCCGCCGGTGTACCAGCAGCATGGTGTCGCCCCGTGCGGGCGCGGGAGCTGGCGGCACGGATTCCCGGCTGAGCGTCAGTCGAACCTCGAAGCCGGGAGCGGCCGCGTCGCTTCGTCCGTAGCCGGTACCGATGGGCGCGAGCAGCACAAGCGCGATGCCTTGCGTATGAACAGGCGACTGGTCGCGTGCTTCGTGTTGGCCATGCTCGTCGGTGTTGTCGCCGAACTGGCCGGCGCCGGCACGAACGGCGCGATCTCGGCCCGCCTGACGAAGACGAGCTTCTCGGCGTCCCAGGCCGGATCAGTTTCGCTCGTCTACAGCTTCTCGACGTCGAGCACGACGTTCCGCTACGCGGTCAGCCGCTCGACCGGATCCGGGTGGCAGGTCGTCAGCAGCATCACGAAGAAGGGGAGCTTCAGGGGCTCCCACACGATGACGGTCACGAAGCTCTTCGCGGGACACGCCGTCGCGGCCGGCAGCTACCGGCTCGTGGTCTCCGCGGGCGGGACCGGCCGTACGCTCACCTTCCAGGTGACCGCGGCCGCCGCGTCGTTCACGCCGAAGATCGGAGCCTGGTCGTCCACGAGCCTGGGCGGCGCGTTCGGGGGCAACGGTGGCGCCGGCAACGTCACGGTGAAGAGCGTGAGCTTCGGGGTCGGGCCTGGCGCTGTCACCAGCTTCGGGTACTCGTACGAGTGGAGCTGCGTGATGAAGGTGACCGGCGGCTTCGGCGGCGGCCCGACCAGCGGGAACGGCAGCAGCTCCGAGTCGACCGCAGCGCCGATCAAAAACCTGCAGTTCTCGACGCCGGGAGCCACTGGAGCCTGGACGGCCGGCGGAGCCGGCACCTTCCAGGGCACGTTCGACTCGGCGACGACCGCGCACGGGACGGCCACCTTCGGTGATTACGTCAACGGCTCGGCCTGCTTCATGAACGGCATGGTGAACACCGGCACGTTCACCTGGACGGCCGCCTGGCACGGGTAGCGCCGCTGCCACGCTGAAGCGCCGTCAGTAGTGTCCTCCGGGTGAAGGTCACCGCCGAGGCGGCGCGGCGCTTCCTCGTCGCGCGGCACTTTCTCGCGCCTGCGCGGTCGCTCGAGGGCCTCGACGGTGTGCTCAAGGTCTTCCGGAGGCTCGGGTCGATCCAGTTCGATCCGATCGCGGTCGCGGGCCGGAATCACGACCTCGTGCTCCACGCGCGCGTCGCCGGGTACGAGCCCGCCTGGTGCGACGAGCTCTACGAGCGCCGCGAGATCTTCGAGACGATGAACAAGGCGCTGTCGTTCATCCCGGCGGGCGAGTTCCCGTGGTTCCGCGTGAGCGGGGGACGCAAGGGGCCGCGGTTCCACGCTGCAACCCTCGCCGAGAACGCCGCCGTCGCCGAGCGCGTGCTCGAGCGCATCCGGGCGGAAGGGCGGCTGTCCTCGGCCGACTTCGAGCCGGAGAGCGGCGCGACGAAGAACTGGTTCGGGGTGCCGGAGAACGCGGTGCGCTCCGTGCTCGAGGCGTACACCGTCGAGGGCGTGATCGGCCTCGCGCGGCGCGACGGCAACGTCCGCTACTACGACTTGATCGAGCGGCTGCTCCCGGCCGAGCTGCTCGCGCAGGAGGTGCCGGAGGAGGAGCAGCTCCGGCACAAGCTCCTCTCCCGCTACCGCGCGCACGGCCTGCTCGGCGCGGGCGGCGCCGGCGGCACCTTCGCCCGCATCGCCAATCCGGACGTGCGGAGGAGGCTGCACAAGGAGCTGGTCGAGCGCGGCGACCTCGTGCCCGTGGAAGTCGAGGGCATGCGCGGCAAGCGCTTCGTCGTCGCCGAGGAGCTCGCGCTGCTGGAGTCGCCGCCGGAGCCGGCGCCGACGGTCGCGTTGATCGCCCCCTTCGACTCGTTGCTCTGGGACACGGCGCTGCTCGCGAGCCTGTTCGGCTTCGAATTCGTGTGGGAGGGCTTCTTCAAGCCCGAGAAGCGCCGCTGGGGCTACTACGTGCTCCCGATCCTCTTCGGCGATCGCCTCGTCGGCCGGATCGAGCCGCGCATCGACCGGGAGCGAGCCTGCGTGGACGTGCTCGGCCTCTGGTGGGAGGACGGCTTCGTGCCGCGCCGCGCCGACGGCTTCGTCGACGCGATGCGCGACGCCCTCGACGCGTACCTGCGCTTCGCGGGCGCGGCGAGTCTCGAGTGGGCCGCACACCTCGGCGAGGAGACGCGGCTCTTCCTCGCGCGCCCGTGACCGGATCGGTCGCCGTCGACTTCGACCTGGCGCGGCTAGTCGCTACTTCATCTTGGCCGTGAACGTGGTCACGCCGCTGCAGGGGCCGGCTCCGCTTGCGTCCGTCTGCGTGTAGTGGATCGTCCCGCTGGCCGTCGTGGCGCTCGTGAAGCGCCCGCTGACGGTGCTGAGCGTGGTCTTGTGGGGCGTCTGGCTCGTCCCGACCCACTTGACGTTCTTGACGGAGAACGTGCCTGGCGCGGAGACCGGCATCGTCCCGACGAGGTAGTTGTTGTAGGGGTCGGCGTAGGCGTTGCCGGGGCCGCCCATCCCGATGCAGCCGCCGGCTTGCCACTTGAACGCGAGCAACTGTTTGCCGTCGGCCGAGACCTTGAAGCTGACCGTTGCCCGGTAGCCGTTGTACGCGCCCACGGACGTGAACCCTTTGAATGTCGTGCCCGGCTTGTGCGTTGCCGCGAGCGCATCGACGGCGAGCGCGAGACCCAGCGCTGCCGCAACGGTCGCCAGCAGGATCAGATGTGTGGTGTTGCGGCGCATGCTTTCTCCTTTGACGTCGATGCGCTCACCCTCGCCGCAACCGGGGCCACGAGCATCCGCATGAAGTACGAAAGCGACGCTCGCCCCGGCGTAATCCTGGTCAGTGGATGTGCAGATTGATCCCGAGCAGGATCAACGGCCAGAGCAGGGTCCCGAGAGCGCGGAGCCCCAGCCCTTGAGCGTGTGCAGGTGCACCCAGTAGCTGTGCGTCGCCGCGACGATCCCGCCGGCGACGAGGTAGATCGTGGTGAGCCAGCTCGTGCCGATTCGCCGCGGGCCGGCGCGCGTTCCGATTGCGTAGCGCAACGTCGTTCTCCTTTCGTCTGAAGGTAGAACGGAGAAGCGCCGAGATGGGACGCGGCCGGACGGCCGCCTACCGGTGGTCGGCTACTTCACGTGCGCGGTGAACGTCGTCGAGCCGCTGCAGGGGCCGGCTCCGCTTGCGTCCGTCTGCGTGTAGTGGATCGTCCCGGTGGCCGTCGTGGCGCTCGTGAATCGCCCGCTGACGGTGCTGAGCGTGGTCTTGTGGGGCGTCTGGCTCGTGCCGACCCACTTGACGTCCTTGACGGCGAACGTGCCTGTCGCGGAGATCGGGATCGTCCCGACCAGGTAGTTCCAGTAGGGGTCGGCGTAGGGGTTGGGTCCGCCCATTCCCATACAGCCGGGCGCGGCCCACTTGAACGCGAGCACCTGCTTGCCGTTGGCCGAGACCTTGAAGCTGACCGCTGCCCTGTGGCCGTGGGACGGCTCCACCGAGGTGAACCCGGTGAATGTAGTGCCCGCCTTGGGCACCGCCGCGAGCGCGTCGACGGCGAGCGCGAGACCCAGCGCTGCCGCAACGGTCGCGAACAGGATCAGACGTGTGGTGTTGCGGCGCATGCCATCTCCTTCGAGGTCGATGTGCTCACCCTCGCCGCAACCGGCGCCACGACCATCCGCATGAAGTACGAACGCGAGGCCCCGTCGCCGGGGCCTACGGCTGACGGGGTTTGCCGCCCGGGAAGAGCGCGGGGGCGAGCTGCCGGTACAGAAGTGCTGCGACCGACCGCTGGCCGACGGCGTTCGCGTGCAGCGTGCCGTACGTGGTGCCCTCGTTCGCGAGCGACTCGGTCAGACCGACGATCCAGGGGTCGCTCGAGCAGTAGCCGTGCGCGGCGAATGCCTGCCCGACGCCGGAGAGGAGATGCCAGTGGAACTTGCCGGCCGCTGCGGCAACGGCCTTGTTCAACGGCGTGAGGACATGCTGGAAGGCCCAGGCGGCCTCCGCCTGGTCGAACGTGCCCTTGCCGGGCACGGAGATGAGCGGGTTGCAGAACGCGCCGCGCGCATCGTGGGTGGAGTCGGGGTACTCCGTGATGTAGACGCGGCCCGCCGGAATGTGCAGGGCGGCGAGCCGGTCGTTCAGGCGGGCGTAGAGGCCCGGCAGGGCGGCCAGCTTGTGCGCGGTCGCCGCACTCAGGGTCTCCTTCGAGCTCGCGTTCGGATAGGGCTGGTTCATGCATGCGTCCTGCGCAAGGCAGAACGAGACGAGCGGCGAGAAGTCGATGTCGTTGACGCCGATCGAGAGCAGGAGCGCGTCCAGCTCTCGTTTCCCCTTCAGCTCGGCGAGTTGGGAGAGCTGCGAGGCGAGCGGCGGCCCGCCGGGGTCGTTGATGCCGGGGTACGGCCCGAGCAACCCCTTCGGCATGCTCGCCCCCGAGCACGCAAGATGGACGAAGGTAACCGACGCCTTGGCGGGGTCGCGCCGGGAGACGAGCAGCGCGGCCTGTGCCTCGAAGGAGTTTGCCGAGCGGTCGCAGCGGAGGTGCTCCCAGGTCGGGCTCGTCCCGGGGATGTCGGGCGAGCCCTCACCGGAGCCGTTCGAGTCGCCCAGGCCGGCGATCAGGAAGTCGCGTACCTCGACGTCGGTGGCGCCCTTCGCCGTGCCGCTCGGACCGGCGAGCTCGACGGTGAGCTTCTGCTTCCCCTGCTTCGGGAACTCGACGAAGTAGCCGCACGCGACGCCGGGCGCCGCGGCCGACGGCACCCGTTTGCCACCGACCGCGAACACGGCGTTGCCGGAGGGGCAGCCGCCGCCGGCCGAGAGCAGTACGTCGACCGTGTATCCGGGAGGGTCGATCTGCTGCTTGGTCGTCAGGTAGTCGATCAGGTGGTCGCCGTTCCGGTCGACTCCGAAGCGGTTCTGCATCGCCCAACGGATGGTGAGCTTGCCGCTCGGGGGTGGCGTCGTGCTGCCCGCCCGGACGAAGGTGAACGTCTCGTTCGTCTTGCCGGTGCCGATGTCGTGGCCGCTGATCGTGTCGCCGCTGAGGGAGAAGTTGATCGTCTCCTGGCAGTCGGTGCCGTTGTTGGTGACGGCGCCGACGTACTGGCCCTTGGGCTTGGAGAACGATCCGGCCCGGTAGGTGATCCCGATCGTGTCGCCCGTGGCGGCGTGGGCGCAGAGGATGGTCAGGGGCGTGGTCGCTGTCATCCGGTAGTAGTCCGTGCCGGTATTGGCGACGATCACAAAGGTGCCGCTGCCGCCGCTCGTGACGCGCCAGGTGCCGAGCACCGGGTCGGCCGCCTGGGTCGAGCCAGGACGGGCGCTCGCCGCCTCATGCCCGAAGGCGAGCAGGAGCGCGCACGAGCCGAGCAGGGCCGCGACCAGGATGCGCACGACTCGGCGAGTATCCCGCTGCCGCCGACTTTGCACAATCCCTCACAAGGGCGGATGGACCTCGCCGATCGCGGCCGGTTACGCGGTGGCACCGGACGAGAAGTCCGGTGCCACCGCGACAGCAGCAAGCAAACGAAGGACGTGAGTCAGGCTACGAGCAGCCCGTGTTCGTGCCGCAGTCGCGGCACGTGTAGCAGCTGCCGGTGCGCACCATCCGGCCTCCGCACCTGGCGCACTCGACGGCGTCTTCCCAGCTGTTGAAGAGCGCGGTCTGGCCGGGCGGCGGGGCTTCGCCGGGCTCCGCCGGTGTGGTGCCGCCGTTCGCGTAGCGGTCGGCGAGCATTGCCTTCACCTCGGGCGAGAGGATGCCGGCCTCCTCCTGCTGCTCCGGCGTCAGGAACTTCTTGCCGAACCAGCGGAAGATGTAGTCGACGATCGACTTCGCCGCCCTGATGTCCGCGTCGTTCGTCATGCCGCTCGGCTCGAAGCGCATGTGGCTCAGCTTCGAGACGTAGACCTCCGGCGGCACGCCGTACTGGAGGCCCATCGAGACGGCGAGGCAGAGCGAGTTCATCAGGCCCGCCATCGTCGTGCCGTCCTTCGCGATGTCCACGAAGATGTCGCCCGGGCTGCCGTCGTCGTAGAGGCCGACGTGGATGTAGCCCTCGTGGTCGCCGACCTGGAACTTCCGGCCGACCTCGGTGCGGTCGAGCGGCAGCCGCTTCCGCTCGCGCACGAGCACGGGCGGCATCGCAGCGGCCTGCTGGCCGGTGCCGGAGCTCGAGAGCGGCTGCGCGACCTTGCAGTTGTCCCGGTAGATCGCGATCGCCTTCACGCCGAGCTTCCAGGCGTCGACGTAGAGGCCCATCACGTCCTCGACCGTCGCCTCCTCCGGCAGGTTCACCGTCTTCGAGATCGCGCCGGAGATGAACGGCTGGACGGCGCCCATCATCTTCACGTGGCCGAGGTAGTGGATCGCCCGCTCGCCGACGGCGCAGTCGAAGACCGGGTAGTGCTCGGCCTTCACGTACGGGGCGCCGACCATGCTGTTGCGCTCGTCGACGAACGCGACGACCTCCTCGACCTCGCGCGGCGCGTAGCCGAGCTTGTCGAGCGCCATCGGCACCGTCTTGTTGACGATCGTGATCTCGCCGCCGCCGACCAGCTTCTTCGACTTGACGAGCGAGAAGTCGGGCTCCACACCGGTCGTGTCGCAATCCATCATGAAGCTGATCGTCCCGGTGGGCGCGAGCACGGTCGCCTGCGCGTTCCGGTAGCCGTGCACCTCGCCGAGGTCGAGCGCCTCGTCCCACGCCTTGCGGCACGCGGTCAGCAGGTCGGCCGGGACGACGTCGGAGTTCTCGATGTTCCCGACCGAGGCGCGGTGCTTCGCGATCACGCCGATGAAGGGAGCGCGGTTCACGGCATAACCGTCGAACGGCCCCATCCTCGAGGCGATCTCGGACGACTTGCGGTAGGCGCGGCCGGTCATCAGCGCCGTGATCGCGGCTGCGTACGCCCGGCCCTCGTCCGAGTCGTACGGCAGGCCGCGCGCCATCAGCAGGGCGCCGAGGTTCGCGTAGCCGAGACCGAGCTGGCGGAAGCGCTTGGCGTTCCGCTCGATCTCGGGCGTCGGATACGACGAGTAGCCGACGAGGATCTCCTGCGCGAGGAAGACGACGTCACACGCGTGCTCGAACGCCTCGACGTCGAGCTCGCCGTCCTCGCGGCGGAACTTCATCAGGTTCAGCGAGGCGAGGTTGCACGCCGAGTCGTCGATCGACATGTACTCCGAGCACGGGTTGGACGCGTTGATCCGGCCCGTGTTCGGGAGCGTGTGCCACGCGTTGATCGTCGTGTCGTACTGGACGCCCGGGTCGGCGCACTCCCACGCCGCCGCCGCGATCTGCCGGAACAGGTCGCGCGCGTCGACCGACGCGACGACCGCGCCGTCGGTGCGGGCGGTGAGGTTGAACTCCTCGCCCTTCGTCGCAGCCTCCATGAACGCGTCGCTGACGCGGACGGAGTTGTTGGCGTTCTGGTACTGGATCGAGGCCCAGTCCGGCGAGTCGAGCGACATGTCGTAGCCGGCCTGCTCGAGGACGCGCGCCTTGCGCTCCTCCTTGGCCTTGCACCAGATGAACTCCTCGACGTCCGGATGGTCGACGTCGAGGACGACCATCTTCGCGGCGCGCCGCGTCTTGCCACCGGACTTGATCGTGCCGGCGGAGGCGTCGGCGCCGCGCATGAACGAGACCGGGCCGGAGGCGTAGCCGCCCTTCGAGAGCTGCTCCTTGGACGAGCGCAGGCGGGAGAGGTTGACGCCCGAGCCCGAACCGCCCCGGAAGATCACGCCTTCGCGGCGGATCCAGTCCAGGATCGCCTCCATCGAGTCCTCGATCGAGAGGATGAAGCACGCGGAGCACTGCGGCTTCTCCTCGAAGCCGACGTTGAACCAGACCGGGCTGTTGAACGAGGCGTACTGGTTGACGAGGATCGCCTTCAGCTCGGCCTCGAAGGTCTCGGCCTCCTCCTCGTCGGCGAAGTAGCCGCCCTGCTTGCCCCAGGCGACGCAGGTGTCGACGACCCGGCCGACCATCTGCTTGACGCTCGACTCGCGCTCCGGCGAGCTGAGCCGGCCGCGGAAGTACTTCTGCGCGACGATGTTCGTCGCCGTCTGCGACCAGAACTTCGGGAATTCGACGCCGCGCTGCTCGAATGCCGGACCGTTGCGGCCGGGGATGATCGCGTCGCGCGTCTCCCACTCGATCTCGTCGAACGGGTCGCGTCCCGGAATCGTGAAGAAACGCTTGACGCCGAGCCGTGCGCCGGCCTCGACGACCGTGTTCACGACCTCGTCGGCCGTCTGATCCGCGCTCTTGACCTGCTCGACGCTCGCCATCTTTCCCTCCCCGAACTCTAGCTTCGGCGCTTTGGTCTACTGGGCCCGCCGGAACGCCTGTGGCCAGCGGGGGACTGGACCGTAGACCCCGGTTCGGACGGAGCCGGGAACTAGGGCCTGCGGGCCGACGCGGGCGCGATTCGGCGGCCCTGGACGCGTTTGGCGACGTACGTCGCGAGTGCTGCGAGCAGGAGCAGGAACGCGAGCCCGGCGAGCACCAGCAGGGGCAGCGGCACCGACTGCGCGTTGCCGGGCGCGACCGCGTCGAAGATCCGGGTGAACGGGCCCTTGCCGCCGCCGCCCTGGTCGCTGGGGCCGGAGGAGGTCGGGCCTGCGCCGTTGCCGTTCGAGCTGCCCGGGCCGCCGTTGTTGTGCAGCGCGGCGAGCAGCGCGCGGCGGATGTCGTCGGGCGCGGTCGAATAGCCCTGGATGTCCGCGTAGCTGTCCAGGTGCTGGATCGCCTGCGTGTAGCAGCCGATCGGATACGTGCCGACGACGTTCGGCTCGTGCTGGAGCCAGTCGTTGATCACGTCCTTCCAGCAGGTGGACGTCGACTCGGAGAGCGCGGTCGGAGAGGCGGCGGCGCGCTGGGCGCCGGCGAGGAGCGCAAAGGTCGCGGCGAGCGCAGCCAAGAGGCCCAGGGCGCCCCACCGATTCCGTCCGATCCTCTTCACGCCTCCCTCGCTATGCATCGTCCGCGCCCGGTTGAAACATGGACAGGCGGGACCACCTCCTCCAGTCTCGTGACCGCCGGTGTGAGCCCGATTAGCACGGTGTAAACCGTTTGTGAGTGGGGGGCCGGCAGCGTCTTCCGATGCTAGCGTCAGCGCCGGTGCGCACCGCGGCAGAACGAGCCGGAGGAGCCGGCCTCGCCTCCTGCGCGGCGGCGTTCTGTGCGCTTTTCTTCGCGAACGGGAGCGACGTCTCGCGGCTCGTCTGGATCGGCGCGATCGCGCTCGTGCTCGCGGCCGCGCTCGCCGGCCGGCGCGGGGTCGCGACCGGTGGTGCGGGCGCCGCGTTCCTCGGCTGCCTGCTCGGGCTCGCCGTCTGGACCGGCGCCTCGACCGTCTGGTCGCTCTCGCCGGACCGCTCCTGGCAGGCGACGAACCGCGTGCTCGTCTACGCCGCGTTCGCGGTCGCCGGGATGGCGCTCGCCGCGCGGCCCTCGACGGCGGTGCGCGTCGCGGCGGTGCTGCTCGCCGCGCTCTACGGCTGGGCACTGCTCGCGAAGTGCGTGCCGAACCTCTATCCGGACTACGAGCGCGTCGCGCGGCTGCGGGCGCCGCTCGGCTACTGGAACGAGCTCGGCCTGCTCGGCGCGGTGGGGGTGCCCGTCGCGCTCTGGGTCCGCGGCCGGGTCGGCGCCGTCCTGCTCTTCGCAGCGACGCTCGTCACCTGCCTGACCTACTCCCGCTTCGGGATCGCGCTCGCGCTGCTCGCCGCCGTCGCGTGGACGTTCCTCGGCGACGATCGTGTGCGGAGCCTCGCCGACCTGGTGGTGGGGGGCGGCGCCGGGCTCGCGCTTTTCGGCGTCGCGCTCGCGCTGCCCGGGATCACGGCAGACGGAGAGCCGGATCACGTTCGCTGGCGGGACGGCCTGATCTTCGCCGCGCTCGTCCTGGTCGCCGCCTGCGCAGTCGCGGCCGCCTCATCCTGGCTCGAGCGCCGGGAGGTCGCGGAGCACGGGCGGCGCGCGATCGAGCGCTGGGCGGCGCGCGCAGGCGTCGCGGCCGCCGTCGTCGTGGTCGTCCTCGCCGGCGTGTTCGCGCAGCGGCTCTGGCACGGCTTCGCGAATCCGGTGACGAGCCAGATCGGCGGCGGGAGCGTCAACGTCGCGAGCCTCAACTCCGGCAACCGCTGGCGCTGGTGGCAGGAGGAGTGGCAGGCGTTCACCGACCATCCCGCGCTCGGCACCGGCGCGGGCACCTTCCACCTCACCGACCTGCGCCTGCGCGAGAGCTCGCTCGTCACGACCGACGAGCCGCACAACACGCCGCTGCAGATGCTCGGGGAGCTCGGCGTGCCCGGCTTCCTGCTCTTCCTCGGCGCGATCGCCGCCGCCGCGGCTGCGATCGTGCGTGCGCGCCGTGCCGCCGAGCCGCGCGAGCGCGCGGCCGTCACCGCGCTCGGGCTCGCGCTCGCCGTCTTCGCCGTCCACACGGTCGCCGACATGGACTGGAGCTTCCTCGCCAGCTGCGGCCCCGCCTGCCTCGTCGCGGGGATCCTGCTCGGGTGCCCGCGCGCGGCCGCCCCCGCCCGCGCGACGCGCCGCCTGCTCGCCGCGGGAGCCATCCTCGTCGCCCTCGGCGGGATCTACTCGCTCTCGGCGCCCTGGCTCGCGCAGCGCGCGCTCGCCTCCGCGGCCACGATCTCGGAGGTGAAGACGGCGCACGCGTACGACCCGCTCTCGACCGCAGCGCTGCTCGAGTGGGCGACGCTCGAGGACGTGAACGGCGACACGCTGCAGGCCGCGCAGCACTTCCGCGACGCGACGGCGCTGGAGCCGGAGTCGAGCGAGGCGTGGTTCGCGCTCGGCGGCTTCTACTACGAGCACAAGGACTTCGCGCGCGCGTACGACGCGCTCGACAAGGCGTGGCACTTCGACAGGTTCGGGCCGGCAGGGATCGCGTGCGGGCTGCTCGACCAGGCCCGGCACAAGGTGCTGGGCGTGTGGCCGCCTAGCTGCCCCCGAGGATCACGACCAGCCGGTAGCCCCTGAGCCGGCCGTCGCCGGTCGCGACCGTGCGGATCCGCGCGTCGCGCCCGAGCCGGTGCGCCTCGCGCTCGTAACCGGGCGCGTAGAGGACGAGCGAGGTCGCGTAGTCGTGACTCGGCGCGTTCGTCGAGACGGTCCTCCGGTAGCCGTCGCCGAGCAGCCGCTGCGCCAAGGCGCCCGCGGTGCCGGCGACGCCGTTCCCGTTCAGGACGAGGACGGAGAGATGCGAGCGCGTGCGGAGCGGGCCGTGCGCCGCGGGAACGCGGAAGGCGATGACGGAGTGTCGCGTGACCGGATGCGTCACGGGCTGCTGTGCCGGAGTCGCAGCGGCGTGGTGATGGAGGCTCGGGGCGAGCTTGATGCCGGCGACGCCGAGCAGGAGCACGAGCTCGAGCAGCGCGACGGCGGCCGCGATCACGGCGGCGAGACGCCAGCGGGAGAACTGATTCAGCTCGGCTGCGAGTTCCACGGCCGCACGAGATTCGCCGCGACCGCGCCGTACTCCTTCCTATTGCGTCGCGACCCAGGCCCAGGTCTCGGCGAGCCCGTCCCGGAGCGGGCGGGCCGACCAGCCGAGCTCGCGCTGCGCGCGCGCTGCGTCGAGGACGCTGTCGCGGAGATCGCCCTGCCGCGGCTCGGCGTGCTGCGGCTCCTGCGCGACGCCGGCCGCCTCGGCGCAGAGCCGGTGCAGCTCGTTCACCGACGTCTTGATCCCGGTGCCGACGTTGTAGACGCCGCCGCCGTTCACGGCCGCGAGCAACGCCGAGGCGACGTCGCCGACGTGGACGAAGTCGCGGGTCTGCTCGCCGTCGCCGTAGATCACCGTCTCCTCGCCGTCCCGCAGCCGGTCGAGGAAGATCGCGACGACCCCGCCCTCGAGCGAGACGAGCTGGCGCGGCCCGTAGACGTTCGCGAGCCGCGTGACGACGTGCGCGGAGCCGTGCAGCCGGTTCCAGGTGAGGAGGTACTCCTCGCCGCAGAGCTTCGAGGTGCCGTACGGGGAGAGCGGCTCGCGCGGCTGCTCCTCGGTCGCCGGCACGAGACACTCGCCGTAGAGCGCGCCGCCCGTCGAGGTGAAGACGACCCGGGCGCCTGTGCGACGGGCCGCCTCGAGCACGCGCACCGTGCCGACGACGTTCACGTCCGCGTCGAACGCCGGCTGCTCGACGGACGTGCCGACATCCGCCTGCGCGGCGAGGTGGAAGACGACCTCCGGGCGGACGTCGTCGAAGACGGCGGGCAGCGTCTCGTCCCGGATGTCGAGCTCGTGCAGGGTCGCCTCGGACGCGAGATTCTCCCTGCGCCCGGTGGCGAGGTTGTCGACGACGTGCACCTCGTCGCCGCGCGCGAGCAGCGCATCGACGACATGCGAGCCGATGAAGCCCGCGCCTCCGGTGACGATCGCCCGCACCGGTCTATGGTAGGCGTCTCGTGTTCATCACCTTCGAGGGAGCGGACGGATCGGGGAAGTCGACGCAGGCGGAGCTGCTCCGGGAGGCGCTCGTCGCCGAGGGGCACGAGGTCGTGCTGACGCGCGAGCCGGGCGGAACCGAGGTGGGGGAGCGGATCCGCGAGCTCGTCCTCAACGGCCCGGACATGAGCGCGTGGGCCGAGGCGACGCTGTTCGCCGCGGCGCGCGCGCAGCACGTCGACGAGGTGATCCGGCCGGCGCTCGCGCGCGGCGCCGTCGTGATCTGCGACCGCTACGTCGACTCGTCGCTCGCCTACCAGGGCGCCGCTCGCGGGCTCGGCATCGACGAGGTATTGGAGTTGAACCTCCGCGCCACGGGAGGCTTGCTCCCGGACGCGACCTTCGTCCTCCTGCTCGACCCGGAGGTCGCCGCGACGCGCGTCACCGACCACGACCGGCTCGAGCGGGAGGGCGTCGAGCTGCAGGCCAAGGTCGATGCCGCGTACCGCGAGCTCGCGGCGCGCTTCCCGGAGAGAATCGTCGCCGTGGACGGAGCGCGCGAGCCCGAGGTGATCGCGAGGGAGATCCGGGATGAGCTTCGAGTCCGTTCCTGAGCAGCACGAGGCGAAGCGCCTGCTCGCCGCTGCGCTGACGGAGGGGCCCGCGCACGCGTACCTCTTCCACGGGCCGGCCGGGGTCGGCAAGCGCGAGCTCGCGCGCCGCTTCGCTGCAGAGCTGCTCGGCGACCATGCGCGCGTCGAGCGCGGCACGCATCCCGACCTGTACGTGCTCGAGCCGCTCGGCGACCAGATCCGGATCGACGACGTGCGCGAGCTCCGCCGCGACCTGCACATGCGCCCGTTCGAGGCGTCGCGGCGCGTCTACCTCGTCCTCGGCGCCGACATGATGAACGAGGACGCCGCCGACGCGCTGCTCAAGGACCTGGAGGAGCCGCCGCCGTACGCGGTGATCGTCCTCGTCGCGGAGGATCTCGGGCCGCTGCCGGACACGATCCGCTCGCGCTGCCAGCTCGTCCCGTTCCGGCGACTCTCCGAACGCGCCGTGCTCGAGGCGGCGCGGGAGCGCGCGCCCGACCTGTCCGCCGAGGAGGCGACCACGCTCGCGCGGGTCGCCGGCGGCCGCCTCGACCGGCTCGCGCGCCTGCTCGACCCGGCGGCAGTCGAGCGGCGGCAGGCGCTGCTCACGGTCGCCCGCGCCGTCTACCGCGATCCCGACTTCGAGCCTGCCGACGGCGCCGGGGCGCTCGTCGCGGGGATCGACGCGCGCGCGGCCGAGGCGAAGGAGCAGGAGGAGGAGCAGGTCGCGCTGCTGGAGCTGCCGACACGCGAGGCGGAGCAGCGAGTGCGGCGCGCGCAGCGCGGCGCCGAGCGCGAGGAGTTCCTGGCCGTGCTGGAGGAGCTGGAGTGGTGGTACCGCGACCTCGTCGTGCTCGCGGTCGGCGCGGAGTCGGCCGTCGTCCACGTCGACCGGCTCGCCGAGCTGCGCACGGACGCGACGATCGAGCGCCTG
>Ga0265338_10002155_pt1 | contig 30256 bp, 26 predicted proteins | sample 42126metaG_FD_193579 | JGI IMG/M metagenome (GOLD analysis project Ga0265338, IMG submission 193579) | Rhizosphere microbial communities from Carex aquatilis grown in University of Washington, Seatle, WA, United States - 4-21-26 metaG | ecosystem: Host-associated > Plants > Roots > Rhizosphere...
TTTCGCGCGCGAGACGCGCCCAGAAGCCTTCGTAATCGCGCTCCGCTTCCGCGCACAGCGCCTGGTAGGCTTGCATGCCCGATATCGTGGCGTTCGCCACGATCTGCTCGGGCGGCATGAAGACGCGGCGTTCCTGAAGAACCGATTCAATCGCAGACATATCAATTCCGTTTTGTATATTGAGCGTGCAGAAGTCCCCTGCAGCGGCGCCACGGCGTCCTGTTGGAAACCTCAATCCACGCGCGCGGTCACGCATGCCTCAGGCTACGTACCTGAACCGCGCCCCGTGAAACTGCCGGGCTGCTTCATCGCGGCAATCGCCCCGGGGCCAGCGCCGTTAGCAGGCGTCACGCAATTCGCTCAGAAGAAGCCGAGCGCCTCGGGCTGGTAACTCACGAGCAGGCACTTTGTATGCTGATAATTCGACAAGGCCATCTTGTGGGTTTCCCGGCCAATTCCCGACTGCTTGTAACCACCAAACGCCGCATGCGCGGGATACAGGTGGTAGCAATTGGTCCAAACGCGTCCGGCCTCAATTTCACGGCCCATTCTGTACGCTCGAGTGCCGTCGCGGGTCCATACTCCAGCGCCAAGGCCATAGTACGTGTCGTTGGCAATCTCGATAGCTTCCTGTTCGTCCTTGAACGTCATCACAGAGGCGACCGGTCCAAAAATCTCTTCCTGAAACACGCGCATTTTATTGTGGCCGAGCAGCATGGTCGGCTTCACGTAGAAACCGCCGCCGAGCCCCGCGCCGGGGGTGGCACGTTCTCCGCCCGTGAGGCATTGCGCGCCTTCACTCCGCCCGATGTCGATATACGACATGATTTTTTCGAGTTGCTGTTGTGACGCCTGCGCACCGATCATCGTGTCAAGGTCCAGCGGATGCCCGATCTTGATGCGTTCGACACGCGCAATCGCCTTTTCGATGAATTGCTCGTAAATCGATTCCTGGATCAGCACGCGCGACGGACACGTACAGACCTCACCCTGATTCAGGGCGAACATGGCGAGCCCCTCGAGTGCCTTGTCCAGGAACACGTCGTCATGATCAAGCACGTCGGCGAAGAAGATGTTGGGGCTTTTGCCACCCAGCTCGACCGTCGACGGAATCAGATTTTCCGCCGCCGCGTGCAGGATGCGCTTGCCGACCGGCGTCGAGCCCGTGAACGCGATCTTCGCGATTCGCGTGCTGGTCGCCAGCGCCTCACCCGCTTCCCTGCCAAAGCCGTTGACGATATTGATAACTCCGGGCGGGAACAGGTCGCCGATGAGTTCGATCAGCACGAGCACCGATGATGGTGTCTGCTCGGCGGGCTTCATCACGATGCAGCAGCCTGCTGCAAGCGCCGGTGCGAGTTTCCACGCTGCCATCAGCAGCGGAAAATTCCAGGGAATAATCTGACCAACGACACCCAGGGGCTCGTGAAAATGATAGGCAACGGTGTTGTCGTCAATCTCGGAGATGCCGCCCTCCTGCGCCCGGATGCAACCCGCGAAGTAGCGGAAATGATCGATGGCCAAAGGCAGATCTGCGGCCATCGTCTCGCGCAGCGGCTTGCCGTTGTCGATCGTCTCGGCAACGGCAAGCAGCCTGAGATTTTTCTCCATTCGATCGGCCGCCGCGAGCAGCAGGTTCGCGCGCCCGGTCACCGACGTCTTGCCCCACTTCCGGCGGGCCGCATGTGCGGCGTCGATGGCGAGATCAATATCGGCGCCACGCGAGCGAGGAACGCTGCAAAACGGCTGTCCGTTGATCGGCGATACGTTCTCGAAATATTCGCCATCGAGCGGTGGCACCCACTTTCCTCCGATGTAATTTTCGTATTGCTTACGATATGGAAACTCGATATCCAGGCCCAACTGCTGCAGATCAAACGGATTCATCTACCGTCTCCTACTCATTATGTGGGGTTGAAAGCAAGCTGGCGGGATACTTCGCAATTAGTGTGCCAACGGGTAAGAGGCGCCGCAACGCCACGAAATCAGCCGCCATACGTACACAAGTGTTGCAATACGGATCACCTGATGGCACAGAGCGCAATCCTGTTGCAGATCGGCACACGCCGGCATGGCACCTGCACCCGCCCCCCGGGCGCAAGTGCTGCCGCATCGACTAGAAGTGGTGCGTGATGCCGACATTGACCAGCACGGTCTTCTCGCCCGGCGCCGTACCGCCGGCGACGATCGATGTCTTGAGGCTTTCAAGCGGATCGATCGTGCCAACCGCACCGGCATCGACGTACGCGACCTGTGCATACACAACGGTGCGCTTCGACAGCGCGTAATCGTTGCTCAGCACCAGCGAACGCGTCGTGCTGTCGTGGCTACCGCGATACCGGTTGTAGTAACCGGCCAGCCCGGCCATATTCGCGACACTCCACTGATACGTGACGCCCGGACTGATCGAAGTTACGTGCGAGATATCTCCACCGTCGACGGCGTGGTCGATCACGTCGAGATAGTTGAGCTTGCCCGTCACCGGACCAAACGATTTGGCCACGCCCACGCTCCACAGACGGCTCACGTTCTCGCCGGTTACGGAATCTGCAATCTGCTGATAAGCCGCGGACGCGGTGACCGGACCGGTATAGGTCGCGCCCAATGAGATCTCGTTGCCCTTGCGCATGCTGCCCGGCACGCCGCCAAACGAATAGGCGGCGCCAAGCCAGATTGGGCCGAGCGTGTTCGCGTACTGCAATGCATTACCAATGAAGACGCCGACGTCGTTACCGGGATTGGTGCCCGCACCCAGCGCATCGCCGGGTGCCCCGAGCTGGTTATAGGCCCAGGTGTACAGGTTTGACAGGTTCTCCGCGAATGCACGCGGCTCGGTTGTAATGGCTGCCAGGAGTGAAGGGCTGTACATCCGGCCCAACGTAAGCGAGCCATACGGCGTGGTCAGCCCGACGTTGGCCTGACGCCGGAAGATTTCCGACTGGTAGCCGGGGCCCATGATCATGGTGCCGTTATTGCTGGCGAAGTGAGATTCCAGGTCGAAGGTTGCATCGTATCCGCCGCCCAGATCCTCGTTGCCCTTCAGGCCCCAGATGCTCGGATTGATGCCGCCTGTCGCGAGCTGGACCTGCGAGCCCTGCCCGGTGGCTGCACGGTTCTGATAGAGCACCCCTGCATCGATGATGCCGTAGAGCGTTACCGAGGATTGCGCCGCTGCTGCGCTTGCGATCGTTGCGAGGGCCACCGCCAGTGCGGTATGCCGAAAGTGTCGATTCCTCATCGAGTCTCCTTGTTTTTTTGTTTGGGTCAAGCCTGAAACGCTTCTCTTCTTTTGAACCGCAAACCGCCCCACGGGATCGGCCCGTGAGGGAACTTCAGTATTGTTTTAATCATAGAAATGTCATTTCCATTCCTTATATTTTGTTTACCTAATCAATTTTTATGTGGGATATCCGATTTGCAGCCCTTTGCGTCAGTGGCTTATCGAACAGCCTGACTCCGTGGGGCACCGCGCGTCGGGTCATTACCGGGGAGTCCGGCAATGAGCGGCGCTGCCGGCCACGGGGCAAAAGAGCTACCGGGTATTCACGCTACGTTCCGGCGCGCAATGCATGTGCGGCGCCCTGCTCATGACAGGGCACCGCACTGGCCAGAATCAGTCCTGGGACAATGCAAACACGTAGAGCGTGCCGCCGCGCGGAACATCCTTCGCCACGTCGGCCATCGGGCCACCCCAAATCGGGTTTGCGCCGCCATAGCCGGCCACGACCGCTACGTATTCCTTCCCATCGACTTCAAACACCGACGGCTGCGCGATGACGCCGCTCGCCAATTGCGGACTGGTCCAGAGAATCTTGCCGGTTGCGGTGTCGAACGCATACAGGTGGCCGTCGAGTGAACCGCTGAATGCCAGACCGCTCGAAGTGGTGGCTACGCCCCCATTCCACGGCATTTTGGTCCAGTGACTCCAGACTTTTTTCCCGGTGTTCACATCGATCGCCTGCAGCTCGCCATAACCCTCGCTGCCCGGTTCCGGTTTGATCTCAAAGCCTTCGCCGAGATACGGCAGGCCTTCCATGTAGCTCACCGCCTTGCCCGACAGGCTCATACACGCGTGCAGGGTCGGCACCACGGCAATATGGCGTGCCGGGTCATACGACACCGACCACCAGTTCTTGCCGCCGAGGAAGCTCGGGCATGTTTCGATGGTCGTGCCGGCCTTCGGAAACTTGCTGGCATCCGCGATCGGCTGGCCGTCCTTTGTGTAGCCCGTCACGGATTCCGCCTTGACGAACGCCTTGGCGTAAATCAGCTTTCCGGTATTCCGATCGATCGCGTGGAAGAAGCCATTACGGTCGGCGTGCACAATCGCGTCGTAGTCCTTGCCGCGGTAGGTAATCCTGGCCAGGATCGGCGTGTTGACACCGTCGTAGTCCCACGTGTCGCCACGCGTGTACTGGTAGTGCCACTTGAGCTTGCCGTTCTTCGGATCAAGCGCGAGCAGCGAATCGGAGTACAGGTTGTCGCCTGGACGCAGCGCTGCGAGCCACGGACCGGGGTTGCCCACGCCCCAGTAGAGCGTGTTCGATCCAACGTCGTAGGTGCCGGTCAGCCAGGCCGCGCCGCCACCGTGATCCTGCATGCCGTCGGGCCACGTATCGCCACCCTTCTCGCCCTTGCCCGGAATCGTGTAGCGCTTCCACTGGATCGAACCATCCTCGGGGTTCAGCGCCGCGATGTAGCCGCGAATACCGTACTCGCCGCCCGACGTGCCGACCACGATCGAGCCGTTCAGCGCGAGCGGTGCGAGCGAGAACGCGTAACCAAGGCCGGGATCGAACATCTGCTTTTTCCAGACCAGATTGCCCGTCTGTGCGTCGAGCGCGGCCACCTCGCCGCTCAGCATCGCGACATAGACGTTCTTGCCATACAGCGCGACGCCACGGTTGACCACGTCGCAACACGCCGTCTTGAACGACTCCGGCCCGAGCTTCGGCTCAAACTTCCAGAGCTGTTCGCCGGTCTTCGCGTCAAAGGCGTAGACGTTGTCTTTCGGCGTGGTCAGGAACAGGTAGTTGCCGTTGACGATTGGCGTGGCTTCGAAGCCCTGCTTCAGCTCATCGGGGAACTTGTAAGCCCATGCCTGCTTCAGGTTTGCCACGTTCGACTGATTGATCTGCAAGAGGGGCGAATGCGATTGACCGTTATAGGTTCGGTAATAGGTCAGCCAGCCCGTGTCGTCCTGCGCGTTGGCCAGCCGGTCGAAAGTGACCGCCGGATAATCGGCCGACGCGTAGGCCATGCTGCCACCAAGCACGGTGGCTACGGCAAGCCCGATTCCCCACGACGTCTTTCTGAACGCCGAAACTACACGTTCGTTCATTATTGTCTCCATATGTGTTAGCAGGACCCGTTGAAAACAGGCAAGCACACCGAACACCCAGATGGGCTGCAGCCTGCCAGTGATCGTTGGATCGCAAACATTGTGCCAGCGACACACAAATCCTTACCGCACAACGGTTCCAGCGATTTTTCGGTGCTATGGAGAAACTTCGCGCATGCCACAGTGACTACGATATGTGTTGCATTTCGTCGCAGCGGGACGACGGAAATGTCACCAAACAGGACAGCAAACGAGCCGGGCTGAACGCGTCGCGCCTTATTTGCCGGATCGCCATCGAGGATATATTTTGCATAGGAATGCTAAGTGGCATAGTCTCCGAATTCAAATCGGCAATGCATTGCATACGCCATCCGAAATCGAGTGGTTGAGCGACAATGGTTCGGGTTACATGGCCGACGACACGTGCCGGTTTGCGATGGACATTGGCCTGAAGCCATTGACCACGCCGGTATGCAGCCCGCAAAGTAACGGTATGACCGAAAGCTTCGTGAAAACCATGAAGCGTGATTACGTCGCCTTCATGCTGAAGCCGGACGCGGCGACGGCTGCACGCAATCTGGCCATCGCGTTTGAGCATTACAACGAGAAGCACCCCCATAGCGCGCTGAAATACCGCTCGCCTCGCGAGTTCCTGCGCTCGATGGAGTCAGCAACCTTAGCGTGACGCTGTGTCCGGAATTACAGGGTCAACTCCAATCGGCCACCGTCTCGATGGCTGCATCTCCTCTCTAGTGTACAGTTCGATGACTGCCGCCTACTTCATCTCTCAGGGTTTCGGAACATCCCCAACCGAAAATAATGCACATCAACATTTTGCGAAAAAGAGTTTGGCCCAAGTGGTAACGCCAGAAGGGCACAAGTCGCACGGATGCCGGATGGCCATTCCCGTCGTTGTCGGCCTCCAGCGTCACCGCCGCGCACTTGCCGAAGATTTCATCACGGAACTTCGGCGGAAATCCCAGGCCAGCAGGCAGAGATCGAATGATGGGTGTCTTGCCGCTGCCGTTCTTTGCGAAGATGAGTGTGGTTCGCTGTCCAGATTCGAGCAGCGGGCTTTTCCTGCCGTTCTGTCCAGGCGGCTCAACCTTGAGTGACCGCAACCTCGATTTACTTCCCCCTCACTCGCACTTCGTCTCTTAGGTATGCTTCGGCTGCAAATCGGGAGCCGATCCGCGTTACCGTGTTTGGGAGCGGTTCACCCCGCTCCGCATAGACCTCCGCCTGCCCATTCCTCGCAGCCCGCAGCGACAAATCGCAACGGCGCCATCCTTTTAGCAGCACGGCAAGAAATCCAAATGAAAACCGAAAACTTTATCCCCGGCAAAGATGCCTCTCTTGAATCGACCATCGAAACCATGCAGAAGATGCTGGCGGCACGCGGTTTCCGGCTCAATGAATCGTCTTTGCTGAATGAAATCGATGGGATCTGGTCGATCCATATGAAGGACAACGACTGCCCGATGCTGTTTTCGAATGGAAAGGGCACGACCGAACTTGCGGCACGCGCCAGCGCATATGGTGAATTTTTTGAACGCTTGAGTACGCATTATTACTGGACGCACTTTTATCTGGGAGAAACCCGTGCCAAACGTCCGTTCGTGCACTATCGGCAAGAGCGCTGGTTTGCGCCGACGGCAGACGGCATCTGGCCGGCTGAAATCCTTAACCCGGAACTGCACGCCTTTTACAACCCGGAAGGCGAAATCGACGGCACAGTGCTGGTTGACCTCAATTCGGGCAATGTAGAGCGCGGCATCTGCACTCTGCCCTATACCCGTCTGCGCGACGGCGCGCAGACCTTCATCCCGGTCAATATCATCGGCAACCTTTACGTCAGCAACGGCATGGCGGCCGGCAATACGATGATGGAAGCACGCACCCAGGCGTTGTCCGAAATCTTCGAACGGCACATCAAGTATCGTGTGATCAGTGAAGGACTTTGTCTGCCCGAAGTGCCGGATGAAGTGATCGCGCGCTACCCGAACGTCTGCAACGGCATCGCCGGGCTGCGCAAGGCGGGCTTCGGCATCCTGGTGAAAGACGCATCGCTCGGCGGACGCTATCCCGTCATGAATGTGACCCTCGTGCACCCGAAAGACCAGGGCGTATTCGCGAGTTTTGGCGCACATCCGCGTTTCGAGATCGCGCTGGAGCGGGCGATGACCGAATTGCTGCAGGGGCGTGCACTCGACTTACTGGAAGGCTTTGCGGAACCAAGCTTCGATATGAGTGAAGTCAATGCGGTCGCTAACCTGGAAATCCATTTTGTCGATTCCAGCGGCGTGGTCAGCTGGGACTACATGGGCGATACGCCGGATTTCCCATTCACGGACTGGAACTTCAGCAGTACCACGGAGGAAGACTACCGCTGGCTAGTCGATTGCGTCCATCGCGAAGGCAAGGATATTTACGTATCGGACTTCACCGAACACGGCGCCTATACCTGCCGCATCCTCGTCCCTGGCATGTCCGAGATCTACCCGGTGGAAGACCTGGAGTGGGAGAACAACAGCATCGGCAATGAATTGCGTCCGAGGCTGGTGCGCCTGTCGCAGTTGAACCAGGAAGAGTGCGCGACCTTGCTGGCCGACCTGCAGACAATGAACCTGAACGATGAACGCCCGGTGTGGGAAATCCTCGGTCTCGCCATTCCGGCCGGCACGCCGTGGAGCCAACTTCGGATCGGTGAGCTGAAAACGCTGCTGGCGCTGGCCGTCGGCGATCAGGATGCGATCATCGAAGGTTGCCAGTGGATTCACTACTTCAAGGACCTGCCCCCGTCACGCCGCATGGTGTATCGCTGCATCGAAAGCATGCTTAATGTCGAGGACGTGGCGAACTTTCGTCGCTCGCTGGTGCTGTTGTACGGCGCCGAAACCGTCCGCCAGGCCGAGGCACTGCTCGATCGCAGTGAGCGCTTCTTCGGATTGGACGAATTGGGCGCGGACATGCAGGGCAGCGCGATGCACCAGACGTTGCTGGCCGCGTACGACAAGCTGTTTGCCTGAGTTGCCTGAAGCTGTGTCCGGCCGTTCGTAGACGCAGTCCCGGGGCCACGGCAGGAGTTCGAATTGGCCGCAGCAGGTGTGGGTTTTGACACGGTTCGTGTTAGGGACACCTGCTGTTCGATCGACTTGATCGCCACGAAGCGCATCGTCGGCTGCCGGGCCGCAACGGCGATCGCCTCGGCATCGGCTGCATCGTTCTTGCCGCTCAACCTGAAGGGCTTGAAGAATCCGGCGGGAATGAGCCGGTCGATGTGACCACGCGCGGCAATCCAGCGACCCCAGTGGTGGGACGAGGTGCAGGCTTTCATCGCGACGCGGCACGCGCCGCTGCTCCGGCGTATTAAGGCCGTTGAATGACGTTCAAGCGATGAGCATCCTCTGCGCCCCATCTGCAGGACGAACGTGGCCAAAGCAACCGCACCATCCTCGGTCTACCGGGCCACACTGATAGCTTCTGCATGGAACCGCGCGAAAAGTGTGGATAAAAAAACGCCAACCCGTACTACAGGTTGGCGTTTTGCCTGGGGTCTGACTAGTATCAGAACTGGTTCATGGTGTTGTCTTTACCCGCCGCTTTCAGTGCCGCTTCGCCGCTGAAATACTCCTTGTGGTCGTCGCCGATGTCCGAGCCGGACATGTTCTGGTGTTTGACGCAGGCGATACCCTGACGGATTTCCTTACGCTGAACGCCAGCCACATAACCCAGCATGCCCTGGTCGCCGAAGTATTCCTTGGCCAGGTTGTCGGTCGACAATGCGGCGGTGTGGTAGGTCGGCAGCGTAATCAGGTGGTGGAAGATACCTGCTTCGCGCGACGAGTCGGCCTGGAAGGTGCGGATCTTTTCGTCGGCGGCGAGCGCCAGTTCGCTCTGATCGTATTCCACGCTCATCAGCTGGTTGCGATCGTATGCCGACACATCCTTGCCTGCGGCCTTCATCGCGTCATACACCTGCTGACGGAAGTTCAGGGTCCAGTTGAACGACGGGCTGTTGTTGTACACCAGCTTGGCGTTCGGGATGACCTTGCGAATCTCGCTGACCATGCCGCCGATCTGGGCGATATGCGGTTTTTCGGTTTCGATCCACAGCAGGTCAGCACCGTTTTGCAGTGCGGTGATGCAATCCAGTACGCAGCGTGCTTCGCCTGTGCCGGCGCGGAACTGGAACAGGTTGCTAGGCAGGCGCTTGGGACGCAGCAGCTTGCCGTCGCGCTTGATGATGACGTCACCATTGCCCAGTGCGTCGGCCGAAATTTCGTCGCAATCGAGGAAGGAATTGTATTGGTCGCCCAGGTCGCCCGGCGTGTTGGTCACGGCGATCTGCTTGGTCAGGCCGGCGCCCAGCGAGTCGGTACGTGCCACGATGACGCCGTCGTCCACGCCCAGTTCCAGGAACGCGTAGCGGATGGCGCGGATCTTGGCCAGGAAGTCCTCGTGCGGCACGGTGACTTTGCCATCCTGGTGGCCGCACTGCTTCTCGTCGGACACCTGGTTTTCGATCTGAATGCAGCATGCGCCCGCTTCGATGAACTGCCTGGCCAGCAGGTAGGTTGCTTCCGCGTTGCCGAAGCCCGCGTCGATGTCGGCGATGATAGGCACGACGTGGGTGACGTGGTTGTCGATTTTTTCCTGAATGGCCGCCTTGGCAGCGCCAACGGCCGCGTCCAGTTGGCGGAACAGGCCGCCCAGCTCACGGGCGTCGGCCTGGCGCAGGAAGGTGTACAGCTCGCGGATCAGCGCGCTGACGGAGGTTTTTTCGTGCATCGACTGGTCCGGCAGCGGGCCGAACTCGGAGCGCAGCGCGGCCACCATCCAGCCGGACAGGTAAAGGTAGCGGCGGTCGGTGTTGTTGAAGTGCTTCTTGATGGAGATCATCTTCTGCTGGCCGATGAAGCCGTGCCAGCAGCCGAGCGACTGGGTGTACTTCGACGGGTCGGCATCGTAGGCGGCCATGTCGGCGCGCATGATCTTCGCGGTGTACCTGGCGATGTCGAGGCCCGTCTTGAACTTGTTCTGGGCACGCATGCGGGCGGCATACTCGGGATTGATGGCATTCCACGCGCTGCCGTGTTTCTCTTTCAAACCGGCAACTGCCTTGATGTCGTCTTGATATTGGGTCATGTGAATCTCCTGGGAGCAAAGCGCGATTGAATAAAGGGTTCAGTGTGCCGCTGCGTGCGTCGAAGCGAACTGCATGACTGAATGGTAGCGCCGTTTGACGCGTTCTGGTGATGTCTTATATAAGACATAAGACTTAATTTGTGTATATTATTCAATGGCATAGAAACATTTTTTGCGATGCAAAACATGGTTTCAAACGGCGAAAAATGGATGCTGCGGAAATTCGAGGTGAATTCCGTAATGTGAAATGTGCTTTCGTTTGGTGGAGGCAGGACAAGCACGGATGAGGTCGTCGAGTATCCCGATGGCGTGATTGAGGCACAGGCCAATGGTGTGGCGCCGCCGTACCGGCAATACGATCGCATCACGCGGATTGACCCGGGCGCCGAGGTGGAGAACAAGCGGCTCGCGAGTGGGCTGGAGGTTGCCCGAGGCGCGCACGCAATTCGCGACGACCGCCGGGCGTCAGGCTCTCCGTCACGTAGCCCCTGCGGTGAAGAGGTCCGTGCGTACAAGGCGCTCGCGGGGCTGAAGAAGCAGCGCGCAATCGAGCTTGCCGACCTGAATCAGGCCATTCGCGAAGTCAGCGCAAAAGCCATGAGGGAACAAGGAAAAACCGCATCCTCCCCGACATTCCTATCTAGCTGGCAGCACGACGTTTGAACCCGGTGGGGGCAATGCATGTGGCAGCTATATTCTGCTGTCGTGTCCTGACCATTTGCAGATACCTGTGCCTACCCGTCCCCGAATTGCACGTACCGGCGAAGGAGCGAGAAAAAAACCGCCCTCCCGGGCGGCTATAGGAACATCGATACCACTATCGACGGCGAGTCGAGACTACGGGCCGCTACACCATGAGTACAACCGGGAACTTCCGATCGTCTCAGCGGGCTTTCGAGGTGGCCCAGCTTTCGCCATTCGACGCAATCACAACGCTCTCGTTACTCCCCGTTCAATCAGAACGGGAACATTCCAGCCGCGCCTTCGTTTCCATTGTCCCCTTCCGATTGCTGCTTGACGGGATGGAACCGGAATGCACTGAACAGGTCGCCGATCGCCGGCGAGTTCGTGGGAACGTATGGGCTGGAGGGAAGCTGGACGGGGTTGGGTAGGTTGTCGCGACTGCGCGACGTGATACGTCCCAGCGACCAGTTACGTTCGATGAATTTGACAAGCGACACATGATCCGAATAGTCATGAACGACACGGCCGCCGCGCGAGTATGGCGACACGACTATGAGGGGAATGCGCGGCCCGTCTCCGAAGAAGTCCACGGGTTGAATGTAGCCGGAGTCATAGTAACCCCCTCCCTCGTCGGTCGTGATAAAGATCGCGGTGGATGCCCACAACTTGGGGTTCGCCTGAACAGAATCGATGATCTTATGCACGAAACCTTCGTAAAGGCCGAATTTCGAGGAAGACGGGTGTCCATCGAGCAGTCCGCCGGGCTTCACAAAGGAAACCGCAGGTAGCGTGCTGTTTGCGATGTCCGAATACAGGTTCGTCGTATCCTGAAGATGCACGGCCACCAGCGCCGGATTGGTCATGATCGCCGTTTCATATAGAAACGGATTGCAAATGTTGCAGTAGACGCTCGTCGAAGGATTGGACACGAAAGTCTTCCAGCCTTCACCATAATATTTCCACGAAATATTGCTCGCGAGGAGCGTATCGGCGATCGTGTGCACCGGCGAAGGCGGAATGGTGAAAGCACTCGTGTTGACGGTGCCGTCCCCGTTATAACCCGGGTTGTAGTTGTTCAGGAGGTAGTACGTGCTGGGTGCGCAGTTGGCATTCGGGTGATACGGCAGGCTGTCGAGGTAGTGCCGGATTGCGCCGACGCCAGGTTGTGCCGGATCCGAGCAATTGCTATACGTTCCGCCCGAGTAGCCGTCCTGCGCATACCAGTTGTTGGTGCCTTGCTGTGGACGCGGATCCTCAATCTGATTCTGGGGGGGCGTCGCTGGATTGCCTTTGCCGTCCGTGTAATAGAGCGCATCAGCCGTCCCGATCATGATGCTGTTCGCGCCCGTGCCACCCATGACCGGCTGGTGATAGTTGTCGCTGATCGTGTAATGGCGTGCGAGGTCCGTGAAGTAAGGCATGTCGCCGCTATTCACGTTATAGAACCCGAGCGCAGTCGCGCCTTCGTTGGTCGACTGATCCGTGAAGCTCGCCGGTTGCGACTTGCCGTTCGATCCGGCGCCTATCGAGACTTCAACCCACGCAAACAGATCCATCTTGCAGCCGCTCGGGTTATCGAGCGTTGCGTGCGCGATATTGCAGTCGGATTGCTGCCAGTTCTGGTAGAAGCGATGCACAGGACTATTCATGTACTGGTCGTAGTTCGGACCCTCGCGCGAGATCTGATAAGGGCCGCTCTGCAGGTTGTGCAGGTTCGATCCAAAGCGCGCATCAGGAACGTCGTTCGGGAGGCCCGTTGCGCCCGTGGTCAAATGAACGACGTCACCCGATTCAAGGGCATAGCCTTCGGCTGCCTGTGCAGCCGCAAGTGTCGCAAATGGCGGCGGATTCGTGTCGCTCGCGGCGGTCGGTGCCGAACCGGTGTTCGGCGCCGGCAGCGTCGGGTAAGGTTGTTTCGACGCTGGGCTGGCGTCGAATTGCGAAGGATTCGTGGCCTTGGCCATGTATTGTTCGGCGAGCCTGAAGTTGGGGCCAGGTCTTCCGTCTGCCGTGATGATGCCCCTCGACAGGAGATTCGATATGGTCTGGTCGGCGTGTGGCTGATAAGCGCCGAACACGTGATCGAACGTTCGGTTCTCGCCTACGATGATGATGACATGCTTGATCGGCGTAGTCGTGGCCGATGATGCATCCGCTGCGGATTGAGGCTGGCTATCTGCAGCAGAGCAGTAGAGTGCTCCAGCCGCTAGCGAAACTGCCGCAAACAAGGCAGGAACAGAAGACCGTTGGTGTCTTGATCTCGATGTCTGGCGCATGTATGTCTCCATTGAAGTGTTGCACTTCTCTGCATGACTAGGGGGGCGGCGTCTGCGTCTTTGCCAATCATTACGGCGTGTTACAGACTGGGAAATTAGACCGTCTACATGACGTTGTAGGGGCGGCAATAAGTCGGTTTGGCGCAGGTCACGTGACAGCGCCTACGATTGACCTTCAAAGTTCTTTCGAACAGCACAGAACCTGGGTCGTACCCGAGAGCAGGTGAATCGACGAGACGGGTGGCTTTGTTTGATATGTGGGGTCTGCGAAAACGAGAACGGCGCCCTGCACGCCCGGTCTTTCAACCGGTTGCGCAGGACGCCGTTGCTGAGCGGCTCTATATTCGGTAATGCTAAGTATGCGAATGCATGGAGAATCGCCAGCCGTCTGTTTCGCGGTTTGGGGCAGCGCCTGTTAGACGACCCCATTTGCGGCGATACCCGGCGGCGAATCGGTTCAATTCATGCGGCGCCGGGTCATTCCGATATTGAAACGACAATCAGACAGAGGCGCGGTGCTCAGACCTCGTCGGGATCCAGTTCGGAAAGCTCGTCGACGAATGCAACAGCGAAGCTGCCCGTGCCGCGTGCTGGCGCGGCACGTTCCGCGGCAACCGCGAAGATCGCATGGGCCGCGCTCGCCGCGCGGAGTGTCGAAGGCGCGTGCGCAAGCAACGCCGCGATGAGCGCACCGAGGCTGCACCCCGCGCCGGTCACACGCGTCAGGCGCGCATCGCCGCCACCGATCGCCAGCACCTGCGCGCCGTCCGTGACATAGTCCACTTCGCCGCTGACCGCGACCACCGCGCCCGTTTCGCGCGCGAGATGTTCGATGAACGGAATGGCGTCGACGGAGCGCGCCGTCGTATCGACGCCCTTGCCGCCCGCTTCACCGCCGGAGAGTGAGATCAGCTCGCTGGCGTTGCCACGAATGACGGTGGGACGATAGGCGAGCAACCCGCGCAGTACGGAATCGTAGGCTTCGCCGCCGGCGCCGAACGCGACCGGATCGAGCACCCACGGCGTTCCTGCCGCGTGCGCGGATCGCGCGGCCGCTTCGAGCGTGTCCGGATCACTGCTGATGAGTGCTGCGCCGTTGATCCAGAGCGCGTTCGCGACGGTGGCGAAGTGCGTCGGCCAGCCCGGCGCCGTACCGATGGCGGGCGCCGCGCCAACGGCCAGCAACACGTTCGCGCTGAGATTCGCCGCGACGTAGTTGGTCAAGCCGTAGACGAACGGTTGCGTGCGCTTCAATGCGGCCAGGTCCTCACGAACGGCCGCGTCCTTCCACGAAATGGTCTGCACAATCTTCGATTCCTTCGATGGCGTTGCCGCGAACGTTACGCCATGACGTTCGTTCCTGCCGCAGCGGAACTTGTTATATGGTCGATCGGTGGGCGCTCGTAGTCACGGGCCAGTCGCCTGAGTCGGTTGAGCCAGCCGAAACGGCGCTCGACCACCCGGCGGCGAGGCAACAGCGCGAAGCCTCCCTTTGCTTCGGGCGGTTTGACGACATGCAATTCAATGCCTTCGTCACACGCGTCCTGCGGCGCGGTGTGCAAGTATAGCGTTGGTCAGCGAACGCCAGTCTCACCGTCTGACCGATTCAGGCTCCTCCACTCCAACCGCAGCGATCAAGCGCAATGCTGCTCAAAGGCCGAATACAGACGAATCTCTTCGCGCGTCATGCGTTGACGCAGATGAGCGATCGTGCTGCCCATCTTGCGAGCAAAGTCCATCCCGGACTCGCCGCGTTCGAGAGCGTCAAAGAACGACAGAACCTCCTTCGAAATACCATTCATCTCTGTTGCGAAGGATGTCGCCAGTTCTTTGGTTTCCGTGTGAGCCTGCATTTGCGGATACAGCCTGCTGTCTTCACTGGCGAGGTGCGCCACGATCAGGCTGCGCGCCTGCTTCAGACTCTTTCTTCCTTCATCGGTCGCCGAGCCCACCATGAGGCATTTCTCAAGCAGCTTGAAGATTTGTTGATGATCGTTTTTCAGGTTCGTAATGAGCGACATGATCTTCTTGGTCCTGGGTTAGGTTGACCTTCTTTCGCCAACGGATACTGTCTTGCAGTTCGCCGGCGCGCCGGGCAGGTTTGGGTCAGCGCGTAAAAGATGCATTTAATATACATCTTTAAGAACATAGTGGAAACCCGCCCCTTCGGTCTGCATGGGATTGCCGCTCATCAACGTTGTGCATGAAATTACCTTCACGATGTCGTTTTACATTGGCCGAACGCATGACTCATGCGCTTCGTGCGAATCCCGTTGCGTCAGCTTTTACGGCCACGTGAATACCCGTTGACCGTCTTTTCCTTTCTTTTTGCCTCGCCACTCATGCCGTCGATGCGCATGTGATTGCCACGCCGCGTCCTGTCCGGTATCTCAGACGCGTTCTCTCGCTGCGCAAGTCCGCGTGCCGCCCGCGGCAAACCCGGCGGATTTAACACGCATCAAGTCCCGCCAAGTTCTAGCCTGGCCGCCGTTGACTGACGCTATATCTAGTCAATAAGATCGCGTCACCAACAATATGTAGTATTCACAGGACGTTTCATCGTGCCCCTCCCCATTGCAAGGTCGACGGCCGGTCGTGACCACGACAAGCCGCTGATAGACGTCCAGTCCTCGATCGACGAGTACCTCGAACAGCAGGACTGGCGCGTCAACGCCAACGCCAATCAGGGCTATTCGCTTGGTGGTCTGATACTGAACGTGTCGGGAAAGGTCATTGCGAATTACTGGCTTAGCCATCTGTATCCCGAGGCGGTTGGGCAGGCTCATCGCAACGCGGACCTGCATATCCACGATCTGGACATGCTGTCCGGCTACTGCGCAGGCTGGTCGCTGCGCACGCTGCTGAACGAAGGTCTGAACGGCGTACCGGGCAAAGTCGAAGCCAGTCCGCCGAGGCACATGTCGAGCGCCGTCGGCCAGATCGTCAATTTCCTCGGCACGCTGCAAAACGAATGGGCGGGCGCGCAGGCGTTCAGTTCGTTCGACACGTACATGGCGCCGTTCGTCCGTTGCGACAACCTCTCTTACGCGGAGGTGCGCCAGTACATTCAGGAACTGATCTACAACCTCAACGTTCCTTCGCGTTGGGGTACGCAAACGCCCTTTACGAATCTCACGTTCGACTGGGTCTGTCCTGAAGATTTGCGCGAGCAGGTTCCGTGGATCGGCGGGCGTGAAATGTCCTTCAAGTACGGCGATCTGCAGGCCGAGATGGACATGATCAACCGTGCGTATATCGAAGTCATGATGGCCGGCGATGCAAAAGGCCGTGTCTTCACGTTTCCGATTCCGACCTACAACATCACGCCCGATTTCGACTGGCACAGCCCCAACGCCGACCGCCTGTTTGAAATGACCGCGCGATACGGACTGCCCTATTTCCAGAACTTCCTGAATTCCGAATTGAAGCCGAACATGATCCGCTCGATGTGCTGCCGATTGCAGCTGGATCTGCGCGAGCTGCTCAAACGGGGTAACGGATTATTTGGTTCTGCTGAGCAGACCGGCTCGCTCGGCGTCGTGACCATCAATTGCGCGCGCCTGGGTCGCCTCCATGCAGGCGACGAGGCAGGGTTGCTCAAACGCCTCGACGAGCTGCTCGACCTCGGCAAGATCAGCCTTGAAATCAAGCGCAAAGTCATCCAGGAGCACATGGACAACGGGCTGTTCCCGTACACGCGGCGTTATCTCGGCACCCTGCGCAATCACTTCTCCACGTTGGGCGTGAACGGCATCAACGAGATGATCCGTAATTTCACGTCCGATGCGCATGACATCTCCAGCGAATGGGGACACGCCATGGCGGTCCGTCTGCTGGATCACGTGCGCGCGCGCATGGTCGAGTTCCAGGAGGAAACCGGCCATATGTACAACCTGGAAGCCACGCCTGCAGAGGGAACGACTTACCGGTTCGCCAAGGAGGATCGCAAGCGCTTCCCCGACATCCTGCAGGCCGGCACGCCGGATATGCCGTACTACACCAATTCGTCGCAATTGCCGGTCGGCTTCACCGACGATCCGTTCGAAGCGCTGGAGCGCCAGGACGATCTGCAGCGCAAATACACGGGCGGGACGGTATTGCATCTGTATATGACCGAGCCGCTTTCGTCGGCCGACGCGTGCCGAACGCTGATCAAGCGCGCGCTGAGCCGCTTCACGCTGCCTTATATCACCGTCACGCCGACATTCTCGATCTGTCCGAAGCACGGCTACCTTGCAGGCAGCCATAAATTTTGCCCCCGTTGCGATGAAGAAATTCTTCAACGCAAACTTTCTCAACGTGAACCCGCCGAGGTCTGAATCATGAGCACCACACTTTCTCAATCCGTGCTGGCTAACGCCCATTCCGCGCTGCTTTCCGACGAAGAGCGCCAACCTTGCGAGATCTGGACCCGCGTCATGGGTTATCACCGTCCCGTGTCTTCGTTTAACACCGGCAAGAAGGGCGAATTCCACGAGCGGAAATATTTCAGCGAGCGCCAGGCAGCGCTTGCCAGCTGAGTTGAATTCAACCGTGCGAGAGTCCGGTTCGAATCAACCCCGCCCGCTGAAAGTGGGCGGGGTTGTTCCCTTCACGGCGACGGACTATCCCGGCCAGATTGCCGCGGTGGTATTCGTGCAAGGATGCCCGTGGCGCTGCGGGTATTGCCATAACCCGCACTTGCAGCCGCGTACCCGAACCAGCCCGCTCGAATGGCAATCTGTCCTGGATCTGTTGAAGCGCCGGTCGGGTCTGCTCGATGCCGTGGTGTTTAGCGGGGGTGAACCGACGACCGACCCGGCTCTGGCGCATGCCATGCGTGATGTGCGAGCGCTCGGTTTCAAGGTGGGCTTGCATACCGGCGGCACGCATCCGCACCGTCTCAGGGAAGTTTTGCCGCTGGTGGACTGGGTTGGAATCGACGTAAAAGCGGACTTTGACAACTACGCGAGCGTCACCCGCGTTGCGGGCAGCGGCGATCGTGCACTGGCGAGCCTGGAGGCCGTGCTCGCCAGTGGCGTGCAATACGAATGCCGCACGACTTCGCATCCCGACCTGTTGCCGGAAAACGAGATCCTTCGTCTCGCGCAGCGGCTCTCGGCAATGAACGTCAAGCACTACGCTTTGCAGATCTTCCGCACGGACGGATGTGACGACGACGGCTTGAAAGCCGCGTCGATGGCAGGATATCCCCGTGATGATCTCGTCACCCAGATAGGGGCGCTGTTTCCTGCCTTTACGCTTCGCCGCGGATAGCGATCAACGGGCGCAAAGGTCGTGTGACAACGCCGCGCTCATAGCGGGGCCGTCTAGTCGCTTGTCTGGACCGCGACGAGCGCCGCTGCAGTTTCAACCACCCGTTCGATGATCTGCTCCGCGTCCGCCGAATCAAAATCTTCGTGGAAGCGCTTCTTCACGCCGCAGTCGGCCAGCTGAACGTGCTCATCGGGAGCAATGCCGTGCCGCTCCAGGCACTTCTGCGCGCACGCGAGCGGACAGCCATCGATCACGATGATGGGGCGCCCCGACGTGGCGATCTTCAGCAACGCCGGGACGTCCCCGCCCACGCCCGCAATGCATGACATTTCCGCAGCGCCGCGACGATCGAGTTGCAATGCCACATGGTTGGCCATCTGTGCCGCGCTTGAACAGCCGGAGCACGAATAGACGAGCGGCAGCGCCTTTCTGTCAACATTCATGGGACACCTTTTTTAACTCTGATTTACACCTGCGGGCAGCTTGCTTTTATTTCGGCATGCGCACGCGTCGAAGCAGGTGTTCCGGCATAAAGCGTTCGAGCGGGAATACCATCGTGAGATCCGTTGCATCGAGCGCATTCTTGACGAGCAGCCCCAGCTCGGTATCGCCTTCCATCATCAGGCGGCGGCTGAAGAACAGCGTGTCGGGATCTTCCTTGCGCTGCGCGAGCAGCAGGAAGTCGTGCGCGCTTGCGCTGATCGTCAACGCGACCTCTTCCTGGCGTCGCACCGCGGAGAAGTGGCGCTGGCGGCAAACAAAATCGAAACCAACGCCGGCGTCTCTTGCCTCGATGCGCAGCACGCGGCCGTCGAGCCGATCCAGCGTGTCCGCTGGCAGGTGTTTGGCCAGCACCAGATTCAGCGCACCGGCGAACAACACTGAACCCGGATAGGCCGGCAGCAGGGACAGCGCCTTTTTAAACACCAAAGGTAGTTGATATCTGGATGGAGTCATTGAAGATCTCTTTTAAAGGCGGCGAACGAATTCAAACGGCTTTCCGCTCCAGGCCGGGTGAACCGTACCAGTAGCCGTCGCACGGTTGCCCAGCCATCAGCGGACGCATGTTTTCGAGCGCGTCTACTTTGTCCATGCGGCCGTCAATCACGTCGCGATAGAACTTCGCGATTTCGACCGTGTGTTGAGACTGCGGGCTAAGACGCAATACGTCCACCTGCAGCGCCTGTAACGCTTCCACTTCCTGAATCAGGTTGTACACGAGCGCCGATTGCGTCGATACGCCGTTCAGAACCAGGAACGGCTTGCCTTCCTGGGTTTGCATCGTCAGACCATCCGGATGGTCCATGCAAACATACTGGCAGTTGTCTTTCGGGAAGTTGCGATGGCGAGCCGTAAAGCATCGTGCCGAAAACGCCAACGGCATACGGCCATACGCAAACACTTCGGTTTGCAGTGAAGACGGCCGTTCGGCCTGCATCCGCGAGAGACCTTCCTGGCTCATCTCCAGCGGCATCACCCAGCGCTTTGCACCCAGGCCGGCCAGCACTTCGAGCGTCGGCGGGTTGTACACGTTCAGCCAGGGCCCCGCGACAAACGGCGTGTTTTCGACGCAGTGGACCGCGCCCATATCGTTGGCTTCGACCGTGTAGCGGCCATTGCCGGCAATCTGCCTCAGCGTCGTCATGTCCTTCCCCGTTTCGAGGAGAACCTGTGTGGACAATACGACTTCCTTGCCGGCATTGGCCAGCATGTCGGCGATATCGAGCCAGTCGTCGAATCGAAGTTCATGGCGTCGTGAGCAGACCACTTCACCCAGATACACGATGTCGACCGGTGCGTCCGTCACCGACTCGTAGAACTGCATCATTGTTGTGCGCGACCAGTAGTACTGGACCGGACCCAAGGCAATCTTCACAATGCCCACTCCCGAATACTGAAAAATTGCGTTATTGCCATTACTTCCACGGGCGGTGATAAGCGCCCAGCGTGTGCTGCTGACCCTCGGCGACCCTGTCCAGCTCGGTCATCCACGTGGGCTTCACGCTATACCGTTGTGCATTGGCGAGGCACTGGTCGATGGCCTCGCGCCATACGCGCGTGACCTGCGCCACGTAGGCCGGGCTGCGCTGCCGGCCTTCAATCTTGATCGCCCGCACGCCGATCTGCGCGAGACGGGGCAGGATTTCAAGCGTATTCAGACTGGTTGGTTCTTCGATCGCATAGTAATTCTCTCCCGCAACGTCGAAGCGCCCTTTGCACAGCGTGGGGTAGCCCGCGTTTTCATCGTCGGCGTAACGGTCGATCAACACGCCATTTAACCGGGATTCCAGACCTTCCGGCGTTTGCTGCCATCGCACCGATCTGGCGGGCGAGCACACCCCTTGAGTATTGGGCGATTCGCCGGTGACATACGACGACAATGCGCAGCGCCCCTCGACCATCACACAGAGGCTGCCGAACCCGAACACCTCGATTTCGACCGGCGTTTTCTCGATGACCTGCTCGACCTGCGTCACGGAGAGCACGCGCGGCAGCACCGCACGCACGACACCGAAATGCTCGCGGTAGAAGTTGATCGCCTCATGGTTGGTCGCCGAGCCCTGCACCGAGAGATGCAAGCGCAACTGCGGATACCGCTCGGCGGCATAGCGCATCAGCCCCGCATCGGCGACGATGATCGCATCGATGCCGCATCGGGCCGCCTCGTCCACGGCCTCCCGCCATGCGGCCCAGCCGGTGGGTTGCGGATACGTATTCAAGGCGAGGAAGACCTTTCGCCCCTTCGCATGGGCGTACTGGATGCCGGTGCGGATCGCGTCCTTGTCGAAGTTCAGGCCGGCAAAATTTCTGGCGTTGGTCGCATCGCGAAAGCCGAGGTAGACGCAGTCCGCGCCGTTGTCGACCGCGGCCTTGAGCGCCGGCAGGCTGCCCGCCGGGCAAACCAGCTCCAGCGGCGGCGACGTATCGTGACTTGTGTTGGCCAGACTCATAGGAGATAACCGATCGAGTGTATTAGAGGGCTGTGTTCGACATTCAATCCACCCAACACCAGCACGAGTGCCACGAGGCATATCCTCAGCGGCACGCGCAGCAGTGAAGATTGCAAGCAATCCAGCGCGGTGAGCGTCAGGCAGAGTTGCAGGAGGAGACCGTCAAACCGATAAAAAAGGGGAGACATATGACGTGCCCGGTATGACCGCTGAAACCGGCGCCTGCATCAAACGGGTCGGCAGATGATCGGCGCAGGCGAACGCGTCGCGCCCTCGGGGATGAGACGTTCAAATGCAGTCGTCAGGGGAGGCAAAGTAGAAAACCTCGGCAATGAAAAATCGCTTCGTACAAGAAGCGATAGTCTGTAACTGCAGTGCATCAATCGCCTTAACGTGCATCAAGAATATCGGCCCACATCACTCTGCATCCCGGCCGGAACTTGTACCGTTAACGAGGGTATTTCCCAAAAGACTTACGCAATCAGGTAGTGTTATGCCCTATACCCGCCGTCTGGGTACATCGCAACTAGACGGATTTAAAAGGAATTACTCGTGAATTCGTCGACCCGCGAAATCCACCTCGACGTGCGCGGCCTTCCGCCGCCCGAGCCGATGGAGCAAGTGCTGGATGCACTGGCCACACTGAAACCCGATCAGGAACTGCGCGTGGCGATCGACCGAGAGCCGTTCCCCCTGTACGGAATACTCGCCGAGAAGGGTTTCAGCTACAGCACCGAAATGATTGCCGCCCACCATTTCCAGATGCGTATCTGGCAGGTGCGGTAATGCGCCGCGCGCTGTCACTCGACAGCTCGCCTGAGCTGTCCGTGCCGTTCCGGTTTTTCCTTAACGCTCCGATATTTGCGCTATTGGCTGCCGGGCTTCTTTTGTGGGCCGGGCCTGATGCGTTCGCATCGCGCTGGATGCCGGTCTCGCTCGCGCTCACTCACGTATTCACACTGGGCGTGCTGACCAGCGTGATGGCCGGCGCGATGATGCAGATTCTCCCTGTCGCGACCGGCATTCGGGTCGCGGGAGAACAGACGACTTCGGCCGTCGTCCATGCGTTGCTCACCGCAGGCACGCTCACGCTCTCATGCGCGTTTATCGTGGGCACGCCCGCGCTCTATGCGCTCGCCGTCGTATTGCTCGCCGCCGCCTTCGCGTGGCTCCTTGCCGCATGCGCGATCGGCTTCTGGCGACACCGGGATGCCGTGCGCAATGGCGTTTCAGACGTGCTGGGCGCGAGCCGGCTCGCGCTCGCCGCATTGCTGGCGACCGTGGTGCTGGGGCTGCTGCTGGCTTGTGCGCAAGCCTTTGGCGTGTCGCTGCCGGTCGTTACGCTGACCAACCTTCATGCGACGTGGGGGCTGGCGGGCTGGGTGGGCTTGCTGACCATCGGAATGGCATTTCAACTGATTCCGATGTTCCTCGTGACAGAGCCTTATCCGCGTGCGATTACTTGCGCTCTTGCGCCCGTCGTGTTCGTATTGCTGGCGCTGACTTCGCTGAGCACGGCGGTGATTCCGCGCCTCGCGACGCCGCTCGCCGCGCTATTGCTCGTCGCCTATACGGCGTTTGCCATTGCCACGCTTTATCTTCTGTGGACGCGCAAGCGTCCCGAAGCCGACGCCACCACGAAGTTCTGGCGCACGGCCATGTTCTGCGTCGCGGCTTGCGGACCGCTGTGGGCGATCGACGTCTGGACCGGCAATGCCGCGTGGGCCGTCACGCTCGGCGTAGTTTTACTTTTTGGCGTGGCGTGGTCGCTCGTCAACGGCATGCTGTACAAGATCGTCCCGTTCCTGCTCTGGTATCACGCCCAACGATCGCTTACCGGCGCCGCCATGCGGTTCGCGCCGAAGGTCAAGAACATGATTCCGGACCGCATTGCATCGAGGCAGTTCTGGGCGCACCTGGTCGCGTTGGCGTTGCTGATTGCGGCCAGTCAGTGGCCTGAGGTATTCGCGCGCGTCGCCGCGCTGGCCGTTGGCGTTTCAGCGGTGTGGCTGGGGCTGAATATGATCGGCGCGATTCAGATCTATTTGCAGGCAAAGCGCAAGGCTGTGCCCGCACGCCGGCCGGCTTAGGTGTCGGCTTAGGTGTCGGCTTAGGTGTCAGATGCCGCGCCGGGCAAACGGACGCGGAGGCCGCGGTTCAACCGGGGCCTCCGTCGATACTCCGGTCGTTGGCCGGTTCGCTTGCGCATATGATACGGGCGCCGTCGCGCCCGTCTGCTCGATCAGCCTTCTCTCAGGCGCTCGATATCCGGAATCGTGATTTCGCGCCCGTTTATCTGAATCAGCTCGCGGGCGCTCAGGTCGCGCAAGATGCGCGAAAAATGTTCGGGCGTAATGTTCAGCCGCGACGCAATCGTTCTCTTTCCGGTTTCGAGCCGCACTTGCTGGGCGGTCTGGGACGGGTCGTCCACAAGATTCAGCAGATAGCCGACGACGCGCTGCGTACCCGACTGAAGCGAGTACGCTTCCAGGTCACGCATGAGATTGTGAAGGCGCATGCTGAGGCCGGCCAGCATCTTGCGGGCAAAGGTGGGATCGCGTTCCAGTTCGGCATCGACGACCGACTTCTTCACGTAAAGGAGCAAGGTGTCGGCCAGCGCGTGGGCGGACACAATATAGTCCTTGTCCATGAACATCAACGCTTCGCCGAAGCCGTCGCCCGGTCCCACGAGACGCACGACCTTCTCGCCGCCCACGGGCGAGTTCAAGGTGAGCTTGATCAGGCCGTACAGGACGGTATGAAAACCCTGGCAGGGATCGCCGCGACGAAACAGGGTCTCGCCACGCGCTATCCGCACCTCGGTCGTTCCGAGTGCCAGAACGTCGAGTTCCTCCGGCGACATCTCGTTGAACAGCGGGATCCTCGAGAGAAAATCCTGGATTCGAATTTTGGTTTTTCTCACCTGGCGGCTCCGGCTAGATTAGTGTCGAACAGGTCGATGCAGTGCGCTGGCCCAGCGATTGGCGCTCCCGGAGTCTCAATGTTCCGGTGAGCAGCGGCCCTGGCTTGCGACGAGACACTTGCATCGGTCCCCGCTTTGGCCAATCGGGGGCGTATATCGAAACGGGCAAGCTGAAACATGGCAGTCGATCAATGCATTTTTGATAACTTTACATTGTCGCGCCCGGATGTACGAACAGATTTGTCGCCGATCAAGCCGAAAACTGACATTTCGAGCGATATGTCGCACCCTGACTCGGTGGATCGTCGATGGCGCTGTCACGCCGAGGTCATGCACAGGGTCCGCAACGGGCGGATGCATGACGATGGCATTGTAAAAACTGCAGCCGAACCATTCTATTTGCTGACGGCTTAAGCGGTCCTGTTCACATCGGGCTTCCGCTCTTTCCTGTCGCGAGACAATCTGTCACTTGCGCCGCCGCAGCGTGGTTTGCCCGTCTAATCCTGATTGAATTAAAACCACCCTGAATACGACGCTCATGTGCCTGACGCAAAAGCAGCCGCGTGCATTCCACTGGCGAGCGGCATGGCGAAACGCGCGTCGTCGTCAATCGCTTCGTGCCGCGCCGGGCTGCGCGCGCCGGCGACGTTGAATACGGCCACCGCCTCGCGCAGTCCCGCCGCATCGCCGGCCAGCATTTGTGCGGCGCCGGCGACCTGCTCGACGAGCGCGGCGTTGCGCTGCGTCGCCGCATCCATTTCCGTAACGGCGCGATTGACCTGCTCGATATCGTTCTTCTGCGCCGCGCACGCAGTCGCGATATTGCTCATAAGGCCGGTCAATTCATGCACCGAGCGCACGAGTCCGGAGATACTCTCGCCCGCATCCGCAACGAGGCGGGACCCCGCCTCGACGTGCCCCGCCGATTCGCCGACCAGCGACCTGACCTCCTTTGCCGCATCCGCGGTACGCTGGGCCAGCATACGCACCTCCCCCGCCACCACGGCGAAGCCGCGTCCCTCGGAGCCCGCGCGCGCCGCTTCGACCGCCGCATTGAGCGCGAGGATGTTGGTCTGAAACGCAATGCTCTCGATGACGTCGATGATCTCCGCGACGCGCGCCGAACTGCCCGCGATGTCGTCCATGGTCGAGACCACCCGCCCGACCACCTCACCGCCCTTCCCCGCCGCGTTGGATGCGGCGCTCGCGATGGTGCTGGCATGCGCCGCATCGGTCGAGCTTTGCGTCACGGCGGAGGTCAGTTCGGCCAGGCTGGCCGCGGCCTCTTGAAGGGATGCCGCCTGCTCGTCGGTGCGCTGCGAAAGATCCATATTGCCGGCCGCGATCTCGTCCGCACGCACCGAGATCGATTCGGCGGAAGTCTTGATTTGTCCGACTATCGACATGAGCTGCACGCGCATCGATTCGAGCGAGGCCATCAGACTGCGATCGTCGTTCGGCCGCAGCGCCACCTCCACGGCGAGATTTCCGTTTGCTATTTCGCTGGCGAGACGCTGAGCCTCGCCCGGATCGACGCCGAGCTGCCGCAATATGCTGCGCGTAATCAGGATCGCAGCCGCCACGCCCACGCAGAGCGCCGCGATCACGGCCGCCACGGTGAAGATCGCAAGACGCGACCACGTCGCGGCCGCGGCATCCGCGGCATCGCGCGCGCGGCCCTGCTCCAGCGCGAGCAACTGGTCCAGCGTCGACAGCCACTCGACCTGCTTCGGCCGCACTTCGTTCACCAGCACTTTTAGTGCGGCATCCTGATCATTGGCGAGCGCCCAGCTCATTGCCTCCTTCTCCACGAGCGGCAACGCCTGCGCCTCTTCATCATGCAACGCGGAGAAAAGGCGCCGCTCGTCCGCGGTGGTCAGCGGCGAAGCGTCGAACAGACTACCCAGCGCGCGATAGTTTTCCGCATAGGCGGCCTCCTGCGCCTTGATCGCCGCCTGTTCCGCATCGACATCGCTTTCCCTGGTCATCACCGCCATGTTGCGGATGGCAATGGCGATGCCGCTCACTGCGCCGCGCAGGTTCGTCGCGCGCATCGTTTCGGCGTCGTGGACGAGCACGATGTCGTCGAGCTTGTCGCGAATGCTGGCCATGCCGGCCATGCCGACCACGGACAGGGCGACGAGCATGGCGAGCACGATGCCGAAACCGGCCGCGAGCCGGGTAGTAACGCGGGTTTGAGCCATCTTGATCACCGTAGCGTTCGGAGCCGCACGGGCGCACCGGGCCGTCTGGCACCGTCGACCTGTGTTGAGGCTCCGGATCGCGGATCGCCCGGAAAAAGCGGTTCCGCAAGTAACGCGAGAGATTGAATGAGAATAAGGATTCCGGCTGTGCGAATCAGTGCGGAATGGTCGGCCCTGCGAGGGCCGCTCCGCATGCGCGAATAATTCTTCTGGTGGTTATCGGAATCACGAATTGCCTGCTTGTTGCGCCGGTTCTCATCATTGCCCCCCGTATTCGAAGTCAGCACATCGCGATGCAGTGCTGCGTTCATTATTCTTGGGGCTAATGTATTTCAGGCCATGCAGTGGAAATTAATGTTTTTATTCTGTTTTTAGTCGTTAAGACCAGTGCGTGTCTGTCGAAATGCTTTCTGTCGACGACGCATAATGCGCGTGCGTCGCTCCGGACCACGCCCTGCGCCGGGATATCGGGCAAGGCCGCTGCACCGGTTTGAGGCATGACACTTGCGCAGTGGTCTGAATGAGGCGCGGTCGGGGCCGCCCATGACCGGTTTGCGGCACCCCTTCCCGTAGCGAGCCTCGCGCGAAGACCGCAGCGACGAGTGCAATTCGGCGCATCTGATCCGACGCATTCCCGAACCGCCCGACGCGACTCTTTCGCGTGCAGCGTCGAGGATGCCCGGGACAGCATGCGCAACTCCGGGAGTGACCATGAGGACATACGATTTCGATCAACGGCTGGAAGAAGTCCAGATCGCGCTGGCCAATCTGTTCGATTCCCCGAAGACCTCCACCGTCAGCGTGCTTGAACAAGGTGACGCGGTCACGCTGCATCTGAGCTGGGTCCTGGAGTCGCATCGCGACTCCACGCTCGACTCGCGCTGTGCGGCGACGATTCACGCGACGCGCACGCAGTTCGAACGCTACGCCCGCCTCGACACCCTGCAGCGCCGCACGATCCAGCAGCGCATCGGGCAACGCGTGCGCGCCTCTTTCGAAGCAAGCCGCAATCCGCCGCCGCAAGACGGCTCATGCGCGATCGACGTCACGCTCGACGACGCGACGTTCGCCGTGAGTTCCGACCGCGATTACTTCCCCACGATCGAATAAGCGATGCGGGCATGCGGGCGCGAAGCAGTGGACGCCCCCGTTCAGCGAGACTAGACGCGAGCCTCCACAGACGCATCGAACTGGACCCGGTACATTTCGATAACGCCTGTGAGCGCATCAACGATGCGTACAGGCAAGGCCTGTTGTTCGATCATGCAGGCGAGGCGCAGGAACAGGCGCGGTTAGGGCTTTAATCGTCAAATTGCCCAAGCTCTTTTGTGCGTGCCCTAGTCATGTCGGACATGCAGATAAAGAAACGAATGTATTTCTCTGAACCTGGGCCCATGTCATAGGCCGCGCTATAGCAGTAGTTGTCACGGTACTGGACCCATGCGGCTTGCGACTTCAAGAAAGACGGTAGCGCTACAGGCTCATCGTCCGGCTTCGCATACTGCTCGTCGTTTTTCTTTATCTGAGCGGTTAGCGCCGTGACTTTCCGGTTTAACGCGTCGACGGCGCGCTCGAATCCCCTGTGTTCGCACTCTTCCAAATCTTCGGTTGACGCGTGTTCAGCCGTCTTGCACAAGTGGTCTATCTCAGCGCGAGTGCGGCCGTGGAAGTAGACGGCGGACGGCTCGAAATCGTGATAGTCGAATTCCCCTGAATAGCGGGTTTTCGCAGACACAGGCGCTACAAAAGCGAATGACAATAGCGTGAGCGTGAGGTAATGATATTTCATCTTTGTCTGTGTGATACGAAAAACTCCGCCGAAACGGGGCATAAGGACGGCGGAGGGTATTATTGATGTCCTAGTACGCTTTTAATTACCGCGCATTTCGGAACTGCCGATGTCTCCATATCATCCGGGCACGATATATATTTGTAGAATGCTAGCTCCTGCTTTGTAATATTTGCCTCACACGCGGAAACTTGAAAATCTGTATCTGGCGTGTATTCGTTCGTCCAGTCGTTGAATGCGTACCCGACAATATCACACTCTGATTTGATACGTGTTTCCCATAATTTATTATTCGAATCTAGCGCGCTCAATTTGCCATCTGTTAACTTGCTCCGTATGTTTTTGTATAGTTTGTCAGCATCGCTCAGAGTCTTTCCTATATCTGCGCGCTCGCAGGCAAGGAAATCATCCCTTGTTTTCGCTGTTGCATCACATTTTTCATCCGCATATACAGACGCGGCGGCAAGCATGGAACAGAAAACCATGACCGCCTTAATGGCTTGCATCGTAATTCCCGTCTTTAAACAAATTCGCCTCGGCTTGCCGACGCTTGACAAGTCCCTTTGGGTGCTTGCCACCGGCCAACGTGTACTCCGAAAATTTTGGAGGAACACGATCAAAGTGACCACTATTCACCGTAGCAAACATTTCGCTGTTGTGCCCGCGATGGTTGGAGACAAAATCAACCAAAGCATCGTACTCGTATCGCCGCGCTTATGCTTGTCCACTTTGCTGCCCTTAACAATAGTGCCTAACACGCTCTAATCTATCACTCATCCGTATTAGATTTCGTTAATTCATCAAGCCTGCTCTTTGTGATTCGAATCATGCAGTCCCAAAAGTCAACAAAACGCAATGATGCCTGGCCGACTTCATAAACGTTGGCGTAACATTCATTGTCCCTATAGATTTGCCAGCTTGCTTGTGCCTTTTTTAAAAAAGGCAACGCTTCCGGTTCACCATTAAGGCGATGCTCTTTGTCGTCGCTACCGATAGAAGTTTGAATTTCTATTAGCTTCTTATTCAGTACGTCCCTAACACGCTCAAATCTCAACTGAGCGCACGCCGACAGGTCCATTGTGCCCAACGAATCTTTTGTACAGTAAGTTTCAATTTGCCCGTAAGTCTTGCCGGGAAAATTTGCGCTTGCTGGTTTCGCCTTCGTGTAGTCGAATTCCGAGCCATAGATCGATTCAGAAGCGTAAGCCCCTTGGACAGCGAAGAACAGTAGAAGCAATATGCTAATGGCTCGCATCGTAGTTTCCCGTTTCAAAGAGTCGTGCTTCCATCTGGCGACGCCTTGGCACGCGATGCGCGACAAATCCCCGGATAACATCGCGCATCCGGGAGTACTCACCTCGATTTGGAAAACCAGCTAGATAGTGCGAGCGGGTCTCGGGATACCATGGGTCTCCCTCTCTGTGGCCCGGTCCTGTATTGAACAATACTGACACAAGCGCGTCGTATTCATATTGATAAAAAGGAACTCTAGGGAACCGCTGATCAATGCGGCCCGGCGGTCATCGGTGACGAGGCCGAGGACGTTGTAGAAAGAAACTCACGGAACGGTCCCACGATGATGAAGCGGCAGATCGGATTTGCGGAAGCGGAAAGTCTCGGCAAGAAGCGTGTGACGAAGCGGCAGCGCTTCCTGGCGGAGATGGAGAAGGTGGTGCCGTGGCAG
>Ga0265338_10002156_pt1 | contig 30250 bp, 26 predicted proteins | sample 42126metaG_FD_193579 | JGI IMG/M metagenome (GOLD analysis project Ga0265338, IMG submission 193579) | Rhizosphere microbial communities from Carex aquatilis grown in University of Washington, Seatle, WA, United States - 4-21-26 metaG | ecosystem: Host-associated > Plants > Roots > Rhizosphere...
GTGCCCACTTCGCGCGCCACGCGGGTGACTTCGGAGGCGAAGGAATTGAGCTGATCCACCATCACGTTGATCGTGTTCTTCAACTCGAGAATTTCACCTTTCACGTCCACGGTGATTTTCCGCGAGAGGTCGCCGCGGGCAACGGCAGTGGTCACGTCGGCGATGTTGCGGACCTGCGACGTGAGATTGTTCGCCATCAGGTTGACGTTGTCGGTGAGATCCTTCCAGGTACCGGCGACGCCGGGGACGGCGGCCTGGCCGCCGAGCTTGCCTTCGGTGCCCACTTCGCGGGCGACGCGGGTGACTTCGGCCGCGAAGGAACGGAGCTGGTCCACCATGACGTTGATGGCCTCCTTGAGCTGGAGAATTTCGCCGCGCACATCCACGGTGATCTTTTTCGAGAGATCGCCGTTGGCTACAGCAATGGTCACTTCGGCGATGTTGCGAACCTGGGCGGTGAGATTGCCGGCCATCTGGTTGACCGACTCCGTCAGTTCCTTCCAAACGCCGGAAACACCCTTTACCTGGGCCTGGCCGCCAAGTTTGCCTTCGGTGCCCACTTCGCGGGCCACGCGAATGACCTCGACAGAGAAGGCCCCCAATTGCCCGACCATGCCATTCACCAGTTTGGCAGTACTAAGATATTCTCCCTGAAGGGGGCGCCCCCGCACTTCCAAAGGCATGCTTTGGGAAAGGTCTCCTTTGGCCACCGCGCCGATGACGCGCCCCATTTCCTCCGTGGGCAGCGAAAGGTCGTCCACGAGGACATTGATAGCTTCGATGCGTTCCGCCCAGCCGCCCACAGAATCGCCGAGGACAAGGCGTTCGCCCAATTTTCCTTCCTCGCCCACCGATTGACGGAGTCGAAGGAGGTTGGCATTGGAACGTTGCAGACGCGCCGCTATTTGATTGACCGCATCCGCCACCTTGCCTTCCAGTCCGGTCCAATCCGACGGTAAGCGCGCCGAGAAATCCCCTTCCTGCACGGCCCCCAGGGCGGAAAGCAACTGCCTTTGGAAATCGCCACCGCTCAAATTGGTTTCTGGCCTGGTTTCCGACCGTGGTTCCAATGTCATCGTCTTCATCGTCAGTTTCCTCTGTTTTGCCGCTTTCCACGCCAGATCCGTCGTTCAACTTCACTACCGTTTCTTCAACTGATTCCCGGAAGGAGATTAGGCCGAATTGCGTCCGGCAGACATTGGAGAAATTCCGCATTCACCATCAGACAATGGATTAGGCCGATTAGGGAAATATCTTAGCCCCTCCGATTTTCCGTTCAAAATTAAGACCAAGGTTTTTCCTGGTGGCGGCAAGGAACGCCCCAGTCGCAGCCGGACCGCGCAGAAGTTAAATATAATCATGACCATATTTCTCAGAACCACAGCGACGCGCGCGAATGGCACTTGGTGCCGGGTCTTCAAAATCACCGGATTGATGAAGATTCTGGGAGGTCTCTTGATCTTGGCGGCTTCCGGCCCAGCCGTTCAAGCCATAAGCGTCACTTTAGCCTGGAACCAAAGCACAGATCCCATCGTTGTGGGCTACAATATTCACTACGGCGGAGCCAGTGGCAGCTATACCAACAAAATTTCGACTGGAAATACAACGTCGGCAACCATTCCCGGCTTGACCCCGGGGATTACCTACTATTTTGCAGCCACGACCTACACTGCCGCGAATGTGGAAAGCGCGCTTTCCGGCGAGGTGGCCTACACGGTATCGACACCAGCCCGTGGACTGGTGAGCCGGGTCATGCCCGGGAGACAGGTAGTTCTGACCCTGACCGGTCCGATCAGCCACGCCTATGACATCCTGGCGACACAGGATCTCAAGACCTGGACACTCATCGGCACGGTGACCATCGGTGCCACGGGCACGTCGGATTTTACCGACACGAACGCAGCGAATTATTCAAAGCGTTTCTATCGAACCAGAGGATGATTGTGACATTATTGCCAGGGCAACTCATTGTTGCAGCAATTTGGCCGGACCGCAGAATCGCTTGGGCGAAATTGGCTGAAGTTAAAATATGTCACTCCATCTGAGCCAAAGACGCTGGGGCCGATCATGCCTGCACTTGGTGGCAGCAATGCGGACGAGCCTTGGATGCTGGCATGCCGCCGGTATCAGTCGGGAGATCCATTTCCGTCGACCAACCGGCGCCGGTTCAAAATGGAAGCAAAAATGATGGAACTAAAAGTGGAATTTGATTCGGAAACCCACTATGACCAGCCGATCGGAAGCTAAATCCAAACCCAATCGCTGCGTTCAGCAAGCGACGGGATTTCGTTGTCCACACCGGCGAGTGATTGGCCGGTGCGGGCCTTTGGAGAAATGGTCGCGCTGATGTGGGCAAGAGGTCTTGCGGTTGCGACGGTTCAACTTGAACGTCTGTGGCAGTCGTTCTGCCAGGGCGAAGGATTATCTCTTTTCCGCGCGTAGCCGAGAAGCGGTTTTCCCCGGGATGCGGAAAAATCCATCAACGAAATTTGTTCGGCCCATTCCAAAGTGATGGCTATTTGACCGGTTTCTCGAACCGTTCCGGTGGACAGCGATTGTTTCACTGGAAACCGGAGTTCGCTACGTGCAAAAAGCATCACCGACTGCAAATTGCAAACGCTGCCCGGCCAGCTTGTGTGGCATTTCAAAGAAAACAACACCATTGTTTCTGGCACATTCTTTGCGAGGTTGGTTCCCATGAAGGCAATATTCCTTTGATGGCGCATGGTTGACGAGTGAAGCCGGCATTTGGGCGCAGGACGCTGCGCCGATTCAACGTGCATGCCGTTCACAGCCAAATAAAGAAGGAAATGCCAATATTAAAGGAGCAACCGTGCAATTGCATCCATATCTAAATCTCAACGGCCAATGCGAGGAGGCGTTCAAGTTCTATGAGCAGTTCCTTGGAGACAAAATCGGGGCCATGATAACCCATGAGGAAGCACCCGCGGCGGACAAGGTGCCGGACGGTTGGGGCAAAAGAACCATCCATGCCCGACTGACGGTGGGGGACAAGACATGGATGAGTTCTGACGTCCCGCCTGATTGCTATCACGAACCCAAGGGCTGTTCGGTGATGCTCGGCGTCGAAGACCCGGCGGACGCCGAACGCATCTTCAACGCCCTGGTGAAAAAAGGGACGGGGTCATGCCGCTGGAGCAGACATTTTGGGCCGGGCGGTTTGGCATGCTCACCGATCAGTTCGGAATACCTTGGACGATTAACTGCGAGAAGGACGCTTGAAATACCATGAAATTAATAACGCTATTGCTGGCGGAAGACCATACGATTGTGCGCGAAGCATTTCGCAAGATGCTCGAAATTGAGCACGATTTCGAAGTGATTGGCGAAGCGGAAGACGGTCGTGAGACGATCGAGCTGGTCAAAGAACTTCGTCCCGACGTAGTCTTAATGGACATCGAGATGCCCCTCCTCAACGGAATGGAAGTCACCCGCCGGGTGGTCAAGGCAGTCCCCGGCACCAAAGTGCTGATGCTCTCCGCGCACAGCGACAGCGCGTATTTCCAGAGCGCCACCGAGTGCGGCGCAGCGGGCTATCTGCTCAAACAAACCTGCGCCCACGACGTCTGCCGGGCCATTCGGGAAGTCCAAAATGGGAAAACATTTTTCAGTCCCTCTTTGTGCCGGCGGCTAGATCGTCTCCCGCCGCAATCGCGCAGCCGCGCGGGACGGTTCAACATGAACGCGACTCCATTGACCACGCGGGAAATGGAGGTGCTCCAGCGGATTGCTGAAGGCAACGCCAACAAGGAGACCGCCTTTGAACTCGGCATCAGCATCAAGACGGTGGAAAAGCATCGCTGGCATCTCATGCAGAAGCTCGACATCCACGACACCGCCGGCCTCACCCGCTATGCCATCAGCGCGGGCATCATCGATAATAGCTTCCAATTACGCGCCGCCTAGTATCCGCGGCAAGCAGAAGCCACAAGCCTCAGATTCCCAGCGGGAGAGGAAGGGTTGCCTCTTCGATTCTTTCCGGTTCCACCGCCGCCGGTTGCCTGCCGGTCCGTTCCACGGCGCAAAACACCTCTACTCCGCGTCCGGCTTTTTCTTTCACGTCCAGCTGGCCTCCGATCATGCCGGCGCGATAATTCATTATCCGCATTCCCAAACCCTTTCCCGGTTTTGCCGGTTTCTTGAACCCGTCGCCGTTGTCGCTGACGGTCAGAACAATCCGTTCCGAGGTGGAAGAAAGGCTGATTTTGATCTGTTGCGCGCGGCCGTGTTTGATGGAATTGGTCACGGCTTCCTGCGCGATTCGGTAAAGATGGGTGGCGGCGGCATTGTCCTCGATCAACGCCGGCTGGGAACAATCAAACCGGCAGGAAACCTTGAACAGATCGGTGACGTGGGCCGCCAGGTCCTCGAACGCGGACACCAAGCCGCGGGATTCCGGAATGACCGGCTGCAGGCCCCGGGCCAGGGCGCGGGTCAAAGAGACCGAGAGGTCGAGCAGTTGGGAAATCCGGGCAGCGGTGGCGGCCTGCGCCGGGGCTTTTTCGGCCAGGTCCTTTTTGAGGGTGTCACTCAAACAGGAAATGCCGGCCAGTTGCTGGCCCAAGCCATCGTGCAGGTCCTGAGAGATGCGGCGCTGCTCGCGTTCACTGATCTGCAAGACTTCCGCCTCCAGACGGCGCCGCTCGGTGATGTCGGCGACGATCCCCCCGATGGCGTAAATTTTCCCGTCCTCGCCAAAAAGCGGGAATTTCGTGACGATGCTGACGCGGGAACCGCCATCGCAGTCCACCGTCTCGTCAAATTGAATGGCCTTGCCGGTTTTGATCACCTGCCGGTCGTTGATCTGAAACAATGCGGCCTGTTTCGGCGGAAAAATCTCGGCATCGGTTTTTCCCCTGATTTTTTCCAGTTTCAGATTGAACACCTGTCCGAATTGCCGGTTGAAATGGAGATAACGGCCCTGTGTGTCTTTGAGAAAAATCATCGCCGGACTATGGTCTATAATTGCCTGCAGCCGGGCCTCGCTCGTTCGCAGGGCCGCATTGGCACGGGCCAGTTCAGCCGTGCGCTCGCGCACCCGCGATTCCAATTCATCGTAGGTCTGGCGCAGCGCTTCCTCCCCTTTTTTGCGTTCGGTGAGGTCGTAACCAAGCACGACCAGCCCTTTGCACCGGCCATGCGGATTCAGCAATGGCACCCGGATGACATCGAGAATGCGTGTCGAACCATCGGGTTTTGGGATAGTCTCGTCACGGCGGCTCATCCGGCCGGCCTTCATGGTGGCCAGGTCTTTCCGCTCCTCCGCTTCCAACAAGGGGCGATAAAGGAGGCCGGCCAGTTCCGTGCCGCGCTTATTGCGGTAATTGGCATGGGTCAGCTCAAACAATTCCAGCGCGGCTTGGTTGGCCAGCAGCCAGCGGGCTTGCGCATCCTTGAACCGGATGGGATGGGGCGACGCTTCGATGAGCGCCCGTAAAATCTGTTCCCCGGCCTGCAGGGCCGATTCCACACGCTTCCGCGCGGTCACGTCGGTAAGGGTGGTTTGAAATCCGAAAACGCGTGAGCGGAGGTCCAGCACCGGCGCACTGGAGAGTTGCACCAACAAGGGATTTGCGCCGGTTTCACGCAGGCGCAATTCGTCCGAAACCGTTTTGCGCGAACGCAAACAGCGGCGCAAATGCGCCATGAATTTCGGGATGTCCCCGGGCGACACCGAGAACGTGAAACGCCGCCGCAAAAGCTGTTTTTTTGCCAGGCCCAACAACGTTGCGCCGGTGCGATTGATATTCTGAATCACTCCGCGCAGGTCGAGGGTGACCAGGCCCATCGGCGTGGCGTCGCAGAATTTGATCTGATCGGCCTGGGAAACCTGAAGCTGCCGGCAGGCGTCCCGCAGTTTCTGATTCTCGATTTCGAGCCGGGTCAAATGCAATTCCAGCTCGCAAAGCCGGGCTGCCCACGGCGCCGAAAGGATTTCCGGACGGTCCAGATGTTGGACCAGCACAAAGGCCATGCCGGTATTGCCCGGCAGTTTTTCCAAAAACCTGGTGAACGCTTCGCAACCACCCGCCGAGGCCCCGACGCCGACCACCGGAAAGGATTTGCAACCGGGCCGGCGCCCATCACGCCCGTGCGTTTTCGCCGATTTGAGCCCGCTCTGCCCTGGCCTCGCTTGTGATTTTGATTTCATTGATGCTGCCCGGTCTCCTCTTGATGTTGCCTTGCCATGATAATCCTCCAGCGACGAAGGCAAGGAAATTTTCCGGAGTAAGTCCAAGAAAAACCACGATAACCGGCGAACCCATGCCACCAAAAATCAGTCAGGAAACACCGACGGCTTGCAACTCACATTCAGCGGGTCCGGGAATGAAGCCGTTGAGGACCAGAAAATCAGGCCGCGGCAGCCGGACGGTGAAAGTAGCCCCCCGGCCCGGGACGCTGTCGCAAACCAATTCACCGCGCATTCCATCAACCAGTTTTTTGACAATGCTCAAGCCGAGACCGGTCGAAAATTCACCGCCCGTCGGGCGCGCGGAAAGCCGGGCATAACGCCCGTACAGGCGTGCTTTATCCTTGGGAGTGAAGCCCGGCCCATGGTCCCGGACCCTGCATTCAACCAGTTTTCCGTTCGCGTGAATGGAGACGGAAATCTCGGTATGGGGGGATGAAAACTTGACTGCGTTTGAAATGAGGTTGTCAAAGATCTGGGACAGCACCTGGCGATCGGCATACACGGTTGCATCGGCTTCGGCAAGCGAGGCGCGGATGGACAAACCTTTTTGCCGCGCCGGTTCCTGGTATTCCCGCACAATTTCCAAGACTGTGTCGGAAAGATTCACGGACTCCGGCCGGGATGGCGCGCCATGTTCCGCCGCGGCACCGGCCAGGATTTCCCTCACAAACTTGAGCAATTGGCTGCCGGACTGGCAAATATTTTCGCATAAGGGCGTAAGCCGGGCGTCGCCCAGCGAAGCCATCCGATCCTTGAGGAGTTGGGCGCTGATTTGTATTCCGCCGAGATGATTCTTGATGTCGTGGGCGACAATGCCGACCAGTTCATCCTTGTCTTCGGCGAGTTGTTGCAGGCGATCATGGGTCGCTTTGAGGGCAAGCTGGGTCCGCAGGCGCATGCTCAATTCGGCATGATTGAATGGCTTGGTGATGTAATCCACGCCGCCGGCGGCCAGGGCGCGCACGATCAACTCCTTGTCATCGGCCGCCGACAGAAAAAGAATCGGTATGTGGTTCCATTCCTGGTTTTCGCGGATCTGCCGGCAGGTTTCAAACCCATCCATTCCCGGCATGAACACGTCGAGCAAAATGATGTCCGGCCGCCGCAACTTGAGCCGTTTGAGCGCCGTCGGGCCATCGAAGGCCGGCACCACCTCGCATCCCAGTTTGCCCAGCATGGCACCCACAACCTGAACATTCACCGGCTGATCATCCACCACCAGCACGCGAGTCATCGCCGGCAGGTTCGATAAGCCATCTGTCAAAGCCTTTCCCATAGTTCTAAAAGTAACTCTGCTCCTGTGTTTCAAACCACAACTTCCAGCAGCGTGATAGTGATAACTCGAAACCATGATTCGGTAAATAGGACGGGTCGCTTGTTCCAAATAGGCAAAAACCTTATCGGGATTAGTCGGCATCCCCAAAAATGGCGATCGACCCAATAATATCGCAGTCACGGGCCGGTTTTCCCGCAATTGACGTCGAGCCATTTTTTCCCACGCCGGGAACCATGCAAAATTCGACCCTGAAATTGCAAACTGCCACCTAAAGAAAGGGAGGCCAAAGCAGGCGGCCTCAATTTTCCAGCAATCCCGGACTTTTACCGCCCCGCCTGGGCGTTGGTATGGTTACAGCTTGACCGACCTTCAAAAACAGTACGCAACATGAAAGATGAAGAACTGAGACGGGAAGTTTTGCGGCAGCTGAAACGAAAAGCTTCACGCTTTTTGCAAACGCAATGCTACGCATGCTTCCGTGGCAGTAAAACCACAACAACACCGCTGGCCTGGCGATGACAGGGCTGGTTGGCGGCAAAAACATTTCTCATTAAAATGAACACCTCCCTTGAAACAATTTGCAGAACAGAAACACAAGCCTCCGAATTCGGCGGCCACCTGTGCGCCCGCATCCTCGTCGTTGACGATGACGAGGCCCTGCGGCAAATCAACCGCACGATGTTGTCCCTCTCCGGTTATGAAGTGGATTCAGCGGGAGACGGGCAATCCGCATGGGAAGCGCTTCAGGCCAACCACTATGACCTTTTGATCACGGACAACAACATGCCGGGATTGTCGGGCGTCGAACTGATCCAGAAGCTGCGCGCCATGCACAGGACACTCCCCATCATCCTCGCGTCCGGGTCCTTACGGCCGGCAACGCCAAATGAGGACCGGCTGACATCAGTCACGATGTTACCCAAGCCCTACGGCCTGAATGAATTGTTGGAAGCCGTTAAAAACACCCTGCCGGCGACAGCGAAAGTCATTGCCGCCGTCGACGCGGAGCCGGTTCCAATTGAATTCAAGGAAGCGGAGACTATTTCGGTCGCACCCGAATCGGCCGGGACTCTCACCGTCGAACGCTACACTGTCGACCGGATGCGGGAATGGGACGGTTTCCTGAGCAAGGCTAAAAATTCGACGTTTCTTTTTTATCGGGATTACATGGACTATCACCGCGACCGGTTTGCCGACCATTCGCTGATGGTTTTCAAGGACCAGGAGTTGGTTGCCGTGTTGCCGGCCAATCTTAGTGCGGACGGCACGCTCACCAGTCACGAAGGGCTGACATATGGCGGGCTGGTGGTCTCCCGCACCGCAACGCTGAGTGATGTGCTGACGTGTTTTCATGCGGTTTTGCATTACCTGAGCGAAAGGCAGATTTCCAAGCTGCTCTACAAACGGATTCCAGCTTTTTACAACACGCTCCCGGACGACGAGGTGGCGTACGCCTTGTTCCTCCTGGAGGCCCGGCTTTATCGCCGGGATTGTTCGACCACGATCTCCCAGGCGGATCCGCTTCCACTCCGAAGAGACCGCAAAACTCTGGTCAAGAAAGCGATTCATCACGGTGTTCGTCTGGTCCAGGAAGCATCCTTTCAGCCATTTTGGGAACAGGTGTTGATTCCCCAACTGGCATCGAGATATGCAGCCAAACCGGTGCACACCCTCGAGGAAATCACCCTGCTCGCGTCGCGCTTTCCGGAACAAATCAAACAATTCTCGGCGTATTGCGGCGATGAAATTGTCGCGGGCACCACTATTTATGAAACTCCAACCGTGGCGCACGCGCAGTACGGCGCGGTCACGGAAAAAGGGCGGCAACTGGGCGCCCAGGCTTACCTGTACAAATCGCTGATCGAACAGTACAAGGACAAACGCTATTTTGATTTCGGCACCTCCAACGAGAATGAAGGCCGGGCCGTGAATCACGGTTTGATGGATTGGAAGGAAGGCTTTGGCGCCCGCTGCCACACGCATGAGTTTTATGAGATTGCGGCGGGGAATTATCCGAAGTTGGAATCCGCGCTGCAATCTGCTCCGAGAATAATGCTTCCGGGGACGGCTCCGGCAACGTCATCCACGCCCGGGGATCATGGTCACGCAGCCCGGGCATATTTCGCGCACCCGAACGCGCTGGTCGGTGAAGGAGTTTCCATCGGCTCACGGACGCGGTTGTGGGCCTTTGCGCACGTGGTGCGCGGGGCGGTTCTGGGAGAAGACTGCAATATATGCGACCACACTTTCATCGAGGGAGGAGTCCGAATGGGCAATCGTGTGACCGTCAAATGCGGCGTTTTTCTTTGGGACGGTCTGACGATTGAGGATGACGTCTTCATTGGACCCAGTGCAATTTTCACGAACGATAGTCGCCCCCGGAGCAAAAAATATCTGAAAAGGTATCCGCTCACGGTGCTGAGGGAGGGATGCACGATCGGCGCCGGCAGCACGACGCTCCCGGGCATTACCATCGGGCGTTGGGCCATGGTGGGCGCCGGATCCGTTGTCACCCATGATGTTCCCGATCACGCCCTGGTGGTGGGCAGCCCGGCCCGGTGGCGCGCCTGGGTTTGCCAGTGCGGCGAAAAGCTGATTCCCGCTTCCGGCCGGCGGCTGGGCTGTATCTGCGGGCGAACTTATGAGCAGACTGGTGAAACTGAAATAAGGCCGGTCAATATTTTTTCCCCGGCGGCAGGAGCGCAGGCCTGTCCCTGATCCGGCCAGGATCAAATTCTGAAACACCTCAAAACTTTAATGCGAGGTTAACCCCCTGATTTTTTGTAAAGCCATGAAAAATAACTCTCCCAATGGATTCCCGTTTTGGAAGCGGACGCTGGATTGCGCCATCGTCCTGTCGACGTTCCCGCTGTTGTTGTTGATCGGTCTGGTGGTGATGGCAGTGATCCGCTGCGGTTCACGCGGGCCGGTGCTGTTCTGCCAGCAACGCATGGGCTACAAGGAACGGTTATTCACATGTTACAAATTCCGGACCATGTGCCTGGATGCGAAGACCGATTCGCACCGGGACCATGCGCGCCAGCTGATTGCTGCGGACCTGCCGATGACCAAACTGGATAAAATCGGGGACCCGCGCCTGATTCCGTTCGGCGCCGTACTGCGCGCCACCGGCCTCGACGAGCTGCCGCAGGTGATCAATGTGCTGGCGGGGGAAATGAGCATCGTGGGGCCGCGGCCCTGCATTCCTTACGAGTGCGAACTCTATAGTCCTTGGCAACGGCGACGGCTTAACGCCGTTCCCGGCTTGACCGGCCTCTGGCAGGTCAGCGGCAAGAATCGCACCACGTTCAACGAGATGGTCCGATTCGACATCGAATATTCGGAACGTTCCAGCCTCTGGCTCGACCTGGCGATCATAGCACGGACGCTGCCGGCCCTTTGGACGCAGTTCTGGGACTCCCGGCCATCAAGCAAGGCGGACGTTGTGCCGTCCTCCGGGGTTCTCGCAAAACCTGTTGAGTCTTAAATTTTTATGAAGACAATAAAAACCGGGGTGGTCGGCTGCGGCTATCGGTGAGGTGTTGTATATTTCAGCGCGTCGTTTGAATCGCGGCCTTTGCCAGAAATATACCAATGTCGTATGGGACCTGGCCCTTCACGACATCTCCATCATTCTGCATCTGCTGGATGATTTGCCGACCAGCGTTTCCTGTCTGGGAAGCAGTCACGTAACCCGCGGCATCGAGGATATCACGATAATGTATCTTGATTTTCCAGGCGATCGTTGTGCCATCATTCAGAACAGCTGGTTTGATCCCAAGAAAGTGCGGCAGATGACCATCGTCGGTTCGCATCGAATGATCGCCTTTGATGACAATGAGCCTTTGGAAAAACTGAAGATTTTCGACGCCCGCATCGAAGCTCCCCCGCGTTATGACACATTCGCCGAATTTGCCTTTTCTTATCACCATGGAGATGTCTGCATCCCCCATATCAAGCAGGAAGAGCCTCTAAGACTTGAATGCCAGCATTTTATGGAATGTGTTCGCGACAGCACCACGCCGTTGACCAGCGGCCACCAAGGCCTGCAAGTGGTTCGTATTCTTCAAGCCGCCGGCAAATCCTTGCAGCAGGCGGCATGGCCGTGCCTTTCAAGGCTCAACCGAAGGCGGACGACTATGCCCCCTATGGCGAACCCGCTGGCCGCCGATTGTGTCGCTTAAGCGCGCGGGCCACCTCTCGCCCCCAAAAGACCGCACTGCATATCGCAAGGTCAGTTTATGGAAACAAAGCAACTTGCAAGCACGGATCAAAACTGTTTCACCGCAATCCAAAGAAATTCCCCCAAACCCCCGGTGGCATTCCGAAAGCTAAACAGCCTTGTTGCAACAATCCAAGCGGGATTCAACAACGATTTAGTCGACGCTTAAAAATTATGAAAACGCTCAACGATCTTTTTCTCGATGAAGTGATGGACATGTACGACGCCGAACATCGGATTCTCAAGGCGCTTCCCAAGCTGGCAAAGATCGCCACCTGTCCCCATTTGAAGGAGGCAATAACGTCACATTTGCTGGAAACGGAAGGACATACGCTGAAGCTCGAGCAGGTTTTCGAATCCGTCGGCAAAAGGCCCAAGGCAAAAAAGTGCGACGCCATCGCCGGACTGCTCAAGGAGGGCGACGAAATTGCCTCCGCCAACAAGGGAGAGCTGACGGTCAACGCGGCGCTCATTTCGGCGGCCCAAAAGGTTGAGCATTACGAGATTGCTTCTTATGGCTGCCTGCACGAATGGGCGAGACTCATGGGCAACCAGGTGGCGGCCAATTTAATTGAAGAGATTCTGGACGAGGAAAAAGCGGCGGACGCCACCTTGAACGATCTGGCGATATCCAAAAACCAGGACGCGCTGATCACTCAAATTGCGATTTAATTTTATGATCGCCTGCCGGGCGGGTGACCTCGCTAGGCAAGTGGAAGGGGTCAAAGACGTTAAAAACAACGTGGAAAATCTCCAGCCTCTTCCCCCGATTTTTCAGAAAGCAAAGGACAGATCATGTCACTGATTTCTCTCATCCTGACCTTGATCGTGGTTGGCGTGCTGCTCTGGCTGGTCAACACCTACATTCCGATGGATGGCAAAATCAAGAGCATCCTGAACGTAGTCGTGGTTATTTGTGTAGTCGTCTGGGTCCTATATGCTTTCGGGATCATCAATCACGCCAGCGACATTCAGGTTCCGCGAGTCCATTGATCGGAGCAGGAAACATTTCCAAAAGAACTGCGCATTTGATTTTCAATTGAGAAAGGAAACCCATGTCAGTCAAACTATTCACATCAAAAACGGCGGGCATACTGGCGCCGGCCGGGTCGCAACGCAACCTCCGGGAAGGCTTGGTTTGGTCTGCGCTTTTTTTGCTCCTGATCGGGCTTGTGCCCGCGGGCGCCACGACGCTCTTTCCCACCAACTATACGGCAACGCCGGGGGACGGAATTGCTCAAGGCGGATTCTTCAATTATTTCGACGACACCGGCCGGCAATTGTCCGACGGGCACTATGGAACCAATGCCTGGTCGGCCAATCTCGGCAACGGCCCCGCCTATCAATGGGTGGGGTGGAGAGGAAGCGATCCCACAATCACCTTCCACTTTTCCGGGGAGGTGACCATCAACCAGGTCGGGATTGATTTTAACCGCACCGAATCCGACATGATTTTTCTCCCTTCCACCGTCAGCATTGACGGCACGGATTTTACCGTGATGCCAAACGCCATTCCCGACGCCACCCGGGGAACGCTGTTCTTCGACGGCCTCTGGAGCGGGACCAGTTTGACGATTTGCCTGAAGGATTGCAGCCCGGCTCAATGGAATTTCGTCGATGAATTCACTTTCGGCAGTGCCTCGGTGCCCGAACCATCGGCGTTCCTGTTGCTGGCGGGTGGACTCGTGTTTCTGGGCCGGCGCTGGAAGCGCAACTGAATTAGGTGGAGGGGAGAGTGCTTCAGGACTCCTGGGAGATCAATCCGACCCGCAAAGCCAGCCGCACCAGTCCGGGAATGTCATGCACGTTCAAGCTGTCCATTAACTTCATGCGATGGTATTCAACGGTCTTGGGACTGACCTTGAGGATCTCGGCAATTTCCTTGGTATTTTGGCCTTCAGCAACGAGCTGGAGGATCTCGCGTTGCCGGCTGGTCAATTGTTCGAGCGGACTTTTCCGGTCGGCGATCCCCTGCAAGGGAAACTTGTTGACGAGTCGGGTGGAGATTTCCCGGCTGAGATAAATTTCTCCTTGAACCACCCGTTGCAAGGCGGTTTCCAGTTCGGCCGTCGCCGCTTTTTTGAGCAGGTAGCCGGCCGCGCCCGCCTTGAGTGCCCGCCAGACATATTCTTCGCTGTAGTGCATGGAAAGAATGATGACCCGCACCTCCGGAAACCCCCTGCCCATGCGCTCCATCGCTTCCAGGCCATTGAGGCCGGGCATGGCAATATCCATCAAAATCACATCGGGCTGATGGAGCTTGACCAGGCTGAGCACCTCGCGGCCATCGCCGGCTTCGCCCACCACTTCCACTCCGGGCAGCTTTTCCAGCAGCGCGCGAATGCCCGCACGCACGAGGGTATGGTCATCGACCAGCAGGACGCGAATCAGTTTGATCAAGGGGTTCATGGGTTGCAAATTCGGGTGTTGGGACCTGCCATTTCAGCGGGAACCAGGCGTGGACTTCGGTGCCGCGTCCCCGAATGGAGTTGAATTCCAACCGGCCGCCTGCCAACGACGCGCGTTCCTCCATGCTCAACAGGCCCAGACTCGCGCCGCGCACGGCCTTTTCCCGGGTGGCGGCCACATCAAACCCGACCCCATCATCGCGCACACGCAAGTGGAGCTGCCCATCTTCCCGGCGCAACTCGACCGTCACTGCTTTCGCCTGGGCATGGCGGGCCACATTGGTCAAGGCTTCCTGTGCTACGCGGAAACACTCGGTTTCAATCACCGGATCCAGGCGTTGGTCCAGCGGGTCTGACTGGAACCCGATTTTTAATTCGAGCAGCGCCGCCTGCCGGCCGGTGTACCAATGCAAGGCGGGTTGCAACCCCAGATCATCGAGGATGGAAGGGCGCAAATTCAACGAGATGTCCTGCACTTGTTCGAGCAGGCGCTCGATCACCTTAAGGTTTTCATTCAGCCGCAAAGTCAGACCGTCGGCGTAGGGCGATTCCAACATCACTTGCAGGTTCAATTGCATGACGGTGAGGGCCTGGCCAATTTCGTCATGGAGTTCGCGCGCGATGTGCCGGCGTTCGGTTTCCTGAACCTCCACCAGCCGGCGGGATAGCACCTGAAGCTTGCGGCTATAAGCCTCCCCTTCTTCCGCGGCCAATTTCCGCTCGGTGACGTCCCGGATCACGCCGGCAAGCTGGTCGACCTTTCCGGCCTTGTTGGCCAGCGGCGTCACGGTCACTTCACCGACCCGGATGCCGGCGGGATAGCTGGTGCTTTCATCCCAACTGACGGTTTTGTGACCGAGAATCGCTGCGTGATATTTTTTCCTGACGAGAGCCAGGGAGGTTCCGGGCAGGACTTCATCGATTTGTTTGCCCACCACCTGTTCTTCGCTGAGGCCGGTCATATTCAGAAAGGACATGTTGACACAGAGGAACCGGTAGCTTTCGTCAGCTTCGACCTGGAGGAGGAAAATGCCATCGGAAACGCTCTGAAAGAGCAGGGTGAGATAATGTTGCTGCGCGGCGATCCGCTTCAAAAGATAGGAGGCGAAGGCGAAGTACCCCACACCGGTGACCAGCATGAGCACCAATCCTTTCAGCAACTCCAGCTTGTGCAATTGTTCAATGGACCAGGACTCACGCGCCGTGACCCGGCCCAGAAGTATAATATATGCGCTGCAAAGGACCATGTATCCCAATGCCAGGCATAGCGAAGCGCCAACCGGATGGGCGGCTATGCGCAACAGATACGCCGGCGAGCCCGCCATGGTTGTGATCAGCTTGTTGGCTCCGTTGGCGCTGAAGCCGGGACGATTTGAGGCGATGGCGATGTTTTTGGCCAATGGGGTACGCATAGAAATTTGTTTGTACGTTTTCCTAAAGCTAGCGCTGTGCCGTTCTTTTTTTGCGCTGTTTTTGATTTCTCTGCTTTAAGACTTGGATTTTCGCCGATCCGGTTGATTGGCGCTGCTGCTGATGAATGCAACTTGCAAATGGATGGAACGGCTGCCATTGCAGTTTGCAGTTCCTGCCAGCTGTCAAGTTTCCGCCGTTTGCCGCTGATATCACCGTCAACCACCGCGGGTCATCGAACAACGAGCAAAAGACTGCCACGATCTTTCCGGAAAAATATTTCCATCAGGGGGCATCGGCGGATGACTCATCCTATGTTATTTCATCCGTGTTCGCCGTGCTTTATCTTGCGCGTCACTCCGTTGATGGAGGCGGGAATTGCGGAACCTGTGTGGGCGGTTCAAGAGATGGCGACCCTTTTGGACTAATTGAATCCTCCAGGACTCGTATTCTTGCAGCCTGCAACTGGATCAGCGCCTTGAGCCATCGGTTTTCCTCCCTGAGACCCTGGATGGTTTTAAGGCCTTCAGCAGCACGTTGTTCTTTATGTGCAGCCATAAAGTATCAGAATATATACGAAAAACCGGCATTGCCAATTGGGCAATTGCCGTATTTGCCATAGGGATAATACTGATGGGGGTTTAAGATAACCGCGCTGGTCGTCCCACATCAATGCCAGCATTGCCTCCCGGCGGCGGGCGGCTTGCTGCCGCCAAAACGCCGCCTCGCCGGATTTCCCGTCCAGGCCCGGCACTTTCCCGCCGAATTCCTTTTCAATCAGTTCGGCAAAGTCCGTTTCGTATTTGTAGAGCAGCGAGTTCAAATCCACGGAGACGAAATCGGCCGTGCGGTCGTCAAAACGGTGGGTGGCGTCATGGCCGGATTCGCGCATGGCGGTCGTGTTTGAAAAACCCGTCCAGCGACAGGCCATCCGCTTGCAGGCCCGCATACCGGCCGCAAAAGCGATATTCATTCAAGAAATGAAACGGCGTCAACGGCAGGTCCGGATTTTCCGGTCTGGCCTGGGCAAGCCAGGGTTGGATGATTTCGTCATAGTGGCCGGGCTCGACCTCCGGACAGGGGCCGTTGCCGCTGTCGTAGTAGCGGCTCAAGCGTCCCAGTAATAATCCTTGATGAGCCGGTGGGTGCGGTCCACGGCGGATTCGTCGAGCGGGAGGTGGTTCAGGGAGATTTCCGGCGCATGCCGGTCGTCGGCGCGTTTGAGCTCCTGCAGCAGCACGGACATTTGATGGAAATTAGTGAGGGCCAGCACTGCCGCGCCGTTCCGGGCGTGGATGGCAAACGGCGTGGCCCGGTCATGAACGGTGATTTTCCGGTCGCCGTCGGTGTCTTCCTGCGCGACCAGCCGCCACAGGTTCTCCGCGACGGGTATGGTTTGGGAAAAAGGCGGTGCCGCCGTCAACACGCATCCGGCGAACACGCCGCCAAAGATCTGGCGCGCCTGTTTCATTCGCCTCGCTCGCTCCTTCCCCGCGCAACGATTTTACCGGTGGTCGACGTCGGCGAAATCTTCATCGTCAAAGTCCCAACCGAAACGGACCGCATCACGGAACTTTTCCCAACGATGGTTCCGTGCCGGGTCCAGGATCCGCCAGTCTTCCCGCAAGCGTCTTTCCAGGAGGTCGGCCCACCGCGGAAACTCGGCGCGATAGGCCAGGCGTGCGCCATAGCCGAAGCGATAGGCGGGCTCCATTTCTTCGTATGTCAGCTGGTTCTGCGGCCGGGTGGCTGGCTTGCGGAGCGCTTGCCGGACCAGGTGGCTGGAAATCGAGTTGGTATCCGGATTGCCACTCGTTTCAACGTCACGTTTGGTCTCGTCCCATTCACGTTTCATCGCCGGTCGGACGCGCTCCCATGCTGTCTCGTTCTCCTGGCTCCACCATCTGGGATTTTTATACTGATTCACGGTTTTCCTTGGTTCGCTTGTCCTGTGTCGCGGCTGGCTCTGAAATCCGGATGAATTATAGCGATAATGGATTAAAACGATTGGTATGCATGGGCACCGGGTTGGTGAACATCGGCACCCGATTGGTGAACATCGGGATCGGGTTGGTGAACATCGGCCCCCAATTGGTGGACATCGGGACGCGATTCGTCAGGAGCGGCACCGCATTCGAGAATAACGGCGGTTGAGGGGGAACACGTGGCACCGTTGGCGCGGGCTCCACGGGAAGTGCCGGTTGGATGGGCGGCGGCTGCACGGGTGGGGGTTGTATCGGTAGTGCCAGCTGTGGCGCTTGCTGCGCGGATGGTGGCGGCATCGGTTGCATCGGAATTGTTCGCGGCGCGGCGGGTTGCGCCGGAACTTTCAAGATGCTTCCTTCAATCAGCACCGTGATTGAAAGCAATGCCGTAAGAATTTTGGTGTTCATGACGATTTGCCCTTTCAAGTTGTCTCAAAAAATGCCCGGATATTATCATGTTTATAAATGCATTTTTGCATATCTCATGCCGGTTCAAATTCTCCGCTTTGTTGTGAAAAATGACTTGCCGCAGGGTGCAAAATGCAACGGAAGCGCGCGTAGATTGCAAATCGCGAAAAAGAACAGGTTCAACTGATGCCTGGAATCGAAAGTGTACGGAACAATATTTTGGTCGACGAAATTGTGAGTGCCGCCAGCTCTGCCACTGCTGGAGGATGGAGAGTTTTTGTTTGGTGGAGAAGACCTTCGCCGCCCCTACATTATCATACGACCCGGATAATGCCTGTCCATCCGAAACTATTTTCGGGAGTATGCAGTTAACGCAAATTGCGGCATTATTCAATGCGATAAACACTGGAAATCTTCAATAGAAATGAGCGTTTGGCTCGCAATCTACAACATATTGAGGGCTTCGACCCAAGTTATGTCTAGAGCGTATTAAATGAAACTATAGCCACAGGAAGCGAACCAGTTCATGGCATCGTGGGCGGTGACGCAAGCCAGGGCGGCAGCGATGGCGGCCTGTAGTTCCCCCGGGGTACGCGCGTCCGTACTCCGCAGGAACTGCTTGATCTTGCTCCACATTTTCTCAATCGGGTTGAGGTCCGGTGAATAGGCCGGCAGGAACCGGACCGCCGCCCCGGTTTGTTCGATCAATCGCAACGTGGGGTCATGTTTGTGAGGTGAAAGATTATCCATCACCACCAAGTCGCCCGGACGCAAGGTCGGACACAGCACTTCCCGCACGTAGGTTTGGAATACTTCCGTGTCGGTGGCTCCTTCCATCGTCATGCAAGCGGTGAAACCATCCAGCCGGATGGAAGCGAGCATCGCGGTGGTCTGCCAGTGGCCGGCAGGAGCACTGGCGTGGACGCGCTCGCCGCGTTGAGCACGGCCACAGCGCCGGGTCATGTTGGTTTTGGCACCCGATTCGTCGAGGAAGACCAGCCGCGCTGGATCGAGGTTGGCCTGCTGCCGCTGCCAAGACCGCCGGGCCCGCTGGATGTCGGGCCGGTCTTGTTCGCTAGCGCGGAGTGTCTTTTTTTATATGTCAGCCCCAGCCGGACTAGAACGTAATGGATGGCAGGCAAGGTGCAATCCAGCCCCGTGGCGATGCGCAGTTCCTTGAGGGTCAGATCGGGCTTTTTAGCCAGCAGCACCCGCAACTGGTGATGGTGGCTGGCCACAATGCGGGGCCTGCTGCCGGAGCGGTGATGTTGGGGACGGATGTCGCCAAGGCGGCGGCGCTGCTGAAGCAGCTTCTTAACCATGCCCAGCGAAACCCGGAAACGGCAGGCCACTTCTTCGCGGGTACCTTCGTCGGCATCGTAGGCGGCCAGAATCTGTTCCCGCAAATCTAAGGAGATGGTTCTTTTCATGCCCCGAGCATGCCACACCTCGATCCAATCGGCTACAGTTTTATTTAATACGCTCTAATAGGCCAATCCTGACCGCTGGCTCCACTTCACATTTCGGCCGGCCCCCCGGCCGGTTGACCGGCCGGGGCTGCCGCGCTGGAAATTCGTCAGGAAACCCAGCCGTTCTTCAAACCGTAAGCCGCATCGTTCCAGACGAGCTCTTGTTTGAACCGGCGCAGGGTCGTGTCGGCATCGATCACCACCGTTTCCAGCCCGGCCATTGCCGCGAAGTCTTCGAGCATCTCCGTCGTAACCGCCTGGCTGAAGCCGGTGTGATGCGCCCCGCCGGCATAAATCCACGCAGCGCAGGCATCCTCGAAATTCGGACGGCATTGCCACACAGCCTGCGCGACCGGCAGCCTGGGCATCGGCGCCTCGGGTTTCACGACATCCACCTCGTTGATGAGCAAACGGAACCGGTTGCCGAAATCCATCAGCGACGCGTTCAAGGCCGGGCCGGCGGGCGTGTTGAAGACGAGCCGCGCGGGATCGGCCTTGCCGCCAATGCCCAGCGGATGCACCTGCAAGGAGGGTTTGCCGTCGGCGATGCTCGGACAAATCTCAAGCATGTGCGAGCCCAGCACGACCTTGTTGTCAGGCGACAAGTGATAGGTGTAATCTTCCATGAAGGACGTGCCGCCTTCGAGGCCAGCCGCCATGACCTTCATGGCGCGGACCAGCGCGGCGGTCTTCCAGTCGCCTTCGCCGGCGAAACCGTACCCGTCGGCCATCAGCCGTTGTGGCGCGAGGCCGGGCAACTGCGCGAGGCCATGCAAATCTTCAAACGTCGTCGTAAACCCTTTGAATCCGCCGCTGTTGAGAAACGCGCGCAGGCCGAGCTCGATGCGCGCGGCTTCGCGGATGGAATTGTGCCGGGCGCCGCTCTTGCGGAGGTCGGCGGCGACGGAATAAGTGGCTTCGTACTGCTCAACGAGGCTGTCAATCTTCCGCGGGGTCGCCTCATTGACGAGTTTGACGAGGTCGCCCACACCGTAGGTGTTGACGGAGAAGCCGAACTTCATCTGCGCGGAAACCTTGTCGCCCTCGGTCACGGCCACTTCCCGCATGTTGTCGCCAAAGCGGCAGAACTTCGCCGTCTGCCAGTCCGCCCATGCCGCCGCGGCGCGCGCCCAGGCGCCGAGTTTTTCCTGCGTCGAGGCCTCCTGCCAGAAGCCGACGACCACCTTGCGGTTCAGCCGCATCCGGCTCCAGATGAAACCGTGTTCGCGATCGCCGTGCGCGGCCTGGTTCATGTTCATGAAATCCATGTCAATCGTGGCCCAAGGGATGTCGCGGTTGTATTGCGTGTGCAGGTGCGCGACGGGCTTGCGGAGCTGCTTCAGCCCGTTGATCCACATCTTTGACGGCGAGAACGTATGGCACCAGGTGATGAAACCGACGCAGTTTTTCGCGTTGTTCGCTTCCTGACAAAGCGCGGTGATGTCATCCGGCGTGGTCATCACCGGTTTGAAGACGACCTTCACCGGAATGGCCGGCGCGACGTTGAGCGCCCGGGCGATTTCCTGCGAATGTTTCGCGACTGCCTTGAGAGTTTCCGGACCGTAAAGGTGCTGGCTGCCGGTGACAAACCAGACTTCCATTCGTTTTAAATCAATCATAAATACTCCGTCTAATTGTTATCGTTTAATCTTTCAGAATCCCAAATATAGCCGGCGCAACAATTCCGGCGATGTTGTCATTTTGTCCGATTTTCATCATCCAGCGCAAATCTTAAATAGGAAAGGCAGGCAATCATGCCCGCCCTTGAAAGAACGGCAAATCCGTCCAGCCCCGCAAATGGTAATCCCGGCGCACCGGAACTGAAGTAATAATTATCACATAGTCACTCTACCCTGGCAAACGCCACTTTGCGGAAAAAATCCGCCAAAATGCGACGCTCCCGGACCGGGCACGTTTTCATCGCCGCAAGCGGTAAAATGTCTGGCTGTTGGTCCTGGACAAGGCCAGCCACCAGCGGTCGTTGAGGAGCGTCGGAGACTGGGCGGCCAGCGACCAGGCGGTGTCGAGGGCGGAAGCGGTTTCCGGCACAAAGCCCACCGCCCAGGACGGCCAGGAAAGCGTCAGCCCGGAAACGGAGTTGGATGGCGTCAGGGCCACGGGCAACGCAAGCACATCCGGGCCGGACTTGTAGTCGGCGAAGATTTCCTGTGGCGTGAGGCGACCGTCATAAATGCGAAGCTCGTCGATCGTGGCATTAAGCCAGCCATCGGCGCTGAAGAGCGACCGGCCGATGAAAGACCAGGCCGAGCTGACGCCGGTCAGCACAGGCAGCGCATTGGTGACGGCGCTCTGCAGCACGGCATTGGTGTAAATGGCGCAATAGCTGTTGGTCGGATCCAGGATGCAAACCACCTGGAGGGTGCGATTGTCCAGCGTGCCGGCGGGATCAAAGTTCACCGTGGCGGCGGCCGTGGAAATGCCGAAACGCTGCCCGCTGGCGGCGGTGTGCGGGCTGTAAAAAGTGAAGTTTTGTCCGCTGCTGCCGCTGATGTTGCCAAAATCAAACACCCGCGCCCAACTGGCATTCACGCCGAATGTGGCCCAGAATTCGACGGTCAAGGCCGAGCTGCCGGAGACCAGGCCGCCGGGTAAATTAACATAGCCACCGGTATCGCCAGCAAGTCTGAGGGCGCCGTTGGTGATGACCGCGTTGCCCATGAGCGTGCCGTGCGCCATGCCGATGGAGTCCCAGGCCGCCGTGGGAGCGTCCAGGTTGAAACTGTAACGGTGCGCCAGCGCCGGGTGCGCATAAGCGAGGCCCCGGATTTCCGCGGCGCTCAACGCCCGGCCAAAGATGCGGAGCGAACTGATCTCTCCGGAAAATAACGGGTCGGGCCACTGGCTTTTGCCAAGGTAATTGTTCTTCGCGAGAACCTGCCACGGACGGATCGTCAGGGCGTTGTTGGTGGCGACCGGCGCACCATCCAAGTAAAGCAGGCCTTTCGCCCCATCCAGCGTGACGGCGACATGAACCCAGGAATTGGTCGACAATGCCGACGCGGCGTTGATCTGCTGTTCAGCCGTATTGCCGTTGGTCGTTATTCCGAAACGCATCCCGGCGCCGGGCGCCCGCGCCGTAAGGAAGAAATAATTGGTCGTGCTGGATCCAAAATCAAAGATGCGCTGCCAGTCGGCCCCGCCGCGCCATTTGACCCAGGCGGCGAACGTGCTGGCGTTGGCCGTAGAAAGCGGAAATGATACAAAGTTGGTCACGCCGTCGAGGTTGAGCACGCTGCCGCGCGGCGAGTCATTGGTGATCGTCGGCTTGTTCTTCAATGAGCCGTCATAAAGACCGAGATGCTCGCGCGCATCGGTATTGAACGTGTAAAAGGCGCTCCAATCGTTGGTCAGCGCCGGCCAGGCGTCGGCGGTCCAGTAAATCCGGTTCAAACCGACGGTGGCTGCGCCGTTGTTTTTGCCATCATAATAATGGTAGGTGAACCAATTGGTGCCGTTGTCATTCATAATGGCAGCGTGGCCTGGGCCGATGAACCGGCCGACGCTTTCCAGCACCAGCTTGCCGCCGCCACGGAGCATGTTGGTGCCGTTCTTGTCGAAATACGGCCCGGTGACAGTGCTGCTGCGGCCCACACGGATGTTGTAGGTGCTGTTCACCCCGGAGCAGCAGCCGCCATAGTTCAGAAACAGATAATAATATCCACCGCGCTGGTAGAGGCAGGAGGCTTCGGTGCTGTTTTGGTCGTAGGTGGTGGTGCTGCTGGCCACCTTGGTTCCGATGGAGGTGGAATTGAGCCGCAATCCTGTCGTCGGATCAATCTGGGTCACGACGATGCCGTCCGAGTAGGAGCCATAGGACATCCAGACCGTGCCGTTGGCGTCGACGAGGATGCTGGGGTCGATGCAATTAAAGGCGATGGTGTCGGTGTTGGCTTTGGCCGGATAATAAGATTCGACCACTTTGCCCTGGTCCGTCCAGGACGGTGAATTCAGGGACGGCGACGTGGCGACCCCGATGGCGGAATTGCGCGTGGCCCATTGCGAACAGGCGTAGTAAAGATGATAGCTCCCGTTGAAGTAAGCAATATCCGGCGCCCAGAAATAGCCGCTGAAAGCGGCGGTTATGTTGGTGGTTCCGGAAACGACGTTGGTGAAAGCGGGCAGGTCGTTCGACGTCCACGGCGGCGGTCCGCTGGGGAACACGGTCGCGGCGGCCGTCCAGTTGCGCAGGTCGGCCGATTTGATGCCTAAAATGCCCTGGCCATCCCCGTAGATGTAGTAATTGGTGCCGTCCTTGATCATCGTTCCCGGGTCGTGCAGGTAGAAACTGCCATACATCGGTAGCTGGGCCCGGGCCGGCGGCAGGCAGAACAACGTCAACAGGCAGAAGGCCACCCGCCATACTCCAGGTTTATCGCTCTCTATTCGCATCTCATTGTGTCATCCGTGCTTGCAGGCACAACGACCCCCCAATATCCAGCATTTCAGCAAATAAAAAAGCGCCAGTTTGCGAAAAAAGACCGCCAAAATGCGAACACCCCCAACCTCCTAATTCTGCGGTATTCGCAGCGTGGTCAGCGAGTATGGTTCCAACGTGCAGGTGAACTCTGGCGCGATGCCGGTGAACACGCCTTGCCGCGGTGCCACAACGCCCGGCTGGTCGAGCGAGTTTTCTGCGTCGGGAGTCGGGTTGGCCAGCGTAATGATGCGGGCGGTCGGGCCAATTTTGCCGGCGCCGGCCAGGTTTACCGTCACGGACATGGCTTCGGCGAACGGATTGACCAGCTGCAGGACCAGTTCACCGGCGCGCTGGTCACGGCCGGCGGCGGCATAGAAGCTGGAGACCGGTTTGCGGTCCGCTTCGTGGATCAGTTTCCCGTCGAGATATGCCTTCACGCTGCCGTCCTGCAGTTCCATACGGATATCATACCAGCGGTTGGTTTCAATCGAGCCGCGAACCTGGTTTTCCACCAAGCCGCCGCCTTGCAGGCAATGCTCAGTGTTGTTCCAGCCGCCGAGGTTCCACCAAACCGGATGGTCGATATCCGGGGTTTGGAACAGGACAAGGAAACCTTCGCTGCCGCCGAGCTTGCGGGCCTTCAACGTCAGGGTGTAATTCGTCCAGCCCGGATCCCCGGCCACCGCACGGATATTTTCGCCGATGGCATTCTGCCGCAAGGCGCCGTCCACCACGCTCCAGTCGCCGCCGGCGGTCTTCCAGCCGTCCAGGCCCTTCGAGAAATCGCTGGCGTAGCGGACCTGTCGGTCCGGGCCGATGACGCGGATGTCCTTGTATTCGACCTGAGTGTTCCAGGCGCCCACCCCGATCATGCCCGCATGATGTTCCACGGTGTTCGGCGCCTCGACCTCCACCGGCAAAACCACATCCGGCCGGTTTTGCGCGAACTGCGCCTGGGCATGATACGACGGCGTCAACTCGACGCGTGTGTTGTCGAACCAGATCAAATTCGGGTGCCACTGGTCGTGCCCCACCTTGCCGAACAGCGGGGCATAGGAGGCCATGAGGACCTCGTCCGCGTTCTTCCACAAGCCGGTCATATAAGCGGCTTCGGCGAGCGCGGCGCGCAGATTGTTCCGTTTGGGGCCGCCGTCATGGGCGGCGAATTCGCCGACGAAGATTTTCGGGCCGTGGCGATCATAGGCGTCGTAGCGGCTGACATTTTCGTACAGCCAGCGGGGCGCCACATAATAATGTTCATCCACCACGTCTGCCGGCGTGCCGGCATGGAATTTGTTCCAGGCAAACCGCCAGAGGGAATCGTTGGGGAACGGGCCGGAACTGCTGATGATTTTGAGCTCCGGATATTTCGCCTTGAGGGCCCGGTAAAACACATCGTAGCGGTCGAAATAAACCTGCTGCCACTGCTCGTTTCCGACCGCGAGGAGCTTCAGATTGAACGGCGCGGGATGGCCCATCGCCGCGCGCCGCGCGCCCCAGACGCTGGTGGCCGGCCCATTGGCGAACTCGACCAGGTCGAGGGCGTCCTGCACGTAGGGGCCGAGCTGGTCGAGCGGCACGGCCGGGCCCTTGCGCGCCTGGCAGCACATGCCGCAGTTGATCACCGGCACCGGCTCCGCGCCGATGTCCTCGCAGAACTGGAAATATTCAAAAAAGCCCAGCCCGTAAGTCTGGTTGTATTCCGGCGACCGGCTGTTCTGCCAGACATTCCAGTTTTGTTTGCGCTCGGCCACGTCCCCGATGGTGTCCTTCCACCGGTACATGTTGGCAAAGTCCAGGCCTTCGACAATGCAACCGCCGGGAAAACGGAAGAAACCGGGCTTCAGGTCCGCCAGCGCCTGCGCCAGATCGGCCCGCAATCCGTTGCGCCGGCCCCGGAAGGTCTTCTCCGGGAAAAGCGAAACCATGTCCACATCCATCACTCCGGTCTGGGTGGCCAGCAACACCAGCCGCGCATTGGTAACCGAGACGCTGCTGGCGAGGTTCGCCTCAAGTTTCTTCCAATCCGGACCCAGGTTGATGAAGTTTGTCGAAGCCAGGACCCGGCCGCTGTCATCCTCGAGGGCGACGCGCAACGCTGCGGAATCCCCAGCCCGCCGCCGGGCGTACATCGAGAACAAATAGTCATCCCCGGCCCGCAATACGATGCCATCGAAACCGGCATTGACCGCCCCGTAGCCATCCGCGCCGGGGCGAACAACCTCGATACGAAGGAAATGCAGGTTGTTGGGGTTGAGCGGCGATTCGGATTCGACCGCGAGCCGGCCTTGAGCTCCCCCGGGAGCGGCTTCCTTCCAGGCGTACAGCGGCTGGCGGTCCTCGAAGGATCGGTTCTGCACCAGTTCGGCATAAAGCCCGCCATCGGCGCCGTAGTTGATGTCCTCAAAAAACAGGCCGTGCAACGTGGTCGGGACCGCCAAGCCTGGCTGGTCGGTGTGAACCGTGAGTTTGGCCGAGGCCGCCGAAGCTTCGGGGCGCATCACGACACAGGCGCCCAGGACAAGAACCGGCAGCATGGTTTTAAGGGAGTTCATGTTTAGTTTTGGGATTTCAAAAGCACTTCCGGCCAGCCGTTGGTATTCCAGCGCAGCGGCAAGATGGCGAGGGTGGATAGGCCTTCCCGCGTGCCGTCATAAAAATGGCAGCTCAGCCAGTTGGTGCCGCCTTCGGAAAGAATGCCGGCGTGGCCCGGCCCGATAAAAGCGCCATGGGTTTCCAAAAACGGGCTGCCGCCACCCGTCAGCAAGTCCGCGCCGTCCCGATCGAGATAGGGACCGGTAATGCTCCGGCTCCGGCCGACACGCAGGTCATAAGTACTGTTCGTGCCGCGACAACACATGCCCCAGTTTACGAACAGGTAGTAGGCATCGCCATGCCGGCAGACGCAGGACGCTTCGATGGAATCGTTGTGGGCGAGTGAATACATGGGGGAGCTGACGGCGATCCGTTTGCCGGTGCGGGGATCCAGCTGGATCATTTTAATCCCGCCCCAGAACGAGCCAAAGGCGAGCCAGAGGCGGCCAGCCGCATCCTGCGAAACGGAGGGGTCGATGGTGTTGTATTGGTTGGTGCTGACAGATTGAACGACCATTCCTTCATCGGTCCATTTGAAATCAGGGTCCGTCGGGGTCAGCGTCGGATTGGTTGCCAGGCCGATGGCCGACACGTTGGTGCCGAAAGTTGATACGGAGTAGTAGAGCAAATAGCGATTGCCGAGATGGATGATATCGGGCGCCCAGTAACGCATCCGCCGGTTGTTGGGGACGGCCTCGGTCGTCCAGGCCGGCGCGTTGGTAAACACCTCGGGACCGGGTTCCCAGCGCAGCAAATCTTTTGAATGAAAGGAGGGCACGCCGCGGCCGGTGTAAAAGACCCAATACTCATCATTGCAGCGGACGATCGTGGAAGGATCGTGGACATGAATCCCCCGGCTGCCGAACGCTTGCATGGATTCAATTTCAGGCACCGTGGCCAGGGTCAGGGCCGGGGTTTGGCCAAAGCCGGACCGGGCCGGGAAAAGCAATCCGGCCGCCAGCAACAGGGTGGCGGACAGGACCAACGCCAGGGATCGCGGGTTGATTGAATCTGATTCGTTCACACAAAATCCGGTTAAAAAATTAGGGCACCTGCAATCGGAAGTACATCCCGCTGTTTGTCGGCGCCAGGGTCAAAAAGTTGATGCCATTCGTTTTGACCGGGGGGGAGACGACGGGGGTCCAGCTGGCATCGGAGGCCAGGCTGGTGGCTCCGAAAAGACCGAGGCCATTCGTCCAGGCCGGCCAGTTGAGCGTCAGGGATGCTGCCGAGCTTGTGAGACCGATGCTGGCGGCAGTGATTTGCTCTATCGGCAGCGTCCGGGAAGACATCTCCACCGAATCCATCTGGCCTTGGAAAAAAGGATCGGAAAATTGGCTGCGGCCGAGGAAATTCGAGGAGCCCAAAACATCGGCGGGAAGCAGGTTGATGCTGGAGTTGACGGCGACGGCCTGACCGTTCACAAACAGCACTGCCTGGCGCCCATCCAGGGTGACCGCCACATGCGTCCAGACATTTGTCGGCAGGAAGCCGGGCGCATCGATGTGCCGGGCTTCGCCGCTGCCATGGGGCGTGATTTCGAAACGCAAGGCGCCGTTGCTGGCCTTGCTGGTGAGCATGGCGTAACTATTGGTCCCGGTGCCGAAGTCAAAGATCCGTTGCCAGGCGTTGCCTCCGCCCCACTTGACCCAACCGGCAAACGTGCGCAGGCCGCCGAGGCCGGCCGGAAAACCGGCATATTGCGAACTGCCGCTCAAAGCCAACACCGGGCCGCGAATGGGATCAGCCGGCGTGGTTGCCCCAACCAGTGAGCCATCGAAAAAGCCGTTGGCATCGGTCGCCGCAAAGTCGAAGCGATAAAATGCCGTCCAGTCCGAGTTGACCGGGCCAGCCAAAACATCCGTAAAATTCGTGGCGGCACGGCCCGACGAGTCAGTGGCAACGAGCACAATGCGATGGAACCCGTTCGTTGCTTCGGGGCCGCCGGCTGGAAGCGTGTAACTGCCCCCACTCACGCCGGACCACGGACCCGACACGATGTTGGTGGTGTTCGTATTGCAAAACTCAACGGTCCAGATCAGGCCCGCGACCGACAAGGGCGTGCCGGCGAAATCGGTCGCGGCCCCGGCAAAATCAATGGTTCCTCCGGGCGGACAGGACGAGCCGGCAAGCGGACTGTTGATCGACGGTTGCGGCGCGACGATTTCGCCTGCGGAAAGCACCCGGCCATAAATGTGGATGGGTCCCAGCTGCCCGCTGAAGTAGGGATCCGTGACGAAGGGGCTGCGGCCGAACCAGGTGTTGTTGGGCGCAATATCCGGCAGGGTGAGCGTCATCGAGGCATTCGTGGCCACGGGTGTGCCATTGACATACAGGATTCCCCGCGAACCATCGGTGGTCACCGCAACCTGGGCCCAAATACCCGCCGGCGCGGCGGCGGCGCCATCCAACACCTGCTCGCCGCCGGTTCCCGCAGCAGTGATGGCGAACCGGATTTTCCCGGTCGCACCATTCCGGGGCGTGAGGATGGCATATTTGTTCGTGCTGCGGCCAAAATCAAAAACCGGCTGCCCGTCGGCGCCGCCGGCCCAGTTGAACACCGCCGTCAACGTGCAACCGTTGGCCGCGCCGTCAGGCAAATTGACGTACTGATTGGTTCCGTTGAGCACCAGCACATCGCCGAGGCGGGAATCGTGGCGAACGGACGCGCCGTTCTGGATCAGGCCATAGTACTCGTTGTTATCATCGCGCCCATCAAACTGGAAACGATAGACCGCCGCCCAGTCATTGGTGTAGGCCGGCCAGCCGTCGGGCGTCCAGTAGAGCGGCTCGATGTCCAGCGTCGGCGTGCCGTTGACGTTGCCATCGTAGTAGTGATAGCTGAAACAATTCGTGCCGCCTTCGTCGAGGATGCCGATCTGGCCGGGGCCGATATATTTGCCGGTGGTCTTGAGAAACAGCGTACCGCCGCTGAAAGACATGTTGGCGTTGTTCCGGTCGAGATAAGGACCGGCCACATTTGTGCTGCGGCCCACGCGAACATTGTAGGTGCTGTCGATGCCGGCACAGCAATTACCCCAGTTGACGAACAGATAATAGTAGCTCCCGTGGTGGTAAAGGTACGACGCTTCAATCGGATCCCCCGCCACGGAATTGAAAGCAAGGCGAGTCATCGTGAGGTTCGTGGTATTGCGCAAGCCGGTGGCGGCGTCAAGCTGGGCAAGGTAAATGCCGTTCCAGAATGAGCCAAACGTCAGCCACAGGTTGCTGGACGCGTCGAAGATGACGCCGGGGTCAATACAGTTGTAGTTGTTGAGCCGGGTGGACGCAATGACCGGGCCCTGATCGGTCCAGAGATAACCGGGGTCATTGGGATCGAGCGTCGGGTTCGTTGCCAATCCGATCGCCGAGTAATTGGTGCCGAATGACGATACGGCGTAGTAAAGATGATACTGGCCGCTGAAGTAAATGACTTCCGGCGCCCAGAACCCGTCCAAACCCGACGCCCCCGTATAACTCGACGTCCACGACGGTGCGGCAGCAAAGACGCTGGGCCCGGTAACCCAATACTGTTTGTCGGCCGATGATTTTGAATAGATGCCGCCGTGGGTGCCGAAGATGTAATAGCGGCCGTTGCAGGGAATGATCGTTGAGGGATCATGAATCCCGAGACTGCCGCGCAGGTTGGACGGCGCAGCCTGGAGCAATCCGGGGATGAAGCACGCCGCCAGAAAGACCAGGCTGAGCTGATGCGTTGGGATACGATACTTCATGAAACACCTTGACGACAGGCTCATCGCGTTTTAATGCGCAACACCGTCATTGAGTATTGCGGAAACCGATGGTCAAACCGGGGCCCGGCGA
>Ga0265338_10002158_pt1 | contig 30205 bp, 26 predicted proteins | sample 42126metaG_FD_193579 | JGI IMG/M metagenome (GOLD analysis project Ga0265338, IMG submission 193579) | Rhizosphere microbial communities from Carex aquatilis grown in University of Washington, Seatle, WA, United States - 4-21-26 metaG | ecosystem: Host-associated > Plants > Roots > Rhizosphere...
TGGATGGCTTCACGGCGTACCGCTCCTCCGCTGAGGTGGCCCGGTACCAGAGCTGGGCGGCGCCCTACCCGCGGGCGGCCGGTGAACGATTTGTCCGGGAGGTGATGGCCCGGCATCCGGACACGGCCGGTGAGTGGTTCCAGTTCGCTGTGGTCCTCCGGTCCACCGGGGAACTCATTGGCGACTGCGCGGCCCGGCCGCATCCGGATGACTTTCGCCAGGCCGAGATCGGCTTCACCATCGCTCCCGGGCACCAGGGGAACGGCTATGCGACCGAGGCGGCGCGCAGGCTGCTGGATTACCTGTTCGGGCTGCGGGCGAAACACCGGGTCACGGCCTGCTGCGACGCGCGGAACGCGGCCTCGGCGAGCGTGCTGGAACGACTGGGCATGCGCCGCGAGGGTCACCTGCGCGAAAGCACCTGGGCCAAGGGTGAATGGACCGATGATCTTCTCTACGCCCTGCTGCGCCGCGAATGGCCGCCTTCCGGCGGGTGATCCCCCGGAGCCCGAGCCGTTACCCGTCGCCGCTCTGGAACCTTGGGCAGGGCGGAGTTTAGAGGCGCTCGATGATGGTGGCGGTGGACATCGCGCCTCCGGCGCACATGGTGATGAGCGCTGTCGTCGCGTCCCGCCGCTCCAGTTCGTGCAGGGCCGTGGTGATCAGCCGGGCACCTGTGCTGCCGACCGGGTGGCCGAGCGCGATGGCGCCGCCGTTGACATTGACCCGCTCCGGGTCCGGCTGGTGCACGCTCATCCAGGACAGCACCACTGAGGCGAACGCCTCGTTCACCTCGAACAGGTCGATGTCGCCGATGGTCATGCCGCTGCGCGCGAGCACCCGCTCGGTCGCCGCGATCGGCCCATCGAGGTGGTAGTAGGGCTCGTCCCCGATCAGGCACTGCGCCACGATGCGCGCCCGCGGCTGCAGGCCGAGCTCGTGCGCCCGGCTCGCCGCCACCAGGAGGACGGCGGCGGCGCCGTCGGAGATCTGTGACGACGTGCCCGCCGTATGCAGGCCGTCCTCAACCACCGGCCGCAGCCCAGCCAGTGCCTCCAGGCGCGTCTCGCGCAGGCCCTCATCGCGGTCGACGGTGCGTGTCTCACCGGTCGGCTGACGGTCGGCATCCAGGACCGGCGCTTTGACGGGCACGATCTCGCGGTCGAACCGCCCTTGCGCCCAGGCGAGCTGGGCCGAGGTCTGCGAGCGCAGGCCGAACCGGTCGAGCTCCGCGCGGGACAGGCCCCGCCGCTGCGCGATCCGCTCCGCGGCGACGAACTGGTTCGGCATGTCGATACTCCAGGAGGCCGGCCGAGGCGCTCCGGCGTCGGCCCGGGCCGCCGCCCCCAGCGGCACCCGGCTCATCGCCTCCACCCCGCAGGCGATGCCGGCCTCGATCGCGTCGGCCGCGATCAGGCCGGCCACCAGGTGCACGGCCTGCTGCGCCGAGCCGCACTGGGCGTCGAGGGTGAGGCAGCCCGCCTGGTACGGCTGCCCGGAATGCAGCCAGGCGGTCCGGGTGACGTTGTTCGACTGCTCGCCCGCCTGGGTCACGCAGCCGCCGATCACCTGCTCGATGGCGCCTGCCGGTAGGCTGGCCCGTTCCAGCAGGGCAGTCTGCGCGGTGCCGAGAATTTCGGCCGCGTGCAGCCCAGCCAGCGCGCCGCCGCGCTTGCCGATCGGGGTCCGCACCGCCGCTACGATCACCGCCGTGCCCACCGCATCCTCCTTCGCCGGCCGCGGATCTCGGTGTAGAACGCGTTGCTGACTCAAGTATCGTCGGCAGTTCACTCGATCCGCACTACGTGATTGAATCAAAGTAGAACACGTTCCAGTGGAGGCAGCCATGGCCGTGCCGAGCATCCCTCCAGGTTTCGACTTCACCGACCCTGACCTTTATGCAAACCGGGTGCCCGCGGATGAGTTCGCCGAGCTGCGGCGGACCGCGCCGGTCTGGTGGAATGCGCAGCCGCGTGGGGCGTCCGGCTTCGACGATGAGGGGTACTGGGCGGTCACCAAGCACGCGGACGTGCTAGAGGTTTCCCGCTCCAGCGACCTGTACTCAAGCCAGGAGAAGACGGCGATCATCCGCCATTCCGCGGGGGTCACCGAGGAGAGCCTGGGGATGCAGCGGCTCATCCTGCTCAACATCGACCCGCCCCAGCACACCAAGCTGCGCGGGATTGTCTCGCGGGGTTTCACCCCCCGGGCGATCGGCAACCTGCGCCAGGTGCTGGCGGCCCGCGCCGAGCGGATTGTCCAGCTAGCTCTCACCGAGGGCACCGGTGACTTCGTCAACGACGTGGCGTGCGAGCTGCCGCTGCAGGCGATCGCTGAGCTGCTCGGGATACCGCAGGAAGACCGGCGCAAGATCTTCGCCTGGTCGAACGAGATGGTGGGCTACGACGATCCGGAATACGGCGGCGACAGCCAGGCGGCGGCCGCCGAAGTGGTCGGCTACGCCATGACGATGGCCGAGGATCGCCGCGGGTGCCCCCGGGACGACATCGTCACCAAGCTTGTCCATGCCCAAGTCGACGGGGGCCAGCTCTCCTCGGACGAGTTCGGCTTTTTCGTGATCCTGCTGGCCGTGGCGGGCAACGAGACCACCCGCAACGCGATCTCGCACGGAATGCTGGCGTTGCTGGACCACCCGGACCAGTGGGAGCTCTACCGGGCCGAGCGGCCCAAGACCGCGGTGGACGAGATCGTCCGGTGGGCGACCCCGGTCACCGTGTTCCAGCGCACCGCGCTGGCTGACACCACCCTGGGCGGCCAGCAGATCAAAGCCGGGCAGCGGGTCGGCCTGTTCTACCGGTCGGCGAACTTCGACGAGGAGATCTTCGACCACCCCGAGCAGTTTGTTATCTCCCGCGACCCCAACCCGCATCTGGGCTTCGGCGGCACCGGGGCGCATTACTGCCTCGGTGCGAACCTGGCCCGGCTGGAGATCGACTTGATCTTCAACGCCATCGCCGACGGCCTGCCGGACATCCGGCTGGCCGGCGATGCGGAGCGGCTGCGTTCCGGTTGGCTCAACGGCATCAAGAAGCTGCCCGTCAGCTACACGTGATGGGCCCTGCCTCGTAACCAACGAAGACACCGGTGGGCCACAGCACCGAGTTGTCCCCGGTGACCACGTCGTGGCACATAGCGTTTCGTTCCGTTTGGATGGCGGATTTTGCTTCCGGTGGCGGCATGGTGCGCGGCGGGTGCGCTGCGCAGGTCAGGCGTCGCGGAGGCGGAGCACCAGTGCGCCGGCCAGCAGGGCCGCGGCGGCCCATGCGGCGAGCACGCCCAGGCCCGGCCAGGGGCCGATCGGGAGCGTCTTGAGGTTCCTGGTGGCCTGGATGGCCAGGCCGGCGGTCATCGGCCCCCACTCCTGCAGGCGGTGCTCCCAGCGCGGGTCCAGGGTTCCCAGGTCGGTGAGCAGCGGCACGATGTAGAGCAGGCCGAGCATGACCGCGATCGAGGCGCCGGAGTCCCGCAGGGCGGTGGCCAGGCCCAGGCTGAATAGCGCGATCAGGGCCAGGTACAGCACCGAGCCGGCCGCCGCGCGGAGCGTCGGCCCGGCGCCCAGCGACAGCGCCTCGGAGCCGAGTTTCCCGGTGAACCCGTTGCCGGGCAGGATGTACCGTCCGGCCACGAGTGACCACGCCGTCGCCATGGCCCCGGCCGCCAGCACCACGCCGGTCAGGACGATCGCCTTGGCGGCCAGAGCGGTGGACCGGCGGGGCAGCGCGGTGAGCGTGATGCGGATCATGCCGCTGCTGTACTCGCTGCTGATCACCAGCACGGCCAGCACGGCCACGGCGGCCTGGCCGAGCAGGATGCCGGTGAGGCTGAGCTTGGTGGTGTCCTCACCGCACGAGGCCGGGCACTTCACCACCTCGGCCGCCAGGGCGCTCGCCCCGACCGTCAGCGCGATCACGGTGAGCAGCAGCCAGCCGGTGCTCGGCACCGTGCGCAGCTTGGTCCACTCCGCGTGCAGGGCCTCGCGCAGGCTCGCGCCTTCGGCGCGCAGGGCCCGGTTCATGCGTCCCTCCGGCGCAGTAGATAGATGGCGACGCCCAGGCCGGCCACGACCCAGGCGCACATCACGGCGAAGCCGTTCCAGGGGGCCAGCGGGTAGCAGCCGTTGTACGGCAGGCACGCGTGGGTTACCTGCGCATACTGCGCAGTGCCCTGCTGGAGGCCGAAACCGGCGGCCGGGGTGAGCCGCAGCAGCCACTGCGCGGGCGCCATGGGCAGGACGGTAGCCAGGATCAGCGGCAGGATGATCAGGACGACGACGGCGGCGATAGCCCCGGCGCTGCGGCGCAGCACCGCGCCGGCCGCCAGGGCGAGGACGGCGGCGGCGGCGAGCAGCCCCGCGGTGCCCACCACGATCTGCAGGCCATGCCCGCTGAACAGGGACCAGACCGGGTAGGCCGACGCCACCCAGCCCCCGGAGCGGAGCTTCTGCTCGGCGGTCGGCAACGCGACCGCGGCGCCGATCAGCCCGGCGGTGAAGGTCACAGCCCCGATCACGATGGCCTTGGCCACCAGTACCCGGCCGCGCCGCGGGCTGGCGGTGAGGGTCGTGCGGATCAGGCCCCGCCGGTACTCGGCGGTGATGAAGAGCCCCCCCAGCGCGATCACCGCGATCAGCCCGACGAGCGTGCCCTTGAAGGTGAGCCCGAGCGGGTCGGTGATGGGTACGTACGGCGCGATGTCGCCGGAGCCAGCCACCGTGAACGTGCCGCCGGACTTCGTGACGGCGCCCGGTTCCCCTTGGTCTCCGGGACTGATACAGGTACTTCCCGGCGGACCATTGCAGTGGCTCTTGGTACCGCCCGCCGAACCTACCTGGTCACCGCGCCACGCCGGGCCGGGCCAGTCGCCCCTCAGGCTGACGTGGTCGAAGGCTCCGGTGGCCTGCGTGCTGACGGGCGCGCCGTTGTTGCTGGCGAATCCCTGGATGGACATGAGAGCCGCCGGCGATGCGGCAAAGAGCCCGGCCTGGGTGGTTTCCGGCAGCCCGGTCAGCGTGGCGGCGCCGACCTTGGTCCAGTGCGTGCCGTCGGCGGAGTCATAGCCGGTGATCGTGTCGCCGGAGCGGGTCAGCCGCAGCCAGCGCGGGGATGCCGCGGAGACGGCGCCCGGCACTCCGGCGGCGTCGTGGGTGTAGTTGTACTGCAGCCGCACGCCGTGGCTGGGGGTAGCCATGATCGCCGCGTAGGCCGATCCGGGGCGGGTGCCGTCTTTGATGATGATCCCGGCCTTGGCCCAGGGCTGGACCGTGGGCACGTTAATGGTCCTGTTGGGCTGGCGGCCAGGCTGTTGCTCGGTGTCGGTCAGCCCGGTCAGCCGGACCGTGATGCTGCCGTTACCCGTGAGCGGCTGGTGCACGAGGTAGAAGTTGTCGGTCACCGCCTCGCCGCCCGGGCCTATGGCCACTGTCGGGTGCGCCCCGGGGTTGTGAGTACCGTCAGCGGCCGCGGCCAGGGCCACCGTGGCCAGCGCGGCCAGGGCGGCCGCGGCGATGATGGCCACGACCCAGCCGCGTACCGTCCGGAACTTGGTCCACTCGGCGTGCAGCAGTTGGGCGAAGCTGTCGCGTCCGGGCTGCAGGCCGGAGCGGTACGGCGTGGTCGTGCCCGTGGCCGTCATCGCCCATTCTCCCCGGTTGGCACAGTCTCCCCGGCGGGCGCGGCGTGCTCTGCTGGCTCGGGGGGACGACCCCCCGGACCCGCCGCCCGGAACTCGACCGCGTCGCGGGTGAGTTCCATGTAGGCCTCCTCGAGCGTGGCGCGGTGCGCGGAGACCTCTGAGAACGGCACGCCGCGGCCGGCCAGGATGGCCACGATGCGCTCGGCCGGCAGCCCGGAGACGGTGAGCGTGTCGCGGTCGGTGGTGGCGATGGTGGCGCCGGCGTCGGCGAGCGCCGTCGTCGCGTCCGGCCGCGCGGTGGTGCGCAGCGAGACCCGGTCATTGGACGCGGCCGCGATCAGCTCCGCCACGGTGGTATCGGCGATGACCTGGCCGCGGCCGACCACCACCAGGTGGTCGGCGGAGTCCTGCAGCTCGGCCATCAGGTGGCTGGACACCAGCACCGCGCGGCCCTCACCGGCCAGCGACCGCAGGAACCCGCGCATCCACACGATGCCCTCGGGGTCCATGCCGTTGAACGGCTCGTCGAACATGAGCACCGGGGGGTCGCCGAGCAGCGCGGCGGCGATCCCGAGCCGCTGCCGCATGCCGAGGGAGTAGCCGCCCGCCTTGCGCCGGGCGGCCTTCTCCAGGCCGGCCTGCTCGATCACCGCATCGGCGCGCCGGGCGGTCAGGCCCTGGGAGTGGGCCAGCCACAGCAGGTGGTTACGGCCGGTGCGGCTGGGCTGCAGCGCCGATGCGTCCAGCAGCGACCCGACGTGGATCAGCGGGTGCCGCAGGCTCTGGTACCGCTGGCCGCCGATCAGCGCGCTGCCTTCGTCGGGGGCGTCCAGGCCGAGGATCACCCGCATCGTGGTGGACTTGCCGGCCCCGTTGGGGCCGACGAAGCCAGTGACCTGTCCCGGTTGCACGGTGAACGTCATCCCGTCCAGCGCCACGGTCGGCCCGAAGTGCTTGCGCAGGCCGCTGACTTCGATCGTTGCTTCCATGGCCGCCACGGTAGGCAACCGCCTGCGGCGCTGTCGTCACGCCGGCGAGCCGTCTTCGCCGTCGCTGGCCGGAGGGACACCGGCCCGGGTGCGTCCCTCGCGCGAGGGACGGCAGGATGCTCGCCGGGGGGACGCACGCTCGCTGGCCAGCGAGGACAATGACGGCATGGACCGGGCGGGTGGCTGGCGCGGCGGACGGGCCGGAACGCTGCGGTGGATCGCCATGGCCCGCAGCGGGCCCGTCGTGGCCGGAGCGCTGCTTGCGGTGCTCGCCGTCGCCCAGGCGATCGCGCAGCCTGCGATCAACACCAGCCTCGAAGGCGAGCAGCTGCAGATCGCCTTCGTGCTGCTCGCGCTGGGTACGGCGCTGCCGCCCGGGCTCTTGTGGGCATACCCGACAGCAGCCGCCGTGGCCGTTTCCGCCGCATGCGTGCTGTCCCTCGCGGCCTTCCACGCGCTGACCGTGGCCGGCCTGATGGCCGAGCTGGCTGCCCTGTACCGGCTTGGGCGCAGCGGCGCACAGCTGCTGGCCGCGGGCCTCGCGCTGCCGTTCCTGGCCCTGGCGCTGGCCGGTCCCACGGGCGTCGAGACCAGGACCCTCACTGTGCTGGCGGCCACGCTGGGCCTGGCGGCCGGGTGGGCCGGAGCCGCCCGGCGGGCCCGCAGCGAGGCCGCCGAGCACAGCGCGGCCCGGGAGGTCATCGCCGGCCGCCTGATTGAGCACACGGCGCGCGGGGAGCGCGCCCGGGTCTCCCGCGAGCTGCACGACGTCGTGGCCCACCACATTTCCATGATCGCCGTACAGGCGGAGACCGCGCGGCTGACCACTGCCGGGATGCCCGCGGCTGGTGTGCAGCGGCTGTCGGCGATCGGCGACACCGCCCGGGCGGCGCTGACCGAGATGCGGCGGCTGCTGGGCGTGCTGCGCGAGGATACCCGGGCCGCCGTCCCCGGCCAGCAAGGTGCGGACCGGCAGCCCCAGCCCGGCCTGGAGCAGCTCAACGAACTGCTCGACGAGGCACGGGACGCCTCGGGGTCGGGCATCCGGCTCATCGTCCGAGGACACATGACCGCCCTCGACCCCGGCGTCGAGCTCGCCGCCTACCGCATCGTGCAGGAGGCGCTCACCAATGCCCGGCGGCACGCGGAGGGCGCCGCCGTGGACGTGGAGTTGCATTACACCGCCGACGCCCTGGGGCTCCGCGTCCGTGACAACGGACCGGGCCCACCGCCCACCGCCCCTTCCCCCTCTACCGCCACACCGCCGCCCGGCGGCCACGGGCTGCTCGGCATGCGCGAGCGCGCTGCTGCTGTCGGCGGTGCGCTACGCACCGGCTCCGCTCACGGCGGCGGTTTCGTCGTCGAGGCCACCCTGCCGACCGCGGCGGAGGCGGTGGCATGACCCCGGCCGCTCCGTCCCCGGTGATCCGAATCGTTGTCGCCGACGACCATCAGGTGGTACGCACCGGGTTCGCCGCGCTGCTGGACACCCAGCCGGACTTCGCGGTCGCCGGCACGGCCTGCGACGGGGCTGAGGCGGTTCGGATCTGCCGCGACCTACATCCAGACGTCGTCCTCATGGATGTCCGCATGCCGGGCATGGACGGCATCGAAGCAACCAGGCAGCTCGCCGGATCCGGAACGGGCGGACCGCGCGTCCTCATCCTCACCACCTTCGACCTGGACGAGTACGTCTACGACGCGCTGTGCGCCGGGGCCAGCGGGTTCCTGCTCAAAGACGTCACCGCCGAGCGGCTGTTCGACGCGGTGCGGGTCGTCGCCGCAGGCGAAGCACTGCTCGCGCCCGCCGTCACCCGCCGCCTCATCAGCGAGTTCGCCCGGCTGCGGCCGCACACAGCCGTCCCATCCGAGGCCGACCTCGCCGCGCTCACGCCGCGCGAAACCCAGGTGCTCCGCCTGATCGCCGAAGGCCTGTCCAACCCGGAAATCGCAGCCCGGCTGGTGGTCACCGAGGAGACAGTGAAAACGCATGTCAGCCGGGTTCTCGGCAAGCTGGGCCTGCGCGACCGGACCCAGGCGGTCGTCATCGCTTACGAGTCGGGGCTGGTCATGCCGCGCTTCCGCGAGCAGAGATAGTCCGGTCCCGGCCGCCTCAGCCCGGCGTGCTGGCCACCACCCACATGGAGAAGTACTGCGAGCCGCCGCCGTAGGCGTGCCCCAGCGCGGTCCGCGCGCCAGCCACCTGGTGGGCGCCCGCCTTGCCCATGACCTGCAGCGCGGCTTCCGCGAAACGGAGCAGGCCGGAGGCGCCGATCGGGTTGGAGCTGAGCACCCCGCCCGACGGATTGACCGGCAGCCGCCCGCCGATCTCGGTCTCGCCCGCCTCGGTCAGCCGCCAGCCCTGGCCCTCCGCCGCGAAGCCGAGATTCTCCAGCCACATCGGCTCGAACCAGGAGAACGGGACATAGATCTCGGCCACGTCGATCTGCTCCACCGGGTCGGTGATGCCCGCCTGCTGCCACAGGGCGGCCGCGGCGTCGGCACCGGCCCGGGGGTTGACGTGGTCCTTGCCCGCGAACATGGTCGGCTCGGTGCGCATCGCGGTGGCCCGGATCCAGGCTACCGGCCGCCCGCTGGCCTCGCTGGCCTCGGCCGCCGCCTGGTCGCCGAGGACCACCGCGCACGCGCCGTCCGATGAGGGGCACGTTTCGTCGTAGCGGACCGGGTCCCACAGCATGGGCGAGGATCGCACCGACTCCAGTGTGATGTCCGGTTGCTGCAAGTGGGCGTACGGGTTGAGGCTGCCGTTGCGGCGGTCCTTGACCGCGACCATGGCGCCGATGTGCTCAGGTGCGCCGCTGCGCCGGATGTAGGCGCGGATGTGCGGGGCGAAGTACCCGCCCGCGCCGGCCAGCAACGGCATGCTGAACGGCGGCATGATCGACAGCGCCCACATGGCGTTGGATTCCGACTGTTTCTCGAACGCGACGGCCAGCACCCGGCGGTGCACCCCGGCCTGGATCAGGGTGGTCGCGACGTTCGCGGTCGCGCCGCCGACCGAGCCCGCGGTGTGCACCCGCAGCAGCGGCTTGCCGACCGCGCCGAGCGCGTCGGCCAGGTACAGCTCAGGCATCATCACGCCCTCGAACAGGTCAGGTGCCTTGCCGACCACGACGGCGTCGATGTCGCCCAGGGTGGCGCCGGCATCGGCGAGCGCCCGGTCCACCGCCTCCCGGCAGAGCCCGGCGATCGATACGTCGGTCCGCCGGGAGCGGTGCCGGGTCTGGCCGACTCCGAGGACCGCGGCCCGGTGCTTCACAGCGCTTCCCTCACAGTTCGTCCTTCACTGGGGCCTCCCTCATCGGGCCTCCATCACGCAGACCAGGTTCTGCTGCAGGGCCGGGCCGCTGGTGGCATGGCCGAGGGCCCGGCCGGCCCGGCCGGACATGATCTCCCGGGCCGCCGTCCCGATGCGGGCCAGGCCGGCGGCGAACATCGGGTTGCCGCACAGCGGTCCGCCGGACGGGTTGACCAGGGCATCGTCGCCCAGCCCCAGGGCGCCGCGCAGCAGGATCTCCTGGTGAGTGAAGGGAGCATGCAATTCGGCGACCTCCACCCCGGAGGCGCCTGCCGCGCGCCCGGCGCTGACCGCCGACGGCGCCGTGGTCAGGTCACGGGCGCCCAGCGACCCCGAGTCGACCCGGTGCTCGAACCCGGTGATCCAGGCGGGCCGCTCGCACAGCTCGCGGGCCCGATCGCCGGCCGCCAGGATCACTACCGCGGCCCCGTCGCCGACCGGCGCGCAGTCATGCGCGCGGAGCGGGTCGGCGATGTAGGGCTGGTCCAGCAGTTCCTCGGCGGAGATCTCGCCGGCCAGCTGCGCCTGAGGGTTGGCGCGCGCCGCCGCCCGGCTGCGCGCGGCCACCTCGGCCATCTCTTTCTCGCTCCACAATCCGGCCTCGATGCCGAGCCTGGCCTGCAGCGCGGCGATGCTCACCGAGTCGGGCCACAGCGGGGCCAGCAGGTACGGGTCAAGCTGCAGGGCGAGCACCCGCCGCAGGTCACCCGCCGATGACTTGCCGAACCCGTAGGCCAGCGCGACGTCGGCCTCGCCGGTCAGGATCTTCACCCAGGCCTCGTAGAGCGCCCAGGCGCCGTCCATCTCCACATGCGATTCCATGATCGGCGGGAACGCCCCGATCGCGTCCACCGCCTGGACGAACGAGAAGGCCCGGCCAGCCAGGTAGTCCGAGGACCCCGAGCACCAGAAGCCGATCCCGTCCCGGGCCAGCCCGGTGTCCCGCAGCACCTGCTGGAAGATCGGCACCAGCATCTCCACCCCGCTGGTCGTGCCGTCGCTGCGCCGGACGCAGGGGGACTGGGCGAAGCCGATGACGGCGGCGTCGGTCACGATCACCGTCCTTCACAGGTGGTGGGCATACGACTCATAAGGCGCGTCCGGCTCGCCGGACGGACGGAAGTGGTCGATGTTCTCGGGTGTCGTCCCCCACTCGTCACGAGGCTTCCAGACCGCCGTGACCCGCATCCCCATCCGCACCTCGCTCGCCTCGCAGCCCAGGATCAGGTGCTGGATAGGAATGTCGGCCCCGTCGAGCAGGATGGCCGCGGTCACATAGGGCGGTGCGACCCGCTGACCGGGATAGGGCACGTTGACCACGCAGAATGTGGTCACGGTGCCAACGTCAGGCAGTTCAACCTCATCGGTGGTCGGGACGCCGTCGGTCGGGCAGGCTCCCCGCGGCGGAATGTAGACCTTGCCGCAGACCAGGCACCGCTCGCCGAGCAGCCGGCCATCGGCCAGCCCGCGCAGGAATCGGCTCTCCCCGGCCGAGGCGGTGTGCTCGTAGTGCAGCCGCACCGGCGTGGTGACCATGGTCACCGGCTGCGCCGGGTCGGCTGGGGCCAGCCCAGCCGGTTCCGGTGCCTCAGACGGCTCGAAGCAGGCGATATCGCGGATGTCACCTGAGGTGCTGGCGGCCCATCGCACCCGCACCCGCATGCCCGTCCGCATCGCTTCGGCCGAGCCGGCGTCCACCGCGTGCAGCATCGCGGTGTCGGCGCCGTCCAGCCGGATCAGCGCCCACGCGAACGGGTTCGCCAGCGGCTGGCCTTCCAGCGGTTCCGGCATCCACGACCAGCTGGTGACGGTCCCCGTGGAGCTGACCTCCACCAGTTCGGCAGGCGGCGCGAAAGTGACCGGGTCATACTCGAACGGCGGGGCGTGCACCCGGCCGTCCGCGCCGCGCGAGCCGAGGATGCGCCGCCCGGCCAGCGCCGTCATGAACTGGCTCAGCGTCGGTCCCAGCGACCGGGTGTAATCGAACCCGATCTCCAGCGGCGCTCGCAGGGGCTGGCTCACGAATCAGAGTGAAACATGTTCTGTAATTGACGGCAACACGCATCCAGCGATGTGTCCGAGCCGAGCTTGTACCCACATAGAACGTGTTCTACATTAGGGCCCGTGAACGCCATTGGCTTGTGGGCCATCGCCGAGCACTCGCCGGACCGGGCGGCCGTGATCGAGCCGGACGGCCGGGTGGTGAGCTACGCCGAGCTGGCCAGCGAGGCGGACCGGTACGGACGGGGCCTGCGGGCGCTCGGCCTGAGCACCGGGGACGCGGTCGCCGCGCTGCTACCCAATAGCGCGACCGCGCTCGCGATCTACTTTGCCGCGATCGAGACGGGCCTGTACGTGGTGCCGGTCAACTGGCACCAGATCGCCGCGGAGGTCGCCTACATCCTGGGCGACAGCGCGGCCGGCGCGTTCGTGGCCCACGAGCGCTTCGCCGAGGTCGCGGTCGAGGCGGCCGACCTGGCCGGGATCAAGTCCCGGTTCGCGGTGGGCTCGGTGCCGGGCTTCGAGCCGCTGAGCCGGCTGGGTGACGACGGGTCGGACGAGCGCCCGTCCCCGCGGACGCACGGCGCGCCGATGCTGTACACATCCGGCACGTCCGGCCGGCCGAAAGGTGTCCGCCGCCCGCTCACCGGCATGGACCCGGACGCCGCGGCGGTGCAGGCGACCTGGTTCTTCAGCCTGTTCGACCTGGCCCCGTACGACGACCACGTGCACCTGTGCGGGTCGCCGCTGTACCACACGGCCGTGCTCAACTTCGCCGCCATCTCCATCCAGCTCGGTCATCCCGTGGTGCTGATGGACCGCTGGGAGCCGGAGGAAGCGCTGCGGCTCACCGAGCGGCACCGGGTGACCCACACGCACGCGGTGCCGACCCAGTTCCGGCGCATGCTCGCGCTGCCCGAGGCGGTGCGCGGCCGGTATGACACCAGCTCGCTGCGGGCCGTCATTCACAGCGCGGCGCCGTGCCCGGCCGAGGTCAAGCGCCGGATGATCGAGTGGCTGGGACCGGTCATCGTCGAGTACTACGCGGCCACCGAGGGCGGCGGGACGCTGATCTCGTCCCAGGACTGGCTGCGCAAGCCGGGTTCGGTGGGCCTGCCCTGGCGGGGCTCTAAGATCCGGGTGCTGGACCGAGCCAGGCACGAGGTGGCGCCCGGCCAGCAGGGCCTGGTCTACATGCAGATGGGCACGTCCAGCTTCGCGTACTACAAGGACGAGGAGAAGACTCAGGCCGCGCTGGCCGGCGACCTGTTCACCGTGGGGGACATCGGCTACCTGGACGACGATGGCTTCCTGTTCCTCTGCGACCGCAGCAGCGACATGATCATCTCCGGCGGGGTCAACATCTACCCGGCCGAGATCGAATCCGAGCTGGCCTGCCACCCGGCGGTCGCCGACGTCGCTGTCTTCGGCATCCCCCATGACGACTGGGGCGAGGAGATCAAGGCGGTCGTCGAGCCGGTCGCGGGGGTCGAGGCTGGCCCGGCGCTGACCGGGGAACTGCTGGCCTTCCTCGGCGGGCGGGTGGCCAAGTTCAAGCTGCCGCGGACCATCGACTACGTGCCCGAGTTGCCGCGCGACCCGAACGGCAAGCTGTACAAGCGCAAGCTGCGTGATCCGTACTGGGCGGGCCGCGAGCGCGTCATCTGAGCTTGATACATCACCGGCCTGAGCGAACGAATTCAGACCACGTCTGGTGACCCTCGCGGTGGTCCGGGCAGGTGTTGCGTCCTTGGGCGAAACTCCGGTAGACCCGGCCCGGCCAGCGCAGGCCGACGACGGTGCGCGGCCGTTGGTGCCGTTCCCGCCAGGCGTCGAGGATCTGCCGGAAAGTCAGTACCTCCGGGCCGCCGAAGTCCGGCGCCCGGCCGAGCGGATCGCCCTCCAGGAGGTCGGCCACCCGAACTGCCACCTCGGCCGCCGCCACGCTCTGGAAACGCCATGCCAGCGGCAGTGCGGCGGCCGGGAGGCGGCCGACGGCGGACAGCGCGTACCCGAGTAGCTCGTGGAACTGGGTCGCCCGCATGATCGTCGAGGGCACGTCGCTGGCCGCGATCTGCTGCTCGCAGCCGAGCTTGGTGCGGTAGGGGCCGAACGGGATCGCGTCGACCCCGACGATGGAGAGGTAGAGCAGGTGGCGGCAGGCGGGCAGGGCAGCGAGTAGCCGCCGGGTCTGCTCGGGGTCGGAGCGGCCCAGCCGCCGGTCCGACGCGGCGTGGACGACGAGCTCGACGCCCGCTGTGGCTTCCGCCAGCCCGGCCCCGGTGGCCAGGTCACCAACGTGGGTGCCTGCGCCCGGTCGCCGGGAAAGCACCCGGACGTCATGGCCGCGGGCGACGAGGTCCGGCACTAGCCTGGTGCCGAGCGTGCCGGTCCCGCCGGTGACAAGGACAAGGCTCACCTGGCCGGTCCTTCCTGATAACTGGCCCGTCGCCGGGCCCGCTTGTGACGTTACCGGTCGTGGAACTCGGGCTTGCGCTTCTCGGCGAAGGCACGTGGTCCTTCCTTGGCGTCCTCGCTGCGGAACACCGCCATGCCGATCTGGGCCTCGACCGCGAATGCGTCGCTTTCGGCCATGCCCTCGGTCTCGCGTATCGTGCGCAGGATCGCGCGCACCGCGACCGGCCCGTTGGCCGCAATCGTGTCCGCGATCTGCAGCGCCGTGGCCAGCGCCTGGCCGTCGGGCACGACGTGGCCGATCAGGCCGATCTCCCGGGCCTCCGCCGCCGTGATGTGCCGTCCGGTGAGCAGCAGGTCGGCCGCCACCGTGTACGGGATCTGGCGGGTCAGGCGCACCGCCGACCCGCCGAGTGGGAAGAGCCCCCAGCGCGCCTCCGAGATACCGAACCGTGCGCCCTGGCCGGCCACCCGGATGTCGGTCGCCTGCAGGATCTCGGTGCCGCCGGCGATCGCTGGACCCTCCACGGCGGCGATCAGCGGCTTGGTCAGGCGGCGCCCCTTGAGCAGTGCTTCTATCACCGCCAGATTCGGGCCGCCCGCCCCGAACTGATCACCGGGATGCGCGGCGGCCATCGCCTTCAGGTCGGCACCCGCGCAGAACGCCCCTCCGGCGCCGGTCAGGATGCAGACCCGGATGCCGGGGTCGTTGTCCGTCTGGTCCCAGGCCTCGCGCATCAGGGCCATCATCGGCCCGCTGAGCGCGTTGCGTGCCTCCGGGCGGTTCATCGTCACGATCAGGACGTGCCCCCGGCGCTCGATCAGTGCGTGTGGCTGCCCCGTGTCCGCGGCGGCCGCGGGCACCGGAGTCGAGGTCATGGTGGCGATTTCTCCTTACTTTGGGTCCGGCTGAGGGTTGCCCAAGACGATAACACGTTCTAGTTTCTAACCCATGGCCCTGAACATCGCCGACATCTTTGAGCATGCGGTAGACGCTTTCCCGGACCGTATCGCGGTGGCCTGCGGCGATCGGCAGGTGACCTACCGCGAGCTCGAAGCGCGCGCGAACCGCCTGGCCCATCACCTGGCTGGAATCGGGGTGAGCCCCGGCGACCATGTCGGGCTCTACGCCCGCAACTCCATTGAGGCGGCCGAGACGCTGATCGCCTCGTGCAAGCTCCGCGCGGCGGCCGTCAACATCAACTACCGGTACGTCGAGAACGAACTGCGCTACATGTTCGCCGACTCCGACCTGGTCGCGCTGGTGTACGACCGGCAGTTCGCGCCGCGGGTCGCCGCCGTGGCGGCGAGTGCGCCCGGGCTGCGCGGCAGCGTCGTGATCGACGACGGCAGCGGTGAGGGCAGCGGCGAGGGCAGCGGCGCCGATATCGGCGCCGGGACCAGCTACGCGGACGCGCTGGCGGCCGCCTCGCCGGAGCGCGATTTCCAGCCGCGCAGCAACGATGACGTCTACATCATCTACACCGGCGGGACGACTGGTTATCCCAAGGGCGTCATGTGGCGCAACGAGGACATCTGGCGCACCCTGGGCGGCGGCATTGACTTCGTTACCGGGGTCCCGCTGCCCGATGAGTGGGAGCAGTCCCGCCGGGGCCTGGAAACGACCGGGATGGTGAAGATCTGCGCGGCCCCGCTCATCCACGGCAATGCCCAGGTGGCGACGCTGGCGGGCTTCTTCGCCGGGGACACCATCGTGCTCCTGCCGCAGTTCGACGCGCACGAGATCTGGCGGGCGGTCGAGCGGCACAAGGTCAACCTGCTGGTGATCATCGGCGACGCGATGGCCCGGCCGCTGATCGAGGCCTACCGCGAAGGCGGCTATGACGCGTCATCGCTGGTGGCCATCTCGTCCAGCGCGGCGCTGTTCTCCCCGGTCGTCAAGGATGCCTGCACGGCCGCGCTGCCGCACGTCTTCATCACCGAGGCCATCGGCTCCTCCGAGACCGGCTTCGCGGGCCTGAGCTTCGTGTCCGCGGGCGCGCCGCAGCGCGGCGGCCCGACCGTCACGCCCGGCCCGGGCACCATCGTGCTCGATGACCAGAACGGCCGGGCTGGTCCCGGGCAGGTCGGCCGGCTGGCCCGGGGCGGTCATCTTCCGCTGGGTTACTACAACGACCCGGTCAAGACCGCGGCGATGTTCGCCGAGGTGGACGGGGAGCGCTACACGGTGCCCGGGGACTGGGCCCGGGTCGAGGCCGACGGCACGGTGACCCTGCTGGGCCGCGGCAACACCTGCGTGAACACCGGTGGCGAGAAGGTCTTTCCGGAGGAGGTCGAGGGCGCGCTGAAATCGCACGCCGATGTCTTCGACGCCCTGGTCATCGGCGTCCCGGATGAACGCCTCGGCCAGCGGGTCGCCGCGCTGGTGCAGCCCCGCGAGGGCCACCCGGTCGATCTGGCCGCGCTGGAAGCGCACGTCCGCGGCCAGATCGCCGGTTATAAGGTGCCGCGCAGCATCTGGCTGGTCGACTCCATCGGCCGGACCGCGGCTGGTAAGGCTGACTATGGGTGGGCGCACCGGTACGCCACCAGCCACCCGGTAAGCGCCGTGCCGCCGGCCAGCGCTGCCCATCCGGCCCCGTAAGCTGCCCCATCCGGCCAGGCAAGCCAGCTAAGGAGAACAGTGCGGACGACACTGTGCACGCTGCTCGACATCGAGCACCCCATTGTCGGCTTCACCCCGTCCGAGCATGTCGCGGCGGCCATCAGCCGGGCCGGCGGCCTGGGCGTGCTGGGCTGCGTCCGCTTCAACGACCCCGCCGAACTGGACACGGTCCTGCACTGGATGGACGCCAACACTGGCGGGCGGCCGTATGGCGTGGACGTGGTGATGCCCGCCCGGGTGCCGACCGAGGGGGCCCAGATCGACCTGGACCAGCTGATCCCGCCGCCGCACCGGGATTTCGTGGAGCAGACGCTGCTCAAGCTCGGCGTGCCGCCGCTGCCGGATGGCTCGGCGGCCGGTGACGGCGTGCTCGGCTGGCTGCACTCGGTGGCGCGGCAGCATGTCGAGGTGGCGCTGGCCCATCCGGCCCGCCTGATCGCGAACGCGCTCGGCTCGCCGCCGCCCGATGTCATCGAGCGCGCCCACGAGCGCGGCATGCTGGTGGCCGCGCTGGCCGGGAAGGCCGCGCACGCCCGCCGCCACGTCGCCAGCGGCGTGGACATTGTCGTCGCCCAGGGGTACGAGGCGGGCGGGCACACCGGCGAGATCGCGAGCATGGTGCTGGTCCCGGAGATTGCCGACGCGGTCGGCGCGCAGGTGCCCGTGCTCGCGGCGGGCGGGATCGGCTGCGGCCGTCAGATCGCGGCGGCTCTCGCGCTGGGCGCGGTCGGCGTCTGGATGGGCTCGGCCTGGCTCACCACCGAGGAGTACACGCTGACCTCGGACATGTCCGCGGTCCGCACGGCGCTGCTGGCCGCCACCTCGTCGGACACCGTGCGATCGCGGATCTACAGCGGCAAGCCCGCCCGGCTGCTCAAGAACCGCTGGACGCAGGCCTGGGCCGAGCCGGGCGCTCCCGAGCCGCTGCCGATGCCACTGCAGAACTTGCTGGTCAGCGAAGCTCACCAGCGGCTGATGCGGTCGGATCAGCCGGATGTGGTGCCGATGCCGGTGGGGCAGATCGTCGGGCGGATGAACGAGATCCGCCCGGTCGCCGAGGTGATGTCAGCCCTGCTCCAGGAGGCCGACGAAGCACTGGCCCGGCTCGACGGCCTGCGCTGAACGGGCGGCTGGTCAGGCCCGTGTCGCCTGCTCGAGAACAGTGCCAGCGGCGAGGAGTTGCTCCTCGCTTCCGGCCGGACCGATCAGCTGCACGCTCGCCAGCAGTGGCCCGCCGGAGGGCACCGGCAGGGCCAGCGCGGGAACCCCGGCCAGGTTGACCAGCGCTGCGGTGCCCCGGATCCGGCCCATGTCGCGGACATTGTCCAGGGTCGGCGGGAACCCGAGCAGGGTCGGCAGGGCCAGCAGTTCGACCTGCTGCCACAGCGACGACAGGGTCGCCCGCCACCGGGTCGCCTCCTCGCGGGCCGCGGCCACCGCGGCCGGGCTGATCTCGCTGGCCGCCTGCAGCCGCCGGAGCACGTCCCGGCCGATCTGGTCCGGTGCGGCCACGGCCAGCCCGCCGTTGCACGCCCACACCTCGCTGTCCAGCACGGTCATCGCCGCGGCCAGCGCGGCGTCGAGCCCCGGCAGGGTGACCGGCACGATCTGCCAGCCGGCCGACGCCAGCGCGGCGTCCACGGCCGCCTCGACGGCCGGGTCGCCGCCGGTCGCCAGCCGCCCGACGACCCCGGGCGATGCGGCGGACACAGTGAATCCCGGTTCGAGCAGCGCCATCCCGGTGACCAGGCCCGCCACGTCCCGCGCCATCGGCCCCACCGTGTCCAGGCTCGGCGCCAGCGGCCGCACCCCGGTGAGCGGTATCCGTCCCCAGGTGGTCTTCAGGCCGGCTACCCCGCAGCAGGCCGCGGGGATCCGGATCGACCCGCCGGTGTCTGAGCCGTACGCCACGTCGGCCTCGCCGCTGCCCACCACCACGGCCGAGCCGCTGGATGACCCGCCGGGGACGCGGGTGGGATCGAGCGGGTTGACCGGCGTCCCGAAGGCGGCATTGATCCCGGTGATGCCGTACGCCAGTTCGTGCAGGTTGGTCTTGCCCGCCAGGTGCGCCTCGCCGCGGGCCGCGGCGGCGCGCAACCCGGCCAGGCACGCCGCGTCAGCCCCGGCGGGCTCGGCGCGCCCGGCGACGGCCCGGCACGCGGCCGTGGTCGGCAGGCCGGCCACGTCGATGAGGTCCTTCACCGCGACCCGCAGGCCTGCCCCGGGCCCGGTCTCCCTGACGATCCACGTTGACATGGCTGGTAAGTATCGCAGCCCAGGCGGCAGGATCGACAGCACCGCGGGCCGGCTCCATTGTTGGCGTACTGCGGCTGTCACGTCGGAAGGCCAGAAATGAAGATCGCCACCAGCATCGGCTACTGGAGCGCCGGGCCGCCGGCCCATGCGGCCGACGTGTTCGCCGCCGCCGAGCGGCTGCAACTCGACCAGGTCTGGACCGCGGAGGCCTACGGCAGCGATGCGTGGACGCCGCTGGCCTGGTGGGGATCGCGCACCTCGCACGTCAAGCTGGGCACCGCCGTGTCGCAGCTGTCGGCCCGGCCGCCGGCCACCCTGGCCATGACCGCGATGACGATGGACCATCTCACCGGCGGCCGGGTGCTGCTGGGCATCGGCACCAGCAACCCGCAGGTGGTCGAAGGCTGGTACGGCCAGCCGTACCCGCGCCCGCTGGAGCGGACCCGGGAGTACATCGACATCGTGCGCGCCATCATCGCCCGCCGCGAGCCGGTCGCCTACGACGGCCAGCACTACCAGTTGCCGTACCCGGGCGGGACCGGGCTGGGCAAGCCGCTGCGCTCCATCCTGCATCCGTACCGGGCCGAGATCCCGATCTACCTCGGCGCGGAAGGCCCCAAGAACGTCGCGCTGGGCGCCGAGATAGCCGACGGATGGAACGTGATCTTCTTCTCGCCCGCGATGAACGACTTTTACGCCGCCGCCCTCGCCGAAGGCTTCGCCCGCCCCGGCGCCCGGCACACCAGCGCCACGTTTGATGTGGTGGGCGGCCCGATGAGCGTCATCGTGGATGACGACGTCGAACGGGCGGCTGATCACCTCCGGCCATCCCTGGCCCTCTACATCGGCGGCATGGGCGCCCGCGACGTCAACTTCCACCACGAGGTCTTCGCCCGGATGGGATACGAGGCGGAAGCCCGGACCATCCAGGACCACTACCTGGCCGGTGACAAGAAGAGCGCCATCGCGGCCGTCCCCACCCGGATGGTCGAAGACGTCGCCCTCATCGGCCCGTGGGCCAAGATCGCCGACGAGATCCAGCTCTGGCAGCAGACCGTCCTGACGACCTTCTCCATCAACACCGACCTGCGCCTCCTGGACCAGGTCGCCGACCTCCTCCGCAGCTGACCGGTCACGGCCGTGTTGTGAAAACGAGCGAGTTCACCGGAGTAACCGTGCTCACCGACCCAGGTCAACCACTGCTAGAGACGACGTAACACCATTTCGTCCACCAGTTGTACATGGTCTCGCCGTTAGAGCCGTCAGCGATCACGCCAACCAGCGAGCCGTCGATGGTCCAAACCATCCGAAAACTGCCGTTCGCAGTGTAAGTGCAGCCCAGCGTGCCGGTTGGAATGTTGTTGTATGTCCACGTGCCAAGCCGGTAGCCACCGCTGCAGTCGCCCCTATCGACCACGTCGGCCGTATTGTTCGCAAACCACGCCTGGGCGGAACTGGTGTCCGAGAACCGTACGACCAGCGGCCTCGTGGTTGGCCCGGCCGCGACGGTCGCGCAGTTGACGGCCGCGATGACGCCGTTGCTCTCCTGGTCGGGTCGCCCGGTGCAGCCAGTCAGGTCATCCGGGTTCAGCAGGTTGACCAGCTGCTGCTCGCCGGCTGTGAGCGAGGAGGTCGGGCTCGGCGCGGGGGTGGGGGGCACGATTGGCTGCTGTGGGCTCGGTGTCGCGGCTGGATGACGCACCCAGAACGGGCACCGGGTCAGGCGGAGCGTTCCTATCGCCTTCTGCCAGGCGAGAAGGGCCGTCAGGAAATGCCGGTCCGCGTTGCCCAGCTGGGTGAGCTGCTGCTGCGTGGGAGCGATGGGGGTGTGCTCGGCCGCGGCCTGCACGACGCTGGAGAAGGCACCGACGCCGTCGACTAGCGCGGTGCCGGTGGTGAGGACCGTCTGGACCTCGGGAGCTCGGGCGTCCTTCGGGGTGGGCAAGGCGCTCAGGTCGCCGACTTGTTTGCTGAGGCTGCCCTGAGCGGCGATCAGGTCGCGCACTTTAGTGGCGAAGTCCCGCTGGAAGGAAGGATCGTTCCGGCTGGCCATAGGCGACACCAGGCCATCGTAAAGGGATACCTGGAGGGGGCCGATGTCCCGGTCGCAGGCGGCGTTGGCTTGCTGTACCCAGCTGGCGGTCGTCGGGCCCTGCGGCTGGCTTCGGAAAGCCAGGTAGGTACCGGTGATCGTCGCGGCAAACGTGAGGGCGCCGGCTACCGCCTTGATGTAGAAGCTGACACTGCGGTTTCGGGTCGGCTTCCAGAATTTCCAGCCCGCCGGCGCGGGCGGCCACGACGGGTTGGGGCGCCAGGCGGCCGATGGCTGCCAGTCGGCCGGTGGCACCGGCCAGCCGGGCGGCGGGTTGAAGGCCCACGTCCGCCTCTTAGAGTTCGCCGGTCGCGGCGGTAAACCTGTCGATGCCATTGCCCGCCTCCTGCCTGTGGAAGATGCAGGTCGGCCCTCCGGAGCCGCGCCATGGCCCTGATCTCCCCGAAACCGTCAGTTGTCTTAGTGGCGGTGGCCGGGCCATCTTGTTATGAGCGAGACTTTCTGCGTGAAATGCTACTAATACCGCACAAACCGCCACGGTATTCACTAAAGGCGGCCTCGCTTCGCTGCCGACAACTCCCCCTACTGCACCTCATATGCCCCGCCATGGTGCCACTGGCAGCTTATGAGCGTAAGGCCGAGCCGCGCAACCTGTCGGTTAGCGCCGAAGATCCGTGTTTTATGATTTAGCCGGGAATCCGGCATATCAGAATGCGCGGATGTGCCCGCGGATTCTTCTGGCCGCCGAGACTGGCGTAGCTCACCTGCCCTCTTGTGCCGCGCGTCAGCCGGAGCGGGCCAGGGCGGCGCCGATGCGGCGCAGTTGGGCGGTGGCCCCGCCGAGGGCGAACTCGTTGTGCTTGGCCGCGACGAAGTAGCGGTGCAGCGGGTAGCTCGTGTCGATGCCCACGCCGCCGTGCACATGCACCGCGGTATGCGCGACCCGGTGCCCCGCGTCGGCGGCCCAGAACTTGGCTGTCGCGACCTCGGTGCGGGAGGGCAGGCCGGCCGACAGCCGCCAGGCGGCCTGCCACATCGTCAGCCGGATCGCCTCCACGTCGATATAGGCGTCAGCGAGCCGCTGGGCCACCGCCTGGAAGCTGCCGATCGGCCGGCCGAACTGGACCCGGCTCTGCGCGTACCCGGCGGTCAGCTCCAGCGCCCGCTCGGCCACCCCGAACTGCAGCGCGCACAGCCCGACGGTGCCGCGCGACACCAGCCAGTCGGTGATCTCCGCGCCCGCCGCAGGCCCGCCGAGCACCCGGTCATCCGGCAGCGCCACATTGGCCAGCACCACCTGCCCGGCGCGGTCGCCGTCGGCGATCCGCTGCGGCTGGACCGTGACGCCGTCGTCGTCCGGCGCGACCAGGAACACGGTGACTCCGTGCGCCGTCGCGGCCGGCACCAGCAGCAGGTCGGCGCGCGGCCCGGCGAGCACCGCGGTCTTCGTGCCGGACAGCAGCCAGCGGCCGGCCACCTGCTCGGCGCTGGCCGCGGGGACGCCCGGGTCGTCGCCGCCTTCCTCGGACAGCGCGGCGGCCAGGACAAGTTCGCCCCGCCCGGCTGGCTCCGCCCACTGGCGCTGCTGGTCGGGGGTGCCGAACTGGGCCACCGCACCGGCGCCCAGCACGATCGAGGCCAGGTAGGGCGCCGGAGCCACGGCGCGGCCGATCTCGGCCAGCACCGAGCACTGTTCCAGCAGCCCGAGCCCGGCCCCGCCGAGCGAGTCGGGCAGCCCGGCGGCCAGGATGCCGGCCTTGGCCAGGTCGGCCCACAGCGCCGGGTCGAACCGGTCACCGCCGGCCTCGACCTCGCGCAGCCGGTCCTCGGTGACCCGGTCAGTGAAGATCCGCCGGCTCAGGGACGAGAGTTCGAGCTGGGCCTCGTTAAGGGAAAAATCCATGGGTTGCTCCCGTCGTCAGCGGCGCGCGGCCGGAAGTCCCAGGGCGGCCGCGGCGATGATGTCGCGCTGCACCTCGTTCGTGCCGCCGCCGAAGGTCAGGATCAGCGCGGAGCGGTGCATCCGCTCGATCCGGCCCGCCAGCACGGCCCCGGCGGATCCCTCCCGGACGTGGGCGTTCGCGCCGAGCACCTCCATCAGCAGCCGGTAGGCCTCGATGGCGAACTCCGTGCCGAACACCTTCGTGGCCGACGCCGCCGCCGGGCCGAGCCCTTGCCCCGCCTCCGCCGCGATCCGCCAGTTGACCAGCTTGAGGAAGTCGGCCTTGGCGTGCACCCGGGCCAGGTTGAGCTGGACCCATTCGGCGTCGATCAGCCGCTGCCCGTTGGCCAGTTTCGCGGACCTGGCCCAGTCACTCACGTCCTGCAATGCCGCACGGACCGGCGCGGCTGATGTCAGCGCCACCCGTTCGTGGTTGAGCTGGTTGGTGATCAGCGGCCAGCCCTGGTTCTCCTCGCCGACCAGCGCGGCGGCGGGCACCCGCACATCGGAGTAGTAGGTGGCGCTGGTGGTCGGCCCCGCGACGGTGTGCACCGGCGTCCAGGAGAAGCCGGCCGCGTCGGTCGGCACGATGAGGATGGACAGGCCCTTGTGCCGGGGGGCCTCCGGATCGGTCCGGCAGGCCAGCCACACGTAGTCCGCGTACTGGATCAGGCTGGTCCACATCTTCTGGCCGTTGATGACGTAACTGTCCCCACCTCCCGCCTCATCCCCCGTCACTCGCACGGCGCGGGTGCGCAGCGCGGCGAGGTCGGTGCCGGCTTCGGGCTCGGAGTAGCCGATGGAGAAGTGGATCTCGCCGCCGGCTATCCGGGGCAGGTACCGTGCCTTCTGCTCCGGGGTGCCGTAGCGCATGATCGTCGGGCCGACGGTGTTGATGGTCAGGAACGGCACCGGCACCTGGGCGACAGCCGCCTCGTCGGTGAAGATGAGCTGGTCGATCATGGATCCGCCGCGCCCGCCGTATTCCGCGGGCCAGCTCAGGGCCAGCCAGCCGTCGCGGCCGAGCTGCCGGACGACCTGCCGGTACGCCTCCCCGTTTCCGTAGTCGCCGTCTTCGGTGGCGAGGGACTCGCGGATCTCGGGGGTCATCAGGCCGGCGAAATACCCGCGGAGTTCCTGGCGGAGCCGGTCCTGCTCGGGCGTGTAGGCGATCTGCATCCGCCCTCCACTGTGCTCGCTGGCTAGCTGGCGGTATAAATAGAACGTGTTCTAGGAAGTGTAACCGAGGGGAGTGGCGGTGGCCGAGGCGTTCCTGGTCGATGCCGTCCGCACCCCGGTCGGCCGGCGCGGCGGCGGCCTGGCCGGCGCGCACCCGGCCGATCTCGGCGCGCACGTTATCGGGTCCCTGCTGGGCCGCGCGGGGGTGGACCCGCTGGCGGTCGATGACGTCGTCTTCGGCTGCGTGGACACCATCGGCCCGCAGGCCGGCGACATCGCGCGCACGGCCTGGCTCGCGGCCGGGCTGCCCGACGCCGTGCCCGGCGTCACCGTGGACCGCCAGTGCGGCTCGTCCCAGCAGGCGGTGCATTTCGCGGCCCAGGCGGTGCTCAGCGGGACCGCCGATCTGGTGGTGGCCGGCGGGGTGCAGAACATGAGCCAGATCCCGATCGCGGCGGCGATGCTGGCCGGGCAGCCGTTCGGCTTCGACGACCCGTTCAGCGGATCGGCGGGCTGGCACGCCAGGTACGGCGGGGAGGAAATCTCCCAGTTCCGCGCCGCGGACATGATCGCCGCCAAATGGGGGATCAGCCGCGCCGAGATGGAGCAGTTCGCGCTGGCCAGTCATCAGCGGGCGGTGGCCGCGATCGGCGCGGGGGCGTTCGGCGCCGAGATCGTGCCGTATGGCGAGGTCAGCGTGGATGAGTGCCCGCGCCGGGACACCTCGGCGCAGAAGATGGCCGGGCTGGCGCCGCTGCGCGCGGGCGGCCTGATCACCGCGGCGCTGTCCAGCCAGATCGCGGATGGCGCGGCCGCGCTGCTGGTCGCCTCGGCCCGGGCGGTGCGCGAGCACGGGCTGCGGCCGCGGGCCCGCATCTGCCACCTCAGTGCCCGCGGCGATGACCCGGTCATCATGCTCACCGCGCCGATCGCGGCGACCGCGCACGCGCTGAGCCGGGCCGGGATGACCCTGGACCAGATCGACCTGGTGGAGATCAACGAGGCGTTCGCGTCGGTCGTGCTGGCCTGGCAGCGGGAGACCGGCGCGGATCCGGCACGGGTGAACATCAGCGGCGGGGCGATCGCGCTCGGCCACCCGCTCGGCGCGACCGGCGCCCGGCTGCTGACGACGCTGCTCTACGGGCTGGAGCGGACCGGCGGCCGGTACGGGATGCTGACCATGTGCGAAGGCGGCGGCCAGGCGAACGTCACCATCATCGAACGCCTGTGACGCCGGCCGGTCGAGGTCGCGGCGCGGGCCGATGCTGCCGACGCAAAGAAATGATGTTGCTGATGCAAAGAGGATCACATCGAAGCGCTTCGATTTCCCCTAGAGTGGTCGATTCGTGGCCAGGCACGGTGGCCAGGGACACTTGAGGCAGCAGGGGAGATCCACGGTGGAGTCAGGCGTCGGCAGGCGATCGATAAGCAGGGTTGTGGCGCGGCTCGGCGCTGCCGTCACCATCATCGCGGGCTCACTCTTAGTTACCACTAGCGCGGGCGCCGACACCGCTGGGCACGGCTACGGGTACGTCTGGGCCGACGATCCGTCCAGCGCCATCGGCGTGGCCTACACCCCAAGCACCAGCTACCAGGCCAACTCCACCGGCGCGCCGAACACCATCACCCGGACCAGTACCGGCGTGTACGCGGTGACCTTCCCGGGCCTCGGGGCACTCGGCACCGCAACGGTCTCGTCGTACGGCGGAAGCAGTTCGTGCAAGCTCCAGAACTGGGTCGCCGTCTCGGGTGGCACCCAGGTCACCGTGCTCTGCTTCGCCAGCACCGGGGCCCCGGTCGACTCCCAGTTCACCGCGCTCTACACCTATGTCGCCACGAGCCCGAGCCCGGCCGGGTACGTGTGGAACGACCGGCCATCGGCGGCGCTCAACAGATCGTTCACGCCGAGCCTGCTGTACCAGTTCAACTCCACCGGCGCGCACAACACGATCGTCCGGACCGGGACCGGCCAGTACAACGTCCGGCTGCCCGGGATCGGCCACCAGAAGGCCGACTCCTGGGATGTGAGCCTGACCGCCTACGGCACCCCGGCCGGCGACCCGAGTGCGTTCTGCTCCGGCAACGGCGACCTGTCCACGGCGGCCGATGCGATCATCATGGTCACCTGCACCACCGCCACCGGGTCCGCGATCGACAGCAGCTTCGCCCTGACCTACGTGAAATCCGGCAGCCTGCTGCTTGATCCCGTCAGTGCCCACACGGCGGCTTACACCAACGTGGGCTGCGACCACTCGGGCGGCGCGGTCGGGCCGGGCTCCTGCTCCATCGCCCCTGGATTCGACACCAACCCCGCGGCGGACGCGACGATCTCGGTCCTCGGCCAGGGTCAGTACGCCATCCACTTCGCGGTTCCGCTTGACGCGGGCGACGTCCAGATCACCACCTGGTTCACCGCGGGAAGTCCCACCAACGGCCGATGCAAGATCCTCTACTGGGACTCTTTTGACGGCGTACAGGTGAGCTGCTTGGACAGCAACGGCGCGCCGCCGCAGACCGCCAGTTTCCTGATCAGTTTCGTTGTGTAGCCATCCATGGAACCGCTGACCCGGCCGCCGCGACCTGGGAATTAGTCGCGGCGGCCGGTTGTCGGCCGGCCCCAACCGGCTGCACCCGGCCGGTGTGCTACACAGGGATCCGAGCAAGGGAGCGCGCGTGGATCAGCTCAGCCTCGGGGTCATCTCGCGGTCGGGGAAGGAGAACGAGCACCGTCTCCCGATCCATCCGGCGCATTTCGAGCGAATCACGGCTGACCTGCGGAAACGCATCTACCTGGAGCACGGTTACGGTGCGCGGTTCGGTGTGCCCGACGAGCAGCTAGCGCCGTGGATCGCCGGATTCCGCACCCGTGCGCAGCTTCTCGCGGAGTGCGACGTCATCGTGCTGCCCAAGCCGCAGCCACCGGACCTGGCCGGCATGCGGGAGGGGCAGATCCTGTGGGGCTGGCCGCATTGCGTCCAGGACGAGCAGATCACCCAGCTCAGCATCGACCGGCGGCTCACCCTGATCGCGTTCGAGGCGATGAATTACTGGTCGGCCGACGGCTCGTTCAGCTTGCACGTCTTTCACAAGAACAACGAACTGGCCGGTTACTGCTCGGTCTTGCACGCCCTGGAGCTCATCGGGACGACCGGGGACTACGGCCGGCGGCTGCGCGCGGCGGTCATCGGCTTCGGGGCGGCCGGCCGGGGCGCGGTGACGGCCCTCAACGCGCACGGCGTGAACGACGTCGACGTGCTGACCCATCGTGACGTCAACGCGGTCGCCTCGCCGATCCACTCGGCCCGGATTGTGCATTTCGATCGGGACGCGGGTGACCCGGGCCGCTGCCATGCGCTGTGCGACAGCGGCCCGGTCCCGCTGGCCGCCTTCCTGGCCGGGCACGACATCGTGGTCAACTGCGTGCTGCAGGACACCGACGCGCCGCTGATCTTCGTCACCCACGGCGACCTGGACTCCTTCGCGCCGGGCAGCCTCATCGTGGACGTGTCGTGCGACGAGGGCATGGGCTTCGACTGGGCGCGCCCCACATCCTTCGCGGACCCGATGCTGATGGTGGGTAATAACGTCCACTATTACGGCGTGGACCACAGCCCGTCGCACCTGTGGAACTCCGCCACCTGGGAGATCAGCGAGGCCCTGCTGCCGCACCTGCGCCCGGTGCTCAGCGGCCCCCAGGCCTGGACCGCGAACGAGACGATCCGGAAGGCGATCGAGATACGCGACGGGGTCATCCAGAACCCGCGGATCCTGTCCTTCCAGCACCGCTCGCCGGACTACCCGCACCTGTCCGTCCGGTAGGAACAGCCAGCAGGTCACGACCAGCCGCGCGGATCGCAGCGCCGCCGGGCACGTTGCCGCAGGCGCTGAGCAGAGCAGGACAGGTCAGAGTGGCCGGCCGCGCACGTCGCGGCACATGTTGAGCAGAGCCGGTCAGGACAGGTCGAAGTCCCCGCCGCGCACGCCCGCGGTGAACGTCCGCCACTCATCCGGGGTGAAGACCAGGGCCGGCCCCTGCGGGTCCTTGGAATCGCGTACCGCGACGGCGCCCGGAAGGTTCCGCGCGACTTCCACGCAGTTGCCGCCGTTGCCGGTGCTGTAACTCGCCTTGCGCCACTTAGCGCGGCTCAGGTCCATGTCTTGGCTGCTTCCTTCACGAGTTCCACGGAGGCCGACCGGGGGAGCGCCTCCGAATTGAGCGTATCCCACATCATCGTGACGGCCGCGATGTCGTCAGGGTCCTCAATGATCTGGCCGCGCGCCGCCGTGTCCTGGTACACGGCGGGTGGCGCGTCCGCGAAGTCCGCGATCACGAAGTTCCCGCTCATGCCCTGGTGCGCGCCGACCGCCAGCGGGATCACCTGCAGCACCACGTTCGGACGTAGGGCCGCCTCGGCCAGGTGGCCCAACTGCGCGCGCATCACGGTCGCGCCACCGACCGGGCGCCGTAACGCGCCCTCATCCAAGATCACCCAGAGCATCGGCCGGGTGTCGCTGGCCAGGATGGCCTGCCGTTCCATCCGGGCCCTGACCATCTCCTCGACCTCGTCGTCGGTGGCCATGACCTGGGTGCGCAGCACGGCCCGCGCGTAGTCCTCGGTCTGCAGCAAGCCAGGCACCGCCACCAGCTCAAAGGTTCGGAGTGTCTTCGCTGTGGCTTCCTTGTCTGGCCAGCGGTGGAACCAGCCCGGGTAGGCCCGCTGTTTCAGGTAGTTCCCCAGCAGCGCGCGCAGCCGGGTCAGCGCCCCGCCGGTGCCCAGTTCCGGAATGGCGTCACAGGCGGCCGCGAACCCTTCCATCGGCGCCCGCTGCCCGTTCTCGATCTTGCCGACCAGGTCGCCCGAGCAGTACACCCGGCCGCCGAGTTGTTCCTGCGACAGGCCCGCCCGGGTCCGGTAGTGCCGTAACTCGGCACCGAACACCCGCAGCGGGCTCATCGCCGGGTCGAGGTCATCCAGGGCTGCCATCAGATCTCCTCTCCGGTAGGCAGGGATCTCCTGCCTACCGGAGCCATCCTCCGACCGCCTGCCGACAGATTCCCGGCCACCTACCGACGCATTCCCCGACCGCTTGCCGACACATTGCCGCCCAGCGCCGACGCTCGGGGACCGGCACGGGTCAATCGAGTTGATCTTGCTCCGCCCTGACGGCGCCGGCGAAGGCGGCCATGGACGGGAATTCCCAGTCCGGGGTGACGGCCGCCGGTGGTGCTGGTGTCGCGCCCCAGCCGGGCCGGGCATGCCGGCGGTTGATCCAGACCGTGGGCAGGCCGGCCTCCTGGGCGGGGACGTGGTCATGGAACAGGCTCTGCGCCACGTGCAGCAATTTGCCCTGACCCACGCCCAGCCTGCTGGCCTCGGCCAGCAGCGCCTCGAAGTTACCCGGCGAGGGCTTGTAGGAACCGATGTCCTGCGCGGTGAGAACGCTGGTGAAGGTCACTCCGAGGCGGCGCCGGCTGCCGGCGAACGACTCGCGGTCCACGTTGGACAGGATGATGAGCTGGTAGCGCTCACCGAGTGCCGTGAGCGCGTCGTGGGAGTCAGCGAAGGCCGGCCAGTCAGGCACCGAGCGGGCCAGGGCCTGCGCGTCCTCCGCGCTGACCTCGGCCCCCAGTTCGCGGCCGAGGTCGCGCATGCTCCGCGCCAGAATGGCGGGATACAGGTCCTGCGGGTGCCCGGCCTCGGCGGCCGCTTCGTGCCTGGAGTAGGCCGCCAGCAGCGCCTCCTCATCGAGGCCCAGCCGCCGGGACCTGGCC
>Ga0265338_10002159_pt1 | contig 30202 bp, 60 predicted proteins | sample 42126metaG_FD_193579 | JGI IMG/M metagenome (GOLD analysis project Ga0265338, IMG submission 193579) | Rhizosphere microbial communities from Carex aquatilis grown in University of Washington, Seatle, WA, United States - 4-21-26 metaG | ecosystem: Host-associated > Plants > Roots > Rhizosphere...
ATTTGATTGATGGATAAATGATTTTATCTATTTGTGGCAGATAAATAGCATAATAATCGAAATCAGTTTCACGATATAGTTTTGTATGATTTCCATTTTTATCACTCCACGATGTTCTTTTTCGTATAAAACCATCAACCGAATATTTTACTTGTATTCTATAACAGATATTATCTTTGTAAGCGATAAAATCAAAGGGTAAATGTTCCGATACCACCGGCGATAAAATATCGTATCCTTTGCCCGTTAAATCTGCCATAGCTTTAATATTTGCTAAATCGCCTTTTTCTTTCGTTATATGTTTCACTGATATCCTATGCCCCTCGTGTGGGAAACACTAGCGAGCCTTCTAAGCTTGCCAACCCAGTTCGACTCTGAGGAGGGGTACCATATTCTAGATATATCAATCAGATTGACATACTCAAAGGAACAATGAAATTTATCAAGACAAATAATTCATCCTGGGAAATTGAGATTGATCAAACTGATCAACTTAGAAAAGTTGGTATTGAAATCTGCGGCGCCGCACATACAGATGGGTTTGGCAAGGTTGACGAACACACCCCAGAAGAATTTCGTGTGGAGCAGATGTATTTCACGATTCACTTTAACGGATTATTAATTGAGTTCGTAACTAAACGAGAACTATGGATGTTTGGACTTGGCCTTCAACTGTCGGCGGATGCTATCCCAATCCAATTGATTGGATTAATTCCAACTAAAGCAAGTAATTAAATGATACCTGAATCTGTAATTAAAGAGTGGTCCGAAAAGATTCCCTACATTCAAGGTAGAATTAATAAAGTTAACAAACGCTTGAAGAAGTTAGAAAAACAGAAAGCTCATTTTTTAATGAGGCTCAAGTTAGCAAAAGAGTTTCTTAGAAAGGAAGAGGCAAATGATGGAAGGGTACAAGAATTGTCCAAGATGTAATTCAGAATGGTCAGTCGCTAAAGATAAACATTATACTGAATGTAGCAATGAATCATGCCGCATGAGATACGCTGGCAATTTGGTTATGCCACATTTTCTTGGTGTAAATGGAACTCACCTTGTTTGGATGGCTCTTGAATCAGAAGAGACAAGACATTGTCTTTACAATTCATTATCTGAAATCGTTACGAATAAAGCAATTAAGCTCCCATGGCTTCCCTTTGATGTGACACAGGATCAGGTTAGAGAATTAATTAGCAAGTGAGCTTTTACAATTGCCCCCGATGTAATGGAAATTTCTTCTATTTGAAAAATAAAAAGAAATGTTCCAAGTGTAGCCTATTGTATAGGCAATATGTAAATACGACTCGTAGTTACGCCGTGGATTTCTTTACTCATTTAAATTTTTTAGATGTGGAAGGCCCCAATCTTGATTGGGTTATTAGAAGCGATTTGCCAAGGTTTTGTCAATATGGCGATATCCGACTTCCATGGATGGAATTTGATGTTTCAAAAGAGCAACTTAAGTTATATTTAACTTTCAATTAAAATGAATTGGTCCCAAATAATCCGTAAAGAAATGGAAGAAGATTACTTTAAGATACTGCTATCTTCTCTTCAAACAGATGGGGCGAAGCATAGAATTTTTCCAGAGCGCAAAGATATATTTAAGGCTTTTTCTCTATGCCCGTTCGAGAAGACTAAGGTTTGTATTCTAGGAATGGATCCTTATATTAATCCAGGTCAAGCTCACGGATTATCTTTTTCCGTTCCTGATGGAGTTGAGCCGCCTCCCAGCCTTAAAAATATATTTAAGGAATTAAACTCTGATATTGGAATGCCGATTCCCACCCACGGTAACTTGACAAAGTGGGCTCAGCAAGGTATATTGTTACTCAACGCTGCCTTGACAGTTCGCGAAGGGCAATCAGGATCGCATTCTGCTTTCGGTTGGCATATATTTACAAATCAAATCATCTCAATTCTGAATGATAAGCCTGAACCTATGGTATTCATTTTATGGGGGTCAGATGCTCGCAAAAAGAAAAAGATGATTGATAAGAAGTTTCACTGCATCCTTGAGGGTGGCCATCCCAGCCCCTTATCTGCGAACCGTGGATTATTCTTTGGAGGAAAATACTTTTCCAAGACAAACGAATTTTTAATAGAAAATAATATTTCACCCATTGATTGGAATGTTCTATGATTAAGACTCATGTTGGTGGATTCATTATCAGGACTTTTTTGCAGGATTGTGCCTGGAGGCTTGAGGTTCGTGATGATCAACATAATCTTTTTTATTATGGAAAAAAGATTACTGCAACCAGGGAAGTTGCAGCATTGCTTCATCTAGAATACTGCGCCACGTTTGAGACTACTCCATTTTTAAATAAAGATGAACACGATAAAGTTCTGATGAATAAAGAGTTGAATGATCTACTTCAATAAGTTTTTTAAATTACCTGGACCGGTTGCACTTGGCATGAGCAAAAGTGATTATGCTATGCCTTCTGAGTTTTTCAGGAACAATCAAACCGAAACAACGTGGGAAATGTATTATGCTAAAGTCAAAGAACTTTACCCAGTAAGGTATTTTCTTGCGGCAACACTCCCGTATTTTTTTGTTCAGATCTGGTGGAAAGTTTCGCGCCCATTCAAAGACGCTCACTACTGGTTTGTTTCGCACTTCATTCCCTCTCGCCAATATCACTGGCTTGACCTTCGTCAACCTAGAACTCAATTCGATAAAGATCCATATCGCTACGGTTGGTGTGATACCGACAATCGCATGGTTTATGCCATGATGAATCTATTAGTGGAATTCGTCGAGGAAGAAATGCCCCATGGATGGTATATCCCTTCAGAAGAAGAAGCCGCCAAAGATGATGGAGTTGATCATAACTATTCTGGATTGAAACGGCAACTAGCTGATTATAAAGAATTTATGGAGATTTATAATTGGTGGACAAAAGATCGTTATACCGAAATTTCTGAATATGATGATAAACTTCATACTTGGTGTGAAGCCAGACATGCATTTGATCCTGGTGCACACGCGCTTTGGGATGACTTGAATAGTGTTGAAAGCCGCAATAAAAACAAGCTCAATGAAATGCTTGTTCGACTTCTAAATATTCGCCACGTTCTCTGGACTTAATTCTCAAAGGAGATAAACATGTTTGGTATGTATGGTATGTACGGATACTCAGTTGAATGGAATCGATATACTGTTTGGAGCGACGGTTCAAGTACGTATTGGCTTCAGAATAAAATGCCATCACGTCGCGGCGGTCCTGCTGTTGAATGTGCAGATGGTAGAAAAGAATATTGGCTTAATGGTAAACGCCACAATCTGAATGGACCTGCGAAATCTACCGTAGAGCGAGATGATTATTATGTGGATGGTCAGCTTCATCGCGAAGATGGCCCCGCCGTCGAATATCACAGTGAAAAGCTAGCTCACTATAACGAGTACTGGCTACGTGGGACCTATCTAACTAAAGAGAAATTTGATCTTGCCATAGCAGCTGAATATAGGGATGGCAAGGTTATTGAACTTGATGGTAAAAAGTATAAATTGACAGAGGTTAAGGAATAAATTATGCGCCTATCATTATTTCTAATTCCCATTTGTTTGACGGCGTGCGCAGCACAATCCGCAGATCCTGTTTCTCTTTCAACTGATTCAGGCCCCAATCAAAATCAAACGGCAACCGCAGCTAGCAACTGTGCAACCAATAATCTTTGGGCGCAAGTTCCGAATCCTTGGCTCCTCACAACCCCGAAAGTTCATATTATTTTCTGGGGTAGTTGGTGGACTGAGACTGGCCAATATCAATTTAATCAAATGGATGAGGCATGGAATATTCTAGGAAACGATCCTAATTTCTACCGCCCCCTAGCTCAGTATGGTATTGGTATTGGGTCAATGCCCGGAACTTACAGTTCCAATTGGAACATACCTACAGGTAATCTATCTGAAGATTATATTCAGCAGGAACTTGCTACTGAAATTAGCAATGAGACTCTGCCTGCGAACGATTCGAATACTGTATATGTAATTGAATTACCGGCTTATTCCAATTCACTGCGCGATGTCAATAACGCTATCGGTCACCATGGTGTATTCAACAATATTGTTTACGCCGTGATTGATTACAGTTCAGACTATACCCAAATGAATTGGGTAACATCCCACGAGATCTACGAATCAGCCACGAATCCTGACACCGTCTCGGGGTATTGGGCTGGTAGTGGTGATACAGAAGTAGGAGATTATTGCGTAGGACAAACCTACACACTGGATAATTATACTATCCAGCAAGTGTGGGATCAAAAAAATTGCGTCTGCGCTCCACAACTCTAAACAGGAATTAAAAATGATTATTTTTTTGGCGATTATTGGCTTGATAGCTCTGGCGATTGCTGCTACAGTATTGGTAGAGACGGAAAAATTTGGTTGGGCTACCATTGTACTACTTGCTAGCGTAGGCGTTGTACAAGGCCTACACGTATTTCCAATCTGGAATTATGTTTCCACACACGCAGGGCAAACTGCGCTGTATGTTCTCGTTTATGTTGTTGTAGGAATTGTTTGGTCATTCATTAAGTGGTTTAGTTTTTTGATGAGTATCCGCGATAAATACCGACAATGGAAAAGTGAGTTCTTATCTTTTAAAGGTTTGGATTCAAAACTTGTCGCATTGCAACCAGAACATATTGAGGATTTTAAAACGTTCGTTCGTAATCGTCGTGACTATGGTTATGTAGATCCCATTGCAGATTTGCATGACGGCAAGCGTCCTCGCGCCGCTAATAACAAGTCCCGCATTGTTTCATGGATGAGTTTTTGGCCTTGCTCGATGATTGGAACCGTGCTAAATGATCCTGTGCGACGTCTGTTCAGCTTCCTTTTCGCTTCATTCAAAGCGCAGTATCAAAAGATGTCGGATGCAGTTTTCTCCAAGGATTCGGAACTAAAGTAATCACTAGGGTCCATAACTCAATGGTAGAGTAGCAGACTTTTAATCTGAACGTTGTCGGTTCGAGCCCGACTGGACCCACCATCTCTTTAAAGAAAGATATCAAATGATTAAATCAAATGAAGAGAAAATTTATATTATCCTAGCGTGCATAGTTTTATTTCAATTATTTCTAATTGATCCACAACTTTATCTAGCAGCTGTTATTGCAATCTCACTGAGTGAGATTGGATTGATGGGAGCGGATCACTTCTACCACATCATGGGTAAAATTTAAATGTCCAAGATAATTTTGTCTGACATGAATTATCTAGATTATAAAATTCATGAGCCCATCGATATAAATAAAGCATTGAGAAACCCCGAGCTTTATGCAAAATTGAGAGAATTGACTTTGTATAAAGGTTCCGGCATGAATAACGCTTTAGATTGGTATGGTGTTGAAACTCTGCACAGAGATATCAATGCTATGGTCATTATGGCTTCATCTTGCTCCAAATATATCGGATGGAACCTACTGACATATGAGCATGACAATTTCCTATTCAAGCCCAAAGAAGGCAATGCTTGTTCGCATACATTCGTTCTGAATGAGTTTAGAAAATGTGGAGTTGGGACGGCGCTGCTAACGAAAGCTGTTGAAATTGCCGCGCCAGATTGCGTTAGAGTTTACGATGGTGGTGTGGAAATGGATTGGTTCTTGGGAATCCAAGCAAAATTACCAAAATTACCAAAGGTACAATCCGTTCATGCTTTAAGATATTAAGGAGAATATAATGCAACCTTTGAAGAAAATGAATGGTAAAGAAGTTAAAGAAACGCTTGCGGCTATTTTAGAAGAAAACGATGTTGATAATCACCAGTTTGCTTGGAATGATATTGAAGAAGAGACTCGCGATCAAATCAAATTGGCACTTGGTGAGTTCGAACACGTTCAGACAGAACGAACGGAGGGCGGTGGTGATTGGGACGGCGCACAAGCCGTTTTCCATTTCCCAGAACATAATGTTTATATTTCTGTCGAAGGTTATTATTCTTCTGATAATGGAATGGACTTCACTGATGGACTTGAAGTTGTTCATCCCGTGGAAGTTACAACAACCGTTTACAAGATTGTAAAATAAAATGCTAGAAACAATTGGTAAAGATATTTTTGGTGAAATTGCAACGAGTGATGCTTTGTGTATCACTACTAACTGCACCATTATGGATAATGGGGAAAATCCTATGGGTGCAATGGCGGGGGCTGCTGCAAGACGCTGGAATAAATTACCCAGCATTTATGGCTCATTATTGCAAGTTGTGGGCAATGTTCCAGTTGTTTTAGGTTGGGCTCTTAAGAAAAATGAAACTGTTTTTGACAGCGTTTTTAATTGTCAAAATTTTGACACTAAACTCATCAATATGAGTGAGTACTGGTGTGCGATAGTTGCTTATCCCACAATGGTAGAGTTTGGTGCCCCAGCTAGTCTTGACTTGGTTGTTAGATCTGCTAATCTACTTGTCGAGATGGCGGATAGATTTGGTTGGAAACGAATTGTCCAGGGGCGCCCTGGATGCGGAGTTGGTGGGTTAGACTGGGGAAGTCAAGTTAGACCTCGCCTTCAAGTAATTTTTGATGATCGTTTTGTTGCAATGCACAAATAAGGTTCAGATGAATACGACGCCAGTATTATTTAATAGAAATCCCTGGTCCATTGGGAAAGAAATGGAACAGCCATCTAAGTTAGATATAAAAAATACTTTTGGTTTATGGAATGCATCCATCGATGATGCAGTTCTTTATGGCGGGGAAGTTACTCGACAAGCGTTAAGAGTAATGAATCTTCGTCATGATAGAAAAAATATTATTGTCGATACTAAAATTCACATGTTGATGCCGGGGTGGAGTCCTGCTATTCTTGGTTGGCACACTGACGGTGCGCCCAGAGATAATAAGAAAAATCCTCAAGGCTCGGGTCTCCCAGATACCTTCGCTCAGGAAAATGATGTAAGATTTAATCATTATCATTTTCTTGTGACGGGACAAGGTTGTTTAACCGAATATATTAAAGGACCGCTAATAATTGATATTCCTTCGGAACCATCTGAATCCGTTTATTCAGTTATGTCAAATACGGTTGATCGTCAGGTTAAAATACATCCACAAATTGTTTCAACAGTTCCGAGTTGTACTGCGGTTGAGTTTGACTGGTGGGACATTCATAGAGGCGTCATTGCGAAGAAAAGTGAGTGGCGTTATCTAATTCGTGTTTGTGAATCCGATTATTATGAGCCGCGCAAAGATTTACGCGAAGTCATACGAGTTCAAAGTCAAATTTATTCCCCATTGGATTTCGGATGGTAGATTATGCTTCAGATGCTGAAACTTGCCGGGAAGATAGCCCGCTCAACAATTGTTGATGACCCGAGAAATTTTCTTCTCGGTTGCATCGGCATTCGTAATGACGGTGTTATAGTCTCTGCAAAGAACGGTGCAGTCTTCTCTACCCAGACTGACAATTATCAATTGCTCCCTGATTCCCACGCCGAAGGTAGAGTTCTCAGGAAACTGGGCCACAATGGCATTCTTTATGTTTCTCGAATAGGTAAGCTCGGCGGTTATGCAATGGCTATGCCATGTCCCATGTGCGCGGTTAGAATTAAGTCTTTCAATGTTAGAAAGGTTTTCTATACGATCAACACCGCTCAATACGGTGTGTGGGACGTGAAGCGCGACTCTCATAGAGTCTGTGGAGTTTAATGTCAGATATTCTACTTGCAAAACAAGAATTGGAACCGGGAGGAGTAGACCTTGCAGTGGGCGAGGCTCACCTCGTGAGAAAAAATCTATTCGAACTCTTCCCTTTCGATCATTTTGAAATCCCGCCTTGCCTTTCCACTTGGGAATATCCATTTCCATATGGAATTAAAAAGCTGGTTAACCTGCTTCAAGATAAACATGGTTATCCCGTCGTCATTACGAATGGGGCGAAGCAAGCGTTGGCTGCTTCTTTTTACGCTATGCGTGTGACGGGGCATCATACCATCAATATGAGAAGGCCTTATTGGTGTCTTCTCCCTCCATTGATCGAGGCACTAGGATTGAAGTGGACCACGGCTTATACCCCGGGGTATCCCCAACTACTAGTCCTACCAAATAATCCCGACAACTATCTTCCTTCCATCGAAGCATTAAGAGCTATGGAAGAATCTTATAAAGAAGATGGGTGTCCAATTATTCATGATGCCGCATACTACACAGGGTCCTATATTCCATGTGGTTTCAATAATTATAAAAATTATGCCGTAGGTGATTTACAAATCTATAGCATGTCTAAGGCGTTTGGATTATCGGGGATAAGACTTGGTTACGTTGTTTGTAAAAATGAGGATTACTACAAACATATTTGTGAATATATGGAAATGATGACGGTAGGAGTTTCAACTCTATCTCAAGAATACATGTATTCTTTGTTATCTAACATAAATGAATGTCCAAATACTTTTAAAAAATTTGAGGATAATTGTTACTCAGATCTTTACGATGCAAAACGTTTGCTAAAAATGATTAAATCCGATATCATTTCAGTTCCTTCTAACATGGAAGATATGCCAGGAATGTTTGCATTCGTAAAGTTAAATAATAAAGACGCCTTTACAAAAGCAAAAATAAAGGTTATTGATGGGAAGCTGTTCGGCGCCCCAGGTTATATCAGAATCAATTTGGGTGTCGATTACAAAATTCTAAAAGAATGTGTGGAGAGATTAAACAATGTTAATGTATGAGAATTCACTAATAGTTACGGTAATGGCTGCGGTGTCAGGCTACTCCAACGAATTATGTGGGCGATTAATTGATTCTGGGTACACCGTCAAAGGTGCATTTACTGGTAATACATGTAAATTTTCCTCTCCAGATCGTATTGGAGAATTCATTAACCTGAGTATTTCCAAGAATAGCTCAAGTAAAAAATACTTGGAAAATATCGATGATGCAACCAAATTGGTGACAGAAATTCTAAATAATATGGGCGCGAAATACTTTGGGATTATTGTAACGCTACCCACAGCCGGATCGTATAATTTATCTAACATCTGGGTTCCAAAGGAAAATCAATCGGAAGTGGTGGAAGAAAAACCAAAGGCGGAGAATGAAGAATCAAAATCAGAAGCTCCCGTTCAGGATAATAGTTGATAGGGCATTAGAATTGTATGATGCATTCTACATCGCATCAGGCGAGATGAAAGTAATTCTTCAAGATGAAATTCACATGTATCTCACCGAAAGTGGTTGGGATAGTCTTGAATTTGATATAGAATTATTGAAAATAATAAACGGAAATTGGGAGGTAAATGTCAATTAGTGAGCCAACAAACTGCTGTAAATGTAATAAAGATCTATCCGAGGGCTTTCGAAGCGATAGATATCTTGATGATAAGATAGTTGAATCTTATTGTTATAAATGCAATGGCGAGCGTGTATTCCACGCATATCTAGCTACTCGTCGTCTCTCCACTCAATTTATGATGGAGAATTTCTCGTTTCTCTATGAGCGATCCAAAATGCTTTGGAACCAATATCCTTACTTTGATGCCCTTCTCAGTAAAGATAAATATGCAGATATTTTGATGACACCCATCCACCTTAATACTTGGATTATGTTATCTCACGATTCAACTGATACTGTTCTAAAAGAAAGATTAAAAGCTTTCGCCTCCATGAGGAAAATAGAAGAAAGAGTAAAAGAATTCGAACAAAAAGTTTGGTTTGGCGGCTTACAAAAGCAAATTCGGGCCTCGACAATGAAAGGCGTTTCTGCTAAAGTAAAGCTCAACAAACGTGAATTTTCTGTCCTGACCTACTCAATGTGCGGCAGAACCATGATCACCTTTGATCTTGGCGATGATTCCGTCACGGCGATCACATTGGAAGATGAATCAGATCGCTCTCGCATGGGCATCCAAGGAATCGATGCCACGGCAGAACGAGCATTGAATCTGATTGACACGGCGTTATCCATGTGGGAACTTGGTGAATTGGTTTTTAAGAACGATAAAAAAGTAAATTTGGGCTTCTAAAATGGATGATACAAGAAACGTAATTGATAGGTATAAAGGTTGGCACGCAGATCTTATTAAGGAAGATCTCAATCGCCAAACTTTTCCCTTTGCCGCAATGATGCAGTCGTGGGGCGACTTCAACATGGGCACGATGATTCGTAATGCCAATGCTTTCGCTGCCAAGGAAGTTTTTTATTGTGGCAAGCGCAAGTGGGACCGTAGGGGCGCTCAAGGCACTTACAACTATACAAGCGTTACTTTTCTTGAAGATTTGGATTCAATTAAATCTCTTGGAAAAAAATACAAATTAATTGCAATCGATAATGTTACAGGCGCAACTCCACTAAATTTGTTCGAGTGGCCATCAAATAGTTTGATGATTTTTGGTTCTGAAGGCGAAGGAATATCCAAGGATATTGTGGATCTATGCGATCACATTGTGGAGATTCCAATGTATGGTTCAGTTCGCTCCTTAAATTGTGGAACGTCTTCAGGAATTGTAATGGCTGACTATGTAAGGAAATATCAAGAAAGCTGTTCACATTTTCAATATCCGACGCGGCAATCCGTGTGCCCCACGTGTAGGCTAAATTTACAATGATGGCTTGACGCGGTGCATTTCAGAGCTATAATGAGGGCACAATGAAAGTTTTTGGTGTGGCAATATTGATTATGAGAGCCGGAATGGTTCTCTCGATCGCGAGACGAAATAATCATAATGATTGGGGATTGCCTGGCGGGAAAGTGGATCCTGGTGAATCTCCAGCTGAAGCTGCGGCGAGAGAGTTTAAAGAAGAAACTGGATACGTTTTACTTAATCCAAGAGTAATTTTTACCAGAATGGCTGGTTCAGATTTAGCTGAAACTTATACAGGCGATATTGAAGGCAACTCTTCTGATCTTTGCTTTCCTCTCCAGAATCAAGAAGGAGAACCTCCGCTTTCTTGGAAAATTCCAAATGAACTTATTCATTGCCCGACATTTGGTCAATACAATTTTAATCTATTTAAACATCTCGGCATCAAAATCAACTAACTAAACAATTAACTCAAAGGGAATCTATCATGAAACTTTTTCGTTCAACTCTGTTTTCGCTGTCTCTTGCTCTTGGAACCGTTGCTCTCGCCCCCATGGTTGGGGGTTGTGGTTTGATTCATCAAGGCGTCGTGAAGAACGATAAGCTTGTTGATCTCGATGAAACTTGCAATCAAGCTTGGGCTGATTACGAGTCAAATCTTCAACGACGTTCGGATCTTATTCCGCAACTCGTTGCAGTTGTCAAGGGCTCTGCTGCGCATGAGCAAGACACTCTGACCGCAGTTATGCAAGCTCGTGCGAGTGCAACTCGCCCTGAGATTCATCTTGATGCGAAGAATGATGATTTCTCGGATCCTGCTAAGGTTGCTGCTTTCCAGCAAGCACAATCGCAACTTGGTTCAGCGATTGGTAAGCTTATGATGGTTCAGGAAAAGTATCCTGACCTTCAGGCAAACAGTCAGTTCCATGACCTTATGGTTACCATGGAAGGCACCGAGAACCGACTTCTTCGTGCTCGTGAGCAATACAACAAGGCAGTCGGCGCATACAACATGGAATTCCGCCACGTTGACGGAGTTGTTTTCAATGCCGTTACGGGTCACCCCTTCAAGCTTCGCGAGTTCTTCAAGGCTGATCAAGCTGCATTCCAAGCTCCAACTGTTGACTTCTCCAAACACTGATCTCCATATTTAAGGAAATAAAACCATGTTTATTTTTATTGTTGTTTGCATCGTCGCCCTAATCGCCCTCTGTGTTATCTTCCCAGGCTTCCTGGTGTTCCTACTTGAGGTTCTCTTTAGTGGGGGCGGCGGCGGCGGAGGTTGGAGCAGTGGCGGTGGTAGCAGCGGTGGTGGTAGTGATTCGGGCGGTGGTTTCGGTGGTGGTAGCAGTGGTGGCGGTGGAGCCGACTCCAGCTGGTAAATAATTAAAATCTAATAAGGATAGGTAGAAAATGCTAACAGTTCTTTTGATTGTTGTAGCTCTTGCAGTTTTTGTTCTTTTATTTTGGGCGATGAGCCGTGGTAATGGCGTTGTTGATGATGTCGATTATGTCAATTATAATCGCAACGCGAATACTCAGAACCTGATTACTTATGACCAGGGCCCAGGATACGTTCCTCCGGTTTATGTTGAGCCGGTCTACGTTGCACCCGCACCTGCATCCACGTATGACCCTAGCCCCTCAGTAGATTACAATCCAGCTCCAGCAGTATCATATGATCCAACTCCTTCATTTGATCCGTCGCCTTCTGGTGGATTCGATGGTGGCAGCAGTGGTGGCGGCGGCGCTAACTCAGATTGGTAATCATGAAAACAACATTCCTAGTTACTCTTGCAGCGTTGCTGCTTATTGTTACGAATGCATTTGCATTCACAGTTCCAACACCAACTGGTTTCGTTACCGATACCACAGGCGTAATTCCCCCCGGTCAGCTCCAAGCGCTGAATACCAAGCTCGCGAACTATAAAGCAAAATCTCAAAATGAGATTGCGGTTGTAATGGTTCCGACTCTTGGTGGTGAAGAGTTGGCTGATGTTGGTCAGAAAATCTTCGAGACATACAAGATTGGTCAAGCCGGTCTTGACAATGGAGTTCTTCTTTTGATCGCTCTAAAAGATCACAAGATGCGTCTCCAAACAGGTAAAGGGGTTGAAGGAGAGATTACTGATATTCAATCGTCAGAAATTCTTGATTCACTCAAGCCTTTCTTTAGGGCAAATAATTTTGCTCAGGGAGTTGATGTTGCCACTACCAAGATGATGGTGCTGCTTGACTCTCGTAAGGGACAAAAGCCTGACCAAGGAACAGGTCAACAGTTTAATCATCCAGTAGTTGATCCTGATGCAAAGACTCCAAGCCATAGTTGTGATGTCAGCAATGGTGCTGTTGGCGCTGATATGAGTGACGGAAGTACCTTATTGTTTGTATTTGTCCTAGCTGGATTTGCAACATTTATTTTTCTGCGAATTCGTAGAAATATTCAAAATGCAAAGATTGTTGAATCTCAAGTGGTTTCAATGCCAGCGGTCCAGCCTGTTTACGTTCCTGAGCCTTATGTTGCCCCGGTGGTTGCGCCAGCGGTTCAAGCCGCTCAAACGGCTGCATTCACAGCAGGAGTTATCATGCAAGAAAAATTAGATCGAGAGCGTCGTGAAAGGGAGCGTCGTGAAGAAAGAACTGCTGCCCTTCTTCTACAAGAAGAGATGGATCAACGTGCTGCTGAGCGTCGCCGATTGCGACAACGACAAGAACAAGAAGAGGCAGCGGCAGTTGTGCCGGTTCTAGTTCCTGTCAATCGATACGAGACGTATGAAGTTGAACAGACGGTTAATCCTGTTTGGGTAGATCCGGCGCCAGTTGATGCCCCGATCTATGAAGCACCCGTTCAAGATGATTCTGTTCAAGTGGATGATACCCCAGCACAAGATAATAGTCCATCTTATGACTCAGGTTCCAACGATGATTCAAGCTCATCTGGCGGTGGGTTTGATGGCGGCGATTCAGGCGGTGGTGGAGCCGATTCTAGCTGGTAATGATCGAACACATAAAGAACACATACTGTAGCTATTGTGGGGCTGTTTTCACAATGGCTACATGGCCAAGGCACTGCGTAATATGTGATAATACTACTTGGCAAAATCCCTTACCTGTAGTCGTTGTCGCGGTGAGAATTATCAATGATTACAATCAGAACGGGGGTTATGTTCTGATAAGACGTTCGATTGAGCCGCATGTGGGTGAGTTAGCATTGCCTGGAGGCTACCTAGAATTGGGTGAATCTTGGCAACAAGGCGCGGTAAGGGAAGTTTTTGAAGAAACTGGTTTGAAAATTTACCCAAGTAAAATCAAATTGATTTCGGTAATCACGTCACCTATCAGTAGTAATCTTGTCGTATTTTGTGAATCTTGGATTTGGAAGAATGAAGTAGAATTCATTCCTAATGATGAAGTAAGTGAAATTATTATCGCGGATGAGCCAATCACATTAGCTTTTCCTTCTCATACAGAAGTCCTACAAAATTTATTGCTGAGTTGGTAATAGCACACATGCGCATACACATGCGCAGATTAAAAATCTTTTATTAATTTTATTTGACAATGGAGATGAGTATGGCTACTATAAAAATAGGCGATAGGGTTCGCGTCGGCACATGGGATTTGCCAGTCTTCGTTAAACGAATTTATTTTGCTGATGGCGAAGGCAACGAGTGTCATGAGGCTGACGCGGCAGATCAAATTTTAGAATTGGATTGGGGTCAGCACGGAGAGTCTAGGGTCTTCCTTCACGATGAAGGACGGTCCTGGCATCAGTACATTAACTTGAATTGAGGAAATTATGAAGGTAAAAGAATTAATTGCGGAGCTTGAAGCGCTACATATGCCTGAGGCGCTAGTACTTGCAAGTGATCGTGAACGATGGTATTATACGATTTCTACGGCTAATCGTAGATTCGTAAATGACGCAGGGCGAGAAACATCAAGCACAGATCCAGGTGGAGAATTGTGCGTAACAATTATTGTTGAATAAGGAATACAATGGAAAACCAACTTGCTTGGACTGCCACACAGAGACTTATTAACCAAGTATCATACGAAATTAATCCCGGTAAAGGCGTTGTTGATTTGCTTAAAACAGCTGGTGTCCTGACGGCAGCTGAACATCTTCACGATGAAATCATTACAACAATCAATGAAATTGCAGATCATCATCACCAGCAATTCTCTGCTGGGTTTTGCGGTCAAAGTTTGTCTGGACAAATTTATTATAAGTTAATTGAATTGGGACACATCGGTGGATAATCGAATCATCTCTGTTCAAGCTGTAGGGAGAGAGCAATTTGATTTAGCTTTTCAGTTAATGTTCACAACTGAATGGAAAGAGCAAAAAGCTACTGATTATTTTGAACACCCGGAAAAAGGATTGATATTTTTCTGGCATGCAGATAATTTTTGCCTAACCAAAGGATCCTGGGAAAAAAGTCCAACAATTAAGTTACTAACTCCTATGGATTGGAAGCGCGCAGCAGATCTTGCATGGGATTGGCTTCAAGGTAAAGACGATAAAGAATACCAAGGATGGTCTGACCATGATGGCAGTAATGGTAAAGGCTTCCGAATTTACAATGAAGACTGGGGCCATGTAGGCGGTTCTCACTATGCAATCTGCGCAGTGTTGCCGATCTGGGCGTGGTATGGAAAGTAAACATTTTCATCATTGCCCTGAATGTTATGACACATTCGAATGTCATATGGAATGTTCAATAGAATACGATCTATCTGATGGTGATAGATTATTTGGCGGTCATTGTCAATGTTTCGAGTGTGAGCCCATGGCAGGGTTTGATGGCAAAGGGCGAGCAAGCGATTTTATGACACCAGCCTGGTACAATAAGTATTATGGTTGCACTCAACCATACTGGAATGAATAATGGAAATAAAAGAAGATCGAGTGTTGGCATCCTGGGAAACATTTTGTGCAACCTGTAAAACCATCGTAGCGATGAATCACACACATTGCCCTGAGTGTAATTCAGCGCCTTCGAATCATCGGCTGGAAAACTACAGCGCAATGTGGCACGAAGGTGATGTTTATTGTAATCAATGTAATTCATTTGTCCGAGATTGGGATGCAGGGTGATAAGTTAACATAATTTAAATGGGTCAGTGGTGGAACTGGCATACACGGCTAGCAGACAATTGTGTATAGTTATCTGCTAGCACAAAGCATTGATACACCTTTGCTTTATTGCACGTTCAACTCGTGCCTGACTCACCAAGGGAAGCGATGTATTATCTTTATAGACCAATTGATATGTGGGAAATTCCACACTCAAAAAGTATTCAAATAAGTATTGAAGAGAGAAAACCAAAATTATCTCTCATCTCGGAGGATCTACCGGAAGATAATACTTGCTATATCAATCCTCTAACTGCTGCCTACGCAGCAATTTCTCTGAATAAAAGATTAGAGAAAAAATTAAAATATATTATTTGTGACAGCCAAGGTGCCGTTTTTCTTAAAACAAAACTAAATAATAAATTATTGGATTGGGCAAACAATGAGTATAAAACTCTTAAAAAGTGCGAAGTGTGTAATGAAATATTTGCCGTTGGCCTTGACAACGTATCAGCTAGCGGTGATACTTGTTCGGATGTATGCCGACTTAAAAGAGCTAAGGAATTGCAAGAGGCACTAAACGATAACGAAGAGAGCGAATTCTATTTGTAAGGAATTAAATGGAAACAATTCATTCAGCCACGCATAGTTTCTTCATCCTTGGTTTGGAAATCGAGCTGCTCAGTTCTGAAACTGAGTATGGATGGATGACAGCGGCAATAGTAAATGATAATCTGTCTAAAGAAAAATCAGAATACTATAACTATATCCATCACTTAGATAATGAATTAATTACACTTGAAGCTGCTTTTGATGTGTGGCAATATCTAAAAAATAGATTGTTGACCGCCGAAGAAATAAAGGCAGCTATGGTAGTGAATCAAAGCATTCTCCCAGACAATGAGTAGAGGGGCGTTTACTATATATGTGGCTTTACTAGCAACATTAAACGTTGCGCTAATGTATTGCGTATATATTCAAGTGTTCTATACTAGCGATAATTTGCCGGTGAAAGCTTACACAGCACATAACGATGTGTGTTCAGATGCCTGTGAAACTATCAATGCCAAATCCTGTAAGGAATGGACGTTCGTTCCCTACGTTCATTTATGCGAATTCGTATGCGATACTCGCCTTGATCAAGAGGCGCTTATCGATGATAAATTTTGGACTAAAATGTTTAAGTGTGCTATAAGAGCTGAGTCTTCGGAAGACCTAGAGGACTGTGGGTTATCGTGTTCTAAGATGGATTCTTTATGAAAGCATTCTCTTATGTTAGAGATATCATCAGTTTTCCATTTACAATTGGCCCGGAAATTGGCTACGGTGCCCAGGGTCAAGTCTTTGAGATCGTTGAGGACCCAACACGTGTTATAAAGTTTTCAATTATTTATGATGTTAAATTTGGGAGCAGCCTTGAATTTATTTTTAATAAAATAAAAACCATTTACAATTTTATTAAAAATAATCCACATGATAATGTGGTAAAAATTTTTGAATTTGGGGAATTGCTTTCCAGTTCGAGAGTCACGGTGGATGGTGATCAGAAATTCATTGTGTATTATTCTATACAGGAAAAATTACAAACATTATCTACCGATGAAAAAAAAGTGTTCAAAACCGTTTGCGATTACCACAACGGCGACTTAGACTGTAAGAGAGCGCTCAAGCAATTGCTACTGGAACAAGCAGAGTGGTTGAATTTTGATTGCGAAAAGGTATTGAGTTTCTATGATTCAATCCACAAATACCCAATTGATAACTGTGATTTTCGTCGTAGAAATATTATGAAAGATACTTTTAGTTTTAAACTAATTGATTTTGATTTATCAGAAATAAAGGAAATATAAAATGGCAACAACTAGAATTAATTTAGATCTTCTTGGTAGAATGGTAACTGAGCTTAATGCCCAATTACTAAAAGTCAAAGAAGCTGGCGATAACCAGACTGCATACGCTGAACTTTCAAAATGTCTAGGCCTAACAAGTGGCATTGTGATGGAAGCAACCGCTCTTGCTGGCGACACACAGAAGGAACTTCAACTTAATTCAGTTCCCGAACAGCCAGAAGGACTTCCTGGTCTTGAAGAATTATTTAGCGGCAAAGTATCTCGTAGTTCCAAAAACTAAATGATTAGACCAGCAGGAGGGAGACCATACAGATATTATGGTTCTCCAGTCGCTAAGAAAGGTGGAAAGTCTATATTTAGATTAATATTAGATTTTTTCCGTAAACTATTCTAATGAATTACCAACAGTTTATAGTTTTACTATCATTTATTATGGTTACAATTAATGTAACATATTTAACACAACGCAAGAATGTTGCACTGCGAAAGCGTCGTGATGCTTTGGTTAAAGCTCTAAATAATGTGGTCCGATACTCTTACGATGTTCCAGAGGATACATTGACGCCGCGATTTAAAAATGCGTGTCTGGATGCTCAAAAATTGCTCACGCTAAGCGAGATTCAAAAAGATAATAAATAATTTTTGAAATACTTGACGATTTGAAAATCGTGCGTATGATTCTGCGTTGGATGGAGTTTAATATGCTGCTGCACTCTTCCATAGTTGCATTGATTACGGTTTTAATTGTAGCGATAGTAAACGTTACAACGGATCTAAAGTTTTCTTTAGATGTCGAAAACCACATCAAAGTAATTCAAAAATTTGAAACCGATCATCACAATAGTTTCGTTTATTCACCCAAGCAGATAGATCATCATTGGAAGGATAATTTTCATCCAAATCCAAGAGAGAAACAAATATACTCATTATGAGTTAAACCCAACAGGAGTTATCAATGACAACAACAAATAGTGTTCTTCGTGCCGATCTCAATGACCTCGTGCTCAAAATCTCCAAGCTCGCAACCGAAGCTTCCAGTCGTTTAACGAATGGTTCTAACGTGCTCGACGTTGCAACGTCTCTAGTAAAAGAGAACGCATCTTTCATTTTCAAAATTGGCCAACTCTACCAAGTAGAGCAAGCCTCATCCACCCAAACTGCCACGACAAGCTCAGGAAGCACCGTTCAAGTCAATGTCGGATCTTCAAGATCAAACGCAAACTATCACAATGTTCGTGACAGCCGCGGTAGATTCACACGAGTTTAATTAAGTAAACTATTACTGAAAGGCAATCAACATGTCTGAACAAGTTCAAAAAGAAATCGCAAACGTCCAGGGAATTTTCCTAGCAACCGAAGCCGCTTTGGAAATCGATTGGGATCAAAAAAATAATCTCCAGTTCCCAAAGCTTCTTGAAATGGTAGCCAAGCGCTTAAACGCAGATGTCTCTACTCACGTAGAGATTGATAGCTACATCCGCAATTTCGTTCGTAAGCACCCAAAGTACTACGTGTCTCGTGGGGCTGGCGGCGGTATTATGCTTCGCTCCGTCTATGAAGCAAAGCAAGCTGAAAAGGCCAAGGCTGCTGCCGCAAAGAATGCGGTTAAGGCCCAAATCGATTCTAAGCTTGTCGTGGCGAGTGCGCCAGTTTCTAGTAATGATTAAGTTCATTGTAAGATTTTCCAAGGCAAATAAAACTCCCACCATCTATCAGATGGAGGTAGCGCGTATCACAGCGTCACATCTATCTGCTGGGTATTATTACAGACCAGATCCTGCTTTGTATTCCCACGGATCTAGCCTCATGGCAAAAATTAGAAATAATTTTTCTTGGAATCTAGTTAATTATAGACATTATTATGAATTTAATGACGCAAATTGCTTCGATACAAAAGAAGCTGCACTCGCGGCAATCGATCGTTTGTTATTTGATAATATTTGTTCTGAAATTGACGAACAAAATAAAGAGATTCAAAAGCTCAATGAGCGAATTGAATTTATCAAAAATATAAAAGTCAAGAAAACTAGCTTCAAAAAGCTAGTATTTTAGGCATTTGGCAAAGACAAAGCAGTTAAAATTTCGTGAGTCCCATTTGGGAGGTATTGGTGGATAAAGTTTTATTGATTGACGGATTCAACGCATTCTGGCGGGCAAATGTTTCTTTTGGAAAAAAGATTAATCACACGCCTTGTTCGATTGAAACTTTTGATGGCAAATGTTTTGATCATTTGAAAACAAATACCCATTGTGTTTGCGGTGCTACCTGGGACGAAGAGAAACAAACTTGTTTCGCGGAGCTATACGTAATAGTTTTCAATTTTTTCCGGAACCTTCGCCCAATTATCGAAATGTTCAACCCAGATAAATGTTTCGTCGTTTTGGAAGGACATTCCAAATTTAGATACGAACTATTTCCAAAATACAAAGCTAATCGAATAATAAAGCTAGCGTCAAAACAAGAGGATCATGACAAGTTTGATCGTCAAAAAGATATTATAGTTGAATTATTAAAATATCTACCTGTTACGATTGCTTATGCGAATGATTATGAGTGCGATGATGTTATCGCTACGTTGGCACAATCTCTTCCCCAAGAGAGCGTAACTGTGCTTAGTGGCGATAATGACTTCATTCAGTTGCTTCAAATCTGCAAAAATGTTCAGGTTTATAGTCCCATAAAGAAAGAGTTTATGATGGCACCTGAGTATCATTATGTAGCTTGGAAGTGTTTGAATGGGGATAAATCTGATAACATTCCCAATTTACTGGGAGAAAAGACTGCGTTAAAAACAATCCTTGACCCAGAAAAATTCGAAAAATTTATGGCGCTCGAGGAAAACCGTGCTAACTTTACTATCAATCGTCAGTTGATTGAGTTTCAGTCTGTACCCCTCGATGATATAATCATAACCGAGGGAACCGGGGACTGGGTAGGATTGAAATCTGAATTTGAGAAAATGGAATTCAATTCTATAACAAATGAAAAGTCCTGGGAAAAATACGTTAATACATTTTCATGTATTAAGTTTTAAAGGAATGGATGTCAGATAAAGATTTAATACTAAAGATTACACCGATCTCTCCTACTGATGATTTGGAAAAAATAATCGATGAAACACTAAATAGTCCTGAATATCAAGCTATGATTAAACCATTTCAGGATTTATCTTTAGTGGAAACTGATCCAGAGCGGATCAGCTGCGATCATGGTGTCATCTTCGATGAAGAAGAGTATAAGAAACATCAAAACATGTCCGAGTATGAAGTTCGTAAACGCTGGCCTAGAGGTTGGGGTCCATGCCCTAAAGGTTGTGGGTTTGATGGTATTGCATATGCATCCTGGATGCATTTCATCGCTGGAGATTGGTAAATGAGAAAATTCATTTCAAAAACTTTCAAAGATAAAACTTCCGTGATTGAATTGGACCTCAAAGAGGTTGGATTGATGGAAGATCAATCTTTAGCCTGGAGACTCCAATCTGGGGAAAAGCTTTTTGAGGTTCTTGCACCCGCATCACTAGCTGGTGAGAGATATTATTCATATTTCCTATATGATTATCCTGAGGCTTGTCATACTTATGCTATTGATGAGTTGACACAAGAAGCTAAGAGAACGGCTGAAAAACGTCACACGACAGTTGATAAAGATTTACTCCAATCTAAAATCGACGGTATAGATATAGTTATGCTAGAAGGGAAATCAAAATGAGTTCGTTTAGGGATTATTGGAAAGCTTTCTGGGAGACTCTCTATGAAGAGTGGCATGGTTTACCTGCCCCCACTGAGAACTCATCCGAGGAATCTGATGAAGATGTATACGAATACAACGTTGGTTGTGTCGATGTACTTATCTATCATTTAGACGAAAACAACAAACTAGTATCCCATATGGCCAATTTAGTTGGTGAGATCAGGGACGATGAGATGGTATCCGCAGCTAATAAATTAGATCATTGGTTGAAGCAAGCAGTATCGTTTGGGGTTTATTATGTTGGCAGGCGATATTTAATCCCACGTGAACGCGTCGTAAAAATGGTTACGACGTTCAATGATTTTTGGATTTCTTACGAAGAAGATGAGTGAACATGAATGTATATATAATTGGGGAGCACTTAAGTGGTAAAACAACTGTCGCTAGAGCCCTAGCTGAAGAACCCAATTATCATTACATTTCGGGTTCAGGGTGGCTGGAATCTACTTTCAGATTTCCATATCCAAAAGAAAATCCATTTGAATTTCAAGAAGAACTTTTCAAGTTCAAGGTCAATCGTCTAATTGTAGATCCATATATCGTTTCAGATAACATACTTGATATTATGAACGCAGTTGATTCGGATCATTATGTTATTGACGGATTAGTTAATCCAAAAGATTTTATTCATTTATTTGACTACAACGAAGATGTTGTCGTATTTTTAAATCGAACAGATAGTCCTGAAGATTCTAAAAACTATGAGAGCATTGCAATCAATGTCATTCGAGATTATTGTTTATATCTTGCGACTGTTGGCTTGCTTCCTCGGGAAAAGTGGCTAGAATACAATTTCAAAATTCCTGGCGAAGAAAGTGACTTCGTCAAACAGTTAGGAAAACATAATTTAGTTACGATTACTAGGTCAATTAACAGGGCAATTCTTCATCTAAAAGGTGAGTTATGCAAACTTCAAACGTAGTAGCTGTAGACTTCAAGCTGTATTCTTTCGCAAAAAATCTACTCGATAAGGCGGTTAATGCGTTTTATTATTTCGAAGATGACTTTGTTGAGGATATAATTGATGAAGCAATCCTTCGATTTGATTTTCAACTTAATGAGGATGAGGAAACATCTACTCGTAAACGGGCCTCTGCTGTTGAATGGATTTGGTCTAATCTAAAAATTAGAAGCAAGATTTGCAAGGAAGCAGATGGAATTAGAGCAAAAAAGTAAATTACAGCTAATCCTAGATATTTTGGCTGACGCTCAGAAATTAATCTTCTTTGAGAAGAATTGGTCTAAAAATTGCACCGCTACCTTCCATGGGGGACAGCAATGTCCCGCATGGGATCTCAAAGCTGACGCTTGGAGCGCCTGGGGAGCTTTGGAAAAGGTTCTGGTTGACCGCAATGAAATGCCAATGTTCAATGGAATAATTTCTTTATTGGAACAGAATACTTCCGAAGGTATTTTGAATTTTGATTATCATCACTCCCATGAGGACGTAATTCAATTATTTTATTTTGTTATGGGAGATATAGCTGAACAGCTCGATTATAATATGTATACGCCGGCATTCGAATTTGGAAAAGATCCCAATGACGATTACCCAGTCATGTTTATTCCGAAAGAATTTGACGAAGCTCTAGACGAAGAGCAGGAAAAATTAAAAAAACAACGAGAAGAAGCCTATAGAGAAGAGATGTCATTATCTCAATATGATAGGGATTATTATGATGATTAAGGCGGCTGAATGAATGTTATTTACGCGTTAGAAGAATTACCTAAGGTTATAAACAAAAGTATATTCCTTGCTGGCCCAACACCTCGCGATGAGGATGGTAATCCTTGGCGTAAAGAAGCTGTAGAAATCCTAAAAAAATCTGGTTATGATGGAGTTGTTTACATTCCAGAACCTCGCGACGGTTCTTGGGCCAAGAACTACGACGATCAAATCGAATGGGAAGAACTTTGCCTTAATCAAGCCGATTGCATCGTATTTTGGATTCCCCGCGATCTTAAAACCATGCCTGCCTTTACAACGAATATCGAATGGGGCAAGTGGGAAGATAGCGGCAAAGTAGTGTTGGGTTATCCAAAGGACGCAGAAAAAATGCGTTACCTGCATCACTATGCTGAAGAGTTTAAGGTTTCAATCTCCTCAACATTAGAGGATACCCTAACCGATGCGATCAAATTCATCGGTGAAGGTGTGGATAGAACTGGTGGAGAGCGCATGGTTCCGTTGTACATTTGGAACACTCCGCAATTCCAATCTTGGTATCTAAATCAAGTCGATGCTGGTAATAGATTGGATGATGCAAAGGTTTTAGTTTGTTACAGGCCCCTCTTTAAGAAATTTATTTTCATGTGGGTTTTATGGGTTGATATGTATGTATCATCTGAGGACCGCCACCATGCAAACGAATTCGTTCTAGCGCGAACAGATATTGCTGCCGTGTTGCTTTGGAAGCGCGGCGAGCCCACGCTTAATTCTGAAATTGTTTTAATCCGTGAGTTCCGCCCGCCCGCAGCTACCCCCGATGGTTTTATACGAGAGCTTCCAGGCGGCTCAGCGAAGAAGGAAAAAGACCCGCTCGAAGTTGCGGCAGAAGAAGTTCACGAAGAGACTGGTTTCTACATCGATCCTAAGCGATTGAAAGCTCATGGTGCCAGGCAATTAGCGGGGACTTTATCTTCGCATAAATCTAGTTTATTTGCCGCGGAAATAACGGATGAAGAATTAGATTGGTTCAAATCTCAAAAAGATGTTGAACATGGTCTCACTAAAGAAGGTGAGCATACCTTCATAGAAGTTTCTACTTTACAAAAAATTATCGATGATCCAATAACTGATTGGACTACTCTAGGCCAAATTCTTTCCGTTGTAATGGAGAGTGATGAATAAAGATTTGTGGATTAAAGATGGAATTGATAATGGATATTTTTATTTATTAATTCTTCAAGATCTTGAAGACAAGCAATTTTATCCCGTATATTTCCAATTCTATTCCGATGCACAAAGATATCAAGATAATATAATTTCAGAAACCAAAATCAAAATTATTGATTTAATAAAACTAAAAACCATTTAGGCGACAATTATGACGGATCCATTTAGATACGAAATTCGTAATCCCAATATTGCAAAAGATCTGTTAGCCCAGGGATTTACTGTCTATACTACAAATTTGGATACTTGGACATTACAGGCCCCACCGGATTTATCTTCCACGAAAGCCAGAGAATTAATTTCAGTTTGTATCAAATTGTATAAGGCTTCCAGGGAATTAGGGAAAGCTAAAATAAAATATGAAAATTTAGTCAATCATATTAATGAGCTAAATATGTCGAGATAGATGCTAAAATTATTGCATCTTAGTTATGTTTAATGATCAGGTTCGCAAATTTACATTCAGGTGTGAGAAATGCAAGGAAATTCTAACCTCTTCCTTTGACGAAGATAAAGATATCGAAGACATCATTAATGGCTTACTTTGGTTGGAATGTCCCGCACCTTGCAGCGGCAAAGCAATAATCCTCAAAGATTAATTAAAAATAATTTGACGATGCGGAAAGACGCGCTATATTGTCTTGTGTTCGTGTCTCATTGCATGTTGTTCCTTCAGGACTAAGATAGTAATGGTACTACCTTAGTCCCCACAATCTATCAAAGATTGGTTCATTACCATGAATCGTGAAGAATTCATTGAAGAACTGGCGAAAATTCGCTCCAGTTCGACGTTTTTGAATCTCCATCATTATATTAATGTTAGCGGTGAAGTAGCAAATTATCAAATCGTTTTTCATATCAATTATGAAAATGCTTTGAAACGTTCGGTAGCTATCTTGGAAAACCTTGTCCCAGAGACAAATCTTCAGGCAGAAGCGAAACACGCCGTCCTAACGGGATTTCATACTTCTATTGAGAAAATTCAAACCATTCCAGTAGAAGAAATTGATGATGCCTATACTCGATTTTTTGATTCAGATGGCACTTACATCAAGGGTGTGAAGCTTCATACCAAATCAGATACGCTGCATCTCTATGGTATGGTTTATAAGAAATCTGTACTGACACCAGGCATTTATAAGCAAGTTAAAAGTGCTCAATTAACCATTGAAAAGAATAAACTGCGAAATCTTTGCCCTGTTAGTAAATTTAGACAATTCATTATCACTCCGTATCAGGTTGAAAAAATTGCAGTCGAAGGGTTAAATTTACTACCACCACTGTAAATTTCTACTAATAATTTACAATAGTTTAACATCAAACCAAATTATATATTTGGAAAGTTTGCTTCAAAATGAAGTTAGGACGAGCTTTCTTAGAGTGGAAATGGATATATTTTCCAATCACTAAAAACAAATCATTCGAATACCAACTTGAGTTGGGTTCAAAATTTGCTGATCAACCTTTCGAATTAAATATTCGTTGGTCTAGCAAGGGCGATCACGCCGGATTTAATTTTAGATTTTCAATTTATAAATTGTTCTGGATTGAATTCAATTTATGTGATAATAGACATTGGAATTATGAAGAAAATCGCTGGTGGAATCATGGCGAGATAGAATCCATTCTAAAAGAAAAATCACAAATTTAAGCGCTTGACTTGGCGAGTCGAGTTGTTATAATAGCCCGGTCAGATTTTTGCTGACACAGGAGAAGTATCATGTCATCTAAGAAATTATTTGCATCACCACAATCAGTTCGTTCATCCGTTGTCGTTAAGCCAACCAACACCACAAATCTTGCAGGTGGAACAGCTTATGCCCTAAGTTCGAAGGCAGCCCTCGCTCAACTTGCAGTGACGGGTTGCTTCAATGATACCTTCTATTCATCCGCCAAAGATCAGTTGGATGACGTTCTCGCTCTAGCCTCAAAGGTAGACCCTATCTTCCTTGCTAAGGTTGCGGTTTATGCTCGTGAATCTGGTCTAATGAAGGATGCCCCTGCATTATTGCTTGCGGTACTTGCAAGCAGAGATACGGAACTGCTCTCAAAAGCTTTCCCAAGAGTCATCAATAATCCAAAAATGTTGCGCAATTTCGTGCAGATTATACGTTCTGGTAAGGCAGGGCGCAAGTCTTTCGGAACTCGCCCCAAGAAGTTAATTCAGGCTTATTTTGATGGACTTACCGACGCTCAAGTATTTAGAGCAAATGTTGGCAATGACCCAACTCTTCAGGACATTATCAAGTTGACTCGTCCAAAGCCAATTACAAAATCACGTTCTGCCCTCTACGCTTACCTTCTAGGTAAGGATTACAACAAGGGCGAACTGCCAATGTTGGCTCAGGCCTTTGAAGCTTTTAAGGCAGATCCAACGGGAGAACTACCAGATGTTCCATTTTTAATGCTTACGGCTTTGTCATTGACGAATAATCAATGGAAGGATCTCGCTAGAAATTCTAGCTGGACCCAGACCCGTATGAACCTAAATACATTTTTAAGACACAATGTATTCAGCGATAAATCTATGGTTGATTTTGTCGCCGCAAAGCTTCAAGATGAGGATTTAATCAAGAAAGCAAACGTATTCCCATACGAACTTTTCTCAGCATTCAAGCATGTTGATGAGAAGATGCCAACCAAAATCACTATTGCCTTGCAGAAGGCGGCAGAGATTGCTATCCAAAACATCCCAGAGCTTGATGGACAAATTTATGTCTTCCCAGACGTTTCTGGTTCCATGGAAAGCCCAATCACTGGTGATCGCGGGTCTGTAACAACCAAAATGAATTGTATCGATATCGCTGCGCTCGTATCGGCATCAATCTTGAGAAAGAATCCAGATGCAGTTGTTATGCCATTCGATAATAGAATCCATTCTACGTCTTCAATAAATCCAATGGATTCTATTATGACGAACGCAGCTAAGCTCGCAAAGTTCGGTGGTGGTGGAACTGATTGTCATCTTCCACTTGCATTGCTCAATAAGCAAAATGCTAAGGGTGACCTCGTGATTTATGTATCAGATAACGAAAGCTGGATCGATACTAACCCTTATGCTGATGGCACCCAGACCATGCAAGAGTGGAAGACATTCAAAGCCCGTAATCCAAAGGCAAAACTTGTTTGTATCGACGTTACTCCAAACAAAACAACGCAAGTCCACCCTGGTTGTGACATTCTTAACATCGGCGGATTCAGCGATAATGTTTTTCAAGTCATTGCCAAGTTTGTAGAAAATGGAAACGATAAAGATCTATGGGTCAAAACCATAGAGCAGGTGGAACTTTAATGGGATATTATTTGGATTGTTTCGTTTGGGCTGATGGTAAGTTTCCAGAAAATTCTTATGGAGGCTTATCTCTATTAAAAGCTTTGACAGATGCTAAATTTGTATTGACTAACTCAAAGTCAGGGATAAAGAAAACTGTCATTTATAATGGTGATAATCCCAAAGAGATGTATTCGTTCTTTGACGATAAGGAAAGTTTAGATACATTGAGTTTGTATCTTACTTTTTCGTAGGAGTTTAATTGAGAGTATTAGAAGAGAAGACGATCCTTAAGACGGCAATGGTTACCACAGAAATACTTTGCAATAAGTGTGGTGAGTCGTGTATGGTTCCGCGCCGTAAAAAAAGTTATGAAGAGTCTAATGACTCAAACTTCATTCCCCCTGAATATGATTTTATAGGATTAATTGAAGTGGAATATCGTGGTGGTTATGAATCTGAAGCCATACCCGATGGAGACCAACACCAATTTTCGTTGTGTGAACCCTGTCTTGCAAAATTCATGGCCACATTTAAAATTCCTTCTTTTCAATATTCTGTTTAAATTTTGCCATTGCCAATCGGCACGCCGACGTTATATTACGAGGCAACATGAAAACATTTCTGGAAATAGCACTATCAATCGTACTTATAATTGCTTTATTATTTGGGGTAAGTATTGTAATGTCCGTTGCAATGTCTCCAGATCCAAACAATTGTACTGGAACAACTTGCTTCTATCCACCAAGGGTAGATCATCCGATTGATGCATCTATACCAAACTCAACCGAATTACAAGATCGTCCAACTAAATAAGGAACATATGAAAGATAATTTTACCGCAATCGTAGCAATTCTCGACGCCAGCTCTTCAATGTCAGGTCTAACCCACGAAACTATTCAAGGCTTCAATACCTTCCTTGCAGACCAACAAGCTCTCCCAGGCGAAGCCGTTTTAACTTTAGCCGTCTTTTCCAGCGCAGGTAACTATAGACTAGTTCACAATGCTGCCCCAATTCAATCAGTAAAGCCACTAACAACTGCTGACTATTATCCATCAGGCTGGACCGCTCTGCATGATGCAATCGCAAGAACGATTGACGAAGTGGGCGCAGCTCTTGCTGCGATGCCAGAAGAAGAAAGACCATCAAAGGTTCTATTCCTAATTACAACTGACGGTGAAGAGAATTCAAGCCGCACTTATCATGCTGGAGATGTCCACGATAGAATTACCCATCAGACTGAAAAGTATTCTTGGGAGTTCGTATTCGTCGGAGCAAACCAAGCTGACGTCGTTGCCGTAGGTCAAACATTAGGTATCGCATCAACTAACTCATACAATTTTACAGCTGATGCCGCAGGGTCAGCACAACTATACGCAAACGTTTCAAGAGGCGTTTCTGATTTCCGCTCATCAGCTTTGGGCTCATCTTATGTGATGGATGACCCAACTGTCGTTAATGGTGGCCCAATCCAAGGATTGGTAGGGCAAACAAATCAAGCACAAGCATTCGATCTTGCTAACTTAGTTACACCACAAGATTTACAATCCGCCCTTGATTTGCAAGCCTCACAGGGATTTGTTCCAACCATCTGTAATGGCGACGCTGATACAGTTTCAGTTATGGGTGGAGCAGTTCAAACTTTGAATCCTACCCCACCCGCTGTGCAACCGACATCTAAATCACAACGCGCATTCAACTTCACCATCAACGATCCATTCGATACGAAAAAGAAGTAATCCCATGACTACAGCAATATTTGCGGGCAGCTTCGATCCTTTCACCCTCGGTCATATGGATATTGTCAATAGATCAGTTCACCTATGCGACGAATTAATTATCGGGATTGGACATAACTCAGCAAAGAAAACTCTATTTTCTTTAGATGAACGAATGGCTTTCATAAATGATTATGTCAATGGCGAAATTGAAATCAAACCTTACGATGGTTTATTAGCTGATTTTGTTATTCAAGAAAATGCTCTAATTCTAATTCGCGGAGTTCGTTCATTGGCTGATTTTGAATATGAAATGACGATGGCTCAAATTAATAAAAAGCTTGTTCCAAACGTCGAAACTATTTTATTACCAGCTGATCCTCAGCTTTCTTTGGTCTCTTCTTCTTTACTCAAAGAATTAGCCAAGCATAAAGCCGAAACGGTTTACCGACAATATTGTAGTGCTAAGGTTGAGACAGCCCTCTTTTCAAAGTTTCAATAAGAAGATAATATGATCGTAAGTCTATTAAAGATTCTCACCAAAAATATGAATTCCTTTACCATCGAAAAGGATGGTATTAAGTATCTAACAAGGTATTATGTCTTTGGTGAGGATCGTGAATGGGGAAATATTTTCATCCATCACTTCCATCGTTCCGACATGGATATGGGCACTGAAGGTTACGGATTGCTTCATAATCATCCTTTTGATTGGTCATTCAGTTTCGTTTTAACTGGTGGCTACTCAGAAGAACGTAGGGGATCTGGCCCTTGGAACTACGTATTACGTAAAACTGTTAGACCTTTTACTTTCAATTTTATATCCAATAAGATTTATCACCGGGTAGATTTGCTCGATGAAGAGGGTGGATGTTGGTCAATATTCTTTACTGGAAGCCGCAAGAATAACACTTGGGGCTTCTGGGATAGAATTACAAATGAATTCATTCCATTTAAAAATGTTGCTGGCGCCATCGAGTAATTGAAAATAATTTAGCCCTTGACAACTTCGGAACGCAGCGTTATAATATATGAGAACGAAACAAATAAGCACTAGTATTGGATGTCGTCGCAGAAACTTTCTTGAAATAAAAG
>Ga0265338_10002160_pt1 | contig 30200 bp, 30 predicted proteins | sample 42126metaG_FD_193579 | JGI IMG/M metagenome (GOLD analysis project Ga0265338, IMG submission 193579) | Rhizosphere microbial communities from Carex aquatilis grown in University of Washington, Seatle, WA, United States - 4-21-26 metaG | ecosystem: Host-associated > Plants > Roots > Rhizosphere...
GACGAACGTCGCGCCTTCCCAGTAAAAACCCCCTCCCCAATAGTGGTCCCAACTCCCGAAAAAATCCGGGGCCAAAAGGCACCAGAGCCTCTCCGGCGTCATATCGGCGATATCCACGATATCAATGGGCAGTTTCTGGCCCCGGAGGCTGTCCCAGGCCGCGTCCCAGCCAGCGCCCAATTGAACCGCCGTCAAGAGAGCCGCGCCCAACCCCATCATGGTCAGTCCCCCAATAAACGAGGCCTTCCTTTCAACCTTCGAAAGGGTAAGGATCACGTAAAAACCACCGACCATAACCGTATCATAGGCGTATTGAACATGCCCGGAGAGGATTTGAAGGGCCAGGGCGGAGCTCCCCAATAGAATCCAGCCGGCCGTTCTTTTTTCCCGGTAGCCGTCCATCGCCATGAAGATGAGGGGAATCCAAACCATGCTGCAGAGATTGGGCAGATGGCCCGGGACGATATGTAAAAAGTAGGCCCCTCCCAACATTGTCATCAAAGCCCCGAGGAGGGCGGATTCGGGCCGGGAACCGCGCTGGACAATCCAAAGATAAGTGAACCAACCCATCCCAAAAACGTGAAGGGCTATGCAGGTGTTGATGGCAAAAGGCATGGGAAAGGCCATGAAGAGCCAATTCGGCGGATAAAGAAGCGCTGATTGGAAATCCCCGAAAAAAGGGGCACCGCAAAGCATCTGGGGATTCCAAAGGGCCAAGTGTCCTTTTTTGAGTTCCTCAAAAGCGAACTGGCGCCAGCCGATAAAATCCTGGGTCATATCCTCGCTGAGCTTGGACAAGACCAGGCCGGTTCGGGGATCGAGAAAATTCCAGAAGAGGACCACCGTCGCCAATAACAAGAAGCCCGCGGCGGAACCGGCGTTGAGGGCCCGGAAGGGATTTGAATTCGGTTGAGGCGGGAGGTTCAACTGGGGACTGTCGACTGCGGACCGCGGACTGCCGTTCAAATGTATCCCAGTTCCGCGAGTTTGGCCAGGACCTTCTCAACGCTTTCCTCGACGGTTTCCTTGTCCGTATGGCAAACCACCTCCGGATTTCCCGGAGGCTCGTAAGGGTCGTCCACTCCCGTGAATCCCTTGATCTCGCCCGCGGCGGCCTTTTGGTAGAGGCCCTTCACGTCGCGCTGGGCGCAGACCTCCACCGGGCAGCGGGTATAAACCTCCACGAAATTCCCAATGAGGCGGCGGTTGTGTTCCCTGGCCGCGCGGTAGGGCGAGATCACGGAGGCCACGGCGGCAACGCCGTGGCGGGTCAAAAGCTGGCAGACGAACCCGACCCTTTTGATATTCTCGTCCCGGTCCTCGCGGGAAAAACCCAGACCTTTGGAGAGATTCGTGCGGACCACGTCCCCGTCTAAAACTTCAACCGGGACCCCAGAGCGCTGAAGTTTTAAGGCCACCCTTTCGGAAATGGTGGATTTTCCCGAGCCCGAGAGGCCGGTGAACCAAAGGGTGAATCCTTTTTGTTTTTTCAAGTCGCTCATCGAAGATCTCCTGAAGGAATGACCTCAAACTAACGGGGGCACCGGATTAAGTCAAGCGGAGGTGGCTCCCCCATATTAATAGTATGAGGCGCCACATAGACATCAAAGTTTGATTTAAGTAAACTACTCCTCGCCCAAAGCTGTTTTGAGCGCTTCGTTCATAGGTTTTAACTTAATCATTAAGTCCCAGGAGGATTTATGTCCAGCCAACGTCCCAAAATCACCGTCGTCGGAGCCGGTAATGTCGGAGCCTCTTGCGCCGCTTGGATGGCGGAACGGGACCTGGGGAATATCGTCCTTTTGGATATTCCCGCCACGAAGGACATGCCCAAGGGCAAGGCTCTCGACATGCTCCAGGTCGGTCCCATCTCCGGCTTTAATTCCCATTTGGTGGGAACCACGGATTACGCCGATACGGCCGGTTCCGACGTCTGTGTCATTACCGCGGGCGTTCCCCGCAAACCCGGCATGAGCCGCGAGGACCTGGTGGCCATCAACCAGGGCATCGTGGCGGACGTAACGAAAAAAATCGTGGCTTCCTCGCCCAACGTTATCCTGATCATCGTCACCAACCCCCTGGACACCATGTGCTCCGTGGCTTACAAGGCCTCGGGCCTTCCCAAACACCGCGTCATCGGCCAGGCCGGCGTCCTGGACTCGGCCCGCATGAGGGCCTTCCTCGCCCAAGCGGCCGACGTGGCGGTGCAAAACGTGAACGCTTCCGTCATCGGCGGCCACGGCGACGAAATGGTTCCCTTGGTCCGCTACTGCAATATCGCCGGCATCCCCATTACGAACATCCTCAAGGCCGACCAGGTAGAGGCCATTGTGGAACGCACCCGCAAGGGCGGCGGCGAGTTGGTTAACCTCCTGGGCGTGTCCGCCTGGCTGGCGCCGGGCGCCGCGGCCGGTTCCATGGTCGAGGCCATCCTGAAGGATTCCAAGCTGGTGGTCCCCTGTTCTTGTTTCCTGGAGGGCGAATACGGCCTGAAGGACATGTATTTCGGGGTCTATGCCAAACTTAGCCGCAAGGGTTTGGAGATGATTATCGAGGTTCCCTTGAATGATGAGGAAAAGGCCATGGTGAAAAAATCGGCCGACCTGATCAAAGAAACGATGAAAGCATTAAAATAAAGGCCGGCCCTAGCGGGGCCCCCAAAGGGCCCTGGCGACCGCGCCTTACCACTTTTCGGGCCCGAGCAAGGATCCCATGAAGCGCATTGAAAGAATATTCAAGCCGCGGAAACCATTTCCAACTTTTCGTTTATGGGTTCTTTGCCTGTTATTTTCCCCTCTTCTCTGTTCCTGCGCTTCCATCGGCCGGGAATTCCAAATGCAGGATGTAAATCAAATCTTTGTCAAAAAAACCAAGATGAATGAGGTGAGGGCTTTGCTGGGAAACCCCCTGGCGGAAATTGATGTCGCGACGCGGGGTTATAAAAGGATGCATTTCGGGGACGAGACTACCGCCACCATCTGGCGTTACCTCTATGCCGCCGGCTCCGTCCTGGGGGCCAATTCGAAATTCATCCAAATCGAGTTCGATGACGAGGGAAAAGTGGCGGATTACAGTTTCACCAGCAGTTTTGCCAAGGACAAGATGCTGGTCCCAAAGGACAATGAAAGGGATTTCGATATTTTCCTGGCCAGGAAAAAAATTATCCCTCAAAAGACAACCCAAGCCCAAGTGTCCGGGCTTTTAGGAAAAAGCACTAAAGAAGTGATGATCAACAAGCCCGGTACAAAAATAAGGTGGGTTTACGACTACACCAAGGAAATTGACCATAAGGGAGACATGGTCACTCCCAACCTCCTGGGAAACAAAGAAATTTTCGGGAAAAACCTCTCGATTGATTTCAACGCGGAGGGAATCGTCACCGACATCAGGGGTGAAAGTGACTTTCCCGAGGACAAGGACAAGTTTTTTGTTAAATAAAATCCGTCCCCTGAACCCGTTTTAATAACTGCCCTATCTTCAAAAATTCCATCCGGCTGGCAGGTGACCTTTGGGGGATTCCCGGCGTTTAAAAATCCTGGCCTTTCTGACTCTCGCTTTTCTTCTGCGTTTTATCTTCGGCCTCTATTGCCCGCCCGTCACCGCTTCAGAGGATTACGTCCAAACCTACGTGATCGGGCTTAAAAGCTACACCACCCACAGCTGGCCGTATTATGGACCCGACGTCCAGGGGCCGGAGACTTCCTTTAAAACCCAAATTCCTGGCGCTTTGGAGGGCCTGCTGATCGCACTTCCCCTCGCGGTTTGGCCCGTCCCCGAGTCTCCCTATTTATTTCTCAACCTCCTCTCCTTTCTGGCTTTGACGTTTTTCGGCTGGTACTGCTGCAAAAGGCTGCCGGGCTTTTCCCCTTGGTTTATTTTTACCTGGATCTACATCGCTCCCTGGAACACCCACTATTCCACCCAAGTCATTAATCCTTCCTACGCGTTTTTAGGAAGCGTTCTTTTCTTTATTGGTTTTATGGAAACCATTCCCGCCTTAACCCTCCAGGCCATCCGTTCCCCGTGGGCCAATACCATGATGGGCTTCGGGCTTTTCTGGGTCATGCAATTGCACATGTCCTGGGTGGCCTTTCTTCCATTCCTTTTGTTCTCCCTCTTTTTCCAATGGAAGGCCGGTTCCCTTCCCCAAGCCCTGGGATTCAATCTTCTGGGAGCCCTTCCCATGCTGGCCCTCTTGGTCCCGACCTATCTGGTATACGGCTTCAGCAGCGGAAAGGACGTCCATGGGTTTGTCTCGGGACTTAACTGGGATAACGCCATGGATGTGGTTGGAACCTTGGCGCGCTATCTTTCCATCGCCAGTTTTGAGATGCCCCGGTTCGTGGCAGAACATACCAGGCAGAGGCTTGATTATTTCTTCGCATCGCCTTGGCTGCTCGTGCCGGGCCTCTTCCTTTGGTTGGCCGGCTATTTCCAGCCGGCCGCCATGGTGGTGCTTTGGTTTTTCAAGGACCATCCCAGGAGGGATTGGCCGGTCCTCCAACGGCTGATGGCCGGCACCTTTTTACTCCTCTATTTTTGTTTTCTATTCACGCCGGATATGGCCGCTTCCTTCAGGGTGCTTTTGCTTTTTCCCGTCGTGATGCTTTATTCCCTTTATTGCTGGGACTTCCTCGCGGCAAAAAGCCATGCTTGGAGGGTTTTGGGAGTCCTCTTTATCCTGGCGGGGGTTTATTTTCAAATCGGTTACACGGTTAAAAATATCGAGGCCCACAATTCTGTTTATTCCCAAAACCGCGACCTTACGGTCAAGGCCATTGAGGCCAAGGATTTCAGGATTCTGGCAGGCAGAAGGCCGGGAAGCCTCTACTGATGAAAGGCAGGTTCCGGTAACAAGGTTTCAGGTTCCAACCAAGAATAAAAATATCATGCGTTAGGTTGCCGTATTTATAATTTAATGATACTTGGGCCCCGGCGCCTTGGACCTAATGTCGTTGGAGTAGTTCCAGCATTTTCCGGTCGACTTGATGGCCGTCGATCTCCTCATAAACCACGTCGGACCTTTTGCTGTCCAGGGGGCCGAAATCACCCCGAAAATTCCAGAGGGCCCAGCCCCACCCCGCCTCTTGCCATAGCTCCAATTGGTCCCTCATCCAAGCCATGACCACCGAATGGGGCGTTTGGTTGTAAGCGCCCCACTCTCCCACGAAAATTCCGGCGCCCTGGAGTTCCAATTCCTTCCAGGGATCAATCCACTTCCGTTTGAGCCAGGCTCGGTCAAATATTTCCGTTCCCGATTTCATCGGCCAGGCGGGAGGGGAAAAATGGACCCCGTCCGTGAACCAGGGAGCCTTATAGTGGCTGATTTCCATGGGCTGGTACCCCCGGGTGGCTTGGGCGACTTTGAGGGGAATCAACTCCCGCACAGGCCTGGTCCCCACATCCGTTCCGTCGGCGATGATGAGCCTTTGGGGATCCTCTTTTCGGATGGCCCCCGCCATTTTTTCCACGAACCGGGCGTAGGTGGGATTATCCACGCCGTTGGGTTCATTAATCAGATCGAAGCTTATTTTGGAGTTGGGAATCCCTCGGTACCTTCTGGCGAGAAAGGCCCAATGGGCGGCGCAAATTTCCTGCGTGGCCGGGTCCTTCCAAAGGTCACCCTGTTCCCGAGGAAGATTGATGCAATAGCCGGGAGCCCGGTGGATATTGAGGCAGGCGTGAAGCCCATAGAGGCCGGCCCAATCCACCGCCTGGTCCAGGTCCCCAAAGGCATCCGGATTGATCCTATTCCAATCCCCCTCCTTGATCCATAGCCGGTAATCCATGGGAAATCGGACAAAATTAAAACCCCAATCCGAGATCCTCCGGAAATCCCACTCCTGGAAAACTCCGAAAGTTGGTTGGTGGAGGGAGTACTTTCCCAGCAGGTTAAAACCCCGCCAACGCGGTAATTGGGTTGGGGAAGGCTCCGGCGGGATTACGCCGGGATTTTTCACGGGGGTCAAGAGGTTTGGGACAAGAGGTATTTTTGGATTCGGTCCAAGTCCGACTGGTTGATCGCCAGTGTCTGGACGCCGGCCCGGTGGATGTTCCGGCCCATTTCCACGAAAGATTCGGTCCGGACGACTTTTGCCAGGAATTTCAGGGTCGTTTTGTACTTGGGAAGGTGCAGGCCGATTTCCACCAACGCCCCCATGGCGAATGGCTCGGTCCCCAACAGGGCCAAGCCCCCCATGGAAATGTCCTTGGTGACGGCATGGTGCAGGGGTGATTTTTTCGAGAGCTCCGGCAGGTGGTCCACGGTCGTCAGCTTGTAATGGTCGTGGTCCTGGATCTTCTTGGAGTCCTTGGCGTCCACCGTCCGGTAATCCACTTTAAGGGTGGCGACCACCCGCTCATGCTGACGCTTTTCCATCCAGCCTGTTTTCGCCATGGCATTCCCCTCTGGAATTGACTCCCTGGAAAAGATACCAAAGTTGGGTTTATTAGGGTTGAAAAAACGGCTGGGGAATACCGGTAAAAACAAGGGATGAGAGGGGCGTTCCGGCGGGTCATTGGACGGAAAATAAAAAAAGCGGCTGTTTCCAGCCGCTTTTCAAAACCAAAAAAATTAAGAATCCATAATTAAAATTTCAGCGCCGGCGGTTACATATTCCCGATGACGGCTGTCGCGAATTCGGAGCATTTGACTTCCTTCGCGCCTTCCATGAGCCGGGCGAAGTCGTAAGTGACCACTTTTTGGGAGATGGTCTTTTCAATGGCCTTGACGATCATATCCGCCGCTTCCTGCCAGCCCATGTGTTCCAGCATCATGACCCCGGAAATGACCACGGATCCGGGATTCACCTTGTCCAGGTTGGCGTACTTGGGGGCGGTCCCATGCGTCGCCTCGAAAATGGCGTGGCCCGTGAGATAGTTGATATTCCCGCCGGGAGCGATGCCGATCCCGCCGACCTGCGCCGCTAAGGCGTCCGAGAGGTAGTCGCCGTTCAAGTTGAGGGTGGCGATCACGTCAAATTCCTCGGCCCGGGTGAGGACCTGTTGGAGGGTGATGTCCGCGATGGCGTCCTTCACCAAGACCTGTCCCGCCGGCGGTTTACCGCCGCAATCATCCCAACCAACGGCCTTCCCCTGGTATTCCTTTTTCACCAGGGCGTAGCCCCAGTCGCGGAAGGCGCCCTCCGTGAACTTCATGATGTTGCCTTTATGGACGAAGGTCACGCTCTTGCGCTTGTGCTGGATGGCGTAATCCAAAGCCGCGCGAACCAGCCTTTCGGTCCCCTCTTGGGAAACGGGCTTGATGCCGATGCCGGAGGTTTGGGGAAAACGAATTTTTTTAACACCCATTTCTTTTTGAAGGAACTCGATGACCTTCTTCACCTCGGGAGTACCGGCCTGCCACTCGATGCCGGCGTAAATATCCTCGGTATTTTCCCGGAAAATAACCATGTCGACTTTTTCCGGATTCTTGACGGGGGAAGGCACTCCCTTGAAGTAACGGACGGGACGCAGGCAAACATAGAGATCCAATAACTGGCGCAAGGCCACATTCAGCGAACGGATGCCTCCTCCCACGGGCGTGGTCAAGGGGCCCTTAATCCCCACCAGATATTCCCGGAAAGCCTCAACGGTATCGTCGGGAAGCCAATTCTGGAACTTATCAAAGGCCGTTTGACCGGCGTAAACCTCGAACCAGGAAATTTTCTTTTTTCCTTTATAGGCTTTTTCCACCGCCGCGTCGAAAACCCGGACCGAGGCCCGCCAAATATCCGGACCCGTTCCATCGCCTTCGATAAAAGGAAGGATGGGGTTATCCGGAACCTTGAGTACCCCATTTTGAATGCTGACTTTTTCGCCTTGGGGCGGTTTCACGTTTTGATAGGTGTAAGCCAAGGGAGGCTCCTTTGGGAGTTGGATTAAATCAATGTGGAGCGCAGTTTAAAACGGTGGGAAGCAAGCGTCAAGGAGGACCAGCGGGTCCCAGGCAGGGGGGCCAAGGAAACTGCTAATAACGTTGGCAAGTTTGCGATAGAGGTGTTCGTCGGTAAATAAAAAAGCCGGAATTCGCGGGAGGAACCAGGAAGCCAGCTCTTCGGCCAGCATTTTCAAGGTAAGTTTCGGAAGTCCTCGGCTTTAAGGCCGTATTTCTTCATTTTTCGCTGGAGTGTTTTCAAACGGAGCCCCGAATGTTCCGCCGTCGCCGGCAAACGTCCTTGGGTCTTCGTCAGGGCGTCAACGAGGTAGGCTTTTTCCGTGTTTCCCAGCAGGTCGTCCAGTTTTTCGGTCTTCGGCGCGTAGAATTCCACGTCCAGTTTTTCCACGACCGGTCCCTTCGCCAAAAGACAGGCCCTCTCAATTTGGGTTTCCAACTCCCGGATATTCCCCGGCCAGCTGTAGGTCATCAATTGGCACATCGCGTCGGGTCCCAATTTCTCCGCGGGCGATCCGGTAAAAACCTTGTAAGTTTCTATAAAATGCTGGGCCAAGAAGGGCAAATCCTGCTTCCTGTCCCGTAAGGCCGGCAGCCGCAATACCCGGGAAGCGAACCGGTTGTAAAGATCCAGGCGCAGGATTTCCTGGTGGACCAGCGAGAGGATTTCCTGAACCGTCGCCGCCACCACCCGGGGGGTTTTCTCATCCGCGGGCCGGGAAAGGTTTTCCGCAAGTTTTTTTTGGCTGGCCTCGCCCAGCCGGCAAATTCCGTCCAGGTAAAGGGTGCCTCCCTTGGCCTGTTCCCAGGCCCCTCCTTCCCCGAATAAGCCGTCGCAGCACTCGCCCGTGGCGTTATCCACACAATGAAAAACCCGGAAAGGCCCTTCGGCCCTGGAGCTGCGCTGGTGCAGGGCCCGCGCGAAAGATTTTTTTCCTGTTCCCTTTTCCCCCTGCAGCAGCACCGGCCAGGCATCATCGGCCCATTGGGCCATTTGCTCAAAGACCAAGCCGAAAGCCCTGTCCCGGCTGGAAATTTTTCCAGCGTTTTGCGGCAAGGCTCCGCCCTTGCTGAGCGGGGTGATGTCCCGGACAATTTCCACGGCGTATTCGATTTTACGGGAGGAGGACTGGACGGGAAAAGTGGAGACCTCAAAATCCCGGTTGGCGCCGTTGACGGTCAGGGTGCAGTAGGAAACTTTCGGCAGGCCGTTCTCAAAGATGGCTTGCATACCGCAAAAAAAACATTTTTCCTTGAACCCGTAAAAACCCTGGTGGCAGGAACGGCCCCGAAGCTCATTGAGGTCAACTCCGAGGGTCTTGAGGGACGTCTGATTGGCGAACACGACCCGGAATTGAGAGTCGATGACCTTCACGGACTCGGGCATGCCGTCCAAAAGGCTTTGGAGAAAAGGGGCCTTTTTGTAAAGGGCCGGGGGAAGTGACCGCCTGGGGGACATTAGGCGGAAACCTTCGCGCGGACGAGTTGGGAAGTCATCAAGAATATCCCTCGCACGAGAAGATTAATTCTTCGCGAAAGGCGCGTCCGAAATCGTCACGGACTTCACGGCGGGTTTTTCCGCCGGCGGGCCCGCGTGCTTCATCCTTTTTTTGCTTTCCAACAATTCCTTGCGGATTTGGGCCAGTTGATCGGCCAACGCCTGCTCTTCGCCGAAAACCTCAATGGCCCTTTCCAGGAGTTTTAAGGTCTCCTGCTCGTAAACGGCCTCTTTTTGGAGGATCGCGGCTAATCCATGGGCTGAATCGTCCCCGATGCCACTCAAGGACAAGGTGACCGGAATGCCGGTTAAATCAAAAAGGGTCTTGACCAGGGATTGGTAATGTTTCTGGGCCATGGAAAGCAGCTGCCAAATGACCTTGATCGAATTTTCGTCATCATGCCCCACATTCGCCGTGGCTCCCGCTAGGTGGATCACCCGGCGATAGGAAATTTCAAGCACCTGGAAAAGAATAGCCGCTTTGCGAAGGGTGATCTTGCTGATATGGGTTTTATTGCTCAGGAGTGTTTTAACTTCCCGAACCTTGCCCTCACATTGGTCCAGAAGCTCTCGGTTCGCCCTGGCATCCCGAGGGCTGATCCGAAGGGCGCGTCCCGCCAGATGCTTAACATCTTGATCCAAGCGATCCACGGTTTCGATCAGCTGGAAGAGGGAGAAGTAGAAGTTCATGGTAAAGCTCCTTTATTTATAGGCGTTTATAAGGGTGAAATTTAGGGTTATTTGATTAAGTTGAAAGAGTATACCTCTTGTACCTTCTTTTGGTTACTTAAAATGACGAATTATTTAATAAACCAATAAAAACAAGGATTTAAAGGCTTTTACCGTTTAACCTTCTTCAGCCCTAATCATTTTGATAGTCAATAATGTCTTAATATTGTCACAATTTACACACTTTTAACCTAAAAAACCCCATCCTCAACGTTCCTTCATCATTAGTTTCCAATGCTCCGCTTGCCTTAGGCTTCCCATTTATTGATGATGTCCCAACCCTATTCCCGTAAAAGGAGAAGCCGATGTTAAAAGAAGGACAAAAGGCGCCCCTCTTCATTTTGGACGATGACCAGGGACAGAAGGTGTCGTTAAGCGACTTCAAGGGGAAAAACGTGGTGTTGTATTTTTATCCCAAGGACATGACCCCAGGCTGCACCCAGGAAGCCTGTGATTTCCGGGATCACTGGTCCCTCGTCCAAAAAAAAGGCGCGGTAGTTTTAGGCGTCAGCGCGGATCCGGTGAAAAAACACGGCGCTTTCAAAGAAAAGTACCAACTTCCCTTCACCTTGCTTTCGGACGAGGGGAAAAAGATGATTAAAAGTTACAAAGTCTGGCAAAAAAAGAAATTCATGGGCCGCGAGTTCATGGGCATTGTCCGCTCGACTTTTCTGATCGACGGCAAGGGAAAGATCAAGAAAATATGGTCCCCCGTCAGCGTCAAAAACCACGTCCAAGAGGTGTTGGAAAACTTATAGGATAAAAAAACATGTTGAACCACGAAGACACGAAGGCGCAGCGAACAACAAAAAAATCTATTTCAAAATATTTTAACCCTTCGTTTTCCTTGGTGGCTTAGTGCCTTCGTGGTGAAATGATTTTTTAGACGGGATTTTCGCTTGGGTCGGCTGGTTTTCGCCTTGGGTCGGTGATGGGGATATAATCCAGTTTCACGTCGCCGAGGACGGAACATTGGCAGGCCAACCGGTAGTTGGGCTTCGCCTTAACCGTGGCGAGGGTCTGCTTTTCCCTCTCGCCGGCCTCGGAAAGATTTTCCGCGCCTTCCAGCACCTCCACCATGCAGGTGGTGCAAACCGCCCGCTCGCAGCGGAATCGGATCGGCAAGTCGTAACGGAAGGTCGCGTCGGCGAGGGTGTCATCAAAATCGATCTCGCAGCTTTGGCCTGTTTTCGGAAAAAGGATTTTTATTTTTTGAGGGATGTCCGTCATGGCGGGCCTTGATCGAAGATGGGGCCATTATAGCCTATTCTCCGACGCTGGGACGCGCGAAAGCTGAAGGATTCACGGGGACGGGTCTAAAGGCAGGCCCCTACCGGAAAAATAACGAATGGCGAGGCGCCGATGATCTTTCTTCGATTCTTGCACTTCTTCACCTTCGCTTTTTGGTACGGGACCCTTCTTTACTTCACCTTCATCCAGGCGCCTATCCTTTTTAAAACCCTGCCCCGCGAGATGTTCGGCTTGGTCCAAAGCAAGCTTTTTCCCGCCTATTACCTCATCAGCTACCTATGCGGATCGATCCTGGTGGTCACCTTCCACCTGCTGCATCCCTTGAAAAATTACGCCAGCCAAGACTGCGTTAAAATCACCGCCCTATGCCTCATGCTTTTATTGTCCCTGGCCCAGGGCCTTTGGATCGGCCCCAAGGTGGGACAACTCCGGTTGGAGCGCCAATCCGCCGAGCAGGCCAAGGATACAGTCCTCGCGGAAAAACTGCGGGGTGAATTCGGCAAGGCCCATGGCGTTTCCAGCCTCCTGAACTTAATCGTCATCCTCTCGGGAACGGTTTACCTGTTTTTTTGGTTCCGCGAGCTGGTTCCCTGATTCGACGCTGATCCAGGAAAGGTTTTTTCCCCAATGAAAAGAATGCAAGTCGTTGACTTGGTCCGCACCGCCTCCATCCTGGCGGTCCTGGCGGTTCATCTCTCCGGCCCGCAGGGCATTGTCAAGGCTTCCCATGAATATTGGCTGGCTTTTGTTTGGTATAAAATTTGGGTCGCCGGCGGTTTCGGCGTCCCCATGTTTTTCGTCATATCGGGTTTTCTCATCACCAAATTAATCGCCTCGAACCCGAACGGACTCATGAACCCGGATTTCCGGGATTTCTATTCCCGGCGGTTTGGCCGGATCGTTCCCCTTTTATTCCTCACCTGCCTTATCGGGGTCACCATGGCCGGTTTTTTCAAGAACGATTCTATCGCCTTCGCCACTTGCTTTAACAATCCCTTGGACCAAACCCTTCACTCCTGGTTGTGGGCTTCCATCGCGACATTTTCCTTTAACTGGTACATGATTTTCTTCGAACCCCCCGGCACTCACTTGGGGCTCCACTGGAATATCCTTTGGTCCCTGTCCATTGAGGAGCAATTTTATTTCTTTTATCCCTTGGCTTTGAAAATACTGGGCTGCCGCCGCAACCTGGTCTTTTTTCTCGCCGCCCTGGTTGTCGCAGGCCCCTTTTCGGTTCTGGGTCTTACGGCTATGCTTCCCCACAGCTCGATTCTGTGGCAAAATTCCTTCGCCGGCTTCAATCTTATCGCGATCGGCTGCCTGCTTTACTTGACCTCCAATTATTTCCAAGGTCGGCTGGAACGACAAAAGGGACTTTGTTTTTTACTTTGCTTATCCGGGTTCGTTCTTTTTATGGTGGCCTATACCCACCAGAATTACTTGGCGGATTTTGAGGGTCATTTTATTGAGCCCACCCTGATCGGCTTCGGCATCTTTATGTTCCTCCTAGGCGGCCTCCACCTCGATTTTTTTGAGTCCCGGTTCCTGGCCCCCCTCGCTTGGCCCGGCAAGCTCAGCTATGGCGGCTACCTGCTGCACGTGATGGTGCTTTATTTTCTTTGGCCGTCTTTGACCGGGAAAAACGAGTTTTTGGCCTTTTTTATTTTCGCCGCCGCCACCTTCGCGATCGCTTATGTTTCCTTCCGATTTTATGAGATGCCGGCCAATCTGTTCTTTCGACGGCTTTTAGGACGCCCCCAGCCCAAAGTTACATCCCACCGGAATGATTAAAACGATTCCCATGAACTTACTTTTCGTCCTTTTCTTTCTGACCGCTTCCCTCGTCCTTGGCGAACCAAATTTCAGGGGCCAATTTTACGAACAATTCAACCGGGGAGATTTTCGGGAGATGGAAAGGACTCTCAAGGCCTGGAAGGCGGAATGCCAGGACGACGTGGAGATGCTGGCGGCTTATGGAAGTTATTACTTCAATCAATCCAAAAGGGGCAAGGCCGCCAATCCGGCCAAACTCACCGCGCGGGAGGAAATTCTATTGAGCGGCGGTTCTCCCGAAACGAATGACGCCGGCCCCGATCCGGAGGCCCGATTTGACCGAAAGGGCTTGGCCCGGGCCGCCGACTACTGGAAAAAGGCTGTTTTTTTATACCCCGGGCGGATGGACATCCGCTTTTGGCTGGCCAGGGCCTATCAGGATATGGATAACTTTGAGGCCCAATACCAAACCCTGGCGGAGGCCCTCCAATACGCTGACAAGAACAAAAAAAAGTTGAGATGGAATAACAACGAGAACCTGCCGGACCGCCGGTCCCAATTCATCCCTGAAACGATGCAGGATTTCGAGGCCTATTACTTCGCCCGCCAACAGAAAGCCTCCGATGAAAAGGCCTTCCGTTTGGCCAAGCTGACCCTCACCTTTTACCCCAACCACCCCTCCGCCTACAATTCCATGGCAGCCTATTATTCCTACCGGCAGGATTGGGAACACACCCTTAAATACCTGATCCTCGCCAGCCAGAGGGACCCCCAGGACAGTTTGGTCTTAAATAACATCGGGAATATTTTAATGAGGCTCGATAAGAAAAAAGAAGCGGCAGTTTACTATAAAAAAGTGGTGGAGATGGGTGCCGATGGGAAAAGTGTGGAACACGCGAAAAGAAAATTGGAGGTGTTAAATGGATTTTAGTGAATCTATAAATCATTATTTTTAATAGTCCGTTTGTGGAAACGAGTCAAATCCGTTTTAAAAACTTTAAATTTATTAACTTTTTAAAACTTTCGGCTTTTCCTTCATCGAAAGTCTCTGCAAAAATAACCTCAGAATTATTTTTTAATTTCACATATATATCAAAATAAACACTCTTGTTTGACCAGTCGAAATAAATACGATGTTTTTTTCTTGTGCAAAGTTTAACTATATTATTTTTTCTCAAGAAATACACACTTTTACCATTTCGGAAATATTCAATTTCGCCCCGTTTGGCAATGAATAATATTTTTCGAGGATTAATTACAATTAAAAATAAAAGAAAAGAGAAAAACGCAGAAATAGTAAATAAAAAATAAATAAAACACAGCGATCCATGAAAGAAATTGTGAATTAATAGTGTTGCGATCGGCCCAAGGAAAAAACATGAAAGGAACCCTGTTGTGATTTCAGGACCCACTTGCCAGGCAAGAATATCGTTGTTTTTCTTTAGAGAATACCGAAACGTTGCTCCATTAACGCCGAACCCAAGAAATGGTGAATGATTTCCAAATAAATTCTTCGGCTTCCAATTCGTCCATTTGTAAAATTTACTTGTCGATAGTTTCATTTACAATTTTATCCGCTAGCTTTTCTAAATTAATAACATTGTCTAGTTCTGAAACTTTATACCTTTGAATGGCTTTTAAAACAGTCAAAGACTTCGTTCCGTTCGTCGGTATTTTAAAATCAGAAAAATTATTTATTTTATTTATTACTAAATTTTTATAAAAAATTGAACTTATTAAACTTCCATTGGAATCCAACACTACTGTTTTTATAGAAAAGCCCGTTTCTTTATCCAACCATTTCATCATCCTAACTTTTCCGTTTTTATCAAGAAAATCAAATTTCAAAACCACTCTTCCGTCATCTTTGGTTTCAATGACATTACCTAAAACCACAGGATTCGTACTATTCATTGCTTCTTTAATACGATTTTTTGTTTTGTCCATATCAGAATTAGAAACATTGGGGATAATAGAAAGAAAGAGCTTCACTTTTTCTTTAATATCTTCGAAGGACAAACCTTCCCTAACGCCTCGAATTCGAGAAACATCCAAATAAGGCTCGTTATTAACAATGACAGTATCAAAGAATATTCCATCGTATGACTTTAGCAATTTCGTCTCATTTAGGGTTAGAGAACTTAGTGCTTTTTTCGCGTCAATGTTGCCATATGAACCATCCAATGTTTTGGACTCGCTTTGAGAACAAAACAAAATAAATATTAAAAACAACTTTTTCATCTCTCTACTCCTCTTTCCTTTTCTAAAAGCTAAGGTTGACAATCACAATTATTTTCTAATCGGCAGTTTAATTTCTTACTCTTGGCATCCAATCTTTTTTCTTGTTCCTCTTCAGTAACTCCATGAACAACAGCTGTAGAACACTCTGCAAAACATGCCTCTTCTACAAGAGCACAACCCAATGCACAGGCGGCCAAACCAATAACAGTTTTTTTTCTGGCTTGCTCATGAATTTCAACTAGATCTTGATCATATGTATCATCACATTTTTGACAAGCGCCCGGAAATGGGGTCGGACAATGTGTAGGTGTATCCGTAAGCGTAGGTGTAAATGTTTCGGTAAAAGTATTTTGAATTGTAGGAGTACTTGTTGGAGGTGTAGTCGTTATTGTTTGTGTAGGCGTGTAAGTTATAGTGGGTGTATTGGTTAAAGCCGTGGTTGTAGGTGTTATTGTCGGGGTATTTTCAATCGGTGTTGAAGTCTCTATTGGCGTAATGGTGGGAGTACCACTAACGTTCGGGGTTGGAAAATAAGTTAAACGACAACCGGTCGTCAAAACACTGTCAACCGGATTATTATAAGCCGTACCATCAATGCAACTACATGGTACTAAAATTCCATTGCTGAGTATCGGTGGTTGGGGTGGATCATCATGTGAAAAACTTAAACAGCTTAAATCTTTCTCGGTAATTTTCATTTGGTTTTGAGGCATAGTCGGCGCCACGGGAGACTTCGAGCATCCGACCCCTATAATTGCCCCAAAAGCTATCGTACCGAGGACAATGAAGAAAATACTTATAATTTTATTCATTTTGGATACCTAGAATTTCTATAATTTAAAACGAATGATGATAATGATCTCCATTAATATAACCCCAGCATCCATTATTGACATTAATATTTAGCACAAATAAATCAACGCTTTTCATCACTAATATATAAATCCAGTAACCCTATCTCTTTTACCTTTGAGTACTCCTTTTCCAGACTTCTTTTAATCCAAACCGGCATATCCACTACTTGATTAAATTTAGTTGTCACACAAAAACGAGGTTTGTTTATTTCAATATTTTCTTTAGCTTTTTCCATCTCCTCCGGAATACCGGCCAGTTGATTAACCATTGGCGTCGTGACAACTGCCATTTTCAATCCCGAATACGTATAAAGTTGTGGTTCAGCGGTCCAAGAAAGCAAGCTGTCGTCCGGTTTCGACATTTCTTTTATGAACATTCCCATTTCTTTCGCGTCACGAAACCTCATGGTCGAGTATTGGCATCTGGCAAATAAATAATCTTCTATCGAGAATAAATTAGTCCACAAAGCCCCAATCCATATAAAAAGCAAAATGAAAAAGCCAGTTAACCAGTAATCCTTTTTGTTTATCCATTGTTTAAAAACGCAACCTAAAATTAAGGAAGTCGGCGCTAAAACCGAAAGATAGTAATAAGGAAAAAAATGTCCACTAGCAAAACAACCTGTCAATCCGCAAAGAAACCAAATCAAAATCATCGAGTAAATTATTTCACCGTTCTTTCCGCGACACAAAAACCACGAAAGAAAAATCCCGACCAATGGCATTACATAAGTCGCTAAAAATATTTTGTGAAAATAAAATACGGCATTTCGAATAAAATCAATATGAAGAATTTGCCACCAACCATTCAAGACATACAATTCGTTGAAACCGGTGATCGCTTGCCAAAACAGTTGGATTCTTCCGTCCAAAAGAAAAGGTAAAGCAATCACGGCAGAAATGAGATCAACCCCCAAAACAAAAAAAGAAAACCTTGGTAGTTGTTTAAACTCAATCAGAAATATGTAAACTGGCAGATAAAATAAAGCGGTTTGTTTTGTAAAGAAGGCGCAGCCCCAAAATATTCCAGACAGTATCGCCAACATCGGTTTTTTTGAAATTCCCACGTAAAATGAAAGAAGGAGAAATGGTTGCATCAACAAATCGGATTGGGGTGTCCAGGGCTGTAACAACGGCGGGGTAATTAAAAAACAATAAAAAAATGGCGACGACCAATATCCAATATTAGTGAGCTGTAGTTTACGACCTATAAGTAATATCAGAAATGCGATCAAACAATGTATGCACAAAACACACAAATGAACATGTACTTCATCCAGCGGAAAAAATTCTCTGAGCAACCACGCCTGTGCGAAAAACAACGGCGGCTTATGATCCCAAACATCCAGGTAAAGCTTAGAATGGAAGTCCACCATTTCTTGGGCCGCGCAGGTGAACATTCCTTCGTTTTCCGTGAAAGGCAGGTCCAAACGTGGTTTCTGTGAGCAAAAAATAAGAATGCACAAAATTAAAAATAAGGAAATGTTTATAAAAAACGATTTAAAATTTAATAACGTAAATAAATTCTTAATAGATAAACCTTTTTTTATTGCCAAGGGAGTGTGACAAAAAAATTAAATTTTAAGCATTAATTCCATAGAATTTCCGGATAGATCTTCTTCGCCACCAAACGATGGATGCTTTCGCGCACCTTTTCCTTGTCCTCCGGATAGGTCACCCCAAACCACTGGTCTTTTGAGGAAAGCACCTTCACCTTGGCTTTTTTCTCGTGGATCAGTTCATCCACGACGCGGGGAATGAGGAATTCGGACTTTTCCTCCCGCCCCTTTTCCTTAAGGAACCTCTTAAACTTTTCCCCCAATTGCTCGAAGAGGACGGGGGTGAACCCCCACATGTTCATGGAGGCTGTCGCGCCGCCCTTCAAGGGATGGGACTCCCCCTCTTCCCCGAGATACCATATTTTCTTCCCTTCTTTCCCGATTTTCAGCCTCTCCACTACTTTTTTCAGGTGGCCGGAGGATGTTTTTTCGCAGACCCCGCGGGATACGGTGCCAAATTCGGACAGGGTATTCTTGAGGTGAAAACCCACCATGGAATAATCGGCCTTGGCAAAGTTGCTCAATTTTTTCAGGTGGCCCGCCAACACCTTGAAGGAATTTCGGCCGTAATAATCGTCGGCGTTGATGGCGGCGAAAGGTTCCTGGACCGCCCCTTGCGCCACCCAAATGGCATGACCCGTTCCCCAGGGCTTTTGCCGGGCCTCGGGAACCTGGAACCCTTCCGGGACCATCCCCAGTTCCTGGAACACGTACCGGACGGGAATCTTGGTTTCCCATTTCTTGCCCACGATTTTCTTGAAATCATCCTCGATATCATGGCGGATGACGAAAACCACCTTTCCGAATCCGGCCCGGATGGCGTCGTAAACCGAATAGTCCAGTAAGGTCGCGCCCCCCGGCCCCAGGGTTTCCATTTGCTTTAATCCGCCGTAGCGGCTGCCCATGCCGGCAGCCATGATCAGTAAACTAGGCTTCATCGAGACACTCCTTGAGAACGCTAGAGAACTTTTATTGCGAAAACTGGATTCAGTCAATTAGTAATTAGGAGTTAGGAATGAGGAGTTAAATGCGTTTAAAGATTCTAAACCGAAAAATTCTTAATTCCTAACTCCTCATTCCAAATTTGAGTCAACCGTTGAGAAATTTTGCCCCCGCCGACGGCGTAAAGACATAATGTTCCGGCCTGGTGCCGTGGCGCTTTTGGTACCCCTCCGCGACAAAAGAGACGAAATTCTCGATGACTTGTTGCTCCTTTGGAACCAGGTGGACCGTGCATCCTCCAAAGCCCCCGCCGGTCATGCGGGAACCTCCTTGAAGGGGATGCTCTTCCGCCAGTTCCACCAGGATATCCAACTCATGGCAGCTGACCTCGTAATCATCCCGCAAACTCTCGTGGGACTCCTTAAAAAGAACCTTGATCCTTGGCCAATTCCTGTTCCGAAAGGCCTCCACCGCGTCTAAGACCCTCTGGTTTTCCGAAATCACATGGCGGCAGCGCTTCAGGACTACCGGATCCAAACGGCCTTGGTGCTTCTCGAAATCGCAGAGGGAAACGTCCCGCAGGGACCGGACAGTGGGCAAAACCTTCATCAGTTCCCTCACTCCCTCTTGGCATTGATGCCGCCGTTCGTTGTAAGCGGAAGAGGCCAGTTCCCTTTTGACTCCCGTGTTAAACACGACCACCTTGTAATCCGTGCCCAAGGGTACCCAATCATATTCCAATGTCCTGCAATCCAGGAAAAGCGCGTGGTCTTTTCCCCCGAAATGGGAGGCGAATTGGTCCATGATCCCGCATTGGACCCCCGCCCACTCATGCTCCGCCTTCTGGGCCAGCCGGACCAGGTCCAAATCGTCCAAATCCAATTGAAATAGTTTTTTGAGAAAAACCCCCGAGGCCACTTCCAGGGCCGCGGAGGAGCTGAGGCCCGCTCCCTGGGGCAAGTCGCCCTTGATGACCGCCTCGCATCCCCCCAGGGGGATGCCGTTCTTTTTTAATAAAGCCGCCACGCCCTTAAAATAATTAGCCCAGGGCAGGCTCACGTCGGGCCTGAGGTTTTCCAGGGTGAACTCGTCCTTTTGACGGAAATCGGCCGAATAAAGGATGATCTTCGAATCCTTCCTTTTCCGTCCGGCGATGGCGATCCCCTTGTCCACCGCCATGGGCAGGACATAGCCCTCGTTGTAATCCGTATGCTCGCCGATCAGATTCACCCGGCCGGGAGCGAAAACCGCCGCCTCGGTTTTTCCGATAAAGGTTTCGGAGAAGATTTCCTGGGTTTTTTCGATGAGGGGAAGCGGCATGGGTCAACCTCGAATGATTTAGAAAGGGCAAAACCACAAAGATCCATTTAGCCACAGATGAACACGGATGAACCCAGATTTACAAGTATGTCTTCAAATAAACAAAAGGGATTTGGTAGGGTCTTTCCCAACCAAAAATCGTCTTTCGCTATCCGCGTTCATCTTTGGCAAAAGGGCAATGGTCTAATTCTCAGTTTTTCCAAGTTGGCTCCGGCGCCTTTCGTCCTCAATATAGCGGATGGCCGTGGAGAATCCATAAACCGGACCGTCGGTGAGGGCCCGGAGGTCGTTGGTCTTGCCGATCTTTTCGTAATATTCCATGACGCCGCCTAGGACCAGCATCAAAAAGAAAAGGGACGGGTCGCTCAAGGTGCGGATGAGGTATTGGAAAAAAAAGATGACCGTGGCTGGGTAAAAATGCCCCTCGTCGCCCAGGGGCAGGGTCAGCTCGGCGAGCCGGGATTCCTCCTCCTGGATTAACCGCAGAACCATCAGCCTTTCGGAATTTTCGGGCAAAGCCGCCAGCAAGATCTGGTCCTTGCCCATGATCGTGGGCCGGTTCAGTCCCTTGGGGGTCACCGTGTCGCCCATGGCGGCTTGGAGATATTGGACCAACATGGGGGCGTGTTTGTTTTCCCCCAGCAGGAACAACGCCTTGACCATGGTCAGGGCGAAAAGCTGGATGGAATCCCTCTCGCGGGAAAGCGCGTCGGTTTCGGGGGTTTGGTAATCGACAAAAGCCTGGAACCGGGAAGCGAAAGCCACCCGCGCCACGCCGATTTCTTTTTTGGTTTCTTCAGGCATATTCACCATAGAGTTAACAGGGTTACACAGAGTAAAATTTTGGCCTAAACACAGAAGATCAAAGTCTTACTCTGTTCACTCTGTGTAACTCTGTGGTTCAGCGTTAGTACTTCGGCACCGAGGAATCGACCTGGTCGCTCCAGCCGAGGATCCCGCCGGAAACGTTGACCAGATGCTCGAACCCCTGCTGTTTCAGGAAGTTGATGGCTTTCATGCTGCGGACACCGCTCTTGCAGTGGACCACGATTTCCTTGCCCTTAACTTTTTCCAGCTCTTTGAAGCGGTTTGGCAATTGAGAGAGGGGGAGCAAGGTGGCTCCCTCGATATGGGCGATGTCCCACTCGTTGGGTTCCCTCACGTCCAACAGGAAAAAATCCTGCTTCTCGTCCATCTTCACCTTCAATTCCAAGGCATCGATCTCGTCCTTGCCGACAGCCACTTGCTTGGTTTGGGTTTCTTCCACCTTCATCCCGCAGAACTGCTCGTAATCGATCAAGGCCTTGATGGTCGGGTTGGTTCCGCAAATGGGGCAAGAGGGGTCCTTGTGCAGTTTCAAGTTTCGGAACTGCATATCCAGGGAGTTATAGATGACGAACTTTCCGATGGCCGGTTTCCCCGCGCCCGTGATCAGCTTGATGGCTTCCGTGGCCTGGATGGCCCCGATGGTTCCCACCATGGCTCCCATGACGCCGCCCTCGGCGCAGGAAGGCACTTCTCCCGGCGGCGGCGGCTCCGGATAGAGGCAGCGGTAGCAGGGTCCCTCGGGCGTCTTGAACACTGTCACTTGGCCGTCGAATCGGAAGATGGAGCCGTAGATGTTGGGTTTCTTTTGGAGCACGGCGGCGTCATTGGTGAGGTAGCGGGTCGGGAAATTATCAGTCCCGTCAATGATCATGTCGTAGTCCTTGAGGATGTCCATGATGTTGTCGCTCTTAAGGGCGACTTGGTAGGTCTTGACCGTCACGTCGGGGTTCAGGGCCTTCAACCGTTTGGCGGCCACTTCCACCTTGGGCTTGCCCACGTCCTCGGTCGTGAAGAGGATCTGGCGCTGGAGGTTGCTGGCGTCCACCGTGTCGAAATCCACCAACCCGATCGTTCCCACTCCCGCCGCGGCCAGGTAGAGGGAAATGGGGCAGCCCAATCCTCCCGCGCCGACCACCAAGACCCTTGCGGCCAAAAGCTTCTTTTGGCCGTCCACTCCCACTTCGGGGAGCAGGATATGGCGGGTATAGCGCTTGATCTGGTCATGGCTTAGGTTCATGTCGTATCTCCGTGAGGCTCGATGTTCTTATTGGCTAAACATAGGAAAGGTATGATAAGAGGGCAAGAACCGCTAATCAACAACCCCTGGCCGCAAATTAACCCAATTTTTCGTTATTCTCAAACAACTCAAAGTCCTATCGTTGCTTTTTGACCTGGCTATTGGGGGTCCTTTCGCGGCGGAACCTTTGCTTCCAAGTGTTGTTTGAGCATTCCCAGGGTTTCAAGGGTCCGCGCGCGGTGGGCTCTCATTCCCAACCCCAGGGCAAAATACAGCCTCGGCCAGAAACCAGCCGGCTCCACCTTCATCCAATGGAATAGCGCCAGGCTCCCTCCCTCTTGGGGAATAATTTCCAAGGAAGCCCGCCCCTTGAGGGGACCTGTGTATTCCATGTAAAAACGGCGGGGTGGTTCAAGCCCCGCGACCCGGAAAGAAAAGGCGTGGGGAAAAAGACCTTGAACCTTGAAGACAACTTTTTGGTTTAAAAAAGCCGTGGAATCTCCGTCCCATTCCAAGGCGATGCCTTTACGCCATTGGGATCTTTGGGCCCAATCCGTCAAGGCCTCGTAAACCTTTTGGGGCGGGGCTTTGACGAATTGGGATTGGGTGGATTGGTAATAGGCTGGCACAAGAATTCCTTTGGGCGGGCCGCCGGGAACGGGTCTTTCCCTTGACGCCAGGGACAGGATACTGGTACTTTATTTGAAAATGAAATCCATTTTAAGCGCTTCTCAAGAAAAAAAAGCGACGCCTTCCTCCGCCTCTTCCCGAAAAACCCGCGAACTTGTTTGCGAATTATGCCGTAATTTTTACGACCTGGGCTGGGCTTCCGGCACCGGCGGCGGCATTTCCATCAAGGAAGACGGCTTCATTTATATGGCTCCTAGCGGCGTTCAAAAAGAACGCCTTACGCCGGAGGACATCTTCGTGCTGGACAGCGACGGCCATATTGTCGAGGAGCCGGGCCGGGGCTTGAAGCTTTCCCAATGCTCCCCCCTCTTCATGCACGCTTATAAAATGCGCAACGCCGGCGCTGTCCTGCACAGCCATTCGGTCAACGCCGCCACCGCCACCATGCTCTACGACAAGGCCTTCCGCATCAAGAACATGGAAATGCAAAAGGGCGTGGAGGGCTACGGCGCCTTTGACACTTTGGAAGTGCCCATCATCGATAACACCGCTTACGAGTGTGAGTTGGCCGATTCCCTGGGCGAGGCCATCCAGAACAACCCCAAATCCCACGCGGTGCTGGTCCGCCGCCACGGGGTTTATGTTTGGGGCAAGGATTGGAAGCAAGCCAAGACCCACGCCGAATGCTACGACTATTTATTTGAAGCCGCGGGCCGGATGAAGCAATTGGGAATCGCACTGGACGCTTAACGCGAATTGGCGATGAGGTGCTAGCCGTTGGTTTTTTTTGCTGAAAACTGGCCGCTGATAACTGCCGTCATAAGGAGAAAACATGAAAGCGATTTGGTTGGATACGGGCAACAACATCTCGGCGGACGAGTTGAACGCCCAGGGCGTTCCCTATGAGCAGTTCGAGACGGATGAAATTAAATACAAGGCTCCTCTTGAGGCCCTCATGAAGGAACGCGGTTATGTCACGATGGACCAAGTCAAGATGTGGGCCGATATGCCCAACTTCGAGGCTCTCTGCCAAAAATTCGTGGGCGAGCACCTGCACACGGACGATGAGGTGAGATTTTTACTGGACGGCTCGGGAGTATTCGAAATCCGGAGCCAGGATGACCGCTGGATGAAGGTCATCGTGGAAAAGGGAGATTTTATCCTGGTTCCCGCCAACCGCTTCCACCGCTTTTACCTGACTGACGAGAAGCGCATTCAATGCGTGCGTTTGTTCAAGGATCAGTCGGGCTGGACCCCGCTTTACCGCAAGGATTTGGAAACAACCGCGGCGAAGTAATTTAAGTTTGATGAATAGGTTAATTTAGGGGCGGGTCTAAGACCCGCCCCTACTTTTTTTGAGACGGCTTAAATCGATCCCGGAGCTTTACCTCCATGGCTGAATATGTCGTCACACCCGGCAAAAAAGAACTTCCGGAAGGCCCCTATTTGATGGATGAGCTCCATCGCCGGGGTTTTCCGGTGGAAATCAACCTCAAGGGCACGGCCCAAAATTGGGACGCGATCCGTTTTTATGAGCCTGGCCCGCCCGAGATTGAGTGTTTTCTTTCCCGCGAGGAGAACGAGGGGAAATTCAATGTCTCCCTGGCCGCCGATTCCCCTTCCGAGGCTTCCGAACTCCAACTGAACCTGATTGATATATTGTTATCCGGTCTGGGAGGACAAGCCGACAACAGCGCCACCCGGGAGCGCTTTGGCCCGGGTGAATTTTCCGCCTTTCTCAAGTCCCGCCGGGGAAATTCCCGGGAACTTTTTTGGATAGGATTTTCCTGGTTGGTCGTGGCCGCCGGCATCTCCCTTTGGATCTTTTCTCCCGCGACCAGGGTGATCGCTCCCGCGGTGGTTTTCTTGTCCCTCATCAGCGCCGCGGGCTTAACCTATTCCCACTTCAAGACTTGAACAAAAGGTTTTCACCACGGGCCCAACGGGGCCACAGAACCACAGGTAGGTAAAATAATTTTTTAGCTTCATCAAAATCTTTTTCTTACCCGTGTCGCTGTGGCCCCGTTGGGGCCTGTGGTGAAAAGGTTAGGTGTTTTCGTGATCCCTCTCGAAATAACTCAAAAACTCAAAGCAAAAGCTGCCGAACTGGGTTTCGAGCTCAGCGGCGCGGCGCGGGCGGTGACCCCGGCCTCCTACCCCTCTTTCCTGGATTGGCTGGGCCGGGGCTACGCCGGCGAGATGGGATACCTGGAACGCCGCAAGGATGAAAGGGGGAATCCCCAGTCCCTCTTGCCTGGAGCGAGGTCCATCTTTTGCGTGGGGCTTAGCTACAACCCCCGGCCGGAGCACTATCCCCTTCTCGAAAAGCACCCTATTTCCTGCTACGCCTGGGGCAAGGATTATCACGAGGTCTTGGGCGGGAAGTTAAAAAGCCTCAGCGATTATTTATCCAAGGACCTGGTTCCCGGCGCGGCCGCCAAGTATTACGTGGACACGGGCCCGGTATTGGAAAGAAGCTACGCGGCGTCGGCGGGGCTGGGCTGGATCGGCAAGAACACCCTATTGCTCCATAAAAAGTTCGGCTCTTTCCTCTTCCTGGGCGAGATCCTGACCGATGTGGAACTGGCCTTCGATGAACCGGTGGATAACCTTTGCAAGACCTGCACCGCCTGCCTGGAAGCCTGTCCGGTCGGGGCCTTGGAGGAGCCGGGGCTTTTAAACGCGAACAAATGCATCAGCTACCTCACCCTGGAGCATCGGACGGATTTCAAGGAAAGCGTCGACCTGCAGGGATATTTGGCCGGCTGCGACCTGTGCCAGACCGTTTGCCCCTACAACGCGAACGCTCCCGCCGGCCTGGTGGAATCTTTCCAACCCCGCCCCGGGCTTTTGGCCCTCACCGCCAGCCAGGCTTCCCGGCTCACCGAGCCGGAATTCAAGGCCTTCACCAAGGACAGCGCCTTGGAGCGGATTAAATATCCTATGTGGAAACGCAACGCCTCCCAGGCTTAAAAAACGGCCCCATTGGACGTTTCATGTCCCTGAGCGGTCCTACTGGCGGGCCATCTTTAGTGTATATTTCATAAGATCCACCTTTTAAGGAAAACCTCCGATTAGGATTTTGGCGCGGTGGGGGCTTGATGAATCGCGCCCCTTCAAAACCCATTTTAAGGAACCGGAATGTTTCGCCGTTTCGCCTTATTTATTTTTCTATTAACGGCCTCCCCGGCTTTATCAGCGGATAACAGGACTTGGAACTCCAACGACTATTACGTGGCGGGGTTAAATTATTACGCCCTCAAGGATTACGGGAAAGCCATTTCCTATTTAAAAGTAACCGTTCAAATGGACCCCCAAAATTGGCAGGCCTACGAGACCTTGGGCTATATCCATTACCTCTCCAACCGGCCTGAGGAAGCCCTCGCGGCCTTCGACCGAAGCCTCCAATGGCATCCCAACAACCCCAAGATTTGGGATATCGCCGAAAAAATCCGCGCTCGATTGGTTTGGGAGGCGGAGGCCCGCGACATTTACCCCCGGGTCTTCCGGAATTACGATATTTGGGCAAGTCTTCATGCCGGCGTCATCACGGCCTCCTTGGGGGATTTTCCCAAGGCCGCGGCCGCCTTCAATGGTTTTCAAGATCCCAATATCTTGGAGGCGCGGGCCCAAACGAACGGCTTCGGGCTCTTGGGCGGAATGGAAGTGGGTTTCATGCTGGATAAATGGAACGGATGGAGCGTCATGTTCGACGCAGCCTCTTTCAAGGGCTATCAAGCCGACTGGCAGGACAGCTACGGCAACAGCCTCCACACCACCATCCAGCCGGACATGCTCTCTTTCCAAGGGGAATATTACCGTTATTTTCAATTGGGGCGTTTCCGCCTTCACGCGGGAGCGGGCGGCGGCCTTTACCATACGATCGTGAACCTGCACGCGGTCCGGAACGACAACTTCCTGTTGCAGGACGGTTCCCTTTCCGGCATCGGGTGGGGAGTGCTCCTGGACACCGGCATTGAAATGGCCTTGGGCGAGCAATTTTCCGCAGGCTTTTCCCTGCGCGGACGCTATGCCACCGTCACCCATATCCAAGGCAACATCACCAATATCAACGGGGCCACCCAGCAGGTGGGCTTGGCCCTGGATACGGGAATATTGGAAGCTTACTCTCCCGACATCATCGCCGCTTATGGTCTGCCTTACGCCAAAATTGATTTCACCGGCGCCGACGCGACTCTTTCCATTTCCTACCATTATTGATTTCGGACTTTCTCTTGTAGCGGCAAGCCTCCGCGCTTGACCGCCTTCGGAATGAACCGGTTTTCGCAAAGGGCCCCTGGCCGAGCCTGCGGTGGTTCGGCCCTCGGAAGGCAGCCCCAAACTTCATCCTTTAAATATTATTCCGGCAACGGAATCTTCGGAACCAGGCTGATATCCACCGCTCTCATCCCGGTGGGCCCGGCCTTTTGGATCTGGTTAAAAAACACATCAAGGGTTTCCCTCAGCCACTTTAAATCCAAGCCCATATAATTCCCGGGCAATTGGGCCCATTTCTCACAGGCCTTCTGGTAAAGCCCCATGGCCCCCGTCCAATTTTCATTCTGAAAATGTTTCACTGCGATCGCCGCCTGGATCAATCCCTGGTAATGGAGCCTTTCCAAATCCTTCGAGGGGTGCCAAAGGTCTTCCAGCATCTCATGGCACTCGAAATAAGCGCCGGCGTTGAACAGACGGATCCCCTCAAGATATTCATGGGGATATTTCAAGCTGTCCAGGTAAACATCCCAGTCGTTTCGTTGGGAAAGCTCGGCGATAAGGCTTTGGTCCGCCTCGGGGAATTTGTAGGTCGGAAGGTCCTTTGGCTCCACCCAGGCCAGGTTTTGGCACTCAATGAGCTTGGGCTCCCCGGACTTGTGGGAACAAAAGAAAATATTGAGGCGCACGGACCTCTGGGGATAGTGGTAGGTCAAGATCCGGAAAAAATGCTGGATCCCCACCTCGATATCCAGTTCTTCCTTCAATTCCCGGACGACGCATTCTTCCAGGGATTCGGTAGGTTCCTTCTTGCCTCCCGGCAGTTCCCAATAACCCCCGAAGGAATCCCCCTCCCGCCTCTGGGTAATCAGGAATTTTCCGTTCTTGAATACCAGCGCGGCGCCCACTTCTAAAATAGTTTGGCTCATTTTCCTGGCCTTTTACCGCGTCGCCGTTTGGATTTTTTCTTTTTTCGTTGGAAACTCATTTTCGACTTTTTGCGGGGTCGGGGTAAGGCTTCTCCAGTGACGAATCGTACTTTTCGACTTTTGGGAAGCCGTTTGATTTGATATTCCCGGCGCAAAGCGGCTGAATAATCCGCCTGTGGCTCTTGAAAAATCAGCTTCACGGGCCTGTGAACAGCGGTGTATTTGCTTCCTTTGCCCGAATTATGGGTTTCGATGCGCTTCTCAACGTCTTTGGTGATTCCGGTGTAATAGGACCCGTCCGCGCACTCGACGACATAGAGAACCCAGCCCGACGCTTCCCGCTGTCCGCCTCCCGCCCGGCTAACACCGGAAGGATTTTTAGCTGACAAACTCGATCTCGCCGACCGTGGGAATCAATTTTTTGGCTTCGCCTTGTCTCAAAAACTCGCGGATGGCGTTCATTCCTTCTTCCCCCATGTCCACCGTGCGCTCATTGACCCACATCCCCACGAACTTGTCCGCGATATCCCGGGAAAGCCCCCGGCCGAAGGCCAAGGCGTAATCCAGCGCCTCCTCCCGGTGATCCAACGAGTATTGGATGGATTCCTTCAGCTGGCGGGAGACTTTCTTTTTAATGTCCTCCGGCAGGTCCCGCCGGATGGCGTTGACGCCCATAGGAAGGACCATCTTCATTTTCTTGAACCACCACTCTCCCAGGTCCACGATCTTATGCAACCCCTTTTCTTTATAGGTCAATTGTCCCTCATGGATGATCAGACCCGCGTCCACATTCCCTTTCACGACCTCGTCCATGATCTGGTCAAAATCCACGATGACCTCTTGAAAATCGGGAAAGCAAAGCTTGAGGGCCAAATAGGCGCTGGTGAGTTTGCCGGGGATGGCGATTTTCTTGCCCTTCAGGCTGTCCATCGTGACGGCGCCCTTGGCGATGATCATGGGGCCGTAGTTCTTGCCGATGCTGCCGCCATGGGTCAGGATGGCGTACTTGTCCTTCACATAAGCGTAGGCGTGGGCGGAGATGGCGGTGACCTCCATGCGGCCTTCCCTGGCCCATTCGTTCAAGGTTTGGATGTCCTTCAAAATATGCTCATACTCGATGCCTTGGGTATCCAGTTTTCCCTTGGCCAATCCATAAAACATAAAAGCATCATCGGCGTCCGGGCTGTGGGCTAAACGGATTTTAGTGGTCATCAAAAAGCCTCGCTTTAGGTTAATGGCTCTAATATAGCGGAAACAACCTTATCCGTTTCCGTTAGATTTTGAAACAAATAATCAGGGTTTTCCTTGTTCAAATCTTCCATAGAGTAGTTGCTGGTGGCAACGGCGATAGTGCGGACGTTCAAATGCCTGCCGCAGCGCACGTCATTGGGCGTATCCCCGATAATGACGATATTTTTGCCCAAAAAGTCCAGCCCCAGACGCTCCTTGGCCGCTGCGACCGCCCTGGCCGGCAGTTCCTGCCTCTGTTTGGCGAAATCGCCGAAGGCGCCGGTTTCAAACTTGAAATATTGGTCGATTTTCGGAACACCCAGTTTGATGCGCGCGCCCTCCTCGAAATTGCCCGTCAAAAGGGAAAGGACCACTTCCGGCCTCACGGAAAGTTTCGTCAAAAGCTCCTCGATCCCCGGCTTGATTTCAACCACATCGGGTTGTGTCAATGCCTTTCGCAAGCGGCCTAGGTATTTTTCACGGATTGCCGGAAGCAATTTAAAAATATTCTCTTCCGTTAAACTAGTTCCTTCCAAAAGCTCAAAGATGATTTGGGTGTCAGTCTTTCCCCCAGGGCGGTAACTTTCCACATTGGTCTGGACCCTTGACGCTTCTTGGAGAGCGCTGCTCATGAGCTCAACCTCTTCCCTCCAAGCCTCCTCTATGGATTGACTAAAGGGGGGCGCCCAAGCCGCGCGCTTGGTGGAAATAAGGGTTCCGTCGATGTCGAATAGGACGAGATGGGTTGGTTTCATGGGTATCAACATAGCCACAGAATGGAAGGATTCAATAGCAAAAACAAAATTTTTAGCCACCGATTAACTCCGATAAGTCATTTGGTTTAAAGGCAAAAGATTAAACAAAAATGATTTTCATCTGTGTTAATCGGTGTTCATCGGTGGCTAAATGGATTTGGTTTATTTGGCTGTGGTTACTTCAGGATAGTTCCGTCGGTGAAGACGACCATGGTGGGGTACCAGAGCTGGCGCATCTGATCCAGCTTAAGTTTTTGGAAGGTCTTCAGCCCCTCCTCGCTGAACCTCTCGGCGCCGGCCTTCCATTCCACCGAA
>Ga0265338_10002161_pt1 | contig 30195 bp, 30 predicted proteins | sample 42126metaG_FD_193579 | JGI IMG/M metagenome (GOLD analysis project Ga0265338, IMG submission 193579) | Rhizosphere microbial communities from Carex aquatilis grown in University of Washington, Seatle, WA, United States - 4-21-26 metaG | ecosystem: Host-associated > Plants > Roots > Rhizosphere...
CCCGCATCCACGACGAGCTCGACAACGTCAGCGGGAACTGCGCCATGCGCTGGGACTGGGACCACGGGGACGTCGAGGCAGCTGCAGCAGAGGCGGCCGTAGTCGTCGAGGGCACCTACTCGTCGCCGCAAGCGGCACCCGCGCCGATCGAGACCCACACCCTGATCGCGTCGTTCGATCCTGACGACCACCTGACGGTCTGGAGCCCGGTGCACATGGTGTTCATGTACCGGAAGGAGCTCGCGGACTGCCTCGGACTCGACTGGCAGAAGATCACGATCATCCAACCGCCGGTCGGCGGCAGCTTCGGCGGCAAGATCGACATCGATCCACACGACTTCATCACGGTGATGCTGGCCCGCGCAGCGCGTCGCCCGGTCCGCCTCATGTTGAGTCGCGAGGACGAGTTCATCGGTACACGCACCCGCCAACCGATCCACTTCACGATCCGCACGGGCGCCGACAGCGAGGGGACCCTCCTGTTCCGCGACGCGGAGATCGTCTCCGACAACGGCGCGTACAACGGCTGGGGCTCGCACGCGATGCTCGTCGCGATGAACACGATCACGTCGATGTACCGCGTACCGAGCAGCCGCATCCGCTGCGCCGTCACCTACACGAACAAGAACTACGGCGGCTCGGTGCGCGGCTTCGGCAATCCCCAGGCGACGTTCGCGATCGAGCAGCAGATGGAGGAGATCGCCGACGCGCTCGGGCTCGATCCGATGGACGTACGGTTGCGCAACGCGAACGAATCGGGCGACGTGACGCCGCAGGGTCTGGAGATCACCTCCTGCGGCCTGAGCGAGTGCCTGCGGATCGTGCGTGAGCAGTCGGGGTGGGATGAGCGGCGCGGCACGATGCGCGACAGCAACCGCGGGCTCGGCGCGGCCGCGTACATCCACGTCGGCGGTGGCGCGCGCATCTACGGCTCCGACGGGTGCGGCGCGATGGTGAAGGTCGACGACTCCGGCCAGGTCACACTCATCTCCGGCTCGTCCGAGCTCGGCCAGGGATCGGAGACGGCGCTCGCGATGATCGTGGCCGAAGAGATGCACGTTCCGCTCGACGCGGTGCACGTGATCAACTCGAATACCGACGTCAAACCGTGGGACGTCGGCGTCCACGCGAGCCGCACGACGTTCGTCGCCGGGAACGCCGCGCGAATGGCGGCCGCCGACGCGCGCGACCAGCTGCTGGAGACGGCCGCGGAGCTGTTCGGCAGCCCGGTCGAGCAGCTGCGGATCGTCGACGGGACAGTCGAGGTCGTGGGCGACCCCGAGCGGCGGATGGACTACGGGCGCCTCGTCCGACGCCGACTCCTGCGCGAGCACGGCAGCGTCGTCATGACCACCGCGTTCTACGACCCGCCGACCGAGATGCAGAAGGAGCACAAGGGCAACATCTCGGCCGCTTACGGCTTCGGCGCGCACGTCGCCGAGGTGGAGGTCGACCCGGGCACCGGCATGGTGCGGCTCCTCAACCTCTGGGCGGCGCACGACGTGGGCCGCGCGATCAACCCGATGTTGTGCGAAGGCCAGATCGAGGGCGGCGCAGCGATGGGCATCGGGCTCGCACTCTCGGAGGAGCTGGTGATCTTCGACGGCCGGATCGCGTCGCCGAACCTGCACGACTACGGACTGCCGACCGCGGTCGACGTGCCGCGGATCGTCGTCAACCTCGTCGAGACGATCGACCCACGCGGGCCGTTCGGAGCGAAGGGGATCGGCGAAGGCGGGATCATCCCACCGGCGGCCGCGATCGCAAATGCCGTCGCCGACGCGGTCGGCATCAGGCCGCGGCAATACCCGATGCGACCGTGGAAGGTCAAGGCATGGATCGACGCGCAGGAACACTCGAACGTGGTGCACGGCGATGCCTGAGCTGTTCCAGCCGGTGGATCTGGATGAGGCGCTCGCCTTCATGGCCGAGCACCCGGGCATCACGATGCCGATCGCCGGAGGCACGGACGTCATGATCGACATGCGCATCGGCCGCGCGATGCCGGAATGGCTCGTCGACCTCAGACCCCTCCAGACGCTCAAGGGCCTCGCATTCGAGGGCGACGCGGTGCGCATCGGGGCGCTCACGCGGCTCAGGACGCTCGAGCTCAACGGCGAGCTCGCACGCCGCGCGCCGGCGGTCGTCGAGGCCGCACGTGTGCTCGGCTCGGTGCAGATCCGGACGATGGCCACTCTCGGCGGCAACCTCTGCCACGCGACGCCGTCCGCCGAGATGCCGCCGCCCCTGCTCGTCCACGACGCGGTCGCCGAGGTCGCAAGCCGCGACGGCAGCCGCACGCTGCCGCTGGCGGACGTCTTCGCGGGACCAGGTGCGACGACACTGGAGAGCGGCGAACTGTTGACCGCGGTGACACTCCGTGCGACGGAGTCCGGCTCCGGGTCGTGCTACCTCCGCCAGACCGTGCGCTGGTCGATGGACCTCGCAGGTGTCGGCGTCGCAGCCTCGATCGAGGCCGCCGCTGGCGCCGTGACCGCCGCCCGCGTGGCACTCGGCGCGGTCGCACCCGTACCGCTCCTCGTACCCGAAGCGGGCGCGGCCGTCATCGGCTCGCCGCTCACGACGGAGTCCGCGGTCGAGGCCGGGGCGCGGGCAGCGGCCGCCTGCTCGCCGATCACCGACGCGCGTGGAACGGCCGAGTACCGCCGCCAGGTCGTCGCGGTGCTCGTCGCGCGCGCGCTGCGCATCGCGTGGCTTCGCGCGAATGGGGAGTGGCCGGCTGGACTGCCGGCGCCGATCAACGGCGTGCTGTCGGGTGCGACCTCATGAAGCTCGAACTGACGGTCAACGGCGATCCGTACCGGCGCGAGATCGCACCGGACGCGACCCTGCTTCTCGTGCTCCGTGACGAGCTCGACCTGACCGGCACGAAGTGGGGGTGCATGACAGGCGACTGCGGAGCCTGCACCGTCCTCGTCGACGGCGAGCCGGTGGTCTCCTGTCTGCAGCTCGCCCAGCAGGTGCGGGGAGCGGAGGTGACGACCGTGGAGGGTCTCGGCCGCGACGGCGAGCTCGGGGACGTCCAGGCGGCGTTCGTGCGCCACGGCGCCGCCCAGTGCGGCTTCTGCACCCCCGGGATGATCGTCGCCGCCGAGGCGCTGCTCCGGCACAACCCCGACGCAGACGAGCCCGAAGTGAGAGAGGCGCTGGCCGGCAACCTCTGCCGCTGCACCGGCTACAACAAGATCGTCGACGCCGTGCTCGACGTCGGACGCTCGCGCTCGACGACAGCATGAGGCGTCGAACCCACCGCCTCAGGCGCGAGCGACCGCGGCGGCCACGCGCGCGACCGCCTCGGTGATGACGTCGAGAGGGCCGGCGAGCGAGAGCCGCGCGAGACCGGCACCGCCGGGCCCAAACGTCTCGCCGGGCGCGACGGCAACGCGCTCGTCGAGGAGCAGGCGCCTGGCAACCTCGTACGTGTCTGTTCCGAGGCGGGAGACGTCTGCCATCGCGTAGAACGTGCCCTGCGGCTCCGCGACGAACAGCCCGTGCTCGCGCAGCAGCCCCATCACCGCATCGCGGCGCGCCCGGTACGCAGCCCGCCGCTCGGCGAGCAGGTCCTGCGGCCCGGCGAGGGCGGCCTCGGCCGCCTTCTGTGCAACATACGACGGACACGCGACCACCGGCTCCTGGACCCTCACGATCTCCTCGACGAACGCACTCGGGCCCGTCGCGTAGCCGATCCGCCAGCCGGTCATCGCGTAGCCCTTCGAGAAGCTGAAGATCGAGACGGCGCGGCCATCCTCGTCGAGCGACGCCATGCCCACATGCTCGCCCTCGAACACGATGTCCTCGTACACCTCGTCGCTGAGGATCGTGAGGTCGTGCCGTCGGGCGAGCTCGTAGAGCGCTTCGAGCGTCTCCCTGTCGTAGACCGCACCCGTCGGGTTGTTCGGCGAGTTGACCACGAGCACCCGCGCGGAAGGCGCCAGCGAGTCGAGCTCGTCGAGATCGGGGAGGTACCCGTTCTCCGGAAGGACGCGATACCGGACGATCCGCCCGCGCAGCAACGACGTTGCGAGCTCGAACAGCGGCCAACCCGGGTCGGGAATGAGGACGCCGTCACCCGGCCGCAGCAGCACCATCAACGTCTCGAGAATCGCGGGGGTACCGCCTGACGTGACGACAACCCGGTCGGCATCGACCTCCACGCCGTTCCGGCTCCGTAGCTTCGCGGCGATTTGCTCCCGAAGCGACGGCAGGCCGCGAGTAGCGGTGTACTTCACCTCCCCGTCGGCGATCGCGCGCTGGACTGCCTCGACCACGTGCGGCGGCGTCGGGAAATCCGGCTCCCCCAACTCCAGGTGCAAGACGCCGTCGAGGGAAGCCGCCAGCTCCATGACTTCGCGGATCCCCGACCGACGCAAGTCGGCGCCCCATCCAGGCTCAATGGTCATGCGGGTGATGCTACGGCCGCACAGGCGGGATCGCCGACCTGGCGTGCGCGACGTCAGCGTGAGTTCGTGCTCCAAAGCTTCGCTCGCGGCGTAGGCTGACGAGCCGATGTCTCACTATTCGGCCTCGTTCAGCATGACGCTGCGGGTGCGACTCGACAACCGCCCGGGCAGCTTCGCCGACTTGGCTCGCGCGATCGCGGACGCGGGTGGCCTGCTCGACGCAATCGACCTCGTGCGTGTCGAAGACGACACGAAGGTGCGCGACGTGACGGTGATCGCCACTGACGCCGCTCATGCGGAGGCGATCACGGCGGCCTGCCGTGAAGTTCCCGGCGTCAGCGTCGAGAAGGCTTCCGACCGGACCTTCTTGCTGCACCTCGGCGGGAAGATCCATATGGATTCGAACACACCGGTGAAGACACGCGACGACCTCTCCATGGCGTACACGCCGGGTGTCGCCCGCGTCTGCGAGGCGATCGCCGCCGATCCCGACAGCGCCTGGAACCTGACGATCAAGCGGAACACGGTGGCGGTCGTCACCGACGGGACCGCGGTCCTCGGCCTCGGCGACATCGGCCCCGCGGCGGCGATGCCCGTGATGGAGGGCAAGGCGCTCCTCTTCAAGGAGTTCGGTGGCGTAGACGCCTGGCCGATCTGTCTCGACACGAAGGATCCGGACGAGATCGTCGCCGCGGTCACCGCGATCGCACCCGGCTTCGGCGGCATCAACCTCGAAGACATCTCGGCGCCCCGCTGCTTCGAGATCGAGCGGCGGCTGCGCGAGCGGCTCGACATCCCTGTCTTCCACGACGACCAGCACGGCACCGCCGTCGTCGTCCTGGCAGCGTTCCTCGGCGCCCTGCGGGTCGTGGGCAAGCGGATCGAGGACGTGCGCGTCGTCATCTCCGGCGTGGGCGCCGCCGGCGTGGCGGTGACGGAGACTCTGCAGGCGGCGGGCGTGACGAATGTCGTCGGCTGCGATAGCCAGGGCGCGATCTACCGCGGTCGTCCGGGACTGGACGGCGTGAAGGCGCGCTACGCGGAGCGGACGAACCCGGAAGGCCTGACCGGCTCGGCGGACGACGTTCTCGCCGGCGCCGACGCGTTTATCGGTCTCTCCCGGCCGGGCGCGGTGAGCGTCGACGGGATCGCGCGCATGGCCGACGCTGCGATCGTCTTCGCGATGGCGAACCCGGTGCCGGAGATCGCGCCGGAAGCGATCGGTCATCTCGCCGCCGTCGTCGCGACCGGGCGTTCCGACTACCCGAACCAGATCAACAACGTGCTCGCCTTCCCGGGCATCTTCCGCGGCGCGCTCGACGTCCGCGCCTCGGCGATCACGCCCGCAATGGAGGTCGCGGCCGGACACGCGATCGCCGCCGTGATCCCCGAGGACGAACTCGCGCCCGACTACATCGTCCCGAGCGTGTTCAACCGCAAGGTCGCCACGGAGGTCGCCGAAGCGGTAGCGGCGGCGGCCGCTCAGGACGGCGTCGCACGCCGGAGCAGAGAGGCAACGGGCGTCCAGGCTGGCTGAGCCGCCACCAGCGCCGACGCTGCTCTACCGCGCGATCGTGCCGGCGTCGCGTCCGATCGTCCGGTGCCTCTACCGACTCGACGTGGAGGGCCTCGAACACGTTCCCGACCGGGGAGGCTTCGTGGTCGCCGCCAATCACACGTCTTTCGTCGATAGCCGAACCGTGGTCGTGATCTCGCCCTCCACCACCAAAGAGGCGGATGTCAGGCGGGGATCCGGTCCGTCGGTCGTCTCGGGGACGCCAGGGATCGGCATGTCCTCCATCCAGAGATCGTGCGGAGCCGCTTGATAGTAGTACTCGGCCCTGGCCAGCGGCCTCGCGTCTCGAGGAGCCGGATCGGTACCCGCCTTCGGAGGACATTAACGGACTCGAACCGGCCCCAAAGATCCTGCGACCTCCTATTGGACGGGCCGGAGGTCACGGCGCGCTGGCGACTTGATCTACTTTCCGCGGCCTCGGGCCACAGTCGCCCGCAAACGCCCACCGCGCTCAAGCTTCCCCTTCTCGGAGCGACCCGCTCAAGACTCGCTCTACCCTGGGCCGGTGCTGGCGCTCGCTCGCTGGTCTGTCCACCATCGCCGCGCGGTCGTCGTGTTGTGGGTGGTCGTTCTCGTGGCGGCGCTGGGGATCGCGCGCGCTGTCGGCTCCCGCTACGCCAACAACTTCACGCTGCCGGGGACAGGGGCGCAGCGGGCGGCGGACCTGCTCGCGCGCGGCTTCCCGGCGCAGGCCGGCGACGCCGACCAGATCGTCTTCCACACGCGCAACGGAACCGTCACCACGCCCGCGACTCGAGCGCGCGTGCAGCACGTGCTCGCCGAGGTGGCGCGGCTGCCGCACGTCGCCTCGGTCGTTAGCCCCTACGCGACGCACGGGCAGGCGATCTCGCGCGACCGGACGACCGCCTTCGCCACGGTCAACTTCGACGAGAAGGCGAACGTCCTGCCAGTGGCGGTGACACGCCGCGTGATCTCCACCGCCCAGAGTGCGAGCACGCCGGCGCTGCAGGTGGAGCTGGAGGGGCTGGCGATCGAGCAGGCGATCGGCTTCTCGATCGGCTACACGTTCCTCGTCGGGATCGGCGCCGCGATCGCCGTGCTGCTGATCAGCTTCGGCTCGCTGCTCGCGATGGGCCTGCCCGTCGGCACCGCGCTGCTCGGGCTCGGCACCGGCTTCGGCCTGATCGGCCTCGTCAGCCGGATCGTCTCGATGCCCGACTTCGCGACGCAGCTCGCCCAGATGATCGGCCTCGGCGTCGGCGTCGACTACGCGCTCTTCATCGTCACCCGCTACCGGGAGGCGTACCGGCGTAACGGCGGCGACGTCCACGGGGCCGTCGGCGAGGCAGTCAACACCGCCGGCCGCGCGGTGATCTTTGCCGGCGTCACCGTCGTGATCGCGCTGCTGGGGATGCTCGCGCTCGGCGTCTCTCTGCTGAACGGCGTCGCGATCTCGGCCGCGCTCGCCGTGCTCTCCGTGCTCGCCGCCTCGCTGACGCTGCTGCCGGCGCTCCTCACCTTCTTCGGCCATCGGATCGGACGTCCGACACTGCTCGCACGCCGGCGGGGGACGCCGCCGCCCGACCGCAGCACGTTCTGGACACGCTGGATCGCCGCCATCCAGCGCCGCCCGTGGACGGCACTCGTCGCGTCCGCCGCGGTGCTCGTCGTGCTGACGCTGCCGCTGCTCCACATCCAGCTCGGCAACACCGACGCTGGAAACGACCCGCGGAACCAGACGACGCGCAAGGCGTACGACCTGATGGCACAGGGATTCGGCCAGGGCTTCAGCGGCCCGCTCATCGTGGCGGTCGAGCTCCCGCACGCCGGCGCGGCTGCCGCGCTGCAGCCCTTCGCCGCCACGCTGCGGCGGACGCCGGGCGTCGCCGCTGTCTCGCCGCCGCGGCTCAGTCCGAGCGGCGACGTCGCGACCGTCGCCGCCTACCCGACCACCTCGCCGCAGAGCACGCAGACGGAGAATCTCGTTCGCCACCTGCGCCAGAGCGTGATCCCACCGCTCGAGCGGCGGACGGGGATCGTCGCCTGGGTCGGCGGCACGACCGCCGCCCAGATCGACTTCTCGAGCGTCCTCAGCGGCAGGTTGCCGTACTTCGTCGGCGTCGTCGTGCTCCTCTCGGCGCTGCTGCTGCTCGTCGTCTTCCGGTCGCTGCTGATCCCGCTGCAGGCGGCGGTGATGAACCTGCTCTCGATCGGCGCGTCGATGGGGATCATCGTCGCCGTCTTCCAGTTCGGCTGGGCAGGCTCACTGTTCGGGATCTCGGGCGGGCCGATCATGGCCTTCCTGCCGGTGATGGTGTTCGCGATCGTGTTCGGGCTCTCGATGGACTACGAGGTGTTCCTCGTCAGCCGCATCCACGAGGAGTGGACGCACGGAGCCGACACGAGGGCCGCGGTGCGCGAGGGGCTGATCCGCACCGGCCGCGTCATCACCGCCGCCGCAGCCGTGATGGTCGTCGTCTTCGCGAGCTTCATTGGCGGCGGACAGCGCGTGATCGAGATGTTCGGACTGGCGCTCGCCAGCGCGGTCTTCCTCGACGCGCTCGTGATCCGCGTGCTCCTACTGCCGGCGACGCTGCAGCTGCTCGGCGAATGGACGTGGTGGTTCCCTGCCTGGCTCGACCGGCGCCTGCCGCGCTTCGCGCTCGAACCGCCCGAGGAGCCAGCAGAAGGCGCAGCCAAGTCCGACGACGTCCTATCTCGAGCGCCCCATGTCCTCTGACTCTCTCTAGCGCCGGAAGGCGCTGCTGGCTGTAGCCGAAAGGCGGCAGATCGAGCGCAAAGACGCGGTGCCCGCCTCGCGCAAGAAGCGGCCCGACCGCGTGCCAGACCCAGGAGGGTTCGGCAGCGCCACGGAGGAGCACGACAGGCGAACCGCGATGGCCCCCATCGCCGACGACATGCTGCCCACGGCGCGGCAGGTCTCGACCAGACAGCTAGAAGCGCGCAACCACGCCGCGACCGTTTACGTACGAAGCCTCAGGTCCGGGACCACCTACGTCAAGATCGGCTACTAACGATCCGACGTTGCGCCTCTACCGACGTCGCGCAGGATCGGCTTGGGTGGAGAGCTTGAGCGCAAGCGTCGGGCACCCAGCGACTGCACGGCGGGCATGACCTTCGAGATCGCGGGGCACCGCAGCCTCGGTGATGATCGGATATCCCCATTCGTCGAGTTCGACGAGCTCCGGGAGCAGCTCGGCGCAGAGGCCGTGCGCATCGCAGGCGATTGGATCTACGCGAAGGACGTGCTTCACCTGCGCCCCTCCCGCACGGGGAGGACCGCGCTGCGTCGATGACACCGGTGACCGCGGAGGTGCCGTTCAACCTCGCCTCCGAAGACCTCGAGCGCACTCGCGACGAATCGCACAGCGCCGTCCGGATGCCGACACGCTCCGCGTCCCGTTATCACGCTGAGCCGGCGACGCAGCTTGACGTCGTCGATCCGCTTCCCGTGCGCGACGTGCTCGAGGTCGTCCGCGACGGCCGCGAGGCCGTGAACGCACGGCCCGCACTGCCCCGCGCTCTCGTTCGCGAGGTAGCGGGCGACGCGCGCGGTCTCGGTCACCCCGCACACGCTGAGCGGCAGCGCGACGATCGCCCGGGCGCCGAGGGATGCACGGAAGGGTGCAAGGTCGGCATCGGCAAGGCGTGCCGAGGCTGCGTCGGCGGCGGAGATCCACGTGCCGAAGTAGCCGCCGATGAGGAAGGCCTGTAGGTCACCGGTTTCGCCGCCTGCTTGCCGAACGAGATCGCCAAGCGGGAGACCGAGGGGGATCTCGTAGACGCCGGCGTTCCGTACCGCGCCCGAGATGGTCACGAGCGCAGAGCCGGGTTCGGCTCGGGTGCCTCTCTCGCGGAACCAGTCCGCACCGTGGCGTGCGATCAAGGCAATGTGCGCCAGGGTCTCGACGTTTTGGACGAGGGTCGGGGCGCCGTCGATGCCACGCTCGAACGGGCGTGGCGGGGTGAAGGTCGGAAGCGCCGGCCCGCCGTTCAGGAAGTGAACGAGTGCGGTCTCCTCGCCGGAGACGAACCGGCTGGGACCGATGACCTGCCTGATCGAGATGCCCCGGTCGCGCCGTTCGCCGAGGGCGCGGGCAATCGTGGCGTCCGCGGTCTTGCTCGATGTGGCGACGATCGCCTTGCGGGCGCCGACTGCGCGCGCGGCGAGAACGACGCCGTCGAGCACGAGGTGAGGCGCGTACGTGAGCAGGACCTTGTCCTTGCCCGACGCCGGCTCGCCCTCCATCCCGTTCGCGACGAGGACGGGCCGGCTCCGGCCGGAGACTGCCTCGAGCTTGCGGGCGGCAGGGAACGACGCTCCACCGCGACCGGTGAGCCCCGCGCGTTCGATGACTGCGATCAGTTCGAGGCCGCGCTCGGGCAGCGGCCCGTGATGGCGGAGGTGCGCGTCGAGCGAAAGGGCTCCTCCATCGGCACGCATCCCGGCGAGCAGCCGCGGCATGCCAGGCGACTCGGGTTCGATCGCCGTGGTTGCCGCGCTCATGACCTCACTCCTTGACCGGCACCGGCCTGAAGGGTGCCCTTGACGGCTCCGCTCGCCTGGTCGATCGAGAGATCGACCTGGACGAGCATCTTGCGGCCGCTGCCGTTGAGCGAGAGGTCGAGATGGTTGCCCTCGAGCCCGGTGATGTTGCCGACGTACTCGTTCGGCCACGTCGGCGGCCCGAAGCTCGCGCCACTCGCCGTCAGCGTCACCCCTCCTTCGCCGGTGGGAGTGCCCTGCAGGCGGATCCAGAGGTGGCCGGGCGCACCGCCGCTTGTCGTTCCGGAGATGTCGATCAACAGTTGGCCGCCCTGTGACGACGACTGCCTCAGTCGCCCGGTGAACCTGGCTCGGAACGGTGCGGAGGGAAGCGTCGGTGTCGACGTCACTGCGCGGGCGGGCGCCCTGGATGCGAGCAGCGTCCCCGGGGTCCCCGCGCGCGCCGCCCAGCCCGTGCTGCCCGGGCCGCCCGTGTACCAGACCGTCCCGGCGAGGATGGTCATGACGGCGAGTCCCCCGAGCGCCGCCTGTCCTGGCTGCCAGGCCGCTAGCGGGCCGAGGCGGACGAAGATGGCGGCCACGACTGCGAGCGCACACACAGACGCGAGCACCTGCATCCAGCCGAACCGTGCGTCGCTTCCGGTGCCGAGACCGTGGACGAGTGCGACGGGCCAAGCCGCGTACGCGAGCCAGTGCAACTGTTTCCAGCGCCGGAAGCCGATGCGCACGCGGAGCAGGCTCGTGATGGTGAGCGCGAGCAGAAGGTCGAACGCGAGCGTGCCGAGCCCGAGCCAGAAGGTGCGGTAGCCGGAGAGGAACGGGATGAAAACGTCCTTCAGCCCGAGCGGCGCGTAGGTGTCGGCCACTGCTGTTCCGATGTGCACGGTCAGCAGCGCAAGCGCGAGCAAGGTCAGGTTTCTGTGCAACCCCGCGACGACGAAGCGCGGGAGCCGGTCGGAGCGCAGCCGAACTGCTCCGGCGACTCCGAGTACGACGGTCGCGGTGAGCAACAGCAGCGCGACGATCCCCGCGCCTCGGGTGGCGAACCACAAGGCTTTGGAGCTGCCGGCGGCGAGGACGAGCGTCGTCATGCCGCGACCGGCCATTCCTGGACACGCTCGACGGAGCCGGCCCGTGTAACGAGGCGCGCCGGCAGGCGCCGCGCGTTGAGCCACCCGGGCGCGGCCTCGTCGAGCATGATCGCTGCGGTCGCCGCGGCGTTCGCGTCGACGCACGTCTGTGCTGCGACGGTGGCGGTGCGCCAGCGGCTCGACGCCGAGCGTCCCGTCCGGGGATCGATGAGATGGTGGAGTTCCGCCTCCTCGCAGCGCCAGCGGCGAACCGTCACCGACGAGGTCGCGAGCCCGCCCGCCCGAATGGCCACCGCCTCCGCGGCAGAGCCTGCGTGATCGTCGGCGATCCCCACCGGCCAGCCCTCGCCGGGGCACGGACCCGCGACGGCGATGTCGCCGCCAAGCGAGACGAGGACTCCCGAACCGCTTGCCGACGCGGCGACCTGCGCCGCACGGTCGGCCGCGAGCGCCTTCGCGGTGGCGCCGAGGTCGAGCTCCACGCCGACAGGCGTGCGCACGGTGCGATTCGCCTCGTCGAGCTCCAGGCAGCGCCAGCCCGGCGCCGCCTCGAAGCGCGGGCGGAAGCGTGAGCCGTCGCGGCTGCGCACGACCGCGTACGTAACGTCGTAGCCCGCGAGCCGGAGTGGGCGGCCGACCGTCGGGTCGACGAGGCCACCCGTCGCTTCAGCCACCTCGACCGCCCTCTTCAGAGCCTCGAAGAGATACGCGCCAACAGGCGTGGGCCGGCCTGCCCGGGCGTTGAGGCGAACAAGCTCGCTGTCGGAGCGGAAACGGCTGCACGCTGCATCGACCAGCGCCAGCTCACGGTCGAGCGCGGCCCTGGCGTCCGGCAGCACTTCGTCGTCCAAGACGGCGAGAACGACGGTCGTTCCCAGCGCCTGAAACGAGACCGTCACGAACCTCCGGACGTGGCTACCGGCGGGCTCGAGCTCGGAACCGGCGGCGACGACGGCGAAGCAGGCGCGGCCGACGAGCCCGATTGCACGGGAACGAGCTGCGGCGCGGCCGGTTTCGTGTTCTGCGCCCGTACCGGCGAGGCTTGCGGCACGCCGGCACTCGCGTGGCGACCGGGAAATGCGCGGGCCGCGAGGCCGGTGAAGACGGCAGTGAGCGCGCCCGCTGCGAGGGTCAGGAAGACGGTGAGCCTGGACAATCTCCGTAGACCTGTGTCACGCGCGTGAGAAGGCATGTCGCCAGAAGAGCAGTGGCAGATGAAGGCCTGGTGTGAATCGCGGGCCAGCTCGAACCGGCTGTCGGTCATCGGCCAAGCTCCGACTGCTCGCATCGGAACTCAGCTCGGGAGATCTAGCGTCTTCCCCGTAGCCAGCCGGACAGCCGGGTCGAGAGTGGTGCCTTTCCGGGCGTCCACGTGGTCTCCGGCGGAGGAGCCTGGAATGGCTCCAACGTGCCGAGGTCGCTCGATCCCATATTCAGGGTCACCCGCCCCGGGAAAATCAGCCCGACTCTCTCACCAGGGACGTAGAGAATCTGGGTTCCAGACTCGACTGCGAGACCGTCGAAAATGTCGTCCTGCTTGTCACCCTCGATCTGGGCGACCGCCCCGGCGTCGACGCCGTCGGAGGTGACGACGTTCCAGCCCTGCTCGATCTGAAGCCACGAGACCGGGTCTCCTGGGCCTCGGTCACTGCTATCTCCTGAAGATGAACCACTCCCAGGCGGAGAGGAGAAGATCGAGTTCACAGCTCCTCACCCTACCCATCGAGCCTCTTGGAATTCGGATGCTCGCCTAGGCAACGCTCGCCGCCCCTCAACGGAGGCTTCGCACGGGCGCGAGAGAGCCCGAGGACAGGATTGAACTCTCGACCCCGTGCTTACCATGCACGTGCTCTACCACTGAGCTACTCGGGCGGGTCGGGCGCCATGCTAGCGAGCCTCCATTCCTTCGTCTCACGGAGGCCCTCGCTATCGGTTGCTGATCGCGATCTGCGATCACACACCCTCTCAATAGGTGATCGCGGATCGGACCGCACTGCGGCTTTCTTTGCCAGGGAGACCGATCGATCGTGACGAGGTTCCGGTTCGTCGAGGCTGAAGCCGCGCAGTTCCCCGTCTCCCTGCTGTGCCCGGCCTGGCTCGACCATGCCGAGCGGTTCGCGAAGCTGAGCCAAAAGGTCCACTAACGCTCCGATTTGTTTTCCGAGGGGCTCGGGACTCCGGCCCGCGTGCGCTCCAACGACCAGGGTGCGACTGGCGCAGGCCCCAATAAGCGCCACTGATCAGCCGCCACCAACGGTGATCGCAGCGCGCGCGAAGCGGGCAACGGCTGGCCATGACAGGCTGCCTGCCGGAAGCTCAACCACGAAGGCGGTTGATCCGTGCAGGATGTGATTCGTCCAACCGACGACGCTTCCGGGTTCTCGAGTCAGGAGCACAAGGGGCAGGCCAACGAGTTTGGCGAAGCGTCGTTCCAGCGCGACGTTTCCCCCCGACTTGTCGACGACATCAAGATGCTGATGGAACCAGATCGAAACCTGTGGACGAACCCGTCGGATCAGCCGGTACGCGATACGGCTCTCCGGCTCCGATAGCGGACGCGGGCCCGAGTAGTAGACGCCGCTCAGCCTCTGCCAGCGGTAGGGGAAGTTCCGGTTGAGATCAACGCCGTGCGCGTTCCCGCGTGTCCCTGCTGCTGCACCATCCGGATTGAGCACTGGAACGATCCAGAGATCGACGTGTCTCGGCGACATCCCCTCCAACCGGCGGGCGATCGCGACGCCCGCCTTCTCATTGCCGTGGATGCAGCCCACGACGAGCTCGCGGTGGGGACTCGCCGGGTTGCCGACTTCGTAAGCAACGATTGGCCTTCCGTCGACTGAGCGCCCAAGCAAGACCGATTTGACCGACTGCCTACCGCGACCTGCTGCGGGCGCGACAAGGACGCACGCTGCGGCGGCCGCGGAAGCAAGCACGTAGAGGGGCCGTCTGGTCGACCGCAGAGCGGGCACGGCCGGAGTCTCCTCCCCGCAGTGGTCTTGGGTCAAGACTTATATGGCGAGGCTATCTCTGGCGCCGCGTGACGGCCCGCGTTCCCAGGCGAATCGCCGAGGAGCGACGAGGGCGGGGGTCTGCGATTTTGGGCGCGGGGCCCGCGACAACCGAGCGTCGCATGGGCCAGCATCGACGAGTGACTCCCTGAGGCGTGCCTAGTCTCAGCGCACCCGGACTTCGCCGACGGAGCGTTGGCCGTCAGGGTAAGTGACGCGAAGGTGCAGGAGGCCCTTGTGATTGAGCGGTATTCGGGCCTGGTAGGAACCGTTCGCGGCTGGCACTGCCGCAAGCAGCCTCCAGGGTGGCCGTATGTATGCGCCCTCGACAGTCACCGTCCCCATCTCACCGGCGGCGAGTTGACCGTGCAGAGTCAGAAAGGAGCGAAACGGAAGGCTGTGTGGGAGCGAGATCGTGCTGTTCTCGGCCGCTGGCGGGGCGCTCGACAAGCTCGGGAGGGTGAAGTGCAGGGAGGGGATCAGTGGATGGCTGCGCGGGAGCTGGCCGAGCGCGAGGGCGACAACGAGCGACACGATGACGGCGAGGAAGAACCCGGGTAAGAGTCCGACCCGCGGCCCGAAGAGGCGGCCCTGACCTGAGCCGGTCCGGTAGCTCCGCGCGGCTGTGAAGCCAGACGGGCTGGACGACCCGTAGAAGGGACGACGCTCCTCGTCCGTCCACTTCGCCCTCCGTGCGGCTGTGAAGCCAGACGAGCTGGACGACCCGTAGAAGCGACGACGCTCCTCGTCCGTCCACTTCGCCCAGTCGCGGTCCCGCCACCCCACAGAGGTCCTTCTACGCGTTTACGGGTGTCCTGTCAACGCGCCATCGCAGCCGTCCCGAGCGAGCGACCACCTATGGATGAGGAGGGGTCACCCTCTCGCCCAGTGAGACAACGAAAGCTTTCCTCGGACGCTCAGCTCAACTCCGTGATCTGGGGTCGACCGTTTGCCTCGCGTCCCGCTGCTTCGTGGGGTGGTGTATGACGATGTGGGCCTCGCCGCACCGATCTTGAAGCTCGGAGATCGTTCCTCGTTCGAGGGCGTTGGCGGCACCATCCACGGTTGCGACTCGGTTGGCCACGTCCACGAGGTCGCTCACATCCCCGGGCTCGGCGTCGAGGCGTCGCCACACCTCGGCGGGGTCGACATCGACCAGGCGAGCGAGCTTCTCATCAGCCACCTGATGCCGCTCCTTGACGAGCCGTACCAGGTGGCGCATCAACAGGGCCTCGTCATCAGTGACCTTGCCGTCCGCCATGATGACGAGCCACGCGACCCACAGCGTGCCAGCTGCGTCGAGCAAGCGCGGCGCTGGTCTGGCACCAGCCACCGCTCGGGCGACCACTAATGGATAGGGTCCGAAACCGGTGGCCAAGACCACTATGAGCACAGGCCCGGGACCCAACCAGCGACCCCCTACTAGCTAGCGCACCCAGGGTCCCGTGACCACCTATTAGCGCAAGTGGGGTCGCCGCGCGCCCACCAAGCCACACGCAGGCTGGACCAGACAACGGGGGGCCGACACCGCCATTGACGTACGGTCCGCCTCCAGCGACTCCCCCAATTCCTACGTTGCCGCAACCGGCTACGCGGCGACGTTTTCGAAACGCACCGCCACGTAGTCGGGGATCCATCCTGCGGCACATGGCGCCAGGTATGGGCAGGAGCTGAACACCACCCGGCCCTTACCGGCGCACGGCACCCGCACCGTCGGGCGAACGTGACCTGCACCGGCTTCGGTCCGCCCGGAGGAGGCGCGAACCAGACAGAGATCCGACTGAACAGACCGGTGTACCCGTTCCCGCGCGGAGTTCGGGCAACCTCGAGGGTCTGGCCGCCTTCGAGCCGTCCCATCTCGCCCGAACTCATCGGGCCAGGGCAGACCGTGTACACGACCACCCGACCGGTCTTGCCGTTCACGATCCCGACGAAGTGCTGATGCGGGGCGATCGGAGGTTGAGCGCCCGCGGCCGTTGCACCCACGAACGATGTGGCGGCGACCGCCAAGGCAAGAGCGGCACTCACACGCAGCACAGAACCAATATACGGCGAGGTACCGCGCGTCTGAGCCAGGCGACGTTCACGCTGCCGTAGCGAGCAGGCTGTTCACCTGAACCAGGGCAGAGTCTTGGCCGTACTCCCCTTTCGGGATCGCTTGCTGTTCGAAGCTCGAGATAGCGCCGGGACGGAAGACGAGGCAGTGAGTTGACCCGCCGAACTGGAAGTAGCCGAGCTGGTCGCCTTTGGTTACGTGCTGTCCCTCTTTCAGCGGTTGCTCCGTCTCGTCGACGAGCAGGCAGGAGGAGCACTCCGACATGCCGACCGCTACCAGGCAGAGCAGGCCGATATCGGCGTTGTCGGCCTCGATGAAGATGAGTGCTCGGGTTGCGACGTGCGCGATGTAACCCTGGGAGTTGTTTGCCGCGGCTGGGTCGAACCCCACGGACGCCGACTCCGCGTAGTAAGTCCCCGCAATCTGCTCGAGCTTCCTGATCGTGCCCGAAACCGGGCTGTGCCAGCGGTGGTAGTGGGTGGCGCTAAGGAACGCCTGGTAGACCGTGCCGCCGACGAAGTGCTCGACGAAGTTCCCATTCAGCATCTCGCGCAGCGAATAGGGCTGTGCCTTGACCCAGAAGCTGTCGGTATCCTTCACTCCGGTCTTGATGGCAAAGGGGTTCGATTCGCACGCGCTCACGATCGCTCGGTCGTTATCGGGTTCGGCGACTGGCCGCTGACCGGGCTTGAACCTGCGGGTGAAGAAGTCATTCCAGCTCTTGAAGCCGAGGTATGGAGCGGCGCGATCAGTCTCGAACTCGTCCAGCTTCAACGCCTCGCGCGCCTCGGGACTCAGCCAGCCGGACGGCGTGTCGTTGAGCACGTAGGTGGAATCCGGGCTGTCGAGGAACTGAGCCCACACGGCCAGTAGCTTCCTGAACATGTCGTTGACCTTCGGCAAGACGAACGCCGCGAGGCCTGCCGGTGTGATCATCGGGAAGTCGAGGATGGCGGTGATCGGAAACCCGACCTGGCCGGTGGCGTCATACGTCGGTGCGGTCGTGAGCAGGTGGTTCATGACCGTCAGCATCTGTCGGTAGTCCTTCAGCTTGACGTCACCGCTTCCGACCGGAGCCCGCGGCAGACCCGACTGCTCCTCGAACATTTGCGTGAAGTACATGTGGATGATCGGATCGTCCTCGATCATTTCCTGAAACTCGACAACCACTGGATGGAAGGGCAGCGCCTTCTGCTCTGCCTCCTCGAGCGTGTTCTGCAACCAGCCCTGGAGGGGCCCGGGGTCTGTCGGCAGCCAACCACCTAGCCTGCTCGTGAGCGATACGGTCATCTGATCGTCCCTTCAGAGGCTAGAACAAAGCGAGTTCTCACCACCAGATCGGCTGCACTGACACCCTCGCCGGCGCCTGTACTCGGGAATGTCCCCAGAGTTCAGGGTTTGGACATCGAGCCAGCGGCTTACGAGGACAGGGTGGTCACCAGATGGCCGATCGCGTATCCAACACCTGCGCTGACGGAGCCGACGGCCATCACCTGCAGCCCCGAGCGCAGTAGTGAAAGCCGGGTGATCCGGCCCTTCGCGACACCGACCGCGAACAACGCGACAAGGGTGCAGGCAAGGCTGATTACCAGGGCCACGTGGAGCGAGAAGAAGAAGTAGGGCCAGAGCGGCACGATGGCGGCGAGCAGGTACGTGGCTCCGACGACGGCCGCATCCCCGAGTGCGGCCCCGCCCGCGTCCGGTGACAGCCCGAGTTCCTTCTGCACCTTGGTACGCAAGAAGACCTTCGGATTTGCCGCGAGCCCGCGAGCGACCGACTCGGCCTGCGCTCGGGCAAGCCCTTCGCGTTCGAGCACGACAGCAAGCTCGGCTGTTTCGCGTTCCGGGAACTCGTCGATTTCCTGGCCTTCGGACGCGATCTCGAACCGGTAGAGCTGCTCTTCCGCCTGGCTCGCCAGATAGGAGCCGCCACCCATCGAGATCGCACCGGCGACCGCCTCAGCAAGACCGGCGACCACGATCAGCGAACGCGCCGGATGCGCGGCCGCCATGCCGGTCACCACCCCCAGCGGAACAAGCAGACCGTCCTGAGTTCCGAGCACGAACTCGCGGATCCGGGAAAGCCGCCCAATCCGCGCCGCCTCCCCAAGCGAATGCTCGGCGATGTGCCTCGCCGCCTCAGCCCTCGCGCTGCGATCACTCCCAGACACCCAACGTGGATCATGCCCAAAGTGCACTCTCTCACTCGACCGCCGGCGAAGACCACAACTTGGCGGGAGAAGTGCCGAAGACCACAGCTTGGCGGGAGAAGTGCCAAAGCCCGCAAACCGCTTACGCAGTCCACGGGCTTCGCCGTCGCCACCCTCTCTAACTGTGCTCCATCCGTCAAGCCGAGCGCACCACCCGGCGAAGACCCTCTCGACCCACCCCCCGGGTTCGAACCCTCAAACCGGATCCGATGGTTCGCACGTGCCACCTCTTTCCTCCGACGCCCGATCGGGTGCCAAAGGGCTCCAGCATGCAGGGAAAACGTTGTCAATCCGACAACGGACGGACCTAACCGGACTCGAACCGGCGTCCTCAGGGAGTTTCGTCACGCCGCGTCGTCCAGTTCAATCCCAGCGGCCACGGCATCTGAAGGTGATGGGGCCTGGTGGTCGAGCCGCTGGGCGTCCGGTCGGGAGCAGATCATGGGCGTGTGCCGAGGATCAGCGCTTTCTACGGGATCGTGATCGCGATGTACTACCGCGATCATCATCCGCCGCACTTCCACGCGATCTACGGTGAGTACGAGGCGCAGATCGTGATCGAGACGTTCGAACCGCTGGCGGGCGAGCTTCCGCCACGCGCGATCAGGCTCGTCAAGGAATGGGCGGCGATCCATCGGGCCGACCTTGAGGCAAACTGGGCAAAGGCGGAGGCGCACGTTCCCCTCGATACAATTGAGCCACTGCCATGAGCATCCGGACGAGGACCGCACGCATCCGCTCTGTCGAGCCGCTCGAGGGGTTCGTCCTTCGGCTCGGGTTCGACGACGGGACGACACGCGAGGTCGACCTCGAGGACGAGCTCTGGGGTCCCGTGTTCGAGCCACTGCGGCAGGATCGTCAGCTCTTCCGCCGGGTGCGGGTCGACCAGGAGTTGGGGACGGTCGTCTGGCCGAACGGGGCCGACCTCGACCCCGACGTCCTGCACGGCGACCTACCGTAGCGGCTTCCCCCACCGCAGATTAGGCCTCCCGCCGAGGGTGAGCATCACAGTTGAACCTTGCATTTCGGACATCCGCGTATATACTTGATCCATGAGGATCGTGAAGGTACGCCGTGTCGGGAACAGCAACGTGGTCTCGATCCCGCGCGAGTTCGAGGCAAGCGGCTACGCCCCTGGCTCCTCGGTACTCATGGAGGAGCTCCCGGACGGTGAGCTCCGCATCGTGCCGACCGACAAGCTCCGCGAGCAGATCAAGCAGCTCGGCCAACGTGTCGTCGCCGAGCATCCCGAAGCACTGAAGATCCTCGCCGAGGACAGTTCCGAGACCACCACGCCACACCGGTAACGATCCTCGACCCGTGACGGACGATGACCTCGAGTTGGTCTACCTCACACTCGACGACGCACTCGAGCTCTACGCCGCGATCACCGACAGCACGATCGAACACGCGACAGCCGTCCTGCGCGCACGATCGACACTCGAGGGCGCACTCGCACGACCAGCAACGCATGCCCACTACGAAGACGCCGACATCTCGCTGCAAGCAGCCGTCCTCGCCCACGGCATCGCCGAGAGCCAAGCATTCCTCGACGGGAACAAGCGACTCGCCCTCGTCGCAATGCTGACGTTCCTCGAAGCCAACGGCTACCGCGTCAACGCCACCGACCCCGAGCTCGCGTCCTGGATCATCGCCCTCAGCGTCGGACTCGAACCAGGAGAACTCGCCGAGCAGATTCGCGAGCGACTCGTCTGAACGACACCCTGAAGATGCTTAGATCTTCGCACGCCGCGCCATCAGAACAACGCTTCTTGGAGGGTGCACCAAGGGTGCACGCCAACACGAAAAGCAGACCCTCGCGGCACCTCGCGAGACGCGCAAACAGGCATGGTTACGCGAAACAGAGACACGAAGACCCCCTCCGACCAAGAATGGTAAGGAGGGGGTCGACAGTTCGAGTCTGTCAGAGGGCTCTTTCGCGTTTCTCTTCCGCCACCGACATGAAGCGATTCGGCGCTTAGGCGCATCGACGTAGGATCGGCCAGCCATGTGGGCGCTCCGTATCCGGTGGTGGGAAGGCGCGATCTTGATCGTCGCCGGCACGCTCGCCTTACTCTTCTTTATCGGAGAAAGTTGGGTGCCGGGGCTCGTGCTAACGGCCCTCTCGACGCTTGGTTTCGCCTGGCGCGCAGAGATCCCCGAGCGCAACGAGGCAGGCGGGTACGCGCGAACGCGCTCTGTCCTGCTGAGCGTGCAGTGGCTCGCCATCTTCGCGCTCTACATCCTCATCGTGGTCGGCTTCTTCGTCATGTGGCTCGAACATTGGACGAGGGACCGCCACGGGAAGGTCGCCTTCTATGCACTCGCCGGCCTCGCCTTCTTCCTCGTGCGCGAGTGCAACCGCCTCGCCTCCGAGTCGAACGATTGGTGGAACGGGAGCGACATGGAGCGCCAGGTAGGGAATCTCCTTGACGAGCTACGGGGTGAAGGCTGGTCTGTCGCGCACGACCTGCCTAAGGATCGCGGCGGCAATATCGATCACTACGTCAGAGGCCCGGGTGGAGCATTTGCGATCGAGACGAAGTCCGGTCGAGATCGGGCAGGCGCCCGCGGTCAGGCGGTCAGTAACGCCGTCTGGGCGCAGAAGAAGTTCGGTGAGCGCTGGGTCACGGGAATCCTCTGCGTGGCAACAGATCCGCCCGCTAAGCCCACGAAACACGGTCATTGTTGGGTTGTCGGTACAGCGGACCTCTTGCCCCTGCTCAGAGGCGGCGGTCATCTTTAGAGAACCGTGCTGGATCGACCGCCGAGCCGTTCCACCGCGTCCCTCCCAGCCGCGCGGCCGCTGAACAGACAGCCGCCAAGGAACGTGCCTTCCAAAGCGTTGTAGCCGTGCACGCCGCCGCCGCCGAAGCCGGCGACTTCGCCGGCGGCGTAGAGGCCGTCGATCGGGGTTCCGCCGCTGTCGAGGGCGCGGGATTGGAGGTCGGTCTGGATCCCGCCGAGCGTCTTGCGGGTCAGGATGTGCAGCTTGACCGCGACCAGCGGCCCGTTGGCCGGGTCGAGGATCGCGTGGAGTGGCACGGTTCGGGAGAGTCGGTCTCCGAGGTACCTGCGGGCGTTGCGGATCGCCATGATCTGGCTGTCCTTCGTGAACGCGTTGTGCAGCTGACCGTCGCGCGCTGCGATCTGCGCCCGGATGGCGGCGGCGTCGAGGGGCGGCGCGTCGGGCGCGATCCTGTTCATGCCGGCGACGAGCTCCTCGAGGCGGTCGGCGACGACGAAGTCCTGGCCGTGCCGCTTGAACGCCTCGACGGGATCCGGGGCCGCCTTGTTCAGCACGCGCTGGCGGAGGAACTCGCGCTTGTCGCGGCTGGTGATGTCTGGGTTCTGCTCGGAGCCGGACAGGCCGAACTCCTTGCGCACGATCCGCTGCGAGGTGACGAACCAGGAGTGGTCGTAGCCCGCGATGTCCGGGGTGGTACGCAGGTGCTTCAGGGTGGCGAGCGTGTTGAAGCCGGGCAGGCACGGATCGGGGAGGCGGCGGCCGAGCGCGTCGAACCACAGCGACGACGGGCCTGGAAGGATGCGGATCGCGTGCTGGGGCCAGATCGGATCCCAGTTGCGGACGCCCTCGGTGTAGTGCCACATGCGGTCGCGATTGACCAGGCGGACGCCGGCGGCCGCGGCGATCTCCAGCATCCGCCCGTCGACGTACGCGGGCACGCCGGTGATCATCGAGCGCGGCGCAGTGCCGAGCCGCTCCGGCCAGAACCGGCGGACGAGGTCGTGGTTCGCGCCGATGCCGCCGGTGGTGACGATGACGACGGGCGCGGTCAGCTCGAAGTCGGAGACGACGTCGCGGCTGGTCGGCGCTCCACGACGCGCGTCGTCGTCGGCAAGGACGACGCCCCGGAGGCCGGTGACCGCGCCACCGCTGACGAGCAGCTCGTCGACGCGATGGCGGTACCAGATCGTCAGCAGGCCACTGTCGACAGCAGTGAGTGCAGCGTCGACGAACGGCTTGACGACGCCTGTGCCGGTGCCCCAGGCGATGTGGAAGCGCGGAACGGAGTTGCCGTGCCCATCGGCGCGCAGGCCGCCGCGCTCGGCCCATCCGACCGTCGCCACGAACGAGATGCCTTGCTGCTCGAGCCACGATCGCTTCTCCCCCGCGGCCCACTCGACGTACGCGCGCGCCCACCGCACCGCCCAGCTGTCCTCGTCGTCGAGGCGGTCGAAGCCGGCGCTGCCCGTCCAGTCCTGCCAGGCGAGCTCGAGCGAATCGTGAATGCGCAGCCGGCGCTGCTCGGGGCTGTCCACGAGGAACAGCCCGCCGAACGACCAGAACGCCTGCCCGCCGAGGTTGTTCGGCCCCTCCTGGTCGAGCAACAGCACACGCTTGCCCGCCCGGGTGAGCTCAGCTGCGGCCGTCAGGCCCGCGAGCCCAGCACCGACCACCACAGCGTCGGCCGGCGCGCTCGTCATCCCGCAGCGACTCGCTCGGTCACGACGCCAGCCTAGGGGATCTCGGGCGGGCTAGCCGAGTGGCGAGATGTACTTACGGTAGGCCGCCGCGGAGCTCGGCTTGTCGCGGAGATCCCAGATCGACCCCTTGTAGTAGTTGAAGAACGCGAGCAGGACGAGACGATGATGGGTGCGCACGAAGGTGGCCATCTCACGCACGAACGAGGGGTCGTCGATCCCCCACAAGCCCCATTCGCCGAAGCCGAACGGCTTCGCAGGATGGGAGTCGTATAGCTTCTGTGCCGCCGCCCAGGTGGCGCCATGTCCGGCGATGTCGTAGAGGTCGTCGGCGACGAGATCGACATAGGCGTTCCCGGGGTAGTACGCGTTGGCTGAGTTGCCGGGCAGATCGGGCGAGCCGAAGCCCTGCGGGTTCCACACGATCTGGAGCTTCGGCGTGTTCACCGGCAGATCCCGCTGGATCCCGCGCAAGTGCAACCGGGCGAGCTTTGCGTTGATCTCGGCTGCGGTGCCGCCGCGGGTGATGATGGCGATGCGGGCGAACGCCTTGCGCGACCAGGCGGTCGAGTCGCGGGCGGGACGCCGAGTGCCGTTCTGGTTGTAGGCGCAGTTCGACTCCCAGTAGCCGTTCATCTCCGGGAAAGGACGCAGGTAGAACAGCGATCCCGGGTAGGCGGCGATAGCGGCGTTGAGTTGGAAGAGGAAGCCGTCGCTTCGGCCCTTGGCGATCCCTTCCGGCGTGGCGGTTACGGGGTGGCCGTACGATCCGGGGACGAGGGCGAGCATCGGTACCGGCCCTGTCTGGCCGAGGATCCGTCCGAGCGCCTTCCCCTGGTGGAAGTTGACGAAGGTATGGAGCACCTCTGTCTTCTGGCCGGTGAGCGAGGAGAAGCGGCCGGCATCGCCGAACAACCCGAGCTCGATCTGGCGCTGCGGCGATGCGCCCGCACCGGCAGAGAAGACGAGCGCGACTACGAGAATGAGTAGCGGTAGCAGGCGGCGCACGACTGAGCGACGGAAAGTAGACGAGATCCGCATAAACGTCAGCATCGGCTCGCGATCCGTGACAGGTGACACTCACACGAGGGACGCGCCGGGCGACAACGCTTAGCCCCGCCTTATGAACCGGCGCCACCATGCTGCTCGCGCTCGTACCCGCGGCCGTGGGGCCTCGGGGGTGCGGGCCGATAGGACACCTCATCGCCCGCCTGACCACTTTCTGTCTTCGCCACCGCGCGCTCGTCGTCGCGGCGTGGCTGGCCGTCGTCGTGCTTGGCGTCGCCGGAACGCTGCGCCTGGTGCCACTCCTGCAGAACGGCTTCACGCTCCCCGGCACCGACTCCACGCGCGTCCAACAGCTCCTCACGACGCGCTTCGGCAACAGCGCAAACGCGCCAATCGTCCTCGTCGCGCAGGGCTCGCACGCTCACGCGCGCGCGGTCGCGGCGGCCCATGCCGCGGAGCGCGCGCTGCCCGGCGGTCGCATCACCGACCTCGAGCGGCTCCCGTCCGGAGCTGCCGTGGCCTTCGTGCAAACCGCACTTCCCGACAGCCGGCAGACCGACGCGATCGGGCCGCTCCGCGCGCTGCTCGGCCCGCGGATCCTCGTCACCGGCGACGCGGCGCTCGGGGCTGCCATCAACCCGGTCCTCGCACACGCGCTGAAGGTCGGCGAGTTGTACCTCGCCGTCCCGATCGCGCTCCTCATTCTGCTCGCGGTCTTCGCGAGCGGATCGGCGCTCCTGCCATTCCTGATCGCGGCCGTGACGATCCCGACCTCGCTCGGGTTGGCCTGGGTCGTCGCGCACTACCTGCAGCTGACGAACTACCTGCTGAACATGACGTCGATGATCGGACTCGCGATCGCCATCGACTACTCGCTGCTCGTCGTGCACCGGTACCGCGACGAGCGGCGGCGCGGCCTCAATCACGAGGACGCCGTCTTCGAGACGATGATGCGCGCAGGGCGAACGCTTCTCTTCAGCGGTCTCGCGGTCTCCCTCGGGCTTGCGCTGATGCTGCTGCTCCCGGTTCCGTTCCTCAGAGGCTTCGGCCTCGGCGGTCTCCTCGTACCGGCGGTGAGCGTGGTGTGCGCACTGACACTGCTGCCGGCGCTGCTCTCGCTCTTCGGCGACCGGCTCGAGCGCATCCGCCTCGTGCCCCACCGCCTGATGGAGCGGCGTCACCATGGCGAGTCGCGCCTCTGGCACTGGCACGCCGGCTGGGTGATGCGGCGAGCACGGATCGTCGCGCCGCTGGTCGCGGCGCTGCTCGCGCTCGCTGCGATGCCTCTGCTCGGCATGCAGCTCGGCCCGGGCTCGCCCACCGGCCTGCCGAAGTCGCTGCCGGCGATGCGGGGACTGGCTGTCCTCCAGCATGGCAGCCCGTCGAACACGCTCGACCCGACCACGATCGTCGTCAACGCAGGAAAGGCGCACCAGCGCGCCGCGACCGCGCCCGCGATGGCACGGCTCACGAGGCTGCTACGCCACGACCGTGAGGTCGCGACCGTGGTGCCCGCCGTGCACGATCCGACCGGCCGCTACTTCGAAGTGAATGTCGTCACGCGCCACGATCCATACGGCGCGCAGGCGCAGGCGTTCGCAGGCCGGCTGCGCGGGAACATCATCCCTGCAGCGCGCTTCGCGGCGGGAGTGCGCGTGCTGGCCGGCGGCGGCGCCGCCTACGCGGCGGACTTCATCTCCCGGACGCTCGGGTCGTTCCCGTACCTGATCCTCGGCGTGCTCGCCCTCACGTACCTGCTCCTCGTGCGCGCGTTCCGCTCGCTGCTGCTGCCCCTGAAGGCGATCGTGCTCAACCTGTTCACCGTCTCCGCCGCGACCGGACTGATGATCGCGGTCTTCCAATGGGGCTGGGGGAGCCGGTTCGGCCTCGTGCGGGTGCCGGAGATCGAGGGATGGATCCCCGTCTTCATGTTCACCCTCCTTTTCGGACTGTCGATGGACTACGAGGTCTTCCTCGTCACGAGCATGCGCGAGTCCTGGGACAAGACGGGATCGAACACCGGCGCAGTCGCGCACGGGCTGGCGAACACCGGCCGGATCGTCACCGCGGCGGGGCTCATCATGGCCGCCGCCTTCAGCGGCCTGATCATCGGCGCGATCCCGACGATGCAACAGCTCGGCTTCGGGCTGGCCGCGGCGATCCTCATCGACATCACCCTCGTCCGCGGCCTGCTCCTACCGTCGACGATGGCGCTCGTCGGCCGCTGGAACTGGTACCTGCCGGCATGGACCGCCCGGGCGCTGTTCGTGCGGGAGCAGCCGGTCCCCGAGATCTCGCCGGGCTAGAGCCGCGGGGGCGTGCAGCGCAGGTCGGCGTCGAACGCGCCGACTCGATACTGCGCGAGCGTGGGCAAGAGGCCGGTGAAGCCGCCCCGGGCGCAGTTCTGGCCAGCGTCCGCGCGGGTGGCCGTCTCGGCTCCGGCTACCCAGGCGGGCAGTCTCCGGCCGAAGGCGGCGCGCGTCGTCTGTGCGGTCAAGCCGGTGATGTCCTTCCACTGCGCGCTCGTCGAGTAGATCCCGATCGCTCCGGTCGCGCCGGCGTCGTGCAGGCCCGCGATGAAGCCTTTGAGCGCGGCGATGTTGAGTTCGTACGTGCCGGCCCAGGTCGCCCCCAGCTCGACGTCCAGCCACCACGGCGCGGTCCTCGCTGCGGCCGGGTCGAGGGCGGCGACCAGGCTGTAGGAGTAGGCGGCGCGCTGCTCGCCGTAGAGGTACGAGCAGGCATTGGTCAGTAGGCCGTTGCAAGCGCCGTAGGTCGGTGCGGTGCCGCCGCTCGGCCAGTCGGCGACGTGCTGAGCGCCAGGGTTCGCGGTCACGACGTACAAGGACAGGGGCGGCTGCGTCGGGCCGCGCTCCTGCCCCGGCGCGTTGCGTGCCCAGCTCAGTTCATCGCGGAGACAGGGGTTCGCATTGTTCGCCAGGCCGCCGTTGACACCGACGATCCCGAACAGCGGGCTCGACGGGTACGACCCCGAGCACTGCGGAGAGGAGACGTCGTAGCCGGCGGACGGCGACGAGCTGCCGGTGAGCCAGATGATCAGCACTGTCACGACGGCGATGAACGCGAGCGCAAGCACCAACGCCCGCAGCCGCCGCGCGCGCAGCCGAGAACGCCTGGCGCGCCGCACAGGTGTCAGGAAGGACGGACCGGAGCTCACAACAAGGATCCTGCCACCTGTTTCCAGGGTGCCTACGGGAGCGCTGACTCAAGCCGCAGCAACTCGCTGCCGGCGTTGCGCCGGTCCCAGCCGCCTCCTCACGCGCTCAATTGCGCAGACCGGCTTGCCTCGAGCAGCACTTCCGAGATGTCGCGGAACACAAGCGTGTCCCCTGCGGCCTTCGAGAGGTTGACGAGGCAGATGGGACACATCGTCACGCACTCCGAGCCGGCCGCCCGCAGCTGCGCGACACGGCGCTCGGCCTGCGCACGCGCCTTCTCGGGATAGAGCGCCTCGACCGGGCCACCGCAGCACCATGTCGAGCGGCCGCTCTGCTCCGGCTCGAGGACGCTGAGACCGGCGGCGGCCAACAGGCGGCGCGGCTCCTCGACGAGATCCTCGGCGCGGGCAAGGACGCATGAGTCGTGGAGGACGACCTCTCCGTGTGCCGCCACGCCGCGCCCGTCCCGCTCCGCGAGGACCTCGAGGTAGCTCCGCACCTCGACGTTCCAGTCCGGCAGGAAATGCGGATAGACCGTGCGCAGCATGTGCGTCGTGTGCGGGTCGATGGTGATCGCCAGCTTCACCCCGTTTCCGCGCAAGCGCTCGTGTACGCGGCGCGCCTGGGCTGCGACGACAGCGTCGAGGCCGAGGTCGTAGGCGAGCGCGCCCGAGTAGAGGTCGTCCTCGAACAGACTTCCGAAGCGGACGCCGGCCTCCCGCAGCAGCGTCGCGACCGCGCGCGGCACGCGGCACGCCTCCTCGCGCTCATCCCGCGGCGGACGGCCGAGGAACGACGAGACGTTGACGATCCGGTTGACGCGGCGACCCAGGCCTGTCAGCCGGGCGAGCGGGGAATTGCCGAGTCGCTGCTCCGCCGTGACGAGCCGCTCGATGTACGGCATGAGCTGGTACATCTGGCCGGTGTAGAGCACCGTCCTGCCACCGCGGTCGAGACCGAGCCCTTCCGTCCAGCGGATCACATCGCGCTCGGGCAGCGGCAGCACCGAGCCACGCAAGCGCAGGTTGTCGGAGAGGATCCCGAGCACGTCGCCGGTCGCGAGGGCCATCAGACGACCAGTCCGTACTCGGAGCGGTTCAGGTGGTGGCGAAGCGTCCGGACGTTCTCGGCGATGTGGACGCCGGCGGGGCAGCTCTCCTCGCAGAGCCGGCAAAGGAGGCAGGAGAAGACCGTCTCGCTCTCGTCGTGCACGCGGTCTTCGAGACCGAGCATGACGTAGCGGAAGACCCGGCGCGGCAGGACGTCGAGACCGAGCGGGCACGTCGCGGTGCAGACACCGCAGTTCATGCACGCTTCGGCGTCGAAGGCGCCGGCCTCGCGCACGCGCTCGACGAATAGCGGGGAGACGATCGTGCTCACTTCGCCACCGCCTGGAAGCGGTAGTAGTCGCCCTCGGGCTCGGGAAGGTCGGTGAGGAGGCCGTACTTCCGCATGCCCATCACCCAGAGCATCGTCTCGTTCTCGGGCGCGCCGATCGCCGCGGCGATCTCCGGCACCGTGTGCGGCCCGTCGGCGAGTGCGCCGAGGATCCGGCTCCGCACGAGCGGCTCCTCCCGGACGATCTCCCGGACGTCGCGGCTCATACCGGCTTCCCCGCTCCGGCGCCGGCAAAGCCGGCACCTGCGCTCTTGGCCGGCTCCGTCGAGCCTACGCCGGTCACCACCTGGGCCATCCCGTCGATCATCGAGCGCACCTGCGCGTCGGTGTAGCCGAGCAGATCGATCGCATTCTCGGGGCAGACGGGAGTGCAGCCGCCGCAGCCCTTGCAGCCGGCGGGGTCGACGAGCGCGAGCGAGCGCCCGTCGGTGCCGGTCATCGTGATCGCCCCGAACGGGCACGACGCGACGCAGTCGCCGCAGCCGGTGCACGCCTCGCCGTTCACGACGGCGACCTGGGGGTCGAGCTCGGCCCGGCCGAGCTTGAGCATCGCGGCGCTCTGCGTCACCGCCGCGAGGCCGGAGGCGACGCTCTCGCTCGAGGTCTTCGGCCCCTGGCACGCGCCGGCGATGAGGACGCCGTCGACAACCGTTTCGACCGGCCGCAGCTTCGGATGGATCTCGTTGAAGAATCCGTCCCGCCCGACCGGCAGCTTCAGGGCCTGGATCAGCTCCTCGTTCGAGCGCGGCACCATCCCGGTGACGAGGACGAGGAGGTCGACCGGGATCGTGACCTCTTCGCCGGCGGTGAGCAGATCGTGGACCGTCACCTTGAGGCCGTCGTCGTCGCGGGTCACGGTCGGCGGGTCGTCGTCGGGGAAACGGAGGTAGAGCGAGCCGCGCTTGCGGGACTCCGAGTACGCGAGCTCGTGCTCGCCGTACGCGCGCATCTCGCGATAGAGGTGGTACTGGCTCACGCCCGCGTCACGGTCGGCGACGCGAAGGGAGGCGTGGATCGCCGCGGGGCAGCAGTAGCGGGAGCAGTAGGCGTGGCCGTCCGGCTGGCGGCTGCCGATGCAGTAGACGTAGCCGATGCTGCGCACGGGCCGGCCGTCGACCTCGAGCGGGCCGTCGGAGGCGGAGAGGAGCTGCTCGAACTCGGGCAGCGTGACCACGCCTTCGATTCCGTAGCCGTACTCGCCCTCGTCGGGCTGGTACGCGTCGAAGCCGGTGGCGACGATGATCGCGCCGACCTCGACCTCGATCGTCTGTGCGCTGGAAGCGTCGGCGGCCAAGCCGCCGACGCCCGGCGGG
>Ga0265338_10002162_pt1 | contig 30194 bp, 30 predicted proteins | sample 42126metaG_FD_193579 | JGI IMG/M metagenome (GOLD analysis project Ga0265338, IMG submission 193579) | Rhizosphere microbial communities from Carex aquatilis grown in University of Washington, Seatle, WA, United States - 4-21-26 metaG | ecosystem: Host-associated > Plants > Roots > Rhizosphere...
CCTGTTCAGACTCGGTTTCCCTGTGGCTCCAGGCTCTCGCCTTTAGCCGAGCTGCTTGCTAAAACTCGTTGGCTCATTCTTCAATAGGCACGCCATGACGGTCTTGCGACCGCTCTGACTCCTTGTAAGCATATGGTTTCAGGTCTATTTCATCGCCCTTGCCGGGCTGCTTTTCACCTTTCCCTCACGGTACTTGTTCACTATCGGTCTTCTGGAGTATTTAGACTTGCCAGTTAGTTCTGGCTGATTCCCCCGAGCTTTTCGTGTCCCGGGGTACTTAAGAATGAGGACAAAGAAGATCTGTCATTTTCACCTACAGGGCTATCACCTGCTGGGGCTGACCTTTCCAGGTCATTCGGTTAACGAAAGATTTTGTGACTTCTCTGCTATAAATAGCACATCCTCACCTTGCAACCCCCATCCTAAATCGCACCACAGAAGTTGCCTTCTGCCGTACGATTTAGGATGAGTTTAGTCTTCTCCGCGTTCGCTCGCCGCTACTGACGGAATGCTTTTTAGTTTATATTCCACCTGGTACTGAAATGTTTTACTTCCCAGGGTACGCTCTCAACATCAAGTGTTGAGTCATATGAGTTCATCATATGGGGTTTCCCCATTCGGACATCTTCGGATCAAAGGTTGCTCGGCACCTCCCCGAAGCGTATCGCCGCCACGCCGCGTCCTTCATCGCCTCCATGAAGCCAAGGCATCCACCATACGCTCTTAATTTCCCATTAGGAAATCTGCACACCGCTGTGCGTTATATCGCTTACATTACTTTACATTGCTTCTCCCATACCGCTCGACCCGAGCGATATGAGACGCCTCGCCATGATCCTTGCCAGACCATGCGGGCCGTATCTTGATTTATATGAGATTTTCAAACTGCTGTCGTTCTGAAAAGAAAAACCGCTTCACAGAGCGGCTACGAGCTACGCCTCCAAAAGAGGTGTGGCTATGGCCGCAGTGCTTTTGGGTGATTCTTTAATGTCATTCAGAGGTAATGAACAGTATACTCACAGGCTTTTAGATGTCAATAGGGCCGCGGGAATGGGGAGAAGATGGGGATAAGAAAGGGTGGGGGTTTAGGGTTTTGGGTATAGGAAAAACAGAAATAGGAAAAGGGCGAGGATCCGAAGACCCTCACCCTTAACCCGTACCCATAACCCTTTCTCTACCTAATCCTTGCGGATGACTGCGCGGGTCGTAGACTCGATGATCTTCTGAGCCTCTTCTTTGCCTCCAAGACCGAAGGCCAAGCCGAAGGCAAGAGCGCCGCCAGCGAAGATGGCCGTAAGAACGGTCTGGATGATGCCCGAAGCCACTCCGAGAGAGTAGAGAGCCGTCAGGATCGCGAAGATCCAGATTGACCACTTGGTCACGCGTCCGGCAAGCTCTGCGATGTGCAGATGACCGGCCTTAGCGCTCGCGACGACGAGCTTCTGCATGACGTTGCCGACGACGGCAGCGACCATGAGGATGAGGACCGCGACGATGACCTGCGGGAGATAATTGACGACCTGGAGGAGGAACAAGTTGACCTGTGAGAGGCCGATGCTCTCGAATGAGGCCATCAGGAATACCACGATCACGAACCATTTGACCAGGGCTCCGACGAAGGCGCCGGAATTGAGATTATAGCCCGCGCGCTTGACGACATCTTCGAGGCCTGCGCTCCTCAGAGCGGCGTCGATCTTGAGAGCCTTGAAGATGCTCTCGACGAGGCGCTCGACCAGGACCGCGAGGATCCAGCCGATGGCAAAGATGATGATGGCGATGATGAGGCCGGGAAGGAAGCTGGCCACACCGTACCATACATTGAGGAGCGACTGCGTAAGGGCATCGCCCCAGTTTTGAACGATCATCATAAAATTATGTTTAGTTGCTAATTATTTTGTAACATCATAATTATAGCATCCGGAGAAGCCCTGATTTCATGCGGGTGTGGATAGTTTGGAACGCAAGGGTTTAGGGTAAGGGTTTGGGGTTGCGATTCCCTAAACCCCTACCCTAAGCCCAAAACCCTACTATTGTGGCTCAACGCCCATCCTATCCAGAAGCGTGACATGCGGATAGTCTAGAATGTCACGCACAAGCCTATCGTGGATGCCGAGGCGGTATTCAAAGTCCTGAGTATCGAAGGCCGAGTAGGCTATCTCCTTCCCTATCTCAGCCTCGATGGAGGCGATCGCGGTTTCGATGCGCTGGAGATTGAGCTCATCTCCGACTATGAGAAGATCGACGCGCGCATCCCACTGCTGAATGAAGACTCCTGAAGCGATGAAGAGCTTCATCCTCCCCACATTCGCAAACCGCTTGGTCAGAGATTCATCGGCATGAAGGCTGGCAACGGTGAGCAGATTCTTCAACGGCTCGAGATACGCAAACTTTTCGTTGAGGATATATCCTTGTCCCCGGAGCTTCTTCACGACAGGCTTGCCGCGGCGCATGACTTGGATCTCCTTGGAGACTTGGCGCTTGCGGATGATATCCGCCTTAAGGAGGACCGTGAGCTCTTTTTTTACGGCAGCAGAAGGAGTCTTGCTGCGCTCGGTGATCTCGGATACGAGAAAAGGCACTCCCTGGTTGAAGAGAAAGAGGCGGATGATCTTTATCTTGGCCTGACTGCCGAAAAGCGCCGTGAGTGCTTCCATATATGTGTGATGACGGGGATTGTAGCATAAACGCGACACGAATCCACCAATTGCACGAATACAACGAATTCGTGGCATTCGTGCGGTTCGTGGATTCGTGTCATGTATTGCGAATATCAGAAAACCATGTAATATAGCGTTAAGGCTAAAGACAGAAGGCGCGACCATTAAAAACGGTCATTAAGACCTTCCGAGGTATTACCTATCTCTTTCGTCAGGCCTTACATTAAAGGTCGAATTTACGTTCGTAACACAAGAAAAAAATGGCTCGCACAAAAGCACAAAAGAAAGAGATCATCGAGAAGCTCGGAGGGATCATGGACAAGGCCAAATCGCTGGTCTTCGTGAATTTCCACGGTCTCAAAGTTCTTGACGCTACAGCTATGCGTCGCAAGCTCACAGCCGACCAGGTCGGGTTCTTCGTAGCCAAAAAGACGCTCACAGCCCACGCGCTCGATTCCAAGAAGTACGCAGGCACGATGCCTGAGCTCAAAGGCGAGTTCGGCATGGCCTACGGCGCCGACCTCGTCGCTCCGGCTCGCGGAGTCTACGAGTTCCAGAAGAAATTCAAGGACCAGCTCTCCATTCTCGGAGGCGTCTTTGATGGAAAGTACATGACCAAGGAAGAGATGCTGGGCATCGCCACCATCCCTCCGGTACCGGTCCTTCGTGGCATGTTCCTCAACGTCATCAGCTCCCCTATTCAGGGATTTGTCATGGCATTGGATCAGATCGCCAAGAAGAAGCAGTAATTATCACCTCATTTAATTTTAACCACTACTATTATGGAACAGACAAACGTTGAGATCCCGGCAAAGTTCAAGGATCTCGTTGATACGATCGAGAAGATGTCCGTCTTGGACCTCAATGAGCTCGTGAAGCTCCTCGAGAAGAAGTTCGGAGTCTCAGCCGCAGCTGTCGCTGTCGCAGCCCCGGCTGCAGGCGCAGCCGCAGCCGAAGAGAAGAGCTCGTTCGCAGTCCACCTCATGGATGCCGGCGCTCAGAAGATCGCAGTCATCAAGGTCGTCAAGGAAGTCTTCGCCCTCGGCCTCAAGGAAGCCAAGGATCTCGTGGATGCCGCTCCTGGCCTCCTCAAGGATGGCGTGAAGAAGGAAGATGCAGACAAGATCAAGAAAGATATCGAGGCTGCAGGCGGAAAGGTCGAGTTGAAATAACTCAATCTCTCAAACAAAAATCCCCGATACTATCGGGGATTTTTGTTGCCTAATTTCCCAAAGAACCGATGAACGAATCTGCCATATCCGCTATGCGATCTCTATCCGTCTGCGTCAGAGACTTGAAACGTCTATGACCGAGCGCCGCTTCGAGTTTGCCGAGCTTATTCAAGACTTTCCTGTTCTTATCCTTTCTGAATGCAGTCTCGATCCTATCTATGCGTCCCGATAGATCGCTGAAACGTTTCGCTTTTGGACCAAGGAGTACAGAGAGCGACTTTCGCAAACATTCAAAGAAATTATCTGGATCGAGCGTAGTCCTTGGTTTTGCAATCATATCTGTTGCCCCATCTCCGTCTACATCAATTGAAAGCGGCGTTGTGCTGGAGATGATCCCTGTCAAAACTGTGCTTGAAGCGACTGTAAGGGGCGTCGTCGGCAAGCCGGAATATATCACATCGCTTGCAAGAGCATCGCCTTTGAAAAACTGGACTTCATAGGTGAATTCGCCTACGCCATTCCCCTGAATGGCCACTGAATATTTCTGACCGCTATCTGCCGGCAGATCTATCTCCGTATCGGTATCGTCGGCCGATCCGTCGCCGCCGTTCCTGCTGAAGGTGCTCCCCGGGATCTTAGTCTCGAAGAATGAGACGACATCATCAGTAACTCCTGATCCGAGCGGCGCAGGGATGATGCCCGTATGATTCCCGTGCGAATCATATACATGCAGATCTACCGGAGAATGCGTGCTTACCACTATATGCGAGAGCGCATTTGAATCTGACGGCAACCCGATAGATACGCCGGGTATCCCTGCTAAAGAATCTGTCCCCTCTATGATGGATCTGATCACAGCCTGCGTGCTTGAAGCGCCCAAGATATCCGTATGATCGATCGTCCTTGATTCTGATCTCGAAAGCATGGGCAGATCGAGCGCCGTGGTCGTACCCGCATCATACGAGGCGCTCGCAGTCACGACCGTGCCATCTCCGAACAAGGTAGTGCTTGCCGTGTGCTTGTCCGTACCGTTCTTGGCATAGATCAAGCTCTTGACCGTCTGATTCCCCCATCCTACCAATGCCCACCGGGTGATCGCCGTTGGCCACTCAAACGGATCCAAGATAGCGTGAAGCGATTCAGCTGCAGCCATGAGTCCTTTATTCGCCTTCGAGGAGACGATCGAATCCTGCACAGAAGCAGAGAGAACTGGCCTTCCTGCCCCGCTCGCATAGGCGATGGTCGGACTCATGGCGCGCTTGAAATATTCAGCCGAAGGCAGCAGAGAATAGGCGCTCGACATGTTCTCTGCCAGTTTTTGGGCGACGCTCTGTTTCAAGAGCACTCCATAGCCGATCGACGTGCCGTCCCCATACAAAAGGCTTGCGATCGCTTGCGGAGTCCCGAGGTACGGGACCGCGACCGAGATGACTTTATCTATGAGGCCCGCCTTCCCGAGATCAGCGAGCTTCTTGACCAGGTATTTTGCCACGAGCCCGCCATTCGAATGGGCGATCAGCGTGACCTTCCCAGTCTTCGAGCTCGAGGCCATCGCAGCCACCGTCTCCATGAGAGATTCCGTGCTCGTAGCTTTCTTCTCAAGCCCGTCGACGACCTGGGGTATGGGCTTGCGCCAGTCATACCCGAAGCTTTTCCATCTGCCGATAGTGCCGCCCGCAACCAGGCCGTCCAGAAACTTCATGAACGAGCCGTATATGTCCGCTATGCCATAGGCCCTATCCAAGGGCGCTCCAGAATATGCATTCGGATTGATGCTCGAGCCATCGGGATTCAGATAGATCGACTGTGCATCAGCATTCGAGAGAGGCTCCCAGCCGCGGATCGTAGTAGTCCCTCCTAGCCCGAGCGGCCCGCGAGTCGGACTATATATGCGGGTCGCCTCAAGACCGGGAATGAATAAGACGCTGGAACAGCAGACTGCCTTTGAGGCGCGTTTCTGCCACGGTTCATATTCGACGAGTCCGACGATCCTGTTATTCCCAGAAAGGGCGGGTCCGTCGTCGCTCCCCCACCAATCATTCACCGCTTCAACCGCGACTGAATCCTGATTTTCAATGGCGGCGCCGCTATTCTCTGTCATATCCGAATCTGCCACCGACACATGGGAAACTACGCCTGCCGGACTCGATGCAGATAAATCGCCGCCTTCAAGGGATTGAGGAGGCATCGAAGGGCCTGAAGATTCGACAAATATTCCTGTCCCATTCGCCTTTATCTGGCTTGCTCTGACCGAAACCGAACTCGAACGCAGATGGATGCCCTGCGAAGCGCCCGTTATCGTCGAGCTCACGATACCGAGAAAGCTATTGAATGCGCTTATTCCGTCATGTATCGATACATCTGCATATTCTATAGAAGTGGTCGCGCGTCTCGATATGCTGATGCCCCCAAATCCGCTCAAAGATACTCGATCATCTGAAGCTCCTCTGACTGACAGCTCTCCCTCAACGTCGATCAATGGATATCCGTCGATGTCTTCTGTGCCTATCACCGATACGCCCGGACCTATAGTCAGAGAAATTCCGGAGGGTATCGTTATGGGATCATGGATATGATAAGGGCTGCCTGAGACATCCCAGACCGCATCGCCGAATATATATCCGTTTGTCACATCCGTATCTGCATGAGCAGCAGCGGCTGCGCCGGCAAAGACGATGACACCGCCGATAAGAGCCGCCACAAAGCGGGTGCAATAATATGAGAATGATTTCATCGTGTGCAAAAATTACGCTGATAATACAATCAGCCTATCAGCCCGAGATAAAATCCATATCAAAAAAAGTTAAAATCCGGATAAAATCGCAGAAGGGTTAGGGGGACGGGTTAAGGGTTAGGGGGATTGCAGCTCCCAAAACCCTTCACCCTTACCCACACCCTACCTTGAAAATGCTTGGACGAAATACAGCACGGTGAAGCTCAGAAGGAGTATCACCACGAAGCCGATGAAGAACTTAAAGAAACTGCGATCAAAGGGGTTGACCATGAAGAATATGTTTCTTATATCCCTTGATTGAGGAGATCGCGCGTTCCCGGGCCTACGACGCCGAGCGGGCTCAGCTTATGAGCTTTCTGATACGCCTGCACGGCCGCCTTGGTCTGCGAACCAAAGTAGCCGGTGATCGGACCAGTATAGAATCCATCCTTCTTCAAGCGTTCCTGAAGAGCTTTCACATCCGGATCAGATACATCGAGGGCCGTCATGCCCATATAGAGATATCTACTGAAGGCCGATCCATTAGAGACGGAAGTTGACGGAGCCGAAACTACAGGGGTCGAAACTGGGGCAACGGCAGTCCCTATCGAGAAAGATGCCTGGCCTGATGCGCCTGTGGCATTGACGAAGCTGACTGAGATCGGTAGCGGCGACTGTTCATTTCCGGTCATAGTGTAGATCGTGCTGTAGGGTCCGCTGCCCGATCCGTTGGCCGCGGCTTGGTTGCCATTGATCCTGACCTGAGGATTGATGACTCCCTGGCTGAAATTGAATACGACTGTCAGGGCGACTCCTCTGCTCATGAAGCTGTTGTTGACGTTATTAGACGTCACTGAGAATGACGTCAGGACAGGCGGCTGGCCAGTGGCAGACGTCGCTGTCGGAGCCGCACTGGATCCTGATCCTGCAGATACATATGCGTAGAGATTGGCGCACGTGAACCCTTGCTGGCAGATCGTGATATTGGCGCCGCCGGCCTGCACGCCGACCAGGTTCGCAGAATTGCCGTTTATATTCACCGTGACAGCGCTCGGGTTCGAGTTCGTGGAGACATAATAGACGGGCGTAGTCGGACTTTGATTGGAGTTGGTCAAGGCCACCGTGACAGTCTGGCCGATGGACATATCCGCCTCTGCCGGATTGAAAAAGATTGTAGGATTGCTCGAGGAAGACGGGGTCGACGAGTTAGAGGTCGATGTGGGAGTCACCGTGACATTCACATTGCCGCAGCTGGTCATGTTGCCTCCCGACGAGCACACGCTCAAGATCGCGTTTCCCGCAGCCACACCCGAGACAGTGAGGATAGACCCGCTCACATTGCTCGTGACGATGCCGGTATTCGAATTGCTCGAGACATAGTATGTTCCGGAGCCGGAGAGCGTGATGGCCTGGCTCTGTCCGACCCCCATGGTGATCGAGCTTTGGCTGAAAGAGATGCTGTTGGAGATGGTCGTCGTAGTCTGGGAATTCGATGAGGATTGAGACACGCTCACGTAGATGAGGGCGCAGCCGACATTCGAAGCACAGACCGTCACCGTCGCAGAACCGGCGCTGATCCCATTCAGGACGATCTGGCTTCCCGTCACAGATGCCGAGACTACCGAAGAGTTGGTATTGTTCGAGACCGTAAGAGCGCCGATGTTGCTCACGTTGCTGGTGGCACTCACTGAAATGCCCTGTCCTACGGTCAGGGCTACATTGGTCTGGCTCAAGGACAGCGTTCCTGATGTCACTGTCGAGGCGTTGGTGTAGCTCGGCCATGGGACCGCCTGCGACTGGGCTCCATTCACGACGACATATGTCGAAGCCCCTATCGCGACATTGTATGTGCTCGGCGTGATAGTCGTAGAGAAGTATCCGCTCGAGTTGGTATTCCCTACATTGGCAGAGACCAGCGACGAAGATCCTGGGTAATATAGATATATGGGCGCGCTGGCATCCGCTCCATACACAGTCATCGAGATCTGCGTATTGTTGTTCACCGATGAGAGGAGGAAGTTCGGGACAAGGGCGGCATGGACGGGCGCGATGGCTGCTAATGACAGGATGACCGAGATCACCCACGAAGACAGGAGATGTTTGATATTTTTCATACCAAGATTATAGCATTTTCGGAGAACTCAATTCGGTGAAGCTGCCGGCAATCCTCCCATGAATTGGTAAGTTAGGGCTGAAATACCCGATATAACCGACTCGAGCTTTGAGAAGTCCTGTCCGGAAGTCATCACGCACAAGAGATACGGCTTGCCTGGGTAGTAGACGATGCCGCAGTCATGGAGCTCGTGCCAGAGGGGGTTGCCGCTCGGACCCAGATTGGTATGTTCTCCGAATTTGTGCGCCACGACAGTGCCCGCCGGGACTCCCGCCACAAGGCCATTATTGAACGTCGTCGACGCGAGGAGCGACAAGGCCCTTTCTGAGAGCTCCCAGGGGAGATATGTAGAATTGTAGAGGGTGCGGAATATCACGGCATACGAACGCGCTGTCATGAAATCGCTCGTGCCATTGTCAGTAGTCACGGGAAATCGCAGATCTTTATACACGCGCTGGAATCCGGCAGCCTTATTGCTCATAAGGACATCGAGCGCCACGTTGTCAGAATACGTAATCATGGCCGAAAGAAGTTGACTCACTGGCACTGGGCCCGAGGGAATGTTATCCGTCGGAGGATAGTTCTGGCCAGTCGTATCGGCTCCCGGATAGACCAGCGTCTTCGAGAGCTGATCATCTACCGTAGTATTTGTCAGTATCGCTTGCCGAGAAGCGGAGCGCAGGTACGCCATGAGCACTGCGACCTTGAGCATGCTCGACGGCTCGTACTGCCTGTCTTCGTTGACGCCGGTCCAGTGGCCATTGTCCATATTGCGAACATACACCGAGATGGAGTCCGCATTATGATTGTTCACCGCCGTGCGGATATAGTAATTCACTAAGTTCACCAGCGGGTTCAGCTCGGTATATTGGCGTTTATCGGTCTCAGTGAATAAAAGCGGGTTGATGAACTGGAACTGCGATGAGTTCACCCTGATCTCTGTAGATAAGGGAATGCTGCTGGCCACTTGTGTCGTCGCGGTCGCCGTGATGCTCCCCTGCTTAAAGACTGGCGAGAGAAAAGAGGCAGCGCTGTTCATGTCAGGAACGATGAGCGGTATGAGAATGGGCGCAAAAACGATGAGCGCCAGCCCGAGAGCGAGAGCGTAGCGGTGTTCATTGCCTTTCATGACTGACATTATATTATTTTCCGGCCGTTTTTGCTTGGGAGCTGTCAACAGAGGTGTAGACCAGATTGGATATGCCGGAGATGACTTTCTCGAGATTTGAAAAATCGGATCCTTTGGTCATCACGCACAGCAGGTATGGCTTACTTGGATAGTAAACGATCCCACAGTCATGGAGCTCGTGCGAGATCGGCGTCCCGTCGGCCAGAGCGTAGGTATGCTCGCCGAACTTGTGGGCGACCACGGTTCCCGCAGGAACCCCTGCTACGAGGCCTTTGGTGAAGTCTGATTGTGCCAGGAGCTCAAGAGACTGGTCAGAGAGGCGGCGGGACAGATACGCCGCATTATAGAGCGATCGGAAGATAAGAGAGTATGATTTTGCAGTCATATAATCGCCGACCTGCGCGCCTGGCGTCGGCGGCAGGCGGAAATCGTCATAGACGTTTTGGAACTCATCCTGGACGCTGTCGAGCAGAGTCGTGGCCGCGCTATTATCTGAATCTATGATCATGGCATTTATGAGATCCTGGGCGGAATAATAACCAGGCGGCAGGATATGGCTCGGCGGATAATGCAGGCCTGAGATGTCTGTGCCCGGATAATAGAGCTTCTTGGCGAGGATATCCTGGGTCGTCGTATTCTGCATGCTCGCTTGGTTAGACGAAGCTCGCAGATAAGCTATCATGACAGCCACCTTGAGCATGCTCGACGGCTCATACGTCTCGTTCTCGTTCACTCCGGTCCAATGCCCCGACTTTTCGTCGCGGAAATAGATCGAAATTGAGTTAGCGGTGCCATCGGCCTTTGCCTGAGCTATATATGCATTCATCTGCGCATCGAGAGCACTATACTCGGGATACAGGCTTTGATCGGTCTCGACACCGATCAGCGGATCGATGAACTTATAGTCCGGAGATATCTCCCTAACTTCTGTAGGAATATAACGGGGATCCGGTCCAGAATTTCTTGTGCTTAGATAGCCAATGCCAGCTCCTACCACAAGGCTTGCGACGGACAGTATCGCTATCGCGCTATTTTTCATGCTCTGCATGATAGATGATGCATGCTCCGAAATCAATCTGGGGACGCAAAAAACCGCCCCTTTCGGAGCGGTCTTTTGCTCAATCTAGTCTATCTGTAGCACTAGATAAGAACTGAGGTTAGATCGAGCTTGTCCTCCATGCCGTCTGACCGGTCATGAATGTAGCTGTGGACTCGGCCGCACCCTGGTTCTCGTAGTTGATTGCCTGCAGTTGTGCTGCATAGGTATTGGCACCCGGGTTCTTCACGAGCCATGTGAACGTAACCGGAATGGTCACGCTCTGGTTCTGAGCGAGGGTGAAATACGTGCCATCAGACGAGATGGTGGTGTTGGTCGGCTGTGAGTACGAAGCGGTGACTGTTGAGTTGGTGTTGTAGTTGCCCAAGCCAGCAGTACCCGTGTAGTCGATAGAGCCGTTCTTGTAGATCGCGAGCGAGGTCGTAGCGCCGTTTGCGGCTGCTGCGACGCTGAACATCGGGGTCGAGGAACCTGCGAGACCGAAGTTGATGTTCTTTCCGACTGCCGTAACCTGGACGTTGAAGGTCGCAGAATACGAGGTCGTAGCGTTACCGCTCTGATCGGTGGACTGGACTGCCTTCGTGATCACCGGAGCACCAACGAGGGTGAACAGAGGACCGACGCTCGAGACCGTCTGGGTGTTACCCGCGGCGATGCCCGAGATAGCTGTCGTACCATCGATCGAGTTGTAGACAACCATGCCTGCAGTCGTCGAAGCTGTGATCGAAGTAGCACCGGTGACGCCAGTCACGTCAACCTTGACGGTGAACGGGAGGCTGGTGTTGACCGGGATGGTAGCACCATTCGTGCCATCCGTGATGTTGTTGAAGTCAGCGATACCGCCTGATACTGAAGCCGACTGAACCTGGGTCGAACCCTGGTAGAGGTAGGCAGCAGTGATCGAGCCAGGGCCTGAGGTCACGAAGCTCACCTTCACATCGTGGAGATGGAGCGTGTCGTTCTGGGCATTGACATCGAAGGTCAAGACCGGGAGACCGAGGTACTGGTTGTTGGTAGTGTCAGTGACCGGAACAGCAGCTGCGAGAGGAGACGCGTAGTCAAGCGAGACGTTCGCCTGGGCGTTGTCTACGAGGCTGGAGTTGACGGTCAAGATCTGAGGACCAACGACACCGGTGCTGTAGAGGTTCAAGCCTGCGCCATCAACACCGCGGACACCCTGAGAGACGACTCCGATGAGCCATCCATCTGTCGCGACGTTGTTGAAGGAGTTAGCCAAGCCGTTAGCAGCTGTCGGCTTCTTGTTTCCGCTGATGTAAGCCGTATCAATCGAGGAGTTCAGAGAACCCTTGATGATGATGTCCTTGTAGGTACCCTTCGGGACAATGAAGTGGAAGCCGGCGATGCCGAGGATGTACTCGGATCCGCTCTGGACTACCGTTCCGCTGTTCAACGGCTGAGTAGCAAGAACAGACGTGCCGTTCGTTACGTACAGAGTGTTGAAGAGCTTGTTGTAGAAGGAAGTATTGTTACCAAGGTCAAGAGTCAAGCTCTGGACATCGATATCTGAATACTGAGCCTGGACACGGATGGCCAAGACCGGAACCTGCTGAGCGCCGACGTTCAAGACTGAGCTTGAAAGCGGGCCAGCAGTGACGGTCATGATACCCGGGACACCCGGAGTCGTGATGCCGGTCGGGCCAGCGACAGTTCCGTTAGAACCGTTGGAAGCCGGATTTCCGACCTGGGTGCAGACATATCCTGCCGGGCACGTCGTTGCATTGACGGTACCAGCCATAGCTGCGCCACCATTGAGCAATCCGCGAGTAAGAGGACCGAAGAAGCCAGTTGACGGCAGACCCTTAGCGGCCTGGTACTGAGCTGTAGCTGCCTTCGTCTGGGAACCGAAGTAACCCTTGGCGGCTGCACCCGACTCGATTGAGGCGATGTGGTAACCGTTGGCGATGAGCCATGTCTGAAGGGCGACAACGTCAGGACCAGTCGATCCAACCGTGAGGTTAGATGAGAACTGGTAGCCCTGGGCTGATGCGACCGAAGCGAGAGCCATGACGGCTACGCCGGAAGCGATAAGAAACTTTTTCATACGTATGGTTTTATAATTTAAACAATTCCCTCTGTTTTACTTGTAATCGTCAGAGAGGACTGCCTTAGTAACTAATACTGATAATGATTAATCCACAATCCTCCACCCGCACTATCGACGTCCGAATGGAGAAGTTCGTGGGCAAACTGAATCGAACTTTTGACTATTATTAAGTTGTCAAAGAGTCCGTTCTCACCAGGACCTATCCTTCAAAGAATTACCTCCGAAGGAAATGTTCTGGGACGAACACACAATACGGCATAAGACCGATCGTGTGCTCGTTGCAAAACATTATACCTTATACGTAAAGACCAACGCAAAACTCAGCAATGGGGATAACAGATGTAGAAATGGCTTAAAATCGGGCTCGTGGCCTAAATTAAGGATAATATATCAATACTAGGTAAAATATGGCTCAAAGTCAATACCTCCCTACTTATCTACATGCTATCCCCATATGGTCTACTGGGCCTTTACTTCAACGAATAACGACTCCATCTTCTTTCACCTTCTTTTTTGACAATCCCTTTGTCCACGAGCTCAAGGAGCTCGCGCTGGATCGTTTTCTCACTGCAGTCTTTGATGACTTTAGAGAAGTCTTTGATAGTCAATCCTGACTGGCCTTTAAGGACGTCTAGGATCATCTGCTGGCGGAGCGTCTTCTTTATCTGACCATTCTCTGAGTTGCCGTGTCTTTGATTGGTCCTCATAGTCTGAGGGCTAGAACGCTGGTCCTGTGAATTGTGTCCTTTAGAATCCCCTGCCCCTTTCCTTTCAGACGACCGAAAACCGGAAGAGAACATATCGGGTGTCTTAAAGAATGATTCGGAAAGGATGTACCCTGCATTCTCAGCATTCTGTGCCAAGCGATCGCGCATGAGCGTGACCACCTGATCTATCTCGCGCACCAGTATGACATGGTTCATCGCCGAAATAAGGTTTGAAATCTTGGCTACATTGAGGAGAGAGATGGTTTCGAGAGCCGCAGTGAAGAGCGACTGGATGACCACGTTCTTATCCCCTGGCAAAGAACTCGACGCGGTAAAGGACGAAGACAGAAGATCCATACCCCTGTCGCGAAGTTCCCACTTGAGGGGTTCGTCGTCTTTGAGCAAACCGGATACCAGATAGAGTGCGGCGGTTATTTTCTCTGTCTTTTTGAAGATATAGATCAAATAGTCATCGGCCGAGAAAAAGCCCAATGATTTCCAGTTTATTGGATCGTTAAAAGACGGGTTATTTTGTATGTCCTTATTGTCCATGCTTATATGTCTTTTATAGGGTCTCTTAGTGTCCTTTATAAAAGACGTGTATCTTTGATGTCTCTGACATGTCCATTATAGCCTTTTAAAGTACAGGCGCAAGCGCTATACCCCTTCGTGGTTCGGCTTCTATATGGCGTGTGCTAAAATGACAGCTACTACTATGGCAAAGAAAAAAACAGAGGCGCCTATCACGGAAAAGATACGATTTTGGGACGAGATGCGCGATGAGACCATCCAGGCCATCCTTGCTATCGTCTCATTCCTCCTCACTCTCGTATCGCTTCTGGCGGCCTTCCACAAAGGCGACGGATCTGACCTCGCGGGCCCTGTCGGCGAATTCGGCTATACTTTCTTCACGCGGGCATTCGGCGTCGGTTACTACCTCATTCCTCTGGCTTTTGCCATGCTCGGCATCTCATTCCTTCAGGGACTTAAGAAGAAGGTGGAGATATCCAAGCTCATCGGCGTCGGCCTATTCTTCCTTTCCGGTCTCGGGCTCATCCATGTCGCCTATTACAATGCGGGAGGATTCATCGGACGCTGGATAGCGGGACCGCTCATCAAGCTTCTCGACTATTGGGCAACAGGCCTTCTCCTCTTCGCCATTCTAGTGATCTCGGTCATCATGACCTTTAACCTGTACTTCACCCTTGAAAATTTGATGTTCTGGAAGCGAACTAAGATTGAATCAGTGAAGAAGAAGGGTGGCGAGATAGACGAAGACGAAGAGGCCTTCATCGACAGCGCTGTCGCTAAAGCCAAAGGAGACGGCGAAGAGATGTCCGCCCGCGAGATCGAAGCTGCTGCCGCTCGTGCCCGCATGGAAGAGCTGAAAAAGAAGAAAGGTGAAGGGTTACGGGGTAAGGGTGAGGGGCTTGATTTTAGCGAGACTGATACTGCCGCATTCGCATCTTCGGTTGTCGTCCCGCTCATGAGACCCTTCACTCCCCCTCCCCTTTCGCTTCTCGAGAAAGACAAAGGCAAGCCTGAGACCGGTGACATCAAGGCCAATGCCAACATCATCAAGAGAACTCTTCAGAACTTCGGCATCACTGTCGAAATGGACGAGATCTCGATCGGTCCTTCCGTCACGCGCTATGCCCTGAAGCCGGCCGAGGGCGTGAAGCTCTCGCGTATCGTCGCTTTGAATAATGACCTTGCCCTCGCGCTCGCCGCCCACCCGATCCGTATCGAGGCTCCTATCCCCGGCAAGTCGCTCGTCGGTATCGAAGTCCCCAACATGGCAAAGACCACCGTCGGCTTGGCTACCCTTTTGGCCTCGCCGGACTTCCAGGAATCAGAAAAACCGCTCATGGTATCGCTCGGCAAAGATATCGCCGGCAAGGCCCATTTCAGCAACCTAGGCAAGGCCCCTCACATGCTCATTGCCGGTGCCACGGGTTCAGGCAAGTCAGTGACCATCCATGCAATCATCACTTCCCTTCTCTATCGCGGCTCGCCTGAGAATCTCAAGTTCATCATGATCGACCCCAAGCGCGTCGAGCTCACGCTCTATAACAAGATCCCGCACCTTCTGACGCCTGTCATCACCGATCCTAAGAAAGCAATCCTTGCTCTCAAGTGGGCTGCCAAGGAGATGAGCCGCCGCTACGACATTCTCGAGCAGAACAGCGTGCGTGATATCGATTCGTATCACAAGACCATACTCGCTCCTGCTTTGGAACGATGGAAGAAAGATGCTGATAATCGCAAGGATGATGAACCGGTCAAGCTCCCCGAGACCATGCCATATATCATCGTCATCATCGATGAGTTGGCTGATATCATGCAGACCTATCCGCGCGAATTGGAATCAGCCATCGTCCGTCTGGCCCAGATGAGCCGTGCCGTGGGCATCCATTTGATCATCTCGACCCAGCGTCCGAGCGTGAACGTCATAACAGGTCTCATCAAGGCCAACATCCCTTCGCGCGTGGCATTGCAGGTGGCCTCACAGATCGATTCCCGCACCATCCTCGACCAACAAGGCGCTGAAAAGCTCCTCGGCGCTGGCGATATGCTCTACCTCGGCGGCGAGATGTCGAAGCCTGTACGTCTCCAATCAGCCTATATCACTGAGTCAGAAGTAAAGAAAGTCGTGAAATTCCTGGCTGACGAATACAGGGACGAAGTAGCAAATGAGATCAATCTGACGCCTACAGAAGCAGGAGCGAGCGCCGCTTTCGATGCTATGGACAGCGATACGCTCGAGGAAGATGACATGTATGAACCGGCCAAAGAGGCTGTGATGGCTGCGGGCAGGGCTTCGACTTCATATATTCAAAGAAAGCTGGGCATCGGCTATTCCCGCGCAGCCAAGCTCATGGATATGCTCGAACAGCATGGAGTCATCGGTCCTGCTAATGGCTCTAAGCCGAGAGAAGTCATTGGAGGTGGAGGAAGTGCTTCCCTAGAAGCAGAAGCTGATACATTGATTGATGCGGGTAGTGGTGGGGCGGTATAACTATACTGTTTCTATGGAACTGACCCGCACCTCCTATATACGCATTCTCCGCATCGCCTCAGCAGCCATTGTCATCATCGTAATCGTGGCATATGCCATTTGGCGTTCACTAAACTACGCTCGCGGCCCAGCGATCATTATCAGCGAGCCCGCGAACGGTTCTTCTGCAATGGCTTCTACTATTTCTATCAAAGGACATGTGGACAGAGTCAACAACCTGACGATGAATGGAGGACCTATTTCAATCGATGAACAAGGAAACTTTGTTCAGTCAGTCATCGTCTTCCCCGGAACAAACAAGATCACATTCGTGGCGAGCGACCAATTCGGAAGAAGTGAGGAAAAGGAGCTGGATATCTTAGGAACGGTTGGGTTTAAAGTACCTTCTGCGCCCCTTATCTCTACGGGAACGCCCTCAAAAAATTCAACGAGTAGCCATCCCTAAAGCGTGATATTATATGGCCAATGCCTGCCAGCATTATGTAAGATTAATTCTTTAACTGATATGCCTATTACGAAGAAGAAAGGCAAGCCTGAGCCCAAAGAAGAGGCCGCCTCCCTGCCCGAAGAGATGGCAGAAGCGACTCACGAGTCTGAAGAGCCTAAAAAGAAGCATGTGATCGGCACTCCCGCCGGCCAGCAAGGCATCCGCGACGCGCTCGATGCCATCCGCACCAAGTTCGGCGAAGATTCCATTATGAAGCTCGGCGACAAGCCGAGAGTGAACATCGGCGCTATTCCGACCGGTTCCATCGGCCTCGACTGGGCCCTCGGCATCGGCGGCATGCCCCGCGGACGCATCATCGAGATCTTCGGGCCCGAATCTTCCGGTAAAACGACGCTGGCCCTCCATGTCGTCGCCGAAGCCCAAAAGAAAGGCGGCGTCTGTGCCTATATCGACGCCGAGCACGCCATGGACCCCGACTACGCCAAGAAGCTCGGAGTGGTCCTCGACGACCTGCTTATCTCACAGCCTGACACCGGCGAACAAGCTCTCGACATCGTCGATAGCCTCATCCGCACCAACAAGATGGACGTGGTCGTCATCGACTCTGTCGCTGCTCTGACCCCCAAGGCCGAAATCGAAGGCGACATGGGCGCCTACCATGTCGGCACTCAGGCGCGTCTGATGTCACAGGCTCTGCGCAAGCTCACGGCCATCGTTGCCAAGTCCAAGACGGTCGTCATCTTCATCAACCAGATCCGCATGCAGATCGGCGTCATGTTCGGCAATCCTGAGACCACGCCAGGCGGCAAGGCGCTCAAGTTCTATGCCTCTGTCCGTCTCGACATCCGTCGCATCGCCCAGATCAAGAAGGGCGAGGAGATCATGGGCGGCCGCTGTCGCGTGAAGGTCGTGAAGAACAAGGTGGCTGCGCCGTTCAAGCAGACCGAGTTCGACCTCATGTATAACGAGGGTATCTCACAGGAAGGCGAGATCATCGCCCTCGGTGAGAAGTTCTCTATTCTCTCGAAATCAGGCTCTTCATATTCATTCGGTGAAGAGAAGCTCGGTCGTGGATATGATGCGACAAGACAGTTTCTCAAAGAGAACGTGAAAGTTAAAGGCGAGATATTGAAGAAGATCAGAGAGGAATTGAATAAGCAGTAAAGCTACGTAAGATCGCGACATACGCTATCCATAGTCGTAAGGCTGGCATGTGTTTTGCGTCTTGACTGGGTATATACAAAGTATATACTTGTCATTATTATGACCAGCAAAACCATCTTCAACATGAACACTATTCTAAAGAAAGCGGCTATGAAAAAAGCCAAGAAAGAGGGGCTGACGCTGAGTGATGTCCTCAATTTTGCTGCACGGGCATACGTAGATGGCGATATACAGGTCCGCATCGTCGATCGCGATACCGCCGAAGCTTTGGATGATATCGCCCACGGGCGCGTCATCTCACAAGAAGCATTGTTCAAGAAGCTGGGTATATAAACCCGAATGATCGACCAATGAGAATCAACTACAGCCACAAAGCAATGGCTCAGCTTGAAGCCCTGTCCAAAGATAATCAGAAGCGAGTCGCAGCGAAGATGAGATTCTTTGCGCAACAACAAGATATATTCAAGTTTGCAAAATTTATCGCGGCACACGATGCCTATAGACTACGGGTCGGAGACTACAGGATATACTTTGAAGTGAAGGAAGATACGGTGACAGTAAGGACTATCAAACGCCGAGACAAGGCGTACGATTGATAGCAAAGCCCCGCGAAAGCGGGGTTTTGCTTTTTTGATAGATGTGCTAGTTTTGCATCAGATAAACAGCCTTGAAACTATGAATGAAAAAATCGCCGAACTAATGGAGCGGTCAGTGAACACCACCGACCGCAAGAAGATAAAGGGCCTCTGGCGCAGGATATTGGCTCAGTTTGCAAAAAATCAGGACCAGATCATAAAATTCCTGCAGGAAGGCACGGACCAGTATGACCAAGAACGGATACTCAGGAACATCCGGGCCATGCCGGATAGGCCGTTCTACCCTATAACGATCATCAATCTGAAAGGTGCAGACAGCGTTGACGGAAAATTTCTACTTAACGAGGCTGTAGCGCACGATTTCAGAAAGATACGCGACAGAAAGCTCAAATTCAGATTGCTGAGAAAGATCTCTTTGCAGTGCGAAGAGGAATGCGAACAGCTCCTCATCGTCGAGCTTCTGGAGACAATGAGGCTGCCCTCAACAGCGCGCCTACTAGTACGGCATCTCCGTGGGCCGGACAACATGGACTTCACGCCCACAGAAGACCCCGAAATCCTGGAGGCTTTCGTAACCGCAATTGAAAAACTGACACTGGACTAAAGCCCGATCAGTCTCCGAAACCGGACCGCTCTCAAGCGGTCCTTTTTATTTCTTTTGCTTTTTCCGAAAACAACATGGCAGGCAAGTTTTTCAATTCTGAGTAGTATGGACAGATCATATGCCAAGTGATATAAAAGCCGAAGCCTCTTTAAAACATATGAATGTGAACGATCAGACACTGCTTGCTTACCTGCAGGAAAACTTGCCAGGAAATTATCAATCCACAGACCTTGCCGTTCTTCAGCAATTCGGCCACACAGCTGAAACAGCTGCCGATACTGAAATCATCAATGTCGAACTTCAGAAGCTGCCGGAGAAAAACCAACTAGCTGCTATCGCTGCCACATACCTCATCCTATGCGGCTACGATGTAACTGTTACGAAAGCGCCTGCCAAGGGGATACGGGATGGGGTTCCCGCAGGAATTAAGCCTATGACCTCAACACATAAAGTCAGCGGCTCAATGACTGACAATCCCGATAGCGGCACGGTGATAATTGTCGGGCATGACGACCGTATGGCGAGTTTTTGTAAAAGTAATACTCGCTCCTGATTATCTGGATGCGAAAAGCGTCTGGACCACTATTAAAAGTAGTGGTCTTTTTATTTTTTGCTTTTTCTCCTAAAACCCAACCAAGAGCTTGCCACGTTTGTTATTGACTTAAAAATTTGGGCGGTATATGCTTTACCCAGCTCTTTCCAATCACAACATCCATATCTAGTTCCTCTAAGCGATTAGGGGGTTGGGGCTAGATCGCATCCATTGCAGGATGGCTCGCGCATAAGTGCGAGTCCGGCATCCCCCGTAACCATGGGATAACCAATGTCGCTTCTTGAAGGCCTGAGTTGGTGAAAGATGCGCAATTTTTTGCGCATAAGTAAGGTGGCACCGCGGAAAGAGATCCGCCCTTATGACGTTATCGTACCCGATAGCGTTGTGAGGGCGGATTTTTTGTATCCGCGACAACCAAAAAACCAAACAGAAAGAAACTATATGAAGTGGGACGAATCAAAAACCCATCCAAATGTATTCAGGATCGGCGCTTGCATCATTAAACTGCCAAACCCGAACAACTATCAGGACATGGCGGTACTCATGGATATACGGGACAATCCTATTCCAACTCATAAATCCGAAACTGAGATACGGGCATTCAGGCTTCAAGTATTAAGTGAACATGGAACACGACTCCTCATACGTGTAGCAAAACAACTATGGGAGGAATATATCGACCTTATTGAGGCTGCAGGTGACGAACCTAAAAACTCACTTAAATTTATATTGGACGTACTGAAGATCAGAGTCCAGATAAATCGGAATAAGGACGCCTTCATCGAAGCGCAGTTCAACCCGAACAATGTTCACATGAACGAGATGCTGTATGGCAAGTGACGAAATCATTGAACTTGGAGATGGAAAATTCCTGCTCAAAGCCTCCTTCGCTCCTATCGTCTCGAAGTCTCGTTCCAAGCATCATGGCAAGAATCGGGGCTGCGATAGCTGTGGGTATTCATGGACAGATTGTCCGGAATGCCCTGTTTGCCACAAGCCGTTCATCACAACGAAAGAACTGTCCTGACTTCATACCGCTCTTTAAATAAGAGCGGTTTTTATTTGTTTTGCTTTTTCCCCAAAAACCTTATAGAATCCACAAACACTCACATTTTAGCCATATTTCTGAAATCCCATGTCCATCCTCGAATATAGCGAGATAACCGAAGGCAAATACATCGTCCTCGACGGTGCCCCCTACGAAGTCATAACTTCGCATGTCTTCCGCAAACAACAGCGCAAGCCGGTCAACGCCACCAAGCTGAAGAACCTCATCACCAGCAAAGTCACTGAATATTCCTTCCATCAGTCCGAGAAGATGCAGGAAGCTGAGATCGAATCGCGCGAAGTGAAGTTTCTCTACAACAGCCGTGGCGAATGGTGGTTCTGCCAAGCCGATGACCCGTCAAAGCGCTTCAAGGTCACCGACGAGCAGGCCGGCCCTCAAGCCAAGTTCCTGAAGACGAACAGCATCGTCGAACAGCTCCTTTTCAACGATCTCCCCATGGGATTCAAAATGCCCATCACCGTTGAGCTCAAGGTCACTGAGGCTCCCCCGTCCATCAAGGGCGACACCGCCACCGGCGGCAGCAAGGTCGTCACTCTGGAAAACGGCGCAACCATCAACGTCCCCCTGTTTGTGAACGAAGGCGATATCATCAAGATCAATACCGACACCGGTGAGTACAGAGAACGAGTGGGTAAGTAAACAAAAAGACCGCCGATCGGCGGTCTTTTTGTTTACGAGCTTATCTCGAAACATACGGAAGGAGTCCGATGAAGCGGGCGCGCTTCACGGCATTCGCGAGCTGGCGCTGGTACTTGGCTGAGATGCCTGTACGCTTCCTAGTGAGGATGCGGCCGTGCGGATTCAAGAACTTGCGGAGGATCTCCGTGTCCTTGTAGTCGATATGCTTGATATTATGCTGGCTAAAATAACACTGCTTTTTCATAATGGTTGATTAGTGGATAGGGTTAAAATGGTATGTCGTCAGGATTGATCTCTTCGCTCGGATACTCGATCGTGTCTGAAGCGCCGCCTGTCGGAGCTGCCGGGACCGGAGCTTCGCCTGCCTTAGCAGGAGCTCCCGATGAGGAGCCTCCGCCGGCCATCTTCGCTCCGAACTGGACGTTGTCGGCGATGATCTCCGTGCGGTATTTCTTCTCGCCATCCTTTTCCCACGAACGGGTCTGGATGCGACCGTCGACGAGGACGGATTGCCCTTTCTTCAAGTACTGGGCGCAGAGCTCGCCGAGCTTGGCGAAGGCCACGATATTGTGGTACTCGACCTGCTCCTGCTTCTTGCCGTCGCGATCCTTGTAGGTGCGATTGGTGGCAATCGAGAAGCTGGCTACTTTGCTGCCCGACGGCAGGGCTTTGAGCTCAGGATCGCGAGTGAGGTTGCCGATGAGGAATGCTTTGTTTAGGTACATAAGGAGATTGCTTAGTTGGTATGGGGTAATTATACCTCTTTGACCATTTCGTCAATGCTCTTGTCCATCTCTTCGATGGTCGCGGGGGCTTCCTTCTTTTCCTCAGCAGGAGCTGCCGGAGCGGCCCTCTTGGAGGTTCCGAATGCGGCGGCTACGGCTGTGGCGTGCTTGCCGAGATAGGTGTTCTCAGCGACGGTCGAGATAAGGAGCATGCGGATGACCGACGGGATGATCTCGATGGCCTTCTTGACGGCTTCGATCTTGTCCGACCCGAGCTCGAACTTGATCCAGCCAAAGTAGGCCCTGTCATGCTTGTCATATGAGCCTCCGAGCGTCTTCCTGCGGATGGTATATGCGAGCTGTTCGATGTGCGGAGCGCCTTCGGCGATGACCGAAGCTCCGGCACCCGTGATAATAGCCTTAACGGCTTCCGCTTCGGCCGGAACTTTCTCTTCCGGGATCGAATCGGCGATCAGGTACCCTATCTCGTAGACCGACAAGCGGTCGTCATGGATATCGTCCATAATGTGATTTGCAGTCAGTGACTCGCTTGGGATGATCCTCGCGAGACCCGTTTGGCCCTTTGTTAAGGCCGTACAGGACTTACTGCGGTTATTTATAATGTAAGAGGACATTACCATGAAAGGAGCCCCTCTTGCAAGAACGTAAGAGGTTTTTATACCTTATCACCTCGAGATAAAATCCGTCTCAAAAAAGGTTCAAATCCGGATAAATTTTTTGGAATTTTCGAACAACTGTGAGGCCACAGCCTTTTCTTCCTGTCCTTTTATGTGCGCGATCGCTTTCACCACCTCAATGACATATGACGGCTCATTCCTCTTGCCCCTGTGCGGAACCGGCGTGATATACGGGCTATCTGTCTCCGACATGATGCGATCCAGCGGCAGATACTTCACGACCTCATCATAATCATGCGTGAATGTAAGCACTCCCGTGAATGAAAAGGTGTATCCAAGGTCCAGGAACGGCTTGGCCTCTTCGATGCTGCCTGCAAAGAAATGCAAGTTCCCCTTCACTTTGGCTCGGCTCTTGAGTATCTCGAAGGCATCGTCATAGGCTGAACGATTTACATGCTGTAACGAGGCTGCCCGGTCGCCATTCCTGATATGAAGCATAAGGGGTTTATTCGATTCATTGGCAACGTCGATCATCATCTCGAAGATCTTCACTTGCTGGATGCGCGATTCTTCATCGAGGCGATAATAATCGAGACCGCATTCGCCGATCGCGACGGTCTTCGGATGCAGAGCTAATTTCCTATATGCCTCGATATCAGGGACTTCGCCTCGGGAAGTGAACTCCTTGCCTCCATCGCCTAATTCCTTCGCATCATGAAATGAAGGGGAGGTGTGGATCGGGTGCAGGCCGACGGCTGCATACATATTATCGTGAGTCTCCGCCAGTTCGAGGGCTTTTCTCGATGTGTCTATCTGCGTGCCGACCGTAATCATACCGACGCCTGCGTCTTGGGCGCGCTTGATGACCTCCTCCCTATCGGGGTCGTAGGCCGAGAAGTTCATATGCGAATGAATATCGAAATATCGAGGGATCATGTTGAAATATCGGCCTATAGATGTATACTAAATTATACATTAATCTCACTACCATGTTGTGCAATAAACATATACAGACGTGGTCATCATTCGCTTCCTAGAGCCCTTTTTGCCAGGATAGCTTATTCATATAAAAATATAAAACTATGGAAGTCGTAATGGATATGAAGGGACAGGACAAGGCGTGTACGTGCGGCTCAGGTAAGGTAGCTGGGGAGTGCTGCAAAAAAGATGAACAGTGCGCATGCGGATCAGGGATGAAATGCTCTGAATGCTGCTTCAAAAAGCCGGGCGAGACAAGTAAGCAAAGCTCATGAATTCTTTCGAGAAATATCATGAAGCAGTAGCCTTCATCGAAAGTTTCTCGAATATCTCGATACGGAAGAATACGGACCGGAACAAAAAGGACCCATCCTTCTTTCTTGAACGTACAAGATATTTCCTGAAACTGATCGGAGATCCGGGCAAGGATATCCGTTACATACACGTAACAGGTACTGCCGGAAAAGGCACTGTTTCGACGATGACTCAGAATATGCTCGTTGCATCCGGCAAGCGAACCGGGCTGTTCACGTCGCCATATGTAACAACAACGATAGAGAAGATCCGTGTAGATGACCTGTATATCGCTCCAGCAGAGCTTGTGGGGCTCGTCGAATATCTGAAACCATTCATAAGAAAGGCAGAGAAAGGGCTTTATGGAGCGCCTTCGGCTTTTGAGCTGTTCCTTGCCATCGCACTCCTCTATTTCGAGAAGCAGAAATGCGAATGGGTCGTCCTTGAAGTCGGTCTCGGCGGCAGATATGACGCCACAAATATTATTGGACATCCTATAGTGACAGCGATCACCAATGTCGATTATGACCACACGGAAATTCTAGGCGATACGCTTCGCGAGATCGCAACGGACAAGGCAGGCATCATCAAGCCTGGAAGCGCGTTCTATACGTCAGAACAGCGACCAGCCATTCAGCAGATATTCAAAAGGATATGCAAGGAAGAAAAAGCTTCTTTTACAGCCATTCCGCGTCAGACCGATTATTCCTCCTACAATCGGGAATTGGTCAGAGCGATCGGCCTGCACCTTAAAATCTCCGAACAATCAATCGAAAAAGGCATTCAGAACACTTCTCTTCCCTGTAGATTCGAAGTCATGCAAATAAAGCCCCTGGTGATCTTAGACGGAGCACATAATAGGGCGAAGATCCGGAGCACTATCTCTAACCTAAAAAAATTGCAGTTCAGAAAACTCTGGCTGATCATAGCTATCGCCGATAATAAACATGATAATCGTCGAATACTCGACGATCTATTGGAACTTCCTTACGAGACGCATCTTATTCTCACACGGGTCTCAAAAGGCGAAAGAAGGTCGCTGCATCCGACGGTGCTTCTGCCTGAGGTAAAGAAGCATGCGAAAAAGAATATCTCTTACGAAATCATTGAGGATATGCGCAAAGCGCTCGATCAGACATTGGAATCGGCTGCGCTAAACGACCTAATCCTCGTGACAGGATCATTCTTCCTGGCGGGAGAATTGAGAAAGAAGTGGGTGCCGGAAGAGACCGTATTGAAAAAGAGAAAGATGTCTTGAGTTATTTATCTGTGGATGAGGACGGCTTCCGCAACCCGGAGTGCTTGCACAGTTTCAGAGACATCATGCGCACGGAATATGTGTGCCCCTGCTTCTAAGCCTAAGACTACACACGCGAGTGAACCTGGAAGGCGCTCGGCTGCTTCTACATTTGCCGAGATCTTTCCTATAAACGACTTCCTGGAGACACCCAAGAGCATGGGTCTTCCTAAAGCCTTGAATCTTTCAAGATGAGCAATAAGCTTAAGATTATGTTCGACAGTCTTCCCAAACCCTATTCCCACATCAAGAACAATCTGATCCAGAGAAATTCCGGCCAGCTTTGCGAGTTCAAGTTGCCGTTCAAAGAATCCGAATATTTCTTCGATCACATCCTTATATTGCGGATTGATCTGCATGTCCTTAGGCGTGCCTTGCATATGCATGAGCACATACCCAGCCCCAGTTTCTGCAACGATTTTTCTCATCGAATCATCCGCTCTATTCGCACCGACATCATTTATGATGCTCGCACCAGCCTGAATCGCAGCGCGTGCGACCCCTGGCTTTACCGTATCGATAGAAATGGGTATCTTGATCCGTTTAGCCAGCATTTCTATAACTGGAATAACGCGTCTTAATTCTTCTTCCTCAGTCACTGACTTAGCTTGGGGACGAGTTGACTCCCCTCCGACGTCGATGATATCGGCACCCTCTTCAGCCATTTGAATGCCTCGACTTACAGCGGACTCAATATCGAAAAATTTGCCCCCGTCAGAAAATGAATCTGGAGTTACATTTAATATACCCATGACTATCGCAGGATGTGGGAAAGTGAACTTGTATTTGAGAGCCCTAAAAATCATCGGGTGAAGCGTTACTTCCTCATGAACAAGGCCTTCTCTGGAACCTTATTCTCCTTGATGCAATTCCAAATAACTTTAGCGCTTTCTGGCAAGATCGGCTCGAGCAGTATCGTGACTTCAGCCAAACCGATGACGAGCTTCTCGATTATTTCGAGCGCATGAGCCTTTGTCGACTCTTCTTTCACCTTCTTGAACGGCTCTTCCTTCTGGATAAGTGAATCAAGTACCGCTATCTTTGACCAAATGATGTCTGCCGCTGCCTTCAAATCATATCTCTCAATCGCTGCCATATAATCTGCAGGTAATGGTCCCGCCAAAACTGAAACGCCCTTCAAATTATCAGACGCCATCTTCATGACGCGACTCGTCAGGTTGCCGATACCATTGGCAAGCCCAGCATTATATGCCTGCTCGAACATAGCCATTGAGAATGGGCTGTCTTCAAAAGGAGAAAGCTCACGGATGACGAAGTAGCGCAGAGCATCCGTACCATAGCCCTTAATGATCTCCAAGGGATCAACTGTGTTGCCGAGAGACTTGGACATCTTGAGACCTCCCTCGCCTGTTATGAAGCCATTGATGACGATGGTCTGTGACGACGGAAGGTTGGCGGCCATAAGCATGGCCTGCCACATCGCGGATTGCTGGCGCAGATTGTCTTTGCCGCAGTACTGCACCACTCCGCCGCTTTCCAGCCACCATTTCCTGAAGCTAGACTCCTTATCAGGCCAACCGATGGCAGAGATATAGTCGACGAGAGCGTCGAACCAGACGTACATGACCTGATTCTCATCGCCGGGTACCGGAATGCCCCACGGCATCTTGGTCGCCAGACGCGAGATGCTGAAGTCTTCGAGACCGCGACCGACGAAGGCTTTTATCTCATTGAAACGGAAATCCGGAATGACGAATTGCGGATTTTTCTCATAGAGTTCGAGAAGCTTCTCTTGGAATGCGCTGAACTTGAAGAAATAGTTCTCCTCTTGGATGATCTCGAGCTCCATCAAAGGATGGATCGGGCAGCGGCCATCTACAAGCTCGGACTCGGTCTTCTCGAGCTCACAGCCGACACAATACTTGATCGAATAGTTCTTCTTGTAGATGTAACCGTTCTTATCGACAATTTTCCAGAATTCCTGAGCGGCTTTCACATGGTGAGCGTCAGTCGTACGGATGAAATTGAAATTGATGCCGGGTTCGTTCACAGCCAGCCCGAGTGCCGGATAGAGCATCTTGTACTTCTCTGCCAGACCATCGACGTATGCCTGCGGCTCCATCCCCTGTTCCTTGGCCTTGCGGTAGATCTTGATGCCGTGCTCGTCGGTTCCGGTGTTGAAAAATACCTCGTGACCGGCGAGCTTCTTGTAGCGCGCGATGACGTCGGCGCGAATGATCTCCATGGCAAAGCCTATATGAGGCTCTGCATTCACGTACGGGAGCGTGGTGGTTATGTAGAAAGGCTTCTTGGACATGTAGAAATCAGTGTAACAGAAAAATGCTTCCTAAGTAAGAACAAAAAAAAGCGCATCGTGAATCGCTTCACTACGCGCCTGAACGGACGTACTCTGAATTCAGAAAGGAAAAGGATCGGATGATCTGTATTGTTTGTCATACTCTTCCCGAGTCATTCCCGGCAGATCCTCCTCCCAAGGAAAGATAGCGTAATCGCAAAACCTTCGGATCCTTTTATGTTTGTATTCCCACGCCTCTCTCTTCTTACGTTCCTCTTCAGCCGCAGCATGTATCTTCGCTCGATCCTGCCTTTCTTTATCACTGATCTGCTCCACTTTTGGCTCACGAAACCCTGAAAAAAATGAGCAGACAAATACAAATGCAGGCATTCCGAGCCAAAAGACCAGCATGAGAATTCTGAAGATTTTTTCGTCCGAGGAAACAACCTGTTCCCTGGGCGTGCCCTCGGTGAGGGCACTGACAAAAAATGTAAAGAATGCCACTACGATTGTCGATGCTATGAAAGCAAGGATGGACCAACCTAAAGCCGAGAAGAATGACTGCACTGTTTTTAGCGCTACCGTTAAAAGTTTTTTCATACAATGGCCCCTTTCTAAGGCCTTTCAAAGGACTGTTTTGTTGGCATTCCTCCTGGAGTGCTATTTATTTGATAAAAATGTAACAAACAATTTAGTACGTGTCAAGTTTTGCCCCATCCCCTCACTACGCCTCCGCCATCGCCGCATCCTCGTGCGACATCTGGGTCTCGGCGCCTTTGCCCTTCTTCATGATAAGGATCGCGAGCGCACCTATAAATACGACGATTGCAGCGATGATATACACCTGCGAGTATGACAGGATCTGCGCCTTGAGCTCGATGAGAGCGATGGCCATCTTGTATTGCGTCGGATCGGTGAAATGAAACGTGCTGTTGTGCGCCAGATTGATGACGTTCTTTTCCGTGAAGCTCTTGATGAGCGTGGCAAAAATGGCGATACCGAATGCGCCGCCGACATTACGCACAAGCGCAAGGATAGACGATGCCACGCCGATCTCAGATGCAGGGACCGACTGCGCGATGAGCGCCGTCCTCTGAGCCATGCCTGCACCCATGAAGAGGGCCATGAGCGCGAGAGGCCACATAAGGTCGAACGATGTGGAACGCACGTCGATCCATGACAAGAAATAGAAAGCCATGGCTGCTCCTGCCGTGCTCCAGAAGACGACGGTGCGCGCCGAGACTTTGGCGAGCAGGAATCTGCCAAGAAGCGCTGCAGAAAGCGGGATACATAGTCCCATCGGGATGAAGAGCAGGCCCGATTGGGTCGCATCATATCCCAGGAATGTCTGCGCGAAGATCGGGATGGCGAAGACGCTGCCCATCATGCCCAAGAAGATCACCAGATTGTTCAGGATCGTCGCATTGAATGTGCGGCTCTTGAAGAAGGAAAAGTCGACCACCGGCTCGTCATGATGCTTTTCGATGAAATAAAAGACGGCACTGCACAGGATCGTCACTGCATATGCGATGAGGCTGCGCGGGTCGGTCCAACCCCAATCGATGCCTTTATCGAGCACCAATACCAATGCGGCCAGAGCCGCTCCCAGGAATGCCGAACCCCACCAGTCGAACTTGAAAGTCGGCTTCTCGGAGACTGATTCTTTGATGTATCTCATGGCCATATAGAGACCGAGAAGGCCGACAGGCAGATTGACCATGAAGACCGAGCGCCAGCCGAAGGCGTCGATGAGCGGGCCGCCGATGAGCGGGCCGAAGACTGCCGACGAAGCGAAGGCCGAAGACCATATGCCGAGCGCCTGCGCGCGTTCCTTTGGCTCGCGGAACGTGATCGCGATGATAGCCATCGCTGTCGGGTAATCAGCCGAGGCGGCTATAGCCTGGACTACGCGGAAAACAAGGAGCGAGCCAAGGTTCCAGGCCAAAGCAGCCAGGACTGAGCCCAGGATGAATATCGAGAAGCCCAGGATGTAGATCTTCTTTCTGCCTATGGTATCGCCGAGCTTGCCCCAGACCGGCACGAAGACCGCATTGGCGATGATATATGCAGTAGCGATCCAGCTCGCAGCAGAGACCGTGATGCCGAAACCGTCGATGATCTTCGGGATGGCAAGATTGACGATGGTCTGGTCCAGACGGCCCAAAAACGTCCCTATGATCACGGTGAGAAGTATCATCCATTTCATTGATTTGGCTTCTTTCTGTTCCATGTCTATTCAGTTTTTGATCTTCAGCTTACTGAGTGTATATCCAGAGGCGCGCGGACATGCCGTTCTTGAG
>Ga0265338_10002163_pt1 | contig 30175 bp, 25 predicted proteins | sample 42126metaG_FD_193579 | JGI IMG/M metagenome (GOLD analysis project Ga0265338, IMG submission 193579) | Rhizosphere microbial communities from Carex aquatilis grown in University of Washington, Seatle, WA, United States - 4-21-26 metaG | ecosystem: Host-associated > Plants > Roots > Rhizosphere...
GAAATGCACGCACGGCGCGACGATCGGGCAGTTGAATGCCGAATCCATTTTCTACCTGCGCGCGCGCGGCATCGGCGCGGACAATGCGCGGCGGATGTTGATCCATGCCTTTGCCGGCGAAATCATCGCCCGGGTGAAGCACGATTCCGCGCGCGAGAAGCTGGACCAGCTGGTGTGGGATCGCCTGGAGGCGAACCATCACCTGGCGCAAAAGAATTGATTGGAGGAATCGTAATCCATGTTCGAAGACCTAAATGACCTTTATCAGCAGGTCATCCTCGACCATTGCAAGCAACCGCGAAATTTCCATGAAATGCCGCAGGCAACCTGCTCCGCGCAGGGCCGGAACCCGCTCTGCGGCGATCAGTTGCAGCTTTTTCTGGCACTGGACGGCGACACCATCAAGGACGTCAGTTTCGTCGGGTCCGGCTGTTGCATTTCCAAGGCGTCGGCGTCGCTGCTCACGGAATTTGCCAAAGGCAAAACGAAGGCGGACGTGGAAAAAATGTTCGGCCAGGTCCATGAAATGGTCACCACCGGCAACATCCAGGGCGACGTCGGCAAGCTGGCAGTGTTTGCCGGCGTGTATAAATTTCCAGCCCGGGTGAAGTGCGCGATTTTGTCCTGGCACGCCGTCATGGCTGCGCTCAAGGGTGACGCCAAGCCGGTGAGCACGGAAAACGAACAGACCTGATTGATTTCACCCGCAATTGCGGCGAAGATACGGACAGTGATTGATTGAAGAGGTGTTTTTATGAATTCTAATGAAGCAAAAGTTTTGACCCGGGACGTGGAAGCCTCCGTGGTCCCCGTCGGAACCAAGGTCACGCTCAAACAGGGCGAGTCGGCGTATATCACGCAATCGCTCGGCGGCAGTTATACCATCGTCGTCAATGGCAACATGTTCCGCATTGCCGACAAGGATGCCGATGCGCTCGGCGTTGAAGTGCAGGCCCGGCCGACCGGGGCCACCAGCAGCGGTCCCATGACGCAGGAACAGCTGGAAAAGCATGTCTGGGAGGCGCTCAAGACCTGTTACGACCCGGAAATCCCCGTCAACATCGTGGACCTTGGCTTGATTTACGACTGTCACCTCACGTCCGTGGGTGAAAACAGCTACAAAGCCGACGTGAAAATGACGCTGACCGCGCCCGGCTGCGGCATGGGTCCGACGCTGGCGCAGGACGTACAGAACAAACTGCTGAACCTCGAGCCGATTGACGAGGCGAACGTGGAGCTGGTCTGGGACCCGCCCTGGAACCAGAGCATGATGACCGAAGCCGCCAAGCTGCAACTCGGGCTGATGTAGCCACAGATTATCACAGATGAAACACAGATTTTTCATTTTATCTGCGTTTAATCTGTGTTTCATCTGTATTTCATCTGTGGCTAAAAACTTCCAATGAATAAAACCGTTGACTGGGCCAAACTGCGAAAGGATTTCCCCATCCTCGACCAGCAGGTCCACGGCAAACCGCTGATTTATTTCGACAATGCCGCGACGTCACAGAAGCCGCGCGCGGTGATTGACGCGTTGGTGCATTATTATGAGCACGACAACGCCAATGTTCATCGCGGCATCCATGAACTGAGCAACCGCGCCACGGCGGGTTACGAGGCCGCCCGGGTGCGCACGGCAAAGTTTATCAATGCCCCCAGCGCCGAGGAAATCGTGTTCACGCGGGGCACGACCGAGGGCATCAACCTGGTCGCCAATGCCTGGGGCACGAAAAACCTCAAATCCGGCGACGTGATTCTGCTCACGGAAATGGAGCATCACAGCAACCTGGTACCCTGGCAGTTGCTCGCCCAACGCACCGGTGCAAAGATCGCCTACGTACCGGTCACCGGCGATGAAGGCCTGCTTGACCTGGGCAAGCTCGATTCATTGCTGACCAAACAGGTCAAGCTGTTTGCGATGGTCCACATCTCGAACTCGATGGGCACGGTGAACCCGGTCGCCGACCTGTGCGCCCGCGCGCGCAAGCTGGGCATCACGACCCTGGTGGACGCCGCCCAAAGTGCCGGGCACATGCCGGTGGACGTCCAGGCCATCGGCTGCGATTTCCTCGCGTTTTCCGGCCATAAAATCTGCGGGCCGACAGGCATCGGCGTGCTCTGGGGCCGTCAGAAACTGCTCGACGCCATGCCGCCGTATCAAGGCGGCGGTGAAATGATTTTGTCCGTGGAATATCAGAAGACCGAGTTTAAACCGGCACCGCACCGGTTCGAGGCCGGCACGCCGGACATTTCCGGCCCGATTGGCCTGCATGCAGCCATGGATTATCTCGACGCTATTGGCCGGGATAACATCTGGCAACACGACCAGGAACTCGCGGCCTACGCCTACGAAAAACTGGCCGCACTGAAACGCATCCGCCTGTTCGGTCCCAAAACCGGCCGCGCCGGGCTCGTCAGCTTTCTGCTTGCGGACGTGCATGCGCACGACGTGGTGACGCTGGCGGACCAGGCGGGCGTGGCGTTGCGCGGCGGCCATCATTGCACCCAGCCGCTCATGCACAAGCTCGGCGTCGAATCCACCGCCCGCGCCAGTTTCTATTTCTATAACACCCAGTCCGAGGTGGACCGGTTTGTGGAAGTGGTTCGGGAAATTCAGAAATTCTTCGGCCAATAAACCGAATCCAAATTTCGATCGAACTAAGCCATTGACGTCAGGGCCATCGCCAAGTCAAAGTCCGATCACTCACATGAAAGGCCTCAAACCGACCCTGCTGCTTGGCATCTCGATTCTTGCTTTCGGCGGAGGTTGCGCCAAGGCGCAAGACAGCGTCCCGGGCGGGGCCGAACCGATTATCAGCTCGATTGATCCCGCCAGGCTGTCCTATGACTACCTGGTGGATGGCAACCTGCCCCAGGACGACCCGGCCGCGAAAAAATTCAAGACACTGCAGGCTGCGTATGCCGCCGCGCCCGAGGGAACTGAAGCCAGGCCGACCGTCATCGGGATCAAGCCGAACGTGTATCAGCTTCCGGGCCTGGCCCCGCGAGGCCCAAGCCTGAGCATCACGAAGAACTACATCACCTTGCTGGGATTGACCAATAACCGCCGCACGGTGGTGCTGGCGGACAATCGCGGCCTGATGCAAGGCGCCGACGATGATGGTTTCATCATCGATGTCAACGCCACCGGATTCACCGCAAAGAATCTGACGATCATCAATTATTGCAATGCCGACTACGAGTATCCCGGTGATCCGGGCAAAAATCTGACCAAACGATCGGATGTCATTACCCAGGGCGTAGCGTTGCAGGCTGCAGGGGACAAGCACGTCTATGAGAACGTCGCCCTTCTGGGCCGGCTGGACACAATGTTTCTGAGGACCACGCGTTCTTACTTCAAGAACGTCTACATCGAAGGTACGGACGATTGGATGGGCGGAGGTCAGATCAGCGTCTGGGAAGATTGCACTCTGGTCTACCCGACCGGGAGCGGGGTGATGTCTGCCTCGGGAGTCGTCTTCTTCCGCTGCCGGTTTGAAGCGACCCGCGGCATGCGGTTCTACAAGGCCGAATTCCGCGGCGCCAACCGGCCAAATGTCCTGATCAACTGCGTGTTGCCGGTCGATTCACGACAGGCTCACGTCGCTTGGGTCCGAGGCATAGCCGCGCCCAGGCCCAGCCAGCTTTCCCTTACCTGGCACAATAAGGACGCCGAAGGTCATCCCGCGGTCATCTATGACAGCACCGTTGGCGCGCCCGCGTTCACGTACTCGAGGGAATTGTCCCAGTCGGAACTTCCGGCCTTCAACCCGTGGAACCTGCTCCGGGCGGCACCGAACGCGCCAGCGGACGACTGGGACCCGGCTGGAGCCAGGAACAAGTATGAATCGGCCGGACAGGGAAATCTGCCGTTTCGCATCGCGTTGACAAACGGCACGGCGTCCATCCGCACGGACGGCGCCGGAACCACCATCGGCGCGACAGTCTTGCCGGCTCATGCTGACCGGAGGATTATGTGGTCAACCGGATCCGATCTGATTTCACTCAGCCGAACGGCGGGCTCGAATGTTGTTGTGACCGGTCGAAATACGACCAGCCAGGCGGAATGGGTCGCCGTTCACGCCACCGCGTCCAACGGCGTTTACGTGACAGCCTATGTCTATGTGGAACCCAAATACATTGATCCACCAGCGGTGATCGCGGGACCGACCATCCATCCGCCGGCGGACGGTAAGGCCACGGTGGATTACGCGCTCGATTTGCACGGCAAGGAGGACCAGTCGCTCGTTTCGTGGTCTATTTGCACTGACGCCGCGGGAACCAATCCGAGAACAGTCGCGATCAGTCGGGGCAACCAGCCCCTGAAAACGCTCCCGCTAACGCCAGGCTATGTCGGCAAATATCTCAAAGTAACGGTTCAGCCCAAGCACAACATCAGCGATCCCGGTCCGGAAGTGCAGGCGATAAGCGCAAAACCCGTTGCGGCAGCAGACATCCGGCCCGCCGTTGTTTCCCCGAATTTCAGGAATTTCGTGCCGGATATAAATGACACGTACGCGAGCGGCTTGTGGACGGTTCTGGGTACCTGGGCCGTCGTACCCGGAGATAATTTTGAGCCTGGCTATGGCATCCGGCCGGGCAGCCCGGCCTATCTCCTTTATCAGCAAGATGCCGACTGCGGCGACATGCAGGTTGACCTGGTGATGGCGTCCGAGAAATCAGGCCAGGGATTTTCGGTCCCGGGTTCACCCGCTGACAACGGCCCGCGCAATCTCCACGCCGACATGTACATCAAGTATGATCCGCGCACCACGAATGGCTACGCCCTCCGGATTTGGAGAACAACCCAGTCCGCTGACAAGTGCATGTTTCAACTCTACAAGATCGAGAACGGCACTGGATCGGCGCTGAACGACCGGCAGGTATTGAGCGGCGTGTTCAAAACGACCACGTACATGATCCTGAAGGCCGTGGGCACCAACCTGACGGTCAGCGCGTCCAACGATGTAGACAATGAAACGCTGACCTTGAACGGAGCCATCGTGCCCAATCGCTTTGGCGGAGCCGGCGTATACTGGCCGGGGGGCAGCAGCACCATCTACAGCCGCATTGAAATGTCCTATCCGGGCGTAACGCCTGCAAAATAACTGACGGGAAATTGCTTTTGAAGTTCAGGGGGCGGAGTTCAATCGGTTTGTGGAAGTGATGCGGGAAATTTAGAAATTCTTCGACGGGAGATTTTTGGCTATCTTACGACCGCTTTAAAGCACTTGTATGTAATGAATCCAAGACCAAAAGCAATCGCGCCTATAATGCTGACAAGCATTAACGTTCCGACAAATGACATGCCTGAACTTTGTCTGTCATCCTCTGATAAACACGCAATCATTACGAGGGCCATTATGAGAGTCGAACATCCGCAAAAGCAGCCTAAAAGAACGTTAGCCAATTTTTCATACCACGTAAGAGGCGGCTTGGCGGCCTCGGCTGTCTGCGTTTGGTCCCGGTTCGCGTTGCTCGACCACAGATTGAACCAATTTGAGTTTTTGTTTGAATGTCAGTTCGGCATCACCTCTTTCAGGCAAACGATCAATTTTCAGCAGGCGACAGAGGTTCATTTCTAGCAAATTATCAATTATCAAATGTCCCTTGAGAGTGATGAGAATTAGATCGTCGCCACATTTGCCCAGACGCTCCTTTACGAGTTCCCCGGGTTTGTGGCGGTCAGCAATAAGTTGGTCAATCTCTTTACCTCTTTTTTCAATCTTTTCGCCTCGTTTTATAACCTCTTCGTATTTCATAAAAAATTAGTCAGCTAAGAGGCTTTTTCTGCGCCAGAGTAGCTGCTGGTTTCGCGCACGAGATGGGCGTTTGCATGTCTCGTTTCATAATTTTGACTTTGCGCCCGTCAAAAAAGTTTGTCCAGATAAACTCACATCGGCGGCGGCTGCATGAAACGGCGCAGCGAGCCAAAAATTGGCCGCCTGTCGGGCACGAAAGGAATTTGTTTCAACGTCCGTCCTCACCCCGGCCCTCTCCTCCAAGAGAGGGAGAATGGTCGTCAGCCGGCAAGCGAATTCGTGTCCATCCTGGTTGATGTTTTGCGCCTTTTGTTTTTTTTCGCGGCAATGACGGTCATTGGTCAAAACAGTCAATCACGGTCTTGAGCCAGTTCAGTTCCATGCCAATGCGTTGGGGGGCCAGTTCGGGCGCTTCTTCATCCCGGGCCATGAGGATTTCGATGCAGAACGCCAACAAGGGCTGTTGTTTGTAGCCCAGGAACATCCCTTCCACCGACTCCTGCCATTCGTATTCCGAAACGTCCTCCAGCTTTTCCAACATCCGGATGTTCGAAGTATCGGCGCGTTCGACGATTTTAGGTCGCACCGTCTTGAGCCGGCGTCCGCGCATCCGCGTCATGGCCTCCCAGACGGCTGACGCTAGCGGAATCAACTGGCTTTGCTCCCGCTCGTCGCCCAGTTGTTCGTCGCAGACGGTCAGATAAATACCCACGGCAGGTTGCTCGGTCATGAATTGTCCCATCAGAGCGCGGGTGGGTTCCTCGGCCAGGGCGCACTGGCGCTCCCAAGCTTCGACAATAAATTCGCGAGGAACAGTGTTCATAGAAAAACGTGCCGGGTACGGCCGATCCGACGCGATTTTGCCACGGCCAACATGGGTGACAAGCGGCAAGTGCAGGGTGATACGAAATGCGGCGCGCACGGAGTGACGCGCCCTACCATTCGTGTCCATCCGCAGTTAAAGTTTTGCGCCTTTTGCGCTTTTTTGCGGCAGAGAGCTCATTCGCGGCCAGCCGCGGCGATGAACGGCTTCAATTCCTGCATCAGCTTCGCGAAGCCGTCGAGGGACAACTGCTGTGCGCCGTCGCTCCAGGCTTCCGCCGGGTTGGGATGCACCTCGATCAACAACGCGTCCGCACCCATCGCCACTGCGCCCTTGCACATCGCCGCCACCAGGTCGGCCCGCCCGGCGCCCTGGCTCGGGTCGATCACGATCGGGCAGTGCGATTCGCGCTTGATGATGGGAATGGTCGAGAGGTCGAGCGTGTTGCGCGTGTAGGTCTCGAAGGTCCGGATGCCGCGTTCGCAGAACAGCAGATTCGGATTTTCATTGGCGAGCACGTATTCGCCCGCGAGCAACCATTCCTCGATCTTCATCGCCAGACCGCGCTTGAGCAAAATCGGCTTGCCGGTCTTAGCGGCGGCGATGAGCAGCTGAAAGTTCTGTGAATTGCGCGCGCCGATCTGGATGATGTCCGCGTATTCGGCCACCATTTCGGCATGGTTTTCGGAGAGCAGTTCCGTGATGATGGCCAGCCCGGTGGCGCGTCGCGCCTTGTCGAGCAGCTTCAGGCCCTTTTCCCCCAGCCCCTGGAATTCGTACGGCGATGTGCGCGGCTTGAAGGCGCCGCCCCGCAGGAAGGTCGCCCCGGCGGCCTTCACCGCCTCGGCGGTGGCCAGCAGTTGTTTCTCGCTTTCGACCGAACAGGGCCCGGCCATGACGTGCAATCGTTTGCCGCCGATGACCTGTTCGCGGACGCGGATGGTGGAATTGGCGGGGTGCGCCTCGCGGCTGACGAGCTTGTAGCGTTTTTGGATGGGCATGACGCTCTCGACCGCGCGCGGGAATTGCGAAACCAGCGTCTCGAGGTTGGCATGGGTGAGTTCGTCACCGATGGCGCCGATGACGGTGCGCGCCACGCCCCGCATGACGTGGGGAGTGTAGCCGAGCTTGCGGATTTCCTTGAGGACGGCCTGTTCCTCTTTCCGGGAAATCCGGGGTTTTAGCACGATGATCATGTTTTTTTATGGGTTGGCCGAAGGTCGCAAAAACAAAAACGCCGCAGGCGTTTGGCGACCTGCGGCGATTGGTTTGATTGAAATTCTATCGCAGCCGCAAGTGCGCGCCAACCGGGCTAAACCAATAAAAGAAATATTGGCTGCTGGCGGCATTGTTTACTTGCGAACCGTTCACAAGGCAAAGATAGCAGAACCGGGCCGGGCGTCAACAATGAGTCCTTTGCCCAAGAGGTAGCCGCCGAGGTAACGAGGCGGAAATGGCGACGAATTTGACAAATCCCGCCTCCTCAGGTCGGCGGCTACAATAAAAATCAGACGTTGAACTTGAACAGCAGCACGTCGCCGTCTTTCACGACGTATTCCTTGCCTTCCATTCGGTAGAGCCCTTTTTCGCGCGCCGCGGCGACGGAACCGCACTTCATCAAATCGTCGTAGGCCACGGTCTCGGCCTTGATAAACCCGCGCTCAAAGTCGGAATGGATGACCCCAGCGGCCTTGGGCGCGGCGTCGCCGGCGTGAATGGTCCAGGCGCGCACCTCTTTCTCGCTCGCGGTAAAATAGGTGCGCAGGCCGAGCAGATGATACGTGGCCCGGATCAGCGTGCCGACCCCGGATTCCTCGACCCCGAGTTCCCGGAGAAATTGTTTGGCCTCGTCCGCCAACAAATCAATCAAGTCACTCTCGATTTGCGCGCTGATGACCACCGCTTCGCACGCAAAATGGTGCTGCGCATAATCGCTCACCTTCTGGATAAACGGATTTTTGTCCGCCGCGGCCAGGTCGGATTCCTTGACGTTGCACGCGAAAATCGTGGGTTTGTCGGTCATCAGCCAGAACAGGCGCGAAACCGCCTTCTCCTCCGGAGCCAGCGAAAGCGTGAGCGCGGGTTTGCCGGCGTTGAGGTGCGGTTCGATTTTTTTCAACACGGCCTCCTGCGCGAGCGCTTCCTTGTCGCCGCGCTTGGCATCCTTGGCCACGCCGGCAAGCCGTTTCTGCACCGCTTCCAGGTCGGCCAGCACCAGCTCCGTGGTGATAATTTCGATGTCCCGCACGGGGTCAACCGAACCGGTCACATGGTGGATGTCCGCATCCTCGAAACAACGCACCACCTGGACGATGGCGTCCACCTCCCGGATGTGGGTGAGAAACTTGTTACCGAGGCCCTCGCCCTGGGAAGCGCCCTTGACGAGCCCGGCGATGTCCACAAATTCAATCGCCGCCGGGATGATGACCCGGGTTTTGGCCACTTGGGCGAGCGGTTCGAGCCGCGCGTCCGGCACCGTGACCACGCCGACGTTCGGGTCAATGGTGCAAAAGGGATAGTTGGCCGCCTCCGCCTTGCGCGTGCGGGTGACGGCATTGAAGAGGGTGGATTTTCCGACGTTGGGCAGACCGACGATTCCGGCTTTAAGCATGATGAGTTGTTAAAAAGATCTGGTGAATCACATTTTATGGCGCGCCAGGAGCCAGGCGATATGCGCGCCATCGTATAGTCCCAGTCCGAGCAGGCAAACGCCGGAAAAGCGTTCCATGCGCAGCAGGGTCAGTTCGCTGAACTGCCCGCGCCGGCGCGCCACGCCGTAGCTGAGGGCGAAGAACCACAAATTCGCGCCCAGCGCCACACCGGTGATGAACGCCACCTTGGCGGAGAGGGTGTCCTCCACCCATTCGTAGGAGGTGAACCAGGCGTCGTGCGACATGAAGTAGGCGGCGGCCACAATCCAGAACAATAACACCCCCAGATTGCCCATCACGCGTGTGAAGCCGATCATGAATGCCGAGTGCGGATGCAATTTTTCGTCAATGCGCTTTTCAATCCGGCTGGCGGTCGCTCCCAGCTGCGTGGGTGCGATCACGGTTTTGGCCGTAAGAAATTTGATGCCGAGAAACAGCATGAAAACGAAGGTGAACACCTCCATGGAAGCCTTGACCATGCGACCGCCGAAGAACGACGAAAACCCGGTGAAGGCGATCGTGCAGTAAACCACATCCATCGTGGCCGCGCCCAGGCCGATCAGCGCAGCCCAGACGAAGCCGCGCCGCGCGCATTCGTTGATGATCGTCAAATTCACCGGCCCGACGGGCATGGACAGCAGCAAGCCGCTGACAAAACCCGTGACCGCCGCGATCAAAATGGGCTGTTCCGGCATGGCATTCAGTGCGCCGCGTCCAACTCGTCGTCGTCTTCCTCTTCAATTTCCCGGCGCCAGGCGCGCGAGATGCTGGGGCGGACGAAACCGTAGACGAGATACAGTGTGAAGAACGCGGGCAACACGTAATAAAGGATTTTTTCGCGCAAAATCAGCAGGCAGCCCAGAAAGAGCGCCGCTCCAATGGCCTTGGTGAACGTGCTCTTGGAACGCAGCCCAAGCGATTTGAAGCTCGGATACCGCACCGTGCTCACCATCATGGCCGATAAAAAAACCAGTACGACCGCCAGCAGATAATTCCAGGAACCAAGGGTCTTTTCATGTTCGTGGAAACGAATGATGAGCAGGGTCAGCGACGCGACCAGGCCCGCCGCCGAAGGAATCGGAAAGCCCAGAAAGTCCTTGCCGCCGCCGCTGCCGGCCATCGCGGACAGGCAATTGAAGCGCGCGAGGCGGAACGCGCCGCAGAGGAGATAAATGGACGCAATGAACCAGCTGATCGCCCGGTAATCGTTGAACACGTCCGCCAACACGACGCGCTGCACCAGAAATGCCGGGGCGACCCCAAACGAGATCAAATCCGCCAGCGAATCGAATTCGCGTCCGAACGGGCTTTCCGCACCGCCCAGCCGCGCCACCCGGCCATCCAGCAAATCAAAAATGCAGGCGAGCAAAATGTAGGCGAGCGCGAGCTTGATCTGGCTGAAATAGATATCGCTCGTCGGGTCGGCCTCGACGATCTTGGTGAGCGCGAGAAAGCCGCAAAACAAATTGCCCGCCGTCATCAAATTTGGCAAAAAATAAATCTTCAACCGGCCCTCGTCCGAATCCTCGGGCAGCGGTTTGGGAATAACGGATTCGCTCATAATTCAGTCAAATGATGCAATCACGGTTTCACCACCGATCACCCGGTCGCCGAGGTTCACTTTGATCTGGACCCGGCTCGGCAGATAAATGTCCACGCGCGACCCGAACTGGATCAGGCTGATGCGTTCGCCGCGCTGGACGGCGTCGTTGCGATCCACCCACGGCACGATGCGCCGGGCAATCAGGCCGGCAATGAGACGCACACCGATTTTTTCACCCGGCGGTTCGATGGCATCCAGGCCGATGAGCACGTTCTCGTTGAACCGCGCGGAATCGGTCTTCATGGCATTGAGATACTGGCCGGGCGTGTGTTTGAAAAAACCGACGCGGCCCGTCACCGGCGCGTTTTGCACATGGATGTCAATCACCGAGAGAAAAATCGAAATCCGCCGGCATTCGCCGCCCATGAATTCCAGCTCGGTCGTCATGTCAATCACGTCCACCTTGCCGTGGCCAGGCGCGATGACGAGGTTGGGGCCGGTGGGCACCATCGGGTCGGGATCGCGGAAGAAATAAACGGTGAAGCCGGTGAACAACGCCCAGAGCCCGACGAGCGCCCAGGTCAGATACTGCAATACAAACGACCCGATATGTTTGGCCAGCCAGGCGCCCGCCAGCAAGGCGAGCACTCCCGCGCCGGCAAACCCGATGAGCCGCAATGCGGCCAGGGCCGCTTTTCCCGAGTGTTTCACACGACCAAGGTAAAAATTTTACGGGCCACTTGCAATTCGGCATTTTGGGGGCACTTTGAGCGGGTCGTACCAAGAGAGTCAACCAATTGAGATTAAAACCAACAAACTAAAAGAATTATGCCATCACACACTCCTGATCTGACCCAACAACCCCCACGCAGCCCGCGCGTGCGCCTGGGCGGCTACGCCATCCTGCCACGCTGCCTCGACAAAGGCCGCGCCACACTCGCCGGCAAAAACGGCGAATATCATTACGCCTGCCCGCTCGACCAGGGATTCCTGGAATTTGTCGGCATTGACCCCGAGGCCCTGAAAAAAGAGCTGAAGAAGAGCGACACCGAAGTCCTGGAATGGATCAAGGCCCACGCCAAGCATAAGCGCTCCGTGCCGGAAATTTCCGCCTGGACCGCCTGGCAGGAACATCGCACGCCGGACAATCCGGAATCGCGCGAGTATTTCAACGGGCTGCACAAGGCGGCCGGGCCCAAACGCACGGACATCGAGACGTGGTTCGACGTCCTGGACCTGGACGATTTCGTGACCTTCGGCGGCAAGGGCTGATGACATTTACGATATGCGATTGACGATTTACGCGTCCTTCCCGCCCTCAGAGCCTGGCGCGTAAATCGCAAATCAATAGCAAAGGAGCGCCTGAAATCAGCTCCCGCAGTTCTCAAATTCATTCGGAAAACACGGGCGATTTTTTGGAGTGCGTCGGGAAGCGAAGCGCCACGCCGCTTTGGCAGTCCAAAACCTTCAAAGGCGCGAAGAGGGTTCTTCGCGCCTTTTGAATTTCTAGGTAGCCGAAACAGCGGCCGAGGTTTCGCTGGCCGGCGCCGCCTTGAAGGCCTCGATGCGTTCGATGCGGTGCCGGTGCTGGGCCCCGTGAAACTCGAATTCCACCTCGTCACCAACCTTGTGATTGAGCAACGCGGCGCCGATCGGTGACAGGTAACTGATGACGCCCTTGTCCGGGTCGGAGTCCCAGGCGCCCAGAATCTGGAACGTTTCCGTCTGGTTCGCGACCAGGTCGACAGCCTGCACAATGGTGCCGATGCTGACGACGTCGGTGCGCGCATTGGAAAAATCCGTGCCCCGGGCGCGATCCAGCTGAGTCTCCAGCTCTTCCTTGCGACGCATGAGAATTTTCTGCATCTCCTTGGCCGCCTTGAATTCGTGATTTTCGCTGAGATCGCCATAGCTGCGGGCGGTGGCGATTTCCTTGGAATTGGCGGGGATTTTCTTTTGCACCAATTCTTCATATTCGGCCTTGCGGCGTTCGAGGCTTTCCCACGAAACCAGCGTCGAGCTATCCTGCTTGGTCTGTTCGCCGCTGATGAGCGACTGGACGGCCGGATGGCTTTTGACCAGCCGGGCCAGCAGCGAACGCTTGTCCATGTCGTCGAACACCGGCGACAGTTGCAGGGCACGGGTGAGATCCTTGACCACATCGATGTCGGCGGAAGCGGTCAACTCGGAGAGCAATTCGTGGTCGTCCAGGATAAACTCGCGCAGGCGGTTCGAGCGCTTTTCGTTGAACTGGTCGCGTTCCATCGCGGTGAGCATGGCGCGAAAGACCTCCGGGCCGAGGAGGTCGGCAAAGGCGTCGTTGCGTTCGCGGCCGAGCCAGAGCAGCAGCTCGCTGCCCGCCGTGTGCTGATTGACCAGGCGGCCGAGCGTTTCCTTGAGCAAATCCAGCTTGCCCTCCTGGATCAGCAAACTGGCAAACTCGCGGCACAATTTCGCGGAAACAAAATTCAACGACCCGCGCAACACTTCAGACCAGCGCTCGGGATTTGCCGTTTTGAACGACTGCAGCGCGTGATGATGTTTGGCGGCAGGAATCAGGTCCATCACCGGACCGAATTTGATGTCCTGCGCCCAGATCTGGGCGGCCGTGATTTCGTCGGGGGCCGGCGTCACACCGGCGACCTGGCGCAATTCGTCGCGGGCAAAAATGGCCTCCAGCGCAACCGCCGGCTGCGTGCGCTGGTACGTCAGGATGTCCGTGTTCAATGCCGCGATCACTTCGGTAGCGGCGGCCTGCTTGTCCGCCAGATCCGGCGCGGATTTCGACAATTCGCTGACGACCACCACGCGCGCCTTCAAACCCTTCGCCGCCCGGAAATTCGTCAGGAGCCGGTTTTGCAGGGACGTTTCCTGCGCCTGAAAAACAACCGGCTCGGTCTTTTTCAACGGCACGATGAAGTGTCCGTCCTTTTTCATTTCGCGCCGGGCGGTTTCCCACCACTTCTTCCAATCATCGCGGATGACATCCGGCACGAGCGCCTGCTGGATCTGGTCCGCGGTGGCCTTGCCGCCGTAGCTGTTCAGCACCAGTTTGATCAAATCGAGATGGTGCGCAGCCATCTGGCGCACGCCCTCCAGGTCGTTGGCCTTGCGCGCGAGGATATGGTCCTTGGGAATCGGCTTGAGGCTTTCGGCGGCAAAGCCCAAATCCATGGTGTGTCCGGGCTTGCCGGCGAAATCAATGGTAAACCGGGCGAACACCGTGTCTACCGTCTTGATGCGGCCGAACCCCCAGCTGCGATGCATGCAACAGCCGCTTTCCGCCAGCAAGGTCAGCGACTCCACGTGGCGGCCTTCAACCTTTCCCGCCGCCGCCAATTTTTCGAATTCTTCTCTCATAAAAAAATCGTATTCCTCTCGTCACGGATTCACAATGGCTCCATTAAACGCCGTGAACGAACAAAAACCAAGAGAAATTGCGGTGCGAGTTTTGCAGCAACGACGCGGCAACAGCGAATTTATTGAGGATTTGCTCGAAAACGCGCTGTCGAGCGCGTCGCTTTCAACCCCGGACCGGGGGCTTTGCCTGGAAATCACCTATGGCGTCGTCCGCTGGCAGTCCACGCTCGACTGGCTCATCGCGAAAAAAACCGATGGACGCGAACAAAGGCCCGGTCTGCAAAATTTGTTGCGCCTCGGCCTCTACCAGATTTTCTGGCTCGACCGCATCCCCGACCATGCCGCCGTCCACGAAACCGTCGAACTCGCCAAGCAGATCGGCTTTGGGTCCCAGGCCGGATTTGTGAATGCCATTTTGCGCGGTTACCTGCGCGCGCAGGACGAAACCAATAAGCTTCTGGCCGGATTGAAAGTCTCCCAACCGGCGCTCGGGTGGTCGCATCCCGAATGGCTGATCGCCCGCTGGCAGCAACGCTGGGGCGCCGAAAAAACGGCGCAACTCCTGGAATGGAACAACACGCCGCCGAAAACGTTTGCCCGGGTTAACACCTTGAAGACTGACGCCGGCAAGCTGCTCGAAAAATGGCGTGCCGAAAACGTGGAATACGATTTTGTCCGGCGCGAGCAGCTGGAGGAAAATCTGGTCTTTGAAATGAAATCGTACCCGCCGCTGAATTCACTGGCGAGTTTTCGCGACGGCTGGTTTTACCTCCAGGACCCCAGCACGCTGCTGGCGGTCGGCCAGCTCGGACCGCAACCCGGCGAAACAATTCTGGATTTCTGCGCCGCACCCGGCGGCAAAACGACCTTCATTGCGCAATTGATGAACAATCAGGGCCGCATCGTCGCCCAGGACATTTCCGACGAGCGATTGAAACTGGTCCGGGAAAATTGCCAGCGACTGGGAGTTACCTGCGTGGAAACGGATTTATTCTCAACTCTCAACTCTCAACCGTCAACTGACTTTGACCGCGTCCTGGTGGACGCCCCGTGCTCGAACACGGGGGTGATGCGCCGGCGCGTGGATCTGCGCTGGCGGATCCAGCCGCAGGAAATCGGTCGTTTGCATGACACCCAGCTCGATCTGCTCCAACAGGCGGCGGCGCGAGTGAAACCCGGCGGGGTCCTGGTGTACAGTACCTGCAGCCTGGAGCCGGAGGAAAACCAGGAGGTCGTGAAACAATTCCTCAATGAACACGCCGATTTCAAGCTGGAATACGAACGCGAGCTGTTGCCGTTCGCCGACCACGTGGATGGCGCCTATGTTGCGCAACTGAAACGAACCTAGCGCAGATTTTCGAAACACACCGGCAAGAAGCATTTTGGACTGCAGCGGCAAGCGTAGCGCGACGCCGCTTTGAAAGGAAGTCCGCGACAGGGTGTTTCTCACAAAAGCGCTGTCGCCGCTCCGCTTTGCCAGCGCAGTCCAAACATCTCGAACGTATGCCTTTGTGCACCTTGCTTAGACCGCCATTTCAGCGCATTTTAGCCAGTCTATGGAACTCGATCTGGAAAAGGAATTTGCCGAGCGCGCGTATCCGCTGCTGGTCAGCCTGGTCACACCGCGGCCCATTGCCCTCGTCACCACCGTCAGCGCCGACGGCCGGGTGAACGCCGCGCCGTTCAGCTTCTTCAATCTCCTGGGCGCGAATCCGCCCATCTGCGCCTTCGCGCCCGGCGACCGCGACGACGGCACGCCCAAGGACACCGCGCTGAACGTCCGCGCCACGCATGAGTTCGTCGTGAACCTGGTGGATGAAGCCATCGCGGAGGCCATGAACCAATGCGCCGCGTCGCTGCCTTACGGGAAAAACGAACTGGTCCGCGCTGGATTGCACTCCGCACCGTCCTCCTGCGTGAAACCACCGCGCATCGTGGAATCGCCGGCCAGCCTGGAATGCGCCGAATGGGGCACGCTGCAAATCGGCGGCAATCGCGTGGTGATTGGCGTGATCAAACGCCTCCATTTGCGCGATGAATTGTTCGACGCGGAGAAGAAACGGATTCGGACCGACAAACTTTTCCTGATCGGCCGCATGGCGGCGCCGCACTGGTATTGCCGGACCCGGGACCGGTTTGAAATGAAACGGCCGGAGTGAAAAAGGCTGAAGGCTGAAGGCTAAATGCTGAAGTTTTAGCCGCCAAAAGGCGCAAAGGACGCGAAAACCAAGACCGTTCTGAATGCGCCGCTTTATTTTCAGCCTTCAGCCTTCAGCCTTTGTTTACATCCCCATGATCTGGTAGCCGGAATCTACGTAGATCACCTGGCCGGTGATGGCCGCGGCGCCGTCGCTGGCAAGAAACGTGCCGGTGGCACCCAGTTCGTCGGGCAGCACGTTGCGTTTGAGCGGCGATTTGGCTTCGTAATGCTTGAGCATGTCGCTGAAACCGGCGATGCCGCGCGCCGCCAGCGTGTTGACTGGACCGGCGCTGATGCAATTCACGCGAATTTTCTTTGGGCCGAGATCATAGGCGAGATAGCGCGTGCTGGCTTCGAGCGCGGCCTTGGCCACGCCCATGACGTTGTAATGCGGCACAACCTTTTCCGCGCCATAATAACTCATGGCCACAATGCTGCCGCCCTCAGTCATCAGCGGCGCCGCGGCGCGAGCCAGCGCCACCAGCGAATAGGCACTCACGTCATGCGCCACGCGGAACGCCTCGCGGCTGGTGTTGACGAATTCACCTTCCAGCGCCGCTTTCGGAGCGAAGGCCACCGAGTGGAGGAGCAGATGCAGCTTGCCGAATTTTTCACCGGCGGTCTTGAAGACATGGGCAATTTCCTCGTCCTTGGTCACGTCGCATGGAAGGATGAGCGTGTCCGCGCCAAAGGCGCCGGCGAGTTCCTCCACGTTTTCCTTGAGCCGTTCGCCCTGGTAGGTGAACGCGAGCTTCGCGCCCTCGCGCGCCCACGCCTGCGCGATGGCCCAGGCAATGGAGCGCTGGTTGGCGACGCCGAAGACGATTCCGAATTTTCCCTCAAGCAATGGCATAATTTAAAATTGTCAGGTCGTTAAACGGTTTAAATGTTAAAACGTAGCCGCGGCGATGTGCAAAACAAATCGCTAGGACCAAACCCGGGGACGCCGGCGGTCCCGGAAAAAAAGTGCCGGGCGAGGTGCATCCTCGACTCGCAGGCAGGCAGCCGATAAGCTGGCGGTAATGGATGCCAACACCACCAATGCCATCGCCGACGGGCTGATCAGCTACCTGGGCCTGGTCATTCTGTTGACGTTCCACGAATTCGGCCATGCGTGGACAGCCTCGAAATGCGGCGACGACACGGCGCGGCTCCAGGGCCGCGTTTCGCTCAACCCCCTCGTCCATATTGACCCGATCGGGACGGTGCTGCTGCCCTTGCTGATGATTTTTATCTCGCCGAACATCAGCCGGTTCATGATCGGCTGGGCCAAACCGGTGCCGGTGAACCTCGCCAATCTGCGCCAACCGAATCGGGACGACATCCTGATTACCATGGCCGGGCCGGGGATGAATTTCATTTTGGCGGTCGCTTTGATGGCCATGGTCCGGGGGGCTTTGCTGATCCACCTGCTGCCATTGGCCGAGGTCTGCATCCGTTTTGCGTCACTCAGCCTGTTGTTGGGCTTCTTCAATCTTATCCCCATCCCGCCCCTGGATGGCTCCCGCGTAATGCGGGTCCTGATCGGCATGACCTACGATGCCTACTGGCAATTGTCCCAGTTCGGTTTTATCGGCGTGATCCTGGTGCTGCAAATCCCGCTGGTGCGCCAGGTGCTCCGGTCCGCCGTCGATGGGACCCTTTTGGGACTCGCAACCCTGTTCGGCATCCCGTTGCAATAGCCGCACTTAAAAAAGGCTCGCGCGATGAGGGATGATTTCCGACGATGCCGCGCATGAACCGGCGTCTCCTGCCTCCGATCGGCTCACCGGCCTACCACGTCATGCTGGCCGTCGTGGCGCTTTTCATTCTGGGCCCGCTGGGCGGGATTTCGGCGGCGTACATGAATTTTTCCATCGGCTTCTTCGTCGGCGGACAGGTGCTCGCAGGCATTCTGGGCAGCACGGTCACGTTGCCCTACGGCCCGGAAGGCCGGCACGGCGCAAATTATCTGCAAACCATGGCGGCCTCGGTGGCCGGAATGTGCGGCATGGCGGTGATCATGCAAGCGATGGTCTGGCTCGGATTGCCCGAGCCGCCCGCATGGAAACTGGTTCTTTATTTCCTGTGCCTCGGCATGTTCGGCGTCGGCGTCGGCATGCTCTACACGCCCATCCTGGTGGATCGCATGCGGCTGACGTATCCGTCCGGCTACGCCGTCGCCAACATCCTGCGCGCACTCACGGACAAGAACCTGCTCAAACGCTCCGTTGCCAAGCTCGGCGGCGGCATGGCCGCCGGCTATGCCCTCGGAATTTTCAGCCTGAAGACCGCTTCGTTCGGTTTGACCAAGGGAGCGGTGGCGTTGTTCGAAGGGTTGAACATCTCCGCTTCGACCTTTGGCGCGGGCATGATCTGCGGCGCGCGCATCGCCATTCCCGCCCTGGTGGTCTGCCTGATCGGGATCTGGCAACGCCCGCACCTGGTCGAGATGGGCTGGCTGGAACCCGGCGCACCGTTCCGGAAGATCGGCTTCATCATCTCCCTGGGCACCATTCTCGGCGCCGCCATCATCGACATCGCGTTGATTCTCATCGAGGCGGTGAAACGTTTCCGCGCGGCGGGCACGACCGCGGAACAGCCCGCCGAAGACTGGAAACGGGTCAACCTGGTCGGCCTGATTGCGTGGGTTGTGTTCTGGGCGGCCGGCACGGTGATCGTCGGCAGCCAGGTCATGCAGCAGCCGGTCTTCCTCCTGATCGTTGCGGTCTGTTTGTCGTTTGTGTTCGTGCTCATCAACGGCATTTCGCAGGGCATATCTGATTGGAACCCGGTTTCCAGCGCGTTCGTATTAACCGTGTTCATTCTCGCTGCGGTTGGGCTGAAGGATCCCAGCGTCGGTCTGATGTGCGCGGCGATCGTATTGATTGCGTGCAGCGAAGGCGGCGACATGCAACAGGACCGCTCGACCGGCTGGCGCCTGGGCACCAACCGCGTCGTGCAATTCCGGTACCAGGTCATCGGCATCGCCATGGGCGCCGTGCTGGCGGTGGTATTGGCCAAAACGTTCATGAGTTCCTACCCGGTGCTCCGCGAGGACCAGTTCAGCAACCCGCACATTCCCGGCGCGGAACAATGGCAGTCGGCCATGACCTATAAATTCGTCGGCGCGCTCAAGGGCATCACCACCCACCAGCCACACGTGATGAAAGCTCTGCAACTGGGCATCGCGCTCGGGCTGCTGATCGAAATCGCGCGGAAATTGATCAAGAGCAACAAGCGGTACAAACAGTTCGTTAAAAACTCAGGCCGGGGCCGGGCGACGGACTTCATTCTCGATGCGTTTCTGCTGTCGAGCCCCTATGCCTCGTCTTTCGGCGGCTTTGTTGAATTGCCGACGGTGCTTTGGTGGACAGCGGGCGGCGTGGCGGGATCGCTTTATGATGTCGTGCCCGGTTGGCTCAAGCGACGCGACGTCAAACCGGGCGAAAGCGAAGTCCCGGCGGATATGAGCACCACCTCGCTGGTCGGCGGCGGGCTGATTGCGGGCGACTCGCTGGCGGCATTGAGCGTGGGCCTTTACGGGCTGCTCAAGACGATCTGGTAAAGCCCCAAATCAGGCGGGGACCGGTTCGGTTTCGTCCTGGATGTAGGTTTTCCCCCGATAAAACCCGGCGACCAGGACAAACACAATTGCGGTAGCGAGCATGGCTTTTGCGAAGAAAAAGAAGTAAGCCGCACCGGCGAGTTTGACCGAGCCATCGGGATTTTGAATGAAGACGTTCACACCGGCAGTGAATGCATTCCCCAGCGAAACGGCACCGAGATAGGTACACATGACCAACGACTTCATTTTCCTGGGTGCTTGCGTGTAGGAAAATTCCAGATGCGTCACGGACACCATGACCTCCGCGGCCGTCAACAACAGATAGGCCAGGATCTGCCAGGCGATGTTCGGCTGCCCACCGGCATCGATGCGGACCTGCATCAGCGCCACAATCAGGAACGCCGCCGAAGCGGTGAACAGGCCCAGCCCGATCTTGCGCAAGGGCGTCAGGCGGTATACGCGGTTCAGGGCGGGGTAGAGGACGTAAGAGAAAAGCGGCAACAGCACGAGAATGAAAATCGGATTGACCGTTTGAATCTGGGACGGGAGCCATTCATGGCCAAGAAAATGCCGGTCCATTTTGTCCGCCTGAATCACCCAGGAGGAGAAATTTTGTTCCCACAAGGCCCAGAACATGGCGGCGAACGGCACGATGATCAGCAGATTTCCGAGCGCCTTGAGGTGTTCGGGCTGAAAAACCTCACGGGCGAAGTTGCGCACGCCGACCGCGGGAATGCGCACAAATCGTTTGCGCCCAAACCAGAAAACGACCGTGGCGAGCACCATGAAAATTCCGGGCGTGCCGAAGGCAACCCGGGGGCCGTAACGATCCAGCAGCTCCGGGATCAGCATCGTGGAAAACATCGAGCCGGCGTTGATGGAAAAATAGAACCAGCTGAACGCGCGCGGCAGGAGATGCTGGTTGGAGGTGTTGAACTGGTCGCCGACGATGGCGCTGACACACGGCTTGATTCCGCCCGCTCCGAGAGCAATCAATCCCAGCCCGACCGCCAGCCCGGCCCGGGTGTCGTTCATGGCCAGCGTGAAATGCCCGAAACAGTACACGATGGAAACGATCAAAACGGTCCGATATTTCCCGAGCACGGCATCCGCCATAAACGCCCCCAAAACCGGCAGCAGGTAGGCCAGGGAAATGAAGGTATGATACCAGGCATCCGCCTGGGCTTCAGTCATGTGATCCGGCACGCCGTGGGCATTCAACAAATACTTCGTCATGAACATGACGAGAATCGAATTCATCCCGTAGAAACTGAAACGTTCGGCCGCCTCGTTGCCGATGATGAAGGGAATGCCCGGCGGCATTTTGCCCGTTTTCAGAGGCGCCTTGAGCGGTTCCGATTGAGCCGGTGAACTCATTGGGAGCCGGCGGCGCCTTTTTCCACGCCGATCTTCTTCAGGAACGGCTCATTGGAACGCGGCCGGCCAAGGAATTTCTCGATGGAGACATTGATATCGCGCGAATCGCCGACCTGGTAGATTTCCCGGCGCAGCCGCATGCCGGCTTTCTGATCGAAATAACCATCCGGCGAATTTTCGAACACCGTCGCCATGTCCGCCGCGATGGCATCCGCCCAGGCATAGCCGTAATAACCCGCCCCGTAGCCGATGATGTGGCCGAAATAGGCCACGAATGCCGTGTCCGGCGGCACGGGCAGCAGCACCTCACTCATAATTTCGTTCGACAACGGCAACACCTGGTCGGCATTGGTCTCGTGAATTTGCGTATGCAGTGCCAGATCCATCAGGCCGAACGAAAGCTGGCGGCGATACCAGGTGCCTTCCGTCGCCAGCCGCGAAGCCTGGAGCTGGTTCAAAATCGCCTGCGGGATTTTTTTGTTCGGGTCGCGGTAGTCCGCCGCGAAACTGTCCAGGACCTTCTTGTCCCACGGCCAGTTTTCCAGCATCTGCGACGGCGCCTCGACGAAATCCTGCGGCACGCTGGTGCCGGAAAAGCGCGAATATTTCGCCTGTGTCAGGATCGTGTGCATCGCGTGGCCAAATTCATGGAAAATCGTCTCCACCTCGTCATGGGACATGAGCGACGGTTTGCCCGGCTGGGGCGGCGGAAAATTGCAGACGAGCGCGCAGACGGGGCGCTGATATTTCCCGTCCGGCAGCAGTTTGCCCTCGATGACGCCGAATTCCGCGAAGTGATTGTATTTGCCGTCGCGCGGGAACATGTCGAGGTAGAACAACCCCAGCGGCTGGCCGGTCTTCGCGTCGGACACGGTGTACAGCTGCAGGTCACCGATCCATTTGTAGGGCGGTTCAACGCGTTCGAACTTCAAATCAAAAATATGCTGATAAATCGCGAACAACCCCTGCAGCACCCGTTCGTACGGGAAATAGACCCGCAACTGCTCGGCGTCCACGTTATACTTCGTCTTCTTCAATTCATTCGCGTAGTAACGCCAGTCCCACAGGTAGATGGTCGCGTTCGGGTCGCCGGTTTCCTTGATTTTCATCTGCCGGAATTCCTCCAGTTCCGCGGAGAATTTCGGCTGCAGGCCCGATTTCAGGCTTTGCTCAAAAGCGATCGCGGTCGCGGCATTCTTTACCATGCGCACTTCCGTGGCGTAATCGGCATAACTGGCGTATCCGAGCTTCCGGGCGATCTCGTCGCGCACCACCAGTATTTTTTGCAGCAGCGGAATGTTCTCTTCGCGGGCCAGATTGTATTGCGCGATGATCATCCGCTGGCGCGTGTCTTCGCGCTTCGCGTTGTCCTCCACCATCAGGTACTGAAACGTGACGTTCGCCTTCAAAGTGTATTCGTCATCGCCGGTCTTGATGCCTTGCTGTGAAAGAAAGGCGTCGGGCACACCTTCCAGTTCGGCCTTCGTAAACTTCAAGGAGTTCGTCGCCTGCGTGACGTTGTTTTGAAAATCCGTTTCCAGCGCGGTCAGCTGTTTGCGCAGTTTTTCGACCTCATCGCGCTGGTCCTTGGGCAATTCCAATCCGGCCCGGCGATAATCGCGCAGGGTCTCGTCGAGCAGCTTTTTGTCCTCGCCGGCCAGTTGCGGTTTCGTGTCCGCGTACGCCTTCACAGCCGCGTAAACATCCCCGCGGTAATCAATGCCCACCGACCACTGGCTGAGCGTTTTGATCGCCTCCGTCGTCGCGTCGCGCACGGCGGCGTTCGTGCTCGTCTGCTGGATCAAATCCAGCCGGTTTTCGGACGTTTGAATCGCGTAACCGATGTCGTCGAGCGCCCGGATCGTGTTGGTGAAATTCACCTCGCCAGCCTTGAGCATGCCGATGCGATCGAGCGCGGCATTGCCGGAAGTGATGACATTCGTGGCCGTGGCGGCCACTTCGTCGGGTGCGGTTTCAAAGGCCGGCACGGTGACAATTTCGTTGAACTTCTCGGCCGCTTTCTGGAACGTCGGCAGCGAACCCGTCGGGATCGGTTTGAGTTTCGGGACGCTGTGACAGGCGGTGAGGGCCATGGCCAGTACGGGTAAAAGTAATATTCTCCAATGCATGCGCCGTGCAGGCTAATCGCAAAGGCGCGACTTTCAAGCGGTTTTATGGCGGCTGGCGCCGGGCAGTGCCCGAACGCGCCGGTTTTTCAACCAGGCGGGACAAATTCTTTGTCAACGCTCAGGAATGCTGTTACAAACAGCCGCCGCCCCAGTGGCGCAAGCCGTGGCTGACACCGTCATAGATCATCCGGGCGTTGATTTCGCGACCGCCGGCCGCCGGGGAACCGGCCCGGCCGTTTTCCGGCACCGGCTGGTCCGGGTCGGTGCCGCCATCGTAATCTTTCTGGCGTTGCTCGCTTTGTTCGCGCCCGGACTCTCCCGCCTGCACCTCCTGAAAGAACCCATCCAGCAGGACCTGAAAGGCATCGACGCGGACGGCATGCCCTTGCCTGCCGGCGGCGGTTATCTGCTGGGCACGGACAACCTCGGGCGCGATGTTCTCTCCCGGGTCATCTACGGCGCGCGTGTTTCGTTGACGATCGGCATCGCGGCAATGCTTACGGCGGTGTCCATTGGCCTGGCCATCGGACTGTCGGCCGGTTATTACGGCGGGAAACTCGACCTCGGGCTGATGCGGTTCACGGAGATCAATCTGAGTATTCCGGCAATCCTGCTGGCCATCGCGTTTGCCGGTTTGATGGATGGCCGGCCCATCCATCCATTTCCGGCCGCGTGGCATTGGCATTTTTTTGACTTCCAGCTCAAGCGCGGCATGGTCAGCCTGTTTCTCATCATTGGCTTTGTTTGCTGGCCGGGCATGGTCCGGGTGATTCGCGCGCAGGCGCTGGCGCTCCGGGAACGTGAATTTGTTCAGGCGGCGCGCGCACTCGGAGCCTCGGATGTGCGGATCATCTGGCGGCATATCCTGCCCAACATCCTGCCGACGGTGATCGTGCTGGCCGCCGTGAACACGGCCAACACCATCCTGCTGGAGGCGGGTTTAAGCTACCTGGGCATCGGCGTACCGCCACCGGCGCCGACCTGGGGGGGCATGATTGCCGATGGTCAGCCTTATTTTGTTACGGCGCCGCTCATCGTCATCGCTCCCGGCGTGGCCATCGTGCTGGCGGTGCTGGCCTTCAACCTGATCGGGCGCGGGTTGCAGGAAACGCTCGATCCGCACCAGACCCGATGAAACCCGGGCTCATATTTTTGGCCTTCGGCCTGTGGCTGGGAATCGTCCTGACGCCGGCGAGTCACGGCAGTGAGACCAAATCCGCAACCCCGCGCCGCGGCGGCAACCTGCATCTGGCGCAACCGAGTGACATTCGTTCGCTCGACCCGGCGATTGCCTTCGACAGTTTTTCCATCCCGGTTGTCCACCTGATGTTCCGCGGACTGTTGGATTACGACAACGGCACCGGCCTGGTGTTGGACCAGGCGACGGACTGGAACATTTCACCGGACGGCAAAACCTACACGTTCCACCTGCGTCCCGGCGTCAAGTTCGCCAACGGCCGGGAAGTGGAGGCAGCGGATTACGTGTTTGCGTTCGAGCGCATTCTCAGCCCTCAGATGGCTTCCCCGGGCGAGACTTATTTTCTCGGTATTTTGGGTGCGCGGGAATTTGTGGATGGCAAGGCGGCGCAGGTCAGCGGGTTGCGCACGCCGGACAAAACGACGCTGATGATCGAACTCAAGGAACCGCAATTTACGTTCCGTTACGTGCTGGCGATGACCTTTGCCTGCCCGGTGCCGCGCGAAGTCGTCCAGCAGTACGGTACCGGTTTCGCCTCCCATCTGGTCGGCTCCGGTCCGTATCGGCTCGCGGGATGGCGGCGCGGCATTTCCATCCGGCTTGACCGCAATCCCTATTACCAGGGTTCGGACGGATTTGCGGACGGCCTCGACATCATGATCGGTTGCGATGACACGACGATGACGATGATGTTGGAACGGGGAGAAATCGATCAAGTGCCGCTGGCCAGCCCGGCCCAGGCCGCCCGGTTCAAACGCGATCCCGGGCTGCGTTCCTGGCTGACATTGGTGGATGCGGCCGAAACGGATTATTTTTTCATGAACACCGAAATGAAGCCGTTTGACAATGCTCCGGTCCGGCAGGCGGTCAATTTTGCCATTGACCGGGAACGGCTGCTCAAGCTGGCCGGCGGCTTCGCCACGGTGGCACACGGGGTCGTTCCGCCGGTCATCCCCTGGAGCAACCCGGATCTGCCGCGCTACGATTTTAATCCTGAAAAAGCGCGCGCACTGCTGCGGGAGGCCGGTTTTCCTTCCGGATTCAAGACCGAACTGTGGTATTCCGGCGACCAGCCGATTTTCGCCCGTCTGGCTGAAGGAGTTCAACAGGATCTGCGCCAGGTGGGCATTCAGGCGGAATTGCGGCCGGCCAATTTCACGGCCTTCGACCAAAAAGTCACCTCCCGCCATCAGGCTACCTGCGGCATCTGGGGCTGGTTTCAGGATTATCCCGACCCGAGCGATTTCCTGGATGTGCTGCTCAACGGCGAACGCATCACCGAAATCGAGTGTAACAACACCGCCTTCTATAACAACCCGGTGGTGAACCGCTGCCTGGACGCCGCGGCAAAAAATCTCGATCCAGCCGAACGAACGCGCCTGTTTCAACAGGCGGAGGACCTGATTGTGCAGGATGCTCCTTGGGCGCCATTGATCCACGAACAGATTCCCGTGCTGTATAATCCGCGATTGCATGGGACCGAACCGCATCCGGTCTGGCTCTGGCGTTACGAGAGAATGTGGCTTGATCCCCCGAAATAATATGCCCAACCGCCTCCTCACCCGCCTGTTCTGGTCTGTTGTGACGCTGCTGGCCACGGCAGTGCTCACGTTCCTCCTTGTCAACGCCGTGCCCGGTGACGTCGCCCGGAGCATTGCCGGTTCCAAGGCCTCGCCGGAAGTGCTTCAGCAGGTCCGCGAAAAATATCACCTGAACGATCCCATGCTGGTGCGCCTCGGCCATTATCTTGTTCAATTGGCCCGCGGCGACCTCGGCCATTCCTATGTCACCGACCAGTCCGTCTCGGAAGCCATCCTCACGCGGTTTCCAACGACGGCGGCCCTGTGCGTCACCGGTCTGGTCATGTGGATGCTGGCTGCCGTGCCGCTCGGTGTGTTGATGGCCAGGTTCCGCGGCTCGTGGTTTGACCGGACGATCCTGGTGGCCGCCACCCTCAGCCTGTCGTTGCCGGCCTTCTGGCTGGCGCGGATGCTGCAATACTGGCTGGCCTTCCGGCTGGGCTGGTTTCCGGTGGCCGGCTTTCGCAGCTTCGCCCACCTGCTGCTGCCGGCCGCCACGCTGGCGATCATCTCCGGCGGTTACTACGCCCTGCTCATCCAGGCGAACATGATGGAGGTCTTGCATGCCCCCTACATCGCCGCCGCGCGGGCGAAGGGCGTTTCGGAAACCGTAATCCTCTTCCGTCACGCCCTCCGCAATGCCTTCATCCCCGTGGTCACCGTTCTCGGCACCGACGTCGCCGCGCTGCTGAGCGGGGTCATTTTCACCGAGAACGTCTTCGCGCTGCCCGGCATCGGCACGCTGGCCGTGCAAAGCGTCTTCAACCTCGACGTGCCGATGATCATGGGCACGGTCCTGTTCAGCGCCACATTGGTCGTCAGCGTGAATCTCGTCGTTGACCTCCTGTATCGGTGGATTGACCCGCGCATCAAAGCCGATTACTGATGTCCCCGACAACATGCATCAGCAACCAAAAATCCCGTGTACCGCCTGATATGACGCTGCTCGAAATCAAAAGTCTCAAGATGGATTTCGGCGCCGGCGCGGACGCGTTGCGCGCCGTGGACGGCGTGTCGCTGGCCATCGGGACGGGCGAAACCGTCTGCCTGGTTGGCGAAAGCGGCTGCGGCAAGAGCGTCACCGCGCTTTCCATCGCCCGGCTCGTGCCAACGCCGCCGGCCAATTACGTCGGGGGAGAGATTTTATTGAATGGCCGCGACACGCTGAAGATGGCCAACGGGGAATTGCAGAAAATCCGCGGCGGTGTGGTCAGTTATGTTTTCCAGGAACCGGGAGCGTCACTGAACCCGGTTTTCCGCATCGGCAGCCAGATCAAGGAATCGCTCAAGCTGCACCAGCCGGGAAAGGCGACCGACGCGGAGGTCATCCGGCTGCTGAAACTGGTCGGCATTCCCGCGCCGGAATCGCGCATCCGAAATTATCCGTTCGAGATGTCCGGCGGCATGCAGCAGCGGGTAATGATTGCCATGGCGCTGGCGAGCGAGCCCAAACTGCTCGTGGCCGACGAGCCGACCACCGCGCTCGACGTGACTATCCAGGCGCAGATCCTGGATTTGCTGCGTGACCTCAAACAACGGCTCGGCATGGCGATCCTGCTCATCACGCACAATCTCGGCATCGTCGGCGACATGGCTGATCGCGTGGCCGTGATGTACGCCGGCCAGATTGTCGAGCTGTCGCCCGCGAAGGAATTGTTGCGCCGACCATTGCATCCCTACACGAAAGCACTGATGGCGAGCGTGCCAAAGCTGCACGGTACTGCCGACCGCCTTTCGGCCATTCCCGGCAACGTGCCGCGCATCGGCAATTTTCCACCCGGCTGCCGTTTCGCCCCGCGCTGCCCCATCGCCCAACCGGAATGCTCCGTAGCCGTTCCCGACCTGGTCGAGGCCGAGCCCGGGCGCTGGGTGCGCTGTCCGTTTTGGAAAACGCCATGAGCCTGCTCGAAGTCAAAAATCTGAAGGTGCATTTCCCGGTAAAACCCGGGCTGTTCCGCCGCGCCCATGAGTTCGTGAAGGCGGTGGACGATGTGAGCTTCAGCATTGAACCGGGCGAAACCCTCGGCCTGGTCGGCGAAAGCGGCTGCGGCAAGACGACGCTCGGCCGCGCCATCGTCCGGCTGGTCGAGCCGACCGCCGGCAGCGTTTTACTGGGCGGCGAGGACATCACCCGGATGACCGGCACAGAACTGCGCGCGCGGCGGCGCAAGTTCCAGATTATTTTCCAGGATCCGTACGGCTCGCTCAACCCGCGCATGACAGTCGAGCAAATCGTCGGCGAAGCGCTTGATATCCATCAACTGACCGACAGCCCATCCGCGCGGCAGAAACGGATCACTGAATTGCTGAAAGCCGTCGGCCTCGATGCGGTGTATGCCCAGCGTTATCCGCATGAATTCAGCGGCGGCCAGCGCCAACGCATCGGCATCGCCCGCGCGCTGGCCGTCGAGCCGGATTTGATCATCTGCGACGAACCGGTAAGCGCGCTGGATGTTTCCGTGCAGGCGCAGATCATCAACCTGCTCCAGGATTTGCAGCAGCAGCACGGCATCGCCTATCTCTTCATTGCACACGATCTCGCGGTAGTGGAACACATCAGCCGGCGGGTAATGGTAATGTACCTCGGCAAAATCGTTGAAACGGCGGACGCTAAAACGCTGATCAGCGAGCCGAAACATCCCTACACTCAGGCGTTGATTTCCGCCGTACCGGAGGTGGACCCGGAAACAAAACGGCAGCGGATTGTATTGCCGGGCGACGTACCGTCGCCGATTCATCCGCCACCGGGCTGCCCGTTCCATCCCCGTTGCCCGATTGCCGAAGCACGTTGTCAGGTGGAAATTCCTGCGCTCCGCGAGATTTCAGCCGGCCACCTCGCAGCCTGTCATCTGGCGAAATAGGAACCTGCGCAGCGCGCTGACAACCGGACTTCAAGCAATCAATTCGGTGGGTTTTGGCCGCCCGAGCTCATTTCCCCTGATTTTACCCCTGAATTCCGTCCCTCCCGGGGCGCTATCCACCCCTTAAACCCTGCAATATGTCCCTAATTCATCACCTTTTTGGCTGTTTCTGTTAAATAACTAACATGAAACAAACATGGATGAGAATTTTAGCCGGTAGCCTGCTGGTGACCGGTACTCTGGCCATGTCCGCTTCGGCCGCGCCGTCGGCCGCCTATCAACTCGCATTCACGACCCAGCCCGTAACAACGACCGTCGGGGCAATGATGACCAACGTCGTGGTGCAACTCCGGGCCCAGAACGGGACCAACGTACCGCAAAGTGGCACCGCCGTGGCATTGGCTTTGAACAAGGGCGCCGGCCTGACGGGAACCACCAGCGTGGCCACCGACGCCAACGGCAAAGCAACGTTCACCAATTTAACCATTACCCTGGCTGGCACCGGTAACGCGTTGTTGGCCTCAGCCACTAGTCTAAAAAACGCCACCAGCAGCGTGTTTACCGTCAGCCAGGGCAAAACCACCGTCACCCTCACATCGTCCACCAACCCCGTGATGTACGGCCAATCCGTGACCTTCACCGCAACGGTCGCTCCCGTCGCTCCCGCCACCGGGAAACCTTCCGGGACGGTGACCTTCAAGGACGGCAGCGCCATCCTGGGCACAGGAACGCTGAATGCCTCGGGGCAGGCCGCCTTCGCCACCAACCGGATTTCCGCCGCGACCACCACTCATTCCATCACCGCCGTCTATGGTGCCGACACCAATTTCACCGGCAGCACGTCCAGCGCTCTGTCACAGACCGTCAACAAGCTCACGCTGACGGTTTCGGGCATCACGGCCAGCAACAAGATTTATGACGCCAAGACCACCGCGACCCTCATGACTAACGGCGTGACTCTGGTTGGGGTTCTCGCCGGGGACACGGTGGCCTTGGCGGCAAATAATGCCAAGGGCGTCTTCGCCGACAAGAACGTCGGCACGGGCAAAACCGTGACGGTTTCCGGATTGAGCATCAGCGGCGCCAGCTCCGGCAACTACACCCTGAAACAACCAACAGCGACGGCCAGCATCACCCAGCGAAG